>Ga0210380_10000154_pt1 | contig 38210 bp, 46 predicted proteins | sample PLM4_5_coexredo_FD_155476 | JGI IMG/M metagenome (GOLD analysis project Ga0210380, IMG submission 155476) | Groundwater sediment microbial communities from an aquifer in East River, Colorado, USA - PLM4_5_coex redo | ecosystem: Environmental > Terrestrial > Soil > Riparian zone | place: USA... | reverse complement strand
CGAGGTGGCCAAGGCGTCGGAGTCGCAGGGGCGGCGCGACGACACGAAGATTCTGACGATTGCGTCGAGCCACGTGGAATACGCGACGGCGAACCGCCACTACGCGCACGTGGACTGCCCGGGGCACGCCGACTACATCAAGAACATGATCACGGGGGCGGCGCAGATGGACGGCGCGATCCTGGTGGTGTCGGCGACGGACGGGCCGATGCCGCAGACGCGGGAGCACGTGCTGCTGGCGCGGCAGGTGAACGTGCCGCACCTGGTGGTGGCGCTGAACAAGGTGGACGCGGTGGACGACCCGGAGCTGCTGGACCTGGTCGAGCTCGAGGTGCGGGAGCTGCTGTCGAGCTACGGGTTCAAGGGCGACGAGGTGCCGGTGGTGCGGGTGAGCGCGCTGAAGGCGCTGCAGGGCGACCCGGAAGGCGTGGCGTCGCTGGTGAAGCTGATGGACGCGCTGGACAGCTACATTCCGCTGCCGGAGCGCGAGGTCGACAAGCCGTTCATGATGCCGATCGAGGACGTGTTCTCGATCTCGGGGCGCGGCACGGTGGTGACGGGCCGGATCGAGCGCGGGACGGTGAAGGTGGGCGAGGAAGTCGAGATCGTCGGGTTCAAGCCGACGGAAAAGAAAGTGGTCACGGGCGTGGAGATGTTCCGCAAGCTCCTCGACTCGGGGGTGGCCGGGGACAACGTGGGGGTGCTGCTGCGCGGCGTGGAAAAGACGGACGTGGAGCGCGGGCAGGTGCTGGCGAAGCCGGGCACGATGAAGGGCCACACGAAGTTCAAGGGCGAGGTCTACATCCTGTCGAAGGAAGAGGGCGGGCGGCACACGCCGTTTTTCAGCGGGTATCGGCCGCAGTTCTACATCCGGACGACGGACGTGACCGGGATCCTGAAGCTGCCCGAGGGCGTCGAGATGGTGATGCCGGGCGACAACACGTCGATCACGGGCGAACTGATCACGCCGGTGGCGATCGAGAAGGGCGGCCGGTTCGCCATCCGCGAAGGCGGTCGCACCGTCGGCTCGGGCACGATTACGGAAATTATCGAATAAGGCTCAAGGCTCAGGGCTCAGGGCTCAGGCAGGAACGCTTGAGCCGCTCTTGCTTAGCCCCTTGAGCCGTGAGCCGTGAGCCTGACAAGGAACACGATGGCAATGTTCTCAGACAAGATCCGGATCCGCCTGAAGGCGTACGACTCACGCATTCTCGACCAGTCCACCGGCGAGATCGTCGACACCGCCAAGCGGACCGGCGCGCGCCTGGCGGGACCGATTCCGCTGCCGACGGCCAAAAACAAGTGGACCGTGCTGCGGTCGCCGCACGTGGACAAGAAGTCGCGCGAGCAGTTCGAGATCCGCACGCACAAGCGGCTCATCGATATCTTCGAGCCGACGCCGCAGACTGTGGACGCGTTGATGAAGCTCGATCTGCCCGCTGGCGTCGACGTCGAGATCAAGGCGTTCGGCAAGGAACACGGAAAGTAGAAGGCTCACGGCTCAAGGCTCAAGGGGTTAAGCAAGAACGGCTCAAGCTTTTGCCTGAGCCAGCCTGAGCCCTGAGCCCTGAGCCTACAAGGATCTGTGATGGTCACTGGACTGATCGGCAAGAAAGTCGGCATGACGCAGCTGTTCACGGCGGACGGGACCGTCCAGCCGGCGACGGTCCTCAAGGCCGGCCCCTGCGTCGTGTCGCAGGTGAAGACGGTGGACACGGACGGCTACGAAGCCGTGCAGCTGGGGCTCGTCGACGCGAAGGCGACGAAGGAGAACAAGCCCACCACCGGCCACTACAAGAAGGCTGGCGTGGCGCCGACGCGCGTGCGGCGCGAAGTGCGGGTCAAGGCGGGCGGTGAGGCGCCGAAGCTGGGCGACCAGATCAACGTCGGCATCTTCGCCGACGGCGAGCGCGTCGACGTCATCGGCACCAGCCGCGGCAAGGGCTTCCAGGGCGTCGTGAAGCGGCACCACTTCGCCGGTGGCCGGGCCACGCACGGCTCGATGTTCCACCGCGCGCCGGGCTCGATTGGCGCCTCGTCGTTCCCGTCGCGGGTGGTGAAGGGCATGCGCATGGCCGGCCATATGGGCGCCGACCGCGTCACGGTCCGCAACCTGAAGGTGTTGAAGGTGGACGCCGACAACAACCTGCTCCTGCTCGAGGGCGCGGTGCCGGGCGGTCCCAACGCCGTGGTGGTGATTCGCAAGGCCGTGGCGGCGAAGGTCGTGAAGGTGGCGCAGGTCGAGCCGGTGAAGAAGAAGGGTCGGAAGTAGCCATGACCGTGGACGTCGTCAATCAGCAGAACGAGAAGGTCGGCTCGGTCGACGTGCGCGACGAGGTGTTCGGCGGGCGCGTCAAGACCGATCTGATCCACGCGTCGGTCGTGCGCTCGAACGCGGCCGACCGCCGTGGCACGCACGCCACGAAGACCCGCGCCATGGTCAGCGGCTCGGGCAAGAAGCCGTGGCGGCAGAAGGGCACCGGCCGGGCCCGCGTCGGCGAGACGCGCAACCCGCTGTGGCGCAAGGGCGGCACCGTGTTCGGGCCGCAGCCGCGCAGCTACGACTACCAGCTCCCGAAGAAGGTCGAGAAGGGCGCGCTCCGCGCCGCCATCGCCGAAAAGCTGCAGGCCGGCGAAGTGACGGTCGTCGATGCGCTGTCGGTGGCCGAGGTGAAGACCAGGGCGGCGGTCGAGATGCTGCGCCGGCTCGGCGTCGAAGGCGGCCGCAAGGGCAAGGCGCTGCTCGTCGACGTGAAGCTCGAGGACAAGCTGGCCCTGTCGGTGCGCAACATCGACGGCGTGCGCCTGCTCGCCAGCAATCGCATCGTGGCGCGCGACGTGGCCGGCACGCGCCGCCTGGTGCTCACGCGCGCGGCGCTCGAGAAGCTGCAGGAAGTGCTGGGATAACGCTGATGAAGACCACCGACGTCATCCGCAAGCCCCTGATCACCGAGAAGACGACGGTCCTCCGCGAGGACGGCCGCACGATCGTCTTCCAGGTGGCGATGGGCGCCAACAAGATCGACATCAAGCGCGCCGTCGAGCTGCTGTTCGGCTCGAAGGTCGCGAGCGTCCGCACCTCGCTGGCGCACGGCAAGATGAAGCGCCAGGGCAAGTTCGTGGGCCGGCGCTCCGACTGGAAGAAGGCCTACGTGAAGCTGCGGGACGGGGAAAAGCTCCCCGAAATCCTGCAGGGCGCGTAGGAGAGGGGCAAGAGAATGCCTATTCGCAAATACAACCCGACCTCGCCTGGCATCCGCGGCAAGACGTCGCTGACCTTCGAGGAGATCACGACCAACGAGCCGTACGCCCCGCTGACCGAGTCGCTGCACCGCTCGGGCGGCCGCAACAACCAGGGTGAGCTGACGTCCTGGTGGCGCGGCGGCGGGCACAAACGCCTCTACCGCGTGATCGACTTCAAGCGCGACAAGAAGGACATCCCAGCCAAGGTGGCCACGGTCGAATACGACCCGAACCGCTCGGCGCGCATTGCGCTGCTCACCTACGCCGACGGTGAGAAGCGCTACATCCTGCATCCGGTGGGGCTGAAGGTCGGCGACTCGATCGTGGCCGGCGACGCCGTGGACATCCTGCCGGGCAACTGCCTGCCGCTGAAGAACATCCCGCTCGGCACCATGATCCACAACGTGGAGCTGCGGCCGGGCAAGGGCGGCCAGATGGCGCGCAGCGCCGGCGCCTCGGTGCAGCTCGTCGCGCGCGAGGGCGAGTACGCGTCGGTGAAGCTGCCGTCGGGCGAAATCCGCAAGGTCCTCGTCGAGTGCGTGGCGACGGTCGGCCAGGTGGGCAACCTCGATCACGAGAATGTGTCGATCGGCAAGGCAGGCCGCAGCCGCTGGCTCGGCAAGCGACCGCACGTCCGCGGCGTGGCGATGAACCCGGTGGACCACCCGCTCGGCGGCGGCGAGGGCAAGACCTCGGGCGGCCGTCACCCGGTGACGCCGTGGGGCCAGCCGACCAAGGGCTTCAAAACCCGGAGGCGCAAGGATACGGACCGCTTCATAGTGCAACGGCGGAAGAAATAGGCAGCGCCGGAAGAAGTAGCTTGCGGGGACGTCGAGAACCGTTATGAGCAGATCACTGAAAAAGGGGCCCTTCGTCGACACGTTTCTCCTCGAGAAAGTCGAGGGCATGAACCGGGCCAACGAGAAGCGGGTCATCAAGACTTGGTCGCGCCGATCGACCGTGGTGCCCGAGATGGTGGGGCACACGATGGCGGTGCACAACGGCAAGAAGTTCATCCCGGTGTACGTGACGGAGAACATGGTCGGCCACAAGCTGGGCGAGTTCTCCCCGAGCCGCACGTTCAGGGGGCACACCACCAAGACCGAGAAGGCGGCCGCGGCGCCGCCGCCGGCGGCGGGAGCGAAGGCTTAAGTCATGGCGGTCGAAGCACACGCAATCGCGCGCGGCGTCCGCACCTCGGCCCAGAAGGCCGGCCTGGTCTGCACGCTGATTCGCGGCAAGAACGTCAACCAGGCGCTCGCCACGCTGCAGTTCACGCCGAAGACCATCGCGCGCGAGCTGGCCAAGGTGTTGCGCTCCGCGGTGGCCAACATCCAGCAGGCCGACGGCTTCGGCGGCGACGTCGAACGGGTCTATGTGTCGGCGTGCTACGCCAACCAGGGCCAGTCGGCCAAGCGCGTGCGTCCCGCCCCGATGGGCCGGGCCTACCGCGTGGTGAAGCGTACCGCCCACCTCACGGTGAAGGTGTCGGAACGGCCGCTGAAGATCGTGGCCACCGGTGGCGATGGCGCAGCGGGTGCGGCCAAGCCGGCCCGGGCGAAGAAGTCGTCGGCCAAGCCGGCGGCCGAGAAGGCATAAGGAGAGAGCGTGGGTCAGAAAGTTCACCCCTACGGATTCCGGCTCGGCTTCAACAAGACCTGGCGCTCCCGCTGGTTCTCCGGCCGCGACTACCAGAAGCTGCTGCACGAGGATCTGGCGCTGCGCCAGGACCTCAAGAAGCGCTTCTCGCACGCCGGTGTCTCGCGCATCGAGACCGAGCGCGCGGCCAACAACTTGAAGATCGACATCTACACCTCGCGCCCCGGCATCATCATCGGCCGCAAGGGCACCGAGGTCGAGAAGCTGAAGCAGGAGATCCAGAAGCGTACCAGCCGGGTGGTCTTCATCAATATCCAGGAGATCCAGAAGCCGGAGCTCGAGGCGCAGCTGATTTCCGAATCGGTCGCGGTGCAGCTCGAGAAGCGCGTGGCGTTCCGCCGCGCCATGCGTAAGGCGGTGGAGTCGGCGCTGCGCTTCGGCGCCCGCGGCATCAAGGTGCGCGTGTCGGGTCGGTTGAACGGTGCCGAGATCGCGCGCTCGGAGTGGTATCTGCACGGGCAGCTGCCGCTGCAGACGCTGCGCGCGGACATCGACTACGGCTTTGCCGAGGCGAGCACGACCTACGGGCAGATTGGCGTGAAGGTATGGCTCTACAAGGGCGAGCGGCTGGTGCCGCGCGTGGGCCGCGAAGAAGAGTACCGCGACCGGGCGCCGCGCCGGCCGGGCGGCCGCCCGTAGGGAGCAGGGGAACACGAAGATGTTGATGCCGAAAAAGGTCAAGTTCCGCAAGCAGCAGCGCGGACGCATGGCCGGGAAAGCCTGGCGGGGCTCCGATGTCTCGTTCGGCGACTACGGATTGAAGGCGATGGAGCCGTGCTGGATGACGGCCCGTCAGATCGAGGCGGCCCGCGTGGCGATGACGCGCTTCATCAAGCGCGGCGGCAAGATCTGGGTGCGCGTATTCCCCGACAAGCCAATCACCAAGAAGCCGCAGGAAACCCGCATGGGTAAGGGCAAGGGCGCGCCGGAAGAATGGGTCTGCGTCGTGCGTCCCGGCCGCATCCTCTTCGAGATGGAGGGTGTGAGCGAGACCGACGCCAAGCGGGCGATGCAACTCGCCGCCGCCAAGCTGCCGATCAAGACGAAGTTCGCGGCACGGTTCGGTCAGGAGTCGGCGTCATGAAGATGGTTGAGATTCGCGAACTGGGCGTCGAGGATCTGCGGCTACGCGAGAAAGATCTCGACGATCAGCTGTTCCGGCTCCGCATCCAGAAGTCGATGGGCCAGCTCGAGGCGCCGACCAAGCTGCGCACGCTGCGCCGCGACCTGGCCCGCGTCAAGACGATTCTCCGCGAGCGGCGGAAGTAGGTAGCAGACATGAGTGTCAAGGCACAGCTGACCGGCACGGTGGTCAGCGACAAGATGGAAAAGACGGTGGTGGTGGCGATCGAGCGTCAGGTGCGCCACGCGGTCTACGGCAAGATTCAACGCCGGACCTCGAAGTTCGTCGCCCACAACGAGGGCAACGAGGCCAAGGCGGGCGACACGGTGAACATCGCCGAGACGCGTCCGCTCAGCCGCCGCAAGCGCTGGATCGTCACGAAGGTCGTGACGAAGGCGCCCACCGTCTAGTCGAACACAGCTGGAGACAGGAGACCCACCATGATCCAGATGCGCTCGATCCTCGACGTCGCCGACAACTCGGGGGCGCGGAAGATTTCCGTGATCAACCCGATCGGCGGCTCGACCGGACGCTACGCGCGCCTCGGCGACATCGTCACGGCGTCAGTGAAGGAAGCGACGCCGGACGGAACGGTGAAGAAGGGCCAGGTCGTGAAGGCCGTGGTCGTCCGCACCCGCAAGGAGCAGCGCCGCCGCGACGGAAGCTACATCCGCTTCGATCGCAACGCCGCCGTGCTCATCAACGACCAGAACGAGCCGATCGGCACCCGCGTGTTCGGTCCCGTGGCCCGTGAACTGCGTGAGCGGCGCTTCATGAAGATCATTTCATTGGCGCCCGAGGTTCTGTAATGCAGCAGCCTTCGATTCGGAAAAACGACAACGTCATCGTCACGACGGGCCGCGATAGCGGCAAGCGCGGCCGGGTGCTCAAAGTGCTGCCGGCGAAGGGCCGCCTCATCGTCGAGGGCGTCAACATCATCAAGCGGCACACGCGGCCGAACCCGCAGCGCAACATCAAGGGCGGCATCGTCGAGCGCGAGGGCGCGGTGCACGCCAGCAACGTGCAGCTGGTCTGCCCCGAGTGCGGCAAGATGACCCGCATCGGCCATCGCGTCAACGGCGATCGCAAGGTCCGGATCTGCCGCAAGTGCGAGGGAGTGGTCGACAAATGAGCCGCCTCAAGGAACGGTACCAGAAGGAAGTCGCGCCGGCGCTCAAGAAGGAGTTCGGCTACGGCAACGTGATGGCGATCCCACGCATCGAGAAAGTGGTCGTCAACATGGGCCTGGGCGAGGCGACCTCGAACGCCAAGCTCGCCGACGTCGGTGCCGACGAGATCGGCCGCATCACCGGCCAGAAGGCCGTGGTGCGACGCGCCACCAAGTCGATCGCGCAATTCAAGCTGCGCCAGGGCATGCCGGTGGGCGCCATGGTGACGTTGCGCGGCGAGCGGATGTACGAGTTCCTCGACCGCCTGATCAGCATCGCGCTGCCGCGCGTCCGCGACTTCCGCGGCGTGTCGCCCAAGGGATTCGACGGTCGCGGCAACTTCACGATGGGGTTGAAGGACCAGTTGCTGTTCCCGGAGATCGACTACATGAAGGTCGACAAGGCCCGGGGCATGAACGTGTCGGTCGTGACCACGGCCAAGACCGACGAAGAGGCGCGGAAGCTGCTCCAGCTGATGGGCATGCCGTTCCGTACCAGCCAAAGCTAGGACCAACGAATATGGCCACGACCGCAAAAGTCGCCAGAGAAGCAAAGACGCTGAAGTACAAGGTCCGCCACCGCAACCGCTGCAATCTGTGCGGGCGCCCACGCGCCTACATGCGGAAATTCGACATGTGCCGGCTCTGCTTCCGCAAGCTGGCACTCGAAGGCGACGTGACCGGCGTCACGAAGAGTTCCTGGTAGAGCCGCGGCTCGCCAGCAGTCAGATATTTTGAGAGAGCGAACATGACCGATCCGATCTCAGACATGCTCACGCGCATTCGCAATGGAGTGGCGGCCAAGCACGCGCGTGTGGACATGCCCGCCAGCAAGCTGAAGGCGGAAATCGCGCGGATCCTGCAGGACGAGGGCTACATCCAGGGCTTCCGTCTCGTCGAGGCGCCGGTGGGCAAGAGCGGCAAGCCGGGCGGCCAGCTGATTCGCCTGTTCCTGCGCTACGGTCCCCAGGGCGAAAAGGTGATCACCGGCCTGCAGCGCATCAGCCGCCCGGGACGACGGGTCTACTTCGGCGTCGAGGACGTGCCGACGGTGCTGGGCGGGCTCGGCACGAGCATCCTGACGACGTCGCGCGGCGTCATGACCGGCCGCGCCGCCAAGAAGGCGGGCGTCGGCGGCGAAGTGCTCTGCACTGTTTGGTAAAGGTCTGAACCATGTCTCGAATCGGTAAGAAACCCATCACGCTGCCGAAAGGCGTCACCGTGAAGATCGACACCGGTGCCGTCGAAGTGCAGGGGCCCAAGGGCAAGCTACGGCAGGCGGTTCCGCCCGGCATCCTCTTCGCCAAGGACGGTGAAGCGCTGGTGGCGAAGCTCGAGCGCGCCGACGACTCGTCGCTCAGGAAGTTCCACGGCCTGGCGCGCAGTCTGGTGGCCAACGCGGTCACCGGCGTGACCGACGGGTTCAAGAAGGAACTCGACATCGTCGGCGTCGGCTACCGTGCCGAGCTCAAGGGCAAGGACGTGCACTTCGCCCTCGGCTATTCGCACCCGGTGGTGTTCCCGATCCCGACCGGCATCGACGTCGCGGTGGACAAGAACACGCACATCGTGGTGACCGGCGCCGACCGCCAGCTGGTGGGTCAGGTGGCGGCAAACATGCGGCGGCTGCGCAAGCCCGATCCCTACAAGCAGAAGGGCGTGCGCTACACCGGCGAAGTCCTGAAGAAGAAGGTCGGCAAGACCGGAGCGAAGTAGCGATGCGTATCAAGACGAAGGAAGACCGCCGGGAACGGATCAAGTTCAGGATTCGCAAGCGGGTGCGCGGCACCGGCGAGCGTCCCCGGCTGACCGTGTTCCGCAGCGTTACCCACATCTACGTGCAGGTCGTGAACGACGCCGACGGCAAGACGATCGCGTCGGCATCCACGGTCGAACCGGCGGTGAAGGGCACGTTCGAAAAAGAGGCCAAGGGCGGCAACGTGGCCGGCGCCAAGGCGATCGGCAAGACCATCGCCGAACGGCTGCTCGAGAAGGGCGTGAAGCGCGTCGTGTTCGACCGGAACGGGTTCCTTTATCACGGCCGCATCAAAGCGGTGGCTGACGCGGCGCGCGAAGCCGGCTTGGAGTTCTGACGTGGCAACCATGAATCGCTTCCGCGAGAAAATCGACGCGGGCCAGACCGAGTTCAAGGACACCGTGGTGTCCATCAACCGCGTGACCAAAGTGGTCAAGGGCGGCAAGAACCTGAGCTTCAGCGCTCTGGTGGTGGTCGGCGACGGCCACGGCATCGTCGGCTTCGGCGTCGGCAAGGCCAAGGAAGTGCCCTCGGCGATCAAGAAGGGCATCGAGGCGGCGAAGAAGAACCTGATCAAGGTGCCGCTGAGAGGCACCACGATTCCGCACCAGGTGGTGGGCAAGTTCGGCTCGGGCAGCGTGCTGCTGAAGCCGGCGCCGGAAGGCACCGGCCTGATCGCCGGCGGGGCCGTGCGCGCCGTGGTCGAGAGCTGCGGCATCCACAACGTGCTGACCAAGTCGCTGGGCTCGGCCAACCCGCACAACGTCGTGCGCGCGACCTTCAAGGGCCTGATGGATCTGAAGAACCCGGCCTTCGTGGCGCGCCTGCGCGGCAAGGAAGAAGCCGATCTGGTGGGAGCGTAAGGACGTCATGGCAAAGCAGGCAGCGGGCAAGATGCTGAAGGTCACGCTCGACAAGAGCGTGATCTGCTGCAACAAGTCGCAGAAGGCGACCGTGCAGGGGATGGGGCTGCGGCGGATCCGGCACTCGATCGAACTGCCCGACACGCCGGAAACCCGCGGAATGATACTCAAGGTCCGTCACCTCGTGACGGTTCAGGAATAGGCCAGGTAGAGCGATGGGTCTGCACAATCTCAAGCCGGCACACGGCTCCACGCACGCCAAGAAGCGCATCGGCCGCGGGCACGGCAGCGGGCAGGGTACGCAGGCGGGCCGCGGGCACAAGGGTGCGCAATCGCGCTCGGGTTACAGCTTCAAGCGCGGGTTCGAGGGTGGCCAGATGCCGCTCCACCGCCGGGTGCCGAAGCGCGGCTTCCACAACCCGTTCCGCACCGAGTACGCCGTCGTCAACCTCGACGCGCTGGCCGAGCGGTTCGACGCCGGCACCGTGGTGACGCCGGAGCTGATGCGTGAGAAGGGTCTCGTGCACGGCAAGAAGCTGCAGATCAAAGTGCTGGCTCGCGGTGACGTGAGCAAGGCGCTCACGGTGAAGGCGCACAAGTTCAGCGGCAAGGCGTCCGAGAAGCTCGCCGCCGCTGGCGGCGCCGCCGAAGTTCTCGAAAGCTAGGACGAGCAGAGTGCTGTCCGGCTCCGCTGCCGGATGGAGATGACCGATGGACAACCCGCTGAAGAACCTCTTCGCGATCACCGACCTGCGCAATCGCGTGCTGTTCACGCTGGCGATGCTGGGCGTGTATCGCATCGGCAACCACGTGCCGACGCCGGGTGTGAACACCGAGGCGCTCAACGTGATGGCCGAGCAGGCGCGGAACACCATGTTCGGCCTGTACGACATGTTCACGGGCGGCAACCTGTCGAAGGTGACGATCTTCGCCCTCGGCGTCATGCCGTACATCAGCTCGTCGATCATCCTCCAGCTCTTGACGGTGGTGTGGCCGTACCTCGAGCGCATCTCCAAGGAAGGCGAGCTCGGGCGGCGCAAGATCACCCAGTACACCCGCTATCTGACGCTGGTGCTGGCGCTGGTGCAGTCGCTCGGCATCGCGATCTGGCTCGAGCGCTCGGCCGACGTGGCGGGCCTGCCGCTCATCTACAGCCCCGGCTGGGGCTTCCGCTTCGTCTGCGTCGTCACGCTGATGACCGGCACGATGTTCATCATGTGGCTCGGCGAGCAGATCACCGAGCGCGGCATCGGCAACGGTATGTCGCTGCTCATCTTCGCCGGCATCGTCGACCGCCTGCCATCGGCAGTGCTGACCACGTTCGACCAGATGCAGACCGGCCAGATCTCGCTGCTGCGCATCGTGCTGCTGCTCGCGGTGATGGCCTTCGTGGTGGCGGCCATCATCTTCGTTGAGCGGGGGCACCGGCGCATCGCGGTGCAATACGCCAAGCGTGTGGTAGGGCGGCGGCAATACGGTGGCTCGAGCACCCACATCCCGCTCAAGGTCAACACCGGCGGCGTCATTCCGGTGATCTTTGCGTCGTCGCTGCTGGCGTTCCCGGGAACCCTGGCGACCGTGTTCCCGACCGGCACCTGGGTGCGCGCCGGGCTCGACCAGGTGGCGTACGGCATGCCGCTCTACAACCTGCTGTACGTGGCCGGCATCATCTTCTTCGCCTACTTCTACACCGCGATCATCTTCAATCCCGATGACGTGGCGGAGAACATGCGCAAGTACGGCGGGTTCATTCCCGGCATCCGGCCCGGCAAGCGCACCGCCGAGTACATCGATACGATTCTGGCCCGCATCACGCTGGTCGGCGCCGTCTACCTGGCGTGCGTGGCGCTGTTGCCGGAATTCATGGTGAGCGGCTTCAAGGTGGCGCCGATCCCGTTTGTCGGCGAGACGCTCGATGCCAACCTGCCGAGCTGGTTTACGCAGGGTATGGGGATCACGTTCGCCTTTGGCGGCACCTCACTGCTCATCGTGGTCGGCGTGGCGATGGACACCGTGCAGCAGGTCGAGTCGCAGCTCATCATGCGGCACTACGACGGCTTCATGAAGAAGACACGCATTCGCGGACGCCGCGGATAGGGCGATGGGCCTGAACGTGATCATGATGGGGGCCCCGGGTGCGGGGAAGGGCACCCAGGCCGGGCGGTTCGCGCGGGAGCGTGGCCTGCCGAAGATCTCGACCGGCGACATGCTGCGCGAAGCGGTCAAGGAGGGGCATCCGGTTGCCCTCGAGGCCAAGGCGCTGATGGACCGCGGCGAACTCGTCGACGACGGCACGATCATCGCCATCGTGCGCGACCGGCTGACGAAGCCCGACACGCAGCCGGGGTTCGTGCTCGACGGGTTTCCCCGCACGGTGGACCAGGCCGTGGCGCTCGATGCGATCATGGAGGAGCGGGCCCAGGGGCCGCTGGTCGTGATCGACGTGGTCGTGCCGGAAGAGGAGCTCGTGCGCCGGCTCGGAAGCCGCCGCATCTGCGGGACGTGCGGCGCGAACGCCGAGCCTGGTGGGGCGGTGTGCACGAAGTGCAACGGTGAGCTGGTGGTGCGCTCGGACGACGACGGGCAGGTGGTGGTGGAGCGGCTCAAGGTCTACGAGCGCGTCACGCGACCGGTGCTCGAGTACTACCGGGCGCGACCGACGTTCCGCTTCGTCAACGGGGCGCAGGCGCCCGAACAGGTGGCGAACGACGTCGACTCGATGATCGACGACGCGGCCGGCTCGGGTGGACCCGCGAAGGTCGCGGGCAAGCGCCGCACGAGCGCGAGAGCCGCGGATCAGGCCGAGGCATGAGCATCGTCTGCCGCTCGCAGGTCGAGATCGACAAGCTTCGTCGCGCCAACCAGCTGGTGGCGCGGGTGCTGGCCGAGCTCCGGGCGATGGTCGCCCCGGGTATCACCACGCAGGACATCGACGAGGTGGCCGAGGCGCGGGTGCTCGAGGCGGGGGGCAAACCGGCGTTCAAGGGGTATCACGGCTATCCGGCGACGGTCTGCACGTCGATCAACGAGCAGGTGGTGCACGGGATTCCGTCGACGCGGGCGCTCCTCGACGGCGACATCGTGTCGATCGACATGGGCGCGGTGCTCGATGGCTACTACGGCGACTGCGCGGTGACGGTGCCGGTGGGGCCCATCACGCCGGAGACGGGGGAACTGCTCCGCGTCACGGAAGAGTCGCTCTTCCGCGGCATCGACGCGGTGCGGCCGGGCGCGCGGGTGTCCGACATCGGTGCGGCCGTCCAGCAGCACGTCGAGGCGGCGGGGTTCTCGGTGGTTCGCGAGTTCGTCGGGCACGGCATCGGAACGTCGCTGCACGAGGAGCCGCAGATCGCCAACTACGGGCCGGCCGGACACGGCCCGCGGCTGTCGGAAGGCATGGTGTTCGCCATCGAGCCGATGGTCAACGCCGGGAAGGCCGACGTGAAAGTGCTGTCGGACGGCTGGACCGCCGTGACCCGCGACGGACAGAGGTCGGCGCACTTCGAGCACACGGTGGTGGTGACGCGCGACGGGTGCGAAATCCTGACGCTGCTGGCCGCCGACGCCGCGCGCGCGAAGCAACTGCTGGGTGCTCCGGTCCGGAGCGCGTAGGGTCGGCCGAGGCGCCACGGGCGAAGACGTGGACGAGCGTCCGAGTGAACGTCCGAGCGAGAAACAGGTGGAGGGCGTGGTGACGGCGCAGTTGCCGAGCGGCCTCTACCAGGTGGAGATCGAGGGGCCGCACCGGATCACGGCGCACATCGGCGGTGGGTCCGAGCGCAATTTCGTGCGGGTGCTGGTCGGGGATCGAGTTCTGGTCGAGCTCACGCCGCGCGATACGACGCGGGGACGCATCGTGAGACGGGCGTAACCGCGCGGAAGGCGTCGGGAAGACGACAGGAAGCAACTTATGAAGGTACGGGCGTCGGTTCGGAAAATTTGTGACAAGTGCAAGGTCGTGCGGCGGAAGGGCGTCGTCCGCGTGATCTGCAGCAACGCCAAGCACAAGCAGAGGCAGGGATAGCCGCATGGCACGTATCGCAGGCGTCGACCTCCCGCGCACCAAGCGGGTCGAGATCGGTCTCACTTACATCTACGGCATCGGCCGTAAGCGGTCGAACGACGTTCTCGGCGCGGCGGGCGTGAGCCCCGACATCCGCGTCAAGGACCTCTCCGAGGAAGACGTCCGGAAGATCAGCCGGGTGCTCGAAGAAGTCGGCGGCGTCGAAGGAGACCTCCGCAAGGAGATCTCCATGAACATCAAGCGCCTGATGGAGATCGGTTGCTACCGTGGCCTCCGTCACCGGCGCAACCTGCCGGCCCGCGGGCAGCGCACGCGCACCAACGCGCGCACGCGGAAGGGCCCGCGCAAGGGCGCAGTGGCCAAGAAGAAGACGGTTTAGTAGGTAGGGACTGATGGCAAAAACCGAAGCGGCGGGAACCGAGAAGAAGGCCGAGGGCGGCAAGAAGTCGGCCCGCAAGACCTTCAAGAAGCGCGGCGAGAAGCGCGTGGTGCACCACGGCTACGTGCACATCCACGCCTCGTTCAACAACACGCACATCACGATCACCGACACCGAGGGCAACGTGATCTCGTGGTCGAGCGCGGGCGGCATCGGCTTCAAGGGTTCGCGCAAGGGCACGCCGTTCGCGGCGACGCAGGCGGCCATGAACGCCGGCAACGCCGCCAAGACGCACGGGCTGCGCACGGTGGAGGTGAAGGTGAAGGGGCCGGGATCGGGCCGCGAATCGGCCATCCGCGCGCTGCAGACGGTGGGCATCGAGGTGAAGTCGATCCGCGACGTCACGCCGATTCCGCACAACGGCTGCCGGCCGACCAAGCGCCGCCGCGTCTGAGAAGCTTTCGTGGGGCCGGGTCTTCAGACCCGGCCGGGATTCGTTTGAGAAGGATTGACTGAATGGCTCGTTACACTGGTCCGGTCTGCCGCCTGTGCCGCCGCGAGGGGATGAAGCTCTTCCTCAAGGGAGAGCGCTGCTACAGCGAGAAGTGCGCCATCGAGAAGCGCAACTTCGCTCCGGGGCAGCACGGCAAGACCCGTAAGGCGAAGCTGGCCGGCTACGGCGTGCAGCTGCGTGAGAAGCAGAAGGTCAAGCGCATCTACGGGGTGCTCGAGGATCAGTTCCGCCGCTACTTCGAGCAGGCGGAGCGGATGCGCGGCATCACCGGCGAGACGCTGCTCCAGCTGCTCGAGCGCCGCCTCGACAACGTGGCCTACCGTTTCGGCCTGGCCACCTCGCGGCCGCAGGCGCGCCAGCTGGTGCGCCACGGACACCTCACGGTGAACGGCCGGAAGGTCGACATCCCGTCGTTCTCGGTGAAGCCGGGCGACGTGGTGGCCCTGCGCGCCACCAGCCACAAGGTGCCGGCGGTCGTGCACGCGCTCGAGGAGGTCAAGGGCCGCGGCGTGCCGGAATGGCTCTCGTTCGACCCGAACGCGTTCTCCGGCAAGATCAGCTCGATTCCGACCCGCGAGCAGATCAACCTGCCAGTGCAGGAACAGCTGATCGTCGAGCTCTACTCGAAGTAGGGGCCGCCTCGTAGGGGCCACCTTTAGGTGGCCCATGTAGGGTCCGCCTTCAGGCGGACCTCGTTCGCATCCACCGGCCCGCAGCCTTTCAGACCTGCGGTGGGAGGCCGGTGGAGACACACTGCAGGTCTGGAGGCCGGAGCTGCCGGCCCACGCGAAAGGATACGAATCAATGCTCTGGAGAGGATTTCAGCGACCCAAGCGGCTCGAGTTCGAGCGCGAGACCCTGACCGACCGCTTCGGCCGGTTCTACGCGCAGCCGTTCGAGCGCGGCTTCGGGACCACCATCGGCAACTCGCTCCGGCGGGTGCTGCTGTCGTCGATCGAAGGCGCGGCCATCACCGCCGTGAAGATCGACGGCGTGCTGCACGAGTTCTCGCCGATCCCGGGCGTGGTCGAGGATGCGACCGACATCATCCTCAACCTCAAGCAGATCCCGTTCAAGATGCACTCGGAGCAGAGCCGCACGCTGTACCTGCGGGTGGAAAAGCCGGGAGTGGTGCGCGCCAAGGACATCGAGGTGGATCAGAGCATCGAGATCCTCGAGCCCGAGGCCCACATCGCCACCGTCTCCGAGGGCGGCAAGCTCCACATGGAGCTGCGGATGAAGCGTGGCCGCGGCTACGTGTCGGCCGACAAGAACTTCGACGAGGATCTCGGCATCGGGTGGATCCCGGTGGACTCCGTGCACTCACCGGTGAAGAAGGTGAACTACCTCGTCGAGGCGGCGCGCGTCGGCCAGGCGACCGACTACGACAAGCTCACCATCGACGTCTGGACCAACGGGTCGGTGACGGCGCGCGACGCGGTGTCGCTGGCCGCCAAGCTGGTGCGTGATCACCTCAACATCTTCATCAACCTCGAGGATCTCGACGAGCAGGCCGCCGACGCCACGGCGGCCGAGCCGCGGTCGGGCGCGGCCAACGAGAACCTCGACAAGAGCGTCGAGGAGCTGGAGCTGTCGGTCCGCTCCTACAACTGCCTCAAGAACGCGAACATCCGGACCATCCGGGAGCTCGTGCAGAAGACCGAGGCCGACATGCTCAAGACCAAGAACTTCGGCCGCAAGTCCCTGAACGAGATCAAGGAAATCCTGCACACGATGGGGTTGAGCCTCGGCATGCGGCTCGAAGCGGGAGTGCAGGAGTAACGACGATCCGCCCCGCCAGAGGCGGGGCAAGGTAGACGCTGCCACTAGCGATGCGGAGCAACAGCTCCACGCTTGATGGTCAGTAGCGGAGCATCGCTAGCCATGAGACACAACGTAGCGCACCGGAAACTGGGCCGCGTCACCGAGCATCGCCTGGCGATGCTGCGGAACCAGGCCATCTCGCTGCTCAGGCACGAGCGCATCGAGACCACCATCCCGAAGGCCAAGGAACTGCGGCCGTTCGTGGAGCGGCTGATCACGATCGCGAAGCGCGGCCTGGCGGCGGGCGACGCCAACGCCAGGACGCTGAACGCCCGCCGGGCGGTGCTGGCGGAGCTGCCCGACACCGAGGTCGTGAGCAAGCTGTTCAGCGACTTGGCGCCGAGGTTTGCCGACCGTCCCGGCGGCTACACCCGGATCCTGCGAATCGGCTTCCGCCGCGGCGACGGCGCCGAAACCGCCCAGATCGAGCTCGTCGGCAGCGAGTGGACGCCCCCCGAGGAGCCGAAGGAAGGCGAAGACGCGGAGGCGCCGAAGAAGAGCAAGGGTCTGGGCGAGCGGCTGCGTCAGACCGCTCGCAACCTGCGCGGCGGCGGCAAGGAAAAGGCCCAGGCCAAGGGCCAGACGCAGGGGGCGACGCGCAAGACCACGACCCCGCGCAAGGCCGGCGGATCGTAAGAGGGCCCAAGGCCTAAGGCCTAAGGCCTGGGGATTAAGGCTTCAGGAACAATGGGGCAGGTCTTCGGACCTGCCCTTTTTTCGTACGTGAGACCCGCCTCAGGGAACGGCTTCTGCCGATCCGCTCCCGCGGTAGCATTCTCGACATGAGGCTCGTGGGCATGATTGCCGCGCCGGAGCCCGGCACACTGTGCGCGGCGCTGCTGCACACCCGCGACCTCGACGCCGCGGCGCGGCACTATCAGGCCGTCTTCGGCTGGGACGCGCGGTCTGATGCCCGCGGCCTGACCTTCACGCTCGGCGGCCAACGCGTCGCCGCCGCCGTCGCCGCAGCGGCAGCGGGTGCACATGGCTGGGTGCCGTACGCGGCGGTGCAGGACGTCGACGCGGTGGCGGTGCTGGCCGTGCGCAGCGGCGGCAGGCTCGTGGACGCGCCCGCGGGGAGCGCACCGGACGGCCGGCGCCGGCTGGTCACGGATCCGGACGGCGCCGTGCTGGGCCTCTGCCCGCCCGATGACGCCGCGGCACTCGAGCTGATGGACGAACCGGGATCGGTGTGGTGGATGGAGGTGCTCTCCAACGCGCCGGACGTGGCCCGAACCTTTTACGGCACGGTGCTGAAGTGGCAGTTCACCGCGAAGCCGCTGCCGCCACATCCCTCGTATTTCGTCGGCCGGCGCGGCGACATCCAGGCCGGCGGGATCCTTCCGATCGGCGCGGGATGGAACACGGCGCCGCGGTGGCAGCTGCTGTTCCGGGTGGACGATCTCGACCGCTCGACAGCGCAGGTAGCGGCAGCTGGCGGATCGGTCGAGTTCGGGCCGCTCGACGTGCCCACGTCCGGCATTCTCACCAGCGTGCGGGATCCGGACGGTGCGCTCTACGTACTGGCGCAGCCGCACCCGCGCTCCGCTGCCTGAGCCGCGCGTCTCTCCCGTAAGATCGGCGTTCCTCGACCGCGCCGCGATGGACCGAGAATCCCTGCGCCGCACGCTCACGCTGGCCAGCGCCTTCAAGGAAGGCGATCGTGCCGTCGGTGGCGTCGACGACCACCGGCTGCGGGCCGAGGCGCGGCAGGCACTGCTGGCAACGACCGTCGGCGACATCCACGGTACTCGGCTCGTCGATGACCAGATAAGCGAGGAGCTGGCGCGGTCTCGCGATCGCCGGTTCGAAGCCGACCTCGCGCCGTGGCCGATGAGCCGGCTGCGCGACACCCTGCTGGCGCCCGGCGCCGCGGCGTGGGCCGAAACCTGCAGTGCGGCGCTCGGCAGCGAGGTGATTGCCGCGGTCGCGAAGGTGATGACGCGCGACGAGCTGTCGGCCGTCGCGCACACGATCTTCGTACCGGCCGGCGAGGGGCCGGCCGCGATTGGTGGAGCCCGTCACTTCGGTTCGCGCATCCAGCCCAACAGCCCTGGTGACGACGAGCGGGAAATCCTCGTCTCGATCTTCGAGGGGCTGGCCCACGGCTGCGGCGACGTGATCGTCGGCCTCAACCCGGCAGCCGACGATCTCGACACGATCGTCCGCCTCGAACAGTTGCTCGAACAGACGGTACGCCGCCTCGAGCTGCCCACCCGGTTCTGCGTGCTCTCCGACCTGGTCAAACAGCACGCGGCCCAGCGTTACACCCGAGTGGATGTCGGCTTTCAGAGCCTGGCGGGTACGTCCAAAGCGCTCGTCGGGATGGTGGGGCTGGACATCGACGGCCTGGCCGATCTGGCTCGCGCGTTCGGAGGGCTGTATTTCGAGACCGGGCAGGGGTCCGAGGTGACCAACGGCGCGGCCGACGGCGTCGACATGGGCACGCTGGAAGCGCGCACCTACGGTGTGGCGCGGCGCATCCGCCAGACGGCGCCGGTATGGACGATCGTCAACGATGTCGCCGGGTTCATCGGCCCCGAGGTGTTCGCGACCGCCGATCAGCTCGAGCGCGTCTGCCTCGAGGACATCGTGATGGCAAAGCTGCACGGCCTCACGATGGGGTTGGACGTGTGCGCGACCTTCCACATGGGCATCACACCGGGGGCGCTGCGCGCTCTCACCGCCCGCATCGTCGAGCGCGCGGCACCGGCCTATCTGATGGCCGTGGCCGGCAACGCCGATCCGATGCTCGGCTACTTGACGACCTCGTTCCGCGATCACGCGCCACTGCGCCGACGTGCCGGACGCGGCATGACCCCGGTCATGAGCCGCCGGCTCGAGACGCTGGGTGCGTCAGACGGCGATGCCGCGCGGCCCGGGCCGGCAACCGTCGCGCGCGTGAGCGCGCACTATGCCCGCGCCGGCGGCGACCACCGATCGCTGGCCGCGCTCGAAGCGGCGGGGCGGCGGGAGCTGGTCGAGCTCCAGGAACGGGGGTGGGACCTCGGCATCACGGACGCCGGCCTCGCCCATACCCGGGTCGACGCGATCTACCACCACGCGCGGGTCGCCCTCTATTCGGTGCTCGACGAGGCGGTGATTCGCGATGCGGCCATCCACCCCCTTCTCGTGCGGACGATCGCGACCAGCCGCGACGAATACCTGGCCTCGCCACCCTCAGGCGAGCGCCTGCGCGAGGAGGATGCGCGCGCGGTCGCGGCGCTCTATCCGCTGCGCCGCCCGCAGGTGCAGCTGGTGGTCTCCGACGGGTTGAACGCCAGCGCGATCAACGAACAACTGCGCGCCATCCTGCCCGGCGTGCGCCGCGTGCTGACCGGTGCCGGGCATCACGTGGGGGAGCGCGACATCGTCGTGCGGAATGGCCGGGTCCGCGCCGGCTACGACGTCGGCGGCCGGACTGATGCCGACGTCGTCGTGCACGTCATCGGCGAGCGGCCCGGGACGGGGCTCAACACGCTGTCGGCGTACGTCACCTATGGCCGCGACGCGAGAGGCGCCTCACGATGGAGTCCGGAGCTGCCGCATTCCGTGACCACCGCCGTGTGCGGCATCCACGTCCGCGGCAAACCGCCTGACGCCGCGATCGCGGAGATTGCCAAGGTCGTGGCGCGGGCCGTCATCGAGCGCCGTTCCGGGGTTGCGCTCGATTCGAGCCGATGACGGCAAGGCGTCGCACGATGCTGATCGAGTGGGTCGCGCGGGTTGAGGTGCTTGCCGCGTCCTGCGGGCGAGGCTAGGCTGGTACCCGATGAAACGACCGGTGCCGCGGCCTGTGCGTGATCCGTTCGCCGCCGTGAAGGCCGCGGGTTTGACGCTGCCTGGCGTCGAAGTGGCCACCCGCTACGACGGTTCGCCGATGCTGAAGGTGGGCGGTGCGTTCATGGCCGCGCTGGCGACGCATTCGTCGGCCGAGCGGGGCACGCTCGTCGTCCGGTCGGACGTGGAGGACCGGCGGTATCTGCTGGAGGAGGCGCCCGAGGTGTACTACGTCACCGGCTACTACGAGAAGTACCCGCTGGTGCTAGCGCGCCTGGCAAGGCTCGATGACGCCTCGCTGCGCGACCTGCTGGCGGTGTCGCGGCGAATCACGCTGCGAAAAAGCGGGCGGGTCTGACCGCCCGCCCCTGCGAAAGCACCTGGCTCGCGTGAAAGCTCAGCTCGCCTCTTCGAGCGGTTCGTGCCCGGTGCGTGCGGCCTTTGCCGTGGCGATGATTTTTGCCTGCGCCGAGTGCGGCACCTCCTCGTAGTGCGAGTACTCCATGTGGTACGACCCACGCCCACCGGTCGCCGACGTGAGGTGCTGCTCGTAGGTGAGCATTTCGGCCATCGGGACCTGCGCCCGGATCACGGTCATCGTGCCGCGGGTGTCCATGCCCGCGATGCGCCCGCGCCGCCCGTTCAGGTCGCCCATGAGGTCGCCGGCGAAGTCGCTCGGCGTGTACACCTCCACCTTCATGACCGGCTCGAGGATGGTCGGCCGGGCCCGCGTCATGGCGTCCTTGAACGCCAGCGATCCCGCCATCTTGAACGACAGTTCGTTCGAGTCCACGGCGTGGAACGAGCCGTCGAAGACCGTGGCCTTGAAATCCACCATCGGGTAGCCGGCCAGGAAGCCGCGCATGCGCGCGTCCTGGATGCCTTTTTCAATCGCCGGCACGTACTGGCGCGGGATGCTGCCGCCGAAGATGTCGTTCTCGAACGCGAAGTCGCTGCCGCGCGGCAGCGGCTCGACGCGGATCTTGCAGTCGCCGAACTGCCCGTGGCCGCCGGTCTGCTTCTTGTGGCGGCCGTGCGCTTCGGTGGCCGCAGTGATGGTCTCGCGGTAGGGGATCCGTGGCGGCTTGAGCAGCACCTCCACCCCGAAGCGCCGCTTCAACTTCGCCACCGTCACCTCGATGTGCAGCTGGCCCTGACCCGACAGCAGCAGCTCGTGGGTCTGCGGGTCGCGCGAGTAGCCGATCGACGGATCCTCTTCCTGGAGACGATGCATCGACGTGCTGATCTTGTCCTCGTCACCCCGGCTCTTCGGCTCGATCGCGTACGACAGCACGGGTTCCGGAAACGACAGCGCGGGCACGCGGATCTTCGAGCTGGCATCGGCCAGCAGGTCGCTGGTGTGCGTGTCTTTCAGCTTGGCCACGGCGCCCAGGTCGCCCGCGCGCAGCTCGGGGACGTGCGTCTGTGTCTTGCCCTGCAGCGCCAGCAGGTGGCCGAGCCGCTCGCTGGTGTCCCGGGTGTGATTGTGGACAGCGGCGTCGGACTTCAGGGTGCCGCTGACGATCCGCAGCATCGTGATGCGGCCGGCAAACGGGTCGGCGATGGTTTTCCAGACGAACGCCGCGTAGGGGGCGCTGTCGCTCGCCGCGAGAGTCGCCGGCTCGCCGGCGGCGTCGCTCGCCGCGAAGCCGCGCTCGGCCGGCGACGGCACCAGCGTGACGAGCGCATCGAGAAGCGGCTGTACGCCGATGGCTCTCAAGCCCGACGTGCAGACGAGCGGGAACAGCCGGCCAGTCGCGGTGGCGGCCTTCAGTCCGGCGGTCAGCTGCTCCTGGGAGAGCGTGCCGTTGGCAAAAAAGGCGTCCATCAGCTCCTCGTCCGCCTCGGCCACCATCTCGATGAGCGCGTTGCGCGCCTGTGCCGCCCGGTCGGCCATCGCCGCAGGAATCTCCCCCTCGGTCATCTTGGCGCTGCTGTCGCCGGCAAACGTGAATGCCTTCATCGACACCAGGTCGACGACGCCGCTGAAGCCGCGTTCCTCGCCGATGGGGAGTTGTATCGGTACGATCTCGCGCGCGCAGTCGCGGTGGAGCGTCTCGAGCGCCCGGTCGAGGCTGGAGCGTTCGCGATCGAGGCGGCTCAGCGCGACGATGCGGGGGAGACCCAGGCTGGCGGCCTCGGCCCACACCTTCTCGGTCTGCACCTCCACACCGTGCACCGCGTCCACCACGACCAGTGAGGCCTCGGCCACGCGCAGCGCGGCGCGGGCGTCGCTGAAGAAGTTGGCGAAGCCGGGCGTGTCGATGAAATTGATCTTGGTCTTCTGCCACTCGCCGTAGGCGAGGCTGGATGAGAGGGAGTGCTTGCGGGCGATTTCTTCGTCGTCGAAGTCGGTAACCGTGGAACCGTCGTCAACCAGGCCGAGCCGGTTGACGGCCCCGGCGGCGAGCAGCGCCGCCGAGACCAGTTGTGTCTTGCCGCATCCGCCGTGGCCCACGACTGCCACGTTGCGGATAGCGGCGGCCTCGTACACCTTCATAGCGGTATCCCTCCCTGCCCCGCGACCAAGAAGCGAGGCGAACCGAACCCCCGTGGGGTACGACAGATAGGACCGCCCTGACGAGGTCCGACCTGGGACCCGGCGAGAGGTGCGGATCATAGGCCCCGGCCCCGCAGGGGTGCAAGCGCGAGCTTGGGCGGGTGCCGCAGACCCGCGAAAGACAGGCCCTTATCTCTCGAATGGACAATTATGTATGGTGCCTGAGAGGCTTTGACGAAACTGTAGAGCACTTCGATTCGTGCCGCTCGCGCGCCCGCGCCAGGACCGATCGGGAAAGGTTTGAGTGCGGCAACGACCGGCGCCGGGCCAGAAATCCGCTGACCACCGCCTACCGCTGTGGCGCCTGCCAGGCCATAAAACAACGAAGACGTACTGATACAACAAGCAGGCTACATAGTTGTCGTACCATTCGTGCCCGCCATGTCACGTTCGTACGGCGGTTTTCCTAACAAATTCGCCTTCGCAGCGCCCGGCCGCGCCAGACGAATCTGGCCGCCGTCTTGCTCATGTGACAACTGAGCTGCGGGCCTCCGACTGACGAACGGCACATCGGGGCGGGGCAGCAGGGACGTGTCTTGACGCGAGCGGGAAGCTCGGAGGCGACAGGAGGGGACTGATGTTTTCGATTCGTGGAGTAACGCGTGCGACGACGGTGGTTGCGGCGGCAACCCTGATGTTAGGGCTTTCGGGCAGCAGCGCGTGGGCGCAGGCGGCCGCGGAGCCGCCGGATCCGAATCCGGGCGCGCTCACCATCACCGGCAATATCGACTTCCTGAACCAGTACATGTTTCGAGGCCTCCGCCAGAACTCCACTGGCATGGCCATGTGGCCGTCGTTCGATCTGGGCATCCAGACCTACTCGGGCGAAGGCGGTTTCAAGAGCGTCGGCATCAACATCGGTACGTGGAACAGCCTTCACACGGGTGACACCGGGCAGGACGGGCCCAGCGGCAAGCTGTGGTACGAGTCCGATTTCTACGCGACCCTCGGTCTCGGCTTCGGTGGCGGCTTCTCGATTGGGACCACCTACACGGCGTATACGAGCCCGAACAACAGCTTCTCGACCGTGAAGGAACTCATGTTCAAGCTCGGCGTGGACGACAGCGCCCAGCTCGGGAAGTTCTCGATGAAGCCCTACGCCATCTTCGCGTTCGAGTTCGACACCGAGCCGGGCACGGGCCAGGCTGACGGCGGAGAGGAAGCGGGCAAGTATCTGGAGCTGGGCATCGCCCCCGGTTATACCGGTTATTCGCGGGCGGCCATCGCCTTCCCGATCAAGGTTGGCCTCTCGATGGGCGACTACTACGAGCTCGCCGGCGAGGACCACAAGTTTGGCTATTTCAGCATCGGAGGTATCGTCACCGTGCCGCTTGGCGGCACCAGCAAGTTCGGCGGGTGGAACCTGCACTTCTCCGGTGAGTACCAGAAGCTGGGTGACACGCCGAAGTCGTTCAACGGCGACGAGGGCAATCAGTTCATCGGCTCGGTCGGGTTGGGATTCTCCTACTGAGCCGCCCTGGAGGCGTGGATGGGAGGATCGGGCCGGGCCCGGCGGGTCGCCGCCGTAGCCTGTGTGGCAGGCTGTCTCAGCGCAGGGACGGCCGCCGCGCAAACCGCCGGCGACTCCAACCCAGGCGCGATGACTCTCACGGCCACGATGGATGCCTCGAACGCGTATCTGTTTCGAGGCCTTCCGCAAGACGACACCGGGCTGATTCTGTGGCCCGCCGCCGACCTGAGCGTGGCGCTCCGGTCGAGCGGCGGGACGCTACGAAGCGTCACCGTGGGCGTAGGGACGTGGAACAGTCTTCATACCGGCGTCACGGGAACGGACGGTCCGAGCGGCAAACTGTGGTACGAGTCCGACTTCAACACGTCGGTCGGGCTCGGGTTCGGTGGTGGGGTGAACCTCGTGGCGGCGTATACGGCCTACACCAGCCCGAACAGCGCGTTTGCGACCGTCACCGAGTTTTCATTGAAGGTGGGTGCCCACGTGTACGGCGTGTCGCCGTATGCGCTCGTGGCGTTCGAGCTGGATGGCCAGGCCGACGGTGGCGCAGTCGAGGGGCGGTATCTGGAGGTCGGAGCCGTGCCCAGTGTTGGAGTGGCGGGAGCAGCGGTGACGATCCCAGTCAGGGTGGGCCTCAGCCTCGACGGCTATTACGAGGGTCTGAGCGGGGACGAGCGCTTCGGCTTCTTCAGCGCCGGCGGCAATCTGACCGTGCCGCTGACGAGAGAGCGGAACCGGTTCGGCCGCTGGAACGTGCACGGAGGGGCGGACTTTGTCTGGCTGGGCGATTCCAACGCGCTCCGGCTGGGAGACAATACCAAGGTCATCATTTCGGCAGGCGTGGGCCTCAGTTATTGACTGAGCGTCGCAGACGCCGGCGAGCCGAAGCGCATGCGTGAACCGTCCGTAACCCAACCCGGCGCCACTGCCCGGAATCTCGCGGCCTTGCTCAGCGCCGCGCGTGACGAACTGCGGGCCGACGTCGCCCGCGGTGCCGGTGGCCGCGCGGCTCTCGAACGCTATTCCGATCGCGCAGACGTCTTGCTGCGTCAGCTCTTCGCGGAAGCGCCGGTTCCGAAGTCCCCCGTAGCGGTGCTCGCGCTCGGCGGCTACGGTCGGCGCCACCTCTGCCTGCACTCCGATATCGATCTGCTGATTCTCTTCGGCAACTCCATCGGCACGTCGGAGGAAGCCTTCCTGCGCGCGTTCCTGCACCCGCTGTGGGACGTGGGCGTGGTCGTCGGTCACCAAGTGCGGGAGCTGCGCGAATTCGAGCAGCTCGAAACCGACAACCCCGAATTCCTGCTCGCGCTCATCGACGCGCGGCCGCTGGCCGGGGCCCGGCCGCTTTTCGATCGCTTTTCGGCCGTCTTCCACACCGCCAGCACCCACGCGTTCATTCTGCGCTCGCTGCTCGGGCTCATCGACGTCCGCCACGCCGCGTTCAACGACACGCTGTATCAGCTCGAGCCCGACGTGAAGGAAGCGCCCGGCGCGCTGCGGGATCTCTCGGCGACGCGGACGATCGCGCTCCTCACCGATCCGCTGCTGCTGCGCAAGGGGCCCACCGAACCCGCGCGCTTCGACGACGCCGAAGACTTCCTGCTGCGGGTGCGCTCGATCCTGCACCTCGAAGGCGGGCGCAACCAGAACGTGCTTGGCCACGAGCTGCAGGAGCGCACTGCCGAGCTCCTGGGCTATCCGGGCGCCGAGGCGCAGCAACGCGTCGAGCGCTTGATGAGCGACTACTTCCGCCACGCTCGCATCGTCAACCGCTCGCTCGGGTGGGCGCGGCGCACGGCGCCACTGCCGGTCGGACCCAATCTCGGCCTGTCACGCGACGGGATCCGCTTCATGGATCCGATTCAGGCGGCTCGGAACCCGGCCTTGTGGATGGCTGCGTTCGAGGCGGCCGTGGAGCACCACACCAGCGTGTCGGAGGAAGCGCTGTCGTGCATCCAGCAGCATGTGGACCGCTACCGCGCCGACGACTTCTTCCCGGAGGCAGATGACCGGGCCGCGCTGGTGGCGTTCCTCAAGCCGGTCCGGGGGCTGTACGACCGGCTCAGCGAGATGCACGACTGCGGCCTGCTCGGCCGCGTCTTCCCCGAGTTCCAGGCGATCTCGTGGCGGGTGGTGCGCGACTTCTACCACAAGTACACCGTCGACGAGCACACGCTGCTGACCATCCGCAACCTGGAACGGCTCACCGGCGATGTCGAGCCGAGCCGGCAGCGCTTTGGCAGTGTGCTCGCGGGGTTGGCGGCACCGGAGCTGCTCGTGCTGTCCCTGCTCCTGCACGACGTCGGCAAGTGGCGCGACGACGACCACGCCTTCGAGAGCGAGCGCATGGCCGAAGGCGCACTGACGCGCCTGCAGGTCACCGGCGACGCGCGCGAGACCGTGCTCTTCCTCATCCGCCACCACGTGCGGATGTCGCTCGTCGCCTTCCGCCGCGACACCGAAGACCCCGATGTCGTCAAGGAGTTCGCCGATTTCATCGGCACCGAGGATCGGCTCAAGATGCTGTGCCTCATCACCCTGGCCGACGTCGGCGCCGTGAGCCCCGACACCCTGACGCCGTGGAAGGAAGAGCTGCTGTGGCGCCTCTATGTCGACGCCTACAACCACCTCACGAAGAGCTACGGCGACGAGCGCATCGGGCGCAACCAGGCCGGGCTGGACCGCCTGGCGGCGCAGTTGCCGGCCGACGTCACCAAAGCGGAGCTGGAACGCTTCGTCGAGGGGCTCCCGCAACGCTATCTGCAGCTCTTTCCACCCGCGGCGATCTACCAGCACGTGCGGCTGGCGCGGAACATCCGTTCCGACGAAGTGCACGTGTCGCTCGATCGCGTGGACGGGTCGGTGTGGTCGCTCGCCGTCGTCACGCTGGACAAGCCGGAACTCTTTTCCAACATCTGTGGCGTGCTCTCGTCCTTCGGGATGAACATCCTTCGGGGCAACGCGCTCACCAATCCCAACGGCCTGGTGCTCGACGTCTTCCACTTTACCGACGACGAGAGCTTCCTCGAGATGAACCCCGACGCGCCGGCGCGGATCGCCGCGGTGCTGGCCGACGTCGTGGCCGGCCGCACGGACGTGGCCGCGCGGCTGCGCGGCCGCGAGCGCGGCGTGCTGCAGTCGAAGTCGTCGATCCGGTTTCCCCCGGTGGTCCGGGCCGGGAACGAGACCTCGAGCCGCTATACGATTCTCGACATCGTCGCGCCGAACGAGCTGGGCCTGCTGTACCGGATCAGCCACGTCATCGCCGAACACCGCTGTGACGTCGACCTCGTGCTGATTGCGACGGAAGGGGGGAAGGCGATCGACGTCTTCCACCTCACGCAACGTGGAGCGAAACTCACCGAGGCGGAGCAGCTGGCGCTGACGTCCGACCTGCAACGTACGCTGGAGGAGATTCGATGAAACTGATCAAGAGCATTGTGCGGCCGAACAAGGTGGACGAGGTCAAGGACGCGCTGGCGAAGCTCAACATCGCGGGGATGACGGTGACCGAGGTGAGGGGACACGGCAAGCAGAAGGGCCACACGGCGATCTACCGCGGCAAGGAATACAACGTCAGCCTCCTGCCCAAGATGGAGATCGAAGTCGTGGTCGCCGACGCGGTGGCCGACGACGTCGTGAAGGCCATCGTCACCGCGGCGCGCACCGGTGAAATCGGCGACGGCCGCGTGTTCGTGCTGCCGGTGCTCGAGAGCTACCGCATCCGGACCGGCGAACGAGAGGCGTAGGGGCCGTGGGGGCCACCTTCAGGTGGCCCGGGCCGGCTACAGCCGGCCCCTACAAGCCGGGCCCCCACGTCGGAGCGCGAGGTGCAGGGCGGCGCGAGCTGCCGCCCTTACTCGTGCCGCAAGGCCTCGATGGGATCGAGGCGCGACGCCCGCACGGCCGGCACCATCCCGAAGAAGATGCCGACTCCGGCCGAAAAGCCGAGCCCGATGGCGAACGACCACCACGGGAGCGAGATCGGGAAGCCGGTCGCGAGCGTCACCGCGAGGCCGATGCCGCTGCCGCAGAGGATGCCGAGAATCCCGCCAATCGAGGTCAGCACCGCCGCCTCGGACAGAAACTGGAACAGGATTTCCTGACGGCGGGCGCCGAGCGCCTTGCGCACGCCGATCTCCCGCGTGCGCTCCGTCACCGAGATCATCATGATGGCCATCACGCCGATGCCCCCGACCATCAGGGCGATCGACGAGATGACGATCAGCGCCAGGAACGTCGCGCGGCTGATCTGATCCCACACCCGCAGAATCGCGTCCTGCGTCGCCAGATCGAAGTCGTTGGGCTCGTCGAGCTTGAGCCCGTGGCGGATGCGCATGATCTCCTCGACGTCGGCGAGTGCGTCCTCGCGCGTCGCCCAGGCGTAGGGCACGATCATGATCGTCGCGCTGTCCTGGCCGGGGATGCGGCGGCGCGCGTTGGTGCTGAACACCACCTGGTGGGTGGTCTCGGGGATCACCACCATGTCGTCCTGGTCGTTGCCGAATCCACCGACCGAAGGGGCCTTCTCGAGCACGCCAATCACCGTGTACTCGATGGCGCCGATGCGGACCTTCTTGCCGACCGGGTCCAGCCCCTGCTTGGCAAAGAGGCCCTGATAGGCGGTGTCGCCCAAGACCACGACGCGACGGCGGTGCAGGTTCTCCGCCTGGGTGAAGAAGCGCCCGAGCGTCACCTTCGCGAACCGGGCCTCGGCGAACTGCTCGGTGGCGCCGATGATCGAGAGCTGTTTGGTGCGCTCGCCGCGGTAGTACATCCGCTCGGTCGTCTGCGACAGGCCGCTGCCGAGCAGGATGTCGACGATGTCGATCGTCGGCGCCAGCTTTTCGATCGCCTTGGCGTCGTCGGCGGTCAGGTTGGGGCGCCGCAGCAGGTCGGAGAACTCGGCCCCGCCGCTGATGCTGATGATGCTCAGCTTGGTCAGGATGATGGTGCTCGGGCCGAGCGCTTTGACGCTGTCGCGCAGCGACTGGTCGAAGCCGCGGATGAGCGAGGTCATGCCGACGATGGCCGTGATCCCGATCACGACCCCGAGGATGGTCAGCGCCGAGCGCATCTTGTTGGTGCGCAAGGTGTCGAGCGCCATGCGCACGACTTCGCCGGCCAGGCTCCTATTCACGGCGCAGTGCCTCGATCGGGTCCAGGGCCGCGGCCCGTGACGCCGGATACATGCCGAAGAACAGCCCGACGCCGGCGGTGATGCCGATGCCGAGGACGATCGACCACACTTCGAGCCTGGCCGGCAGCGGCGTGACCGCGGCAATGCCAACCGCCGCGAAGAAGCCGAGCATGATGCCGACGATGCCGCCGAAGACGGACAGCGTGATCGACTCGGTCAGGACCTGCGACATGATGTCGGCCCGCCGGGCCCCGAGGGCCTTGCGCAGCCCGATCTCGCGCGTGCGTTCGCTCACCACCATGAGCATGATGTTCATGATGACGATGCCGCCGACGACGAGCGACAGCGCGACCACGCCGACGAGAACGGCGAAGATGCCGCTGGTGGCCTGCTTGTAGAGGTTGAGGAACGTGTCGGACGTGAAGATGCCGAAGTTGTCGCGCTCGCCGGGCCGCAGCCGGCGTGACACCCGCAGCGCCACCGTCGCGTCGTCCATCGCCGCCTGCAGCACCTCGGCCGAGCGCGGTTTGACCACCAGCTGCAGCGATTGCCGGGCGCCGAAGATCTTCTGGTAGTTGCCAAGGCCGATCACGACGAAGCTGTCCTGGGAATTGCCGAAGAACGAACCCTGCTTCTTGCTCACGCCGACCACGCGAAACGGCACGCCGGCCACCCGGAGCGTCTTGTCGAGCGGGTCGCTCTGGCCGAACAGGCGGTCGGCCGTATCCCAGCCGATGAGCGCGACGTTTCGGCCGCTGCTCACCTCGGTCGGGCTCATGAGACGGCCGCGTTCGGCGTTGAAGGTCGAAAAGTTCACGTACTCGCTCGTGACGCCCTGGATCATGACGCTGTTCAGCTCGGTGTCGCGGTACGACACCGTGCTTCCGGACCGCGCCTGGGCCACGACCGACGTGATGAGCGGGCTGAAGGCCTTGATCGCGTCGGCCTCTTTTAAGGTCAGCAGCGGGTTGTTTCGCGTCCGCTCTTCGTCGTCCTCCGACCGGATCGGCGGCTGTCGCTGGATGGTGAACGAGTCGGCGCCGACGTCGCTCACGATCGCCGTCGACACCATCGCGTTCATGCCCTGAATCAGCGTCACGACGGTGACGATCGAGGTCACGGCGACGATGTTTCCAAGCACGGTCATGAAGGACCGCAGCTTGTTCGCCCAGATGGAGTCGAGGGCGATGAAGATCGACTCGAAGATCTGGTTCATGCGGGCTATTGGCTGCTGCGGCTCGCGCGCGACGTGGTGGACGGCTGCAGCCGCACGGTCTCGCCGTCGGCCAGTTCCCGCACCGAGGCGAACGGACCGGTGATCACCTGATCGCCGGCCTTCAACCCCTCGGTCACCTCGAAGTACTGCTCGCCGGCGACGCCGGTCTTGAGCGGCGTGAACACCGACTTGCCGTCCTTGAACAGGAACACACCCTCGGTTTCCTTGCGCTCGTGGCCGGCCGGCGTCTCGACGCGGGCGGCGGTCGCCTGCTCCTCGGCCGAGCGGCGTCGCCGCGGCGGCGGCTCGCGCACCAGCGTGCCGGCGTCAGTGAAGAGCAGGTCGCGCACGGTGAGCGCCTGGATCGGCACCGCCACGACGCTCTTCCGCGTGGCGGTCGTGATCTCGGCCGTGCACGTGAACCCCGGGCGCACGTCGGGCACGGCTTCGTCGATCATCACCACCACCTTGAACGTGGTCGCCTGGCGCTGCCCGGAGGAGTTGTTCGTCGTCTGGATCGGGCTGTTGGCGATCTCGGTGACGTGGCCCTTGAACTCGCGGTTGGGGACCGCGTCGATCGTGACTTTGGCAATCTGGCCGAGCGATACGTTCGGGATGTCGGTTTCGTCCACCTCGATCTCGGCCTCGAGCACCGACATGTCGGCAATGGTCAGCAGGACGGTGCCGGCGTTGTTCATGGTGCCGACGACCGCGGTCTCACCCTCTTCGATGTTGCGGCGTGTGACCAGACCGTCCATCGGCGCCGAGATCATCACCTGGTTCAGGTTGTACCTGGTGGTGGCGAGGCTGGCCGCCTCCTGCTTGATCTGCTGCTCGCGGGTTTCGATGTCCTGGGTGCGCGCCCGCAGATCGGCCTCGCGTATGGCCAGCTCGTTCTCCGCCCGCTCGAGCGACTCTTTGGTGGTGAGGCCGTCCTTCCACAGATCCTTTTGACGCTGCAGGCTCTGGTGCGCCAGATCGACGTAGGCCTTCGCCTGCTCAACCGAGGTGCGGCTCTGTTGCAGCGACGAGCGCGCCGCGGCGACGCTGGCCTCGCCGCGCTCGAGTTGACCCGAGAGCGACCGCGGGTCGATTTCGAGCAGGAACTGGCCCGCCTTGACGCGCTGGCCTTCCTCGACCGCCAGGCGCGTCACCTTGCCCATCGTATTGGCCGAGATGTTCACCTGCCGCTTCGGCTGGATCTTGCCGGAGGCCGAGACGATCGCCTCGAGGTCGCGCGCCCGGATGGCCTCGGTGGCGATCTGCACGCCGCGATCGCGACGGTAGTAGATGTTGGCCGCGGCCACGGCGGCCCCGACGAGTACGACCGCCACCGCAATCAGGATCTTGTTCCGAGTCATCCCGCTCCCTTGAACCCTTCTGCCTCTTGCTCGAGCCTTGAGCCGACCGCGGCTCGTTCCAATCCCAGTGAGCCGTCGCTCAGTTTCCCGATCGCACGATGGCGAGCACCAGCGCAATCAGGCCGTAAATCCCGAGAAACGTGAGGGCGACGCCGCTGGTCTTCCGCTTGAACAGCACGCCGACCCCAATGGCGACGCTGACGCACCACCAGATCCAGAACAGGTCAATCGCGCCCAGGAAGCGCGCGATGAACGACGTTTCCTCGACCATCGGCACGAAGACGCTGAGCGTGGCACTGGCCAGCCGGCCGGTCGCGTAGCTGAGCGGCATCGAGAAGAGCACCTGGAGGGCGGTGATGATGCCCGAGTGCGCCATGATGGCGTAGACCTGCTTGAAGGTCCCCCCCCCGCCCATCAGCATCCCCCAGATGCCGAGGATGATGCCCGCCATGATCGCTGCGGCGAGGGGAATGATGAACACCAGCGAGATCGGAGTGGTATAGGCCGCCCGAGCGACGCCGGCCTCGATCCCCTGGTACATCTGGTCGTTGATCTCGACCCCGAACGACTCGATCATCCGGACCTGCTGATCCATCAGCACTTCCTGCATGACGGGCGTGGCGAAGAACAGACCTTCGGTCACGGCCATGATGCCGATGGTGATGACGAACGCTCCGAGCGCGCGCGGCCGGGCCACGATCTCCCCGTAGGTGGCCCGTGGCGAGAAGAGGACGCCCAGCAGGCGGGCGAAGACGTTCGACCCCTTCGGAGTCGCCACCTGTGCAGAGACTGCGGCTTCAGCCATCGGTCTGCTCCCAGGCGCAGTCCGCTCAGAACCCGGACCGCACGCAGTTTCTGCAAACCGGCTCAACGCCGGTTCGCTGTTCACGCCGCGGCAGCCATCACCGCCGCGGCAATCAAGGCCACCCCCACGTACAGACACACCAGCCAGGCAGCACATGTCCGGGCACGCCTGCCGGAGAGCACCGCGACCCCGATCCCGAGCACGATCGCCCACCATAAGGTGAACAGGTCGATTGCCCCAAGAAAGCGGGCGACCGGCGACGTCTCGTCGAACCCCTGAACCCACGAGCCCATGGTCGTGGCGCTGGCCGTCGTTTCCCTGGCGTAGACCAGGGGGGCGGCGATCACGCGGCCGAGCGCCAGAATGACCCCGGCATGGACGGCGACGGCCAGCACCTGAAGATACGAGACCGGCGCCGACTTGTGCCGGAGCCACGCGAACATCAGTACCGAGACCGCAACCGCCACGGCTGGACCGGTGGCCACGGCGGTGACCGCCGCCACCGCAGAGCCGCGGCGGCTCCAGGCCTGTAGCTCCGCATATCGAGCGTCGTCAACCCGCTGGCCGAAAGCCAGCGCCGTCCGTTCCCACTGATCGACCAGGGCCAACTGCCCGACCTCGGTCGCCGACACCAGCGCGCCGGTGGCGGCGGTCGCGAGCGTCAGCATCACCAGCAGCGACAGCCACGCCGGCTGAGAAACAACCTCCTGGAGTGTCTGACGGGGATGGCGGATGATGCCTAGAACTCGAGCGCTCACGCTCACTTGCACTCCCAATACGGGTAGCTGGGCGGTTCGGTTCCGGTAGTGATCTCGGGACGCTCCGAAGGCAGGGCCCAACCCGAGAATATTACCGCGGTACACTTCCTGGTCTTTACTCCCTCAATCATCTAGACAATGAAACGACTCTCTCCCTGCGTCACGGTTCTGCTTTGTCTGCTCGCGGCCGTTCCGGCGGGCGCACAGGCCATCGAGACGGTCGGGGAGCGGGCCCTCGGTATGGGCGGCGCCTTCGTCGCGGTCGCCGACGACAGCAGCGCCACCTGGTGGAATCCGGCCGGGCAGGCGGCCGGGCCGTTCCTCGACCTCAGTGCCACGTGGGCGAGCACCGACTGGCGGGTCGGCGGCGAGCCGGTGGCTCGTGGACGGGTGACCGGCGTATCTCTTTCCACGCCGCCACTTGGCGTGAGCTATTACCGCTTCTGTATCACGGACATACAGCCAACGGGGTCTATCGGAACGCCTGCCGCAGGCCGAGAAGATGGACGGGTCGGAGTCGTACGGTCGCTCCGGCTGCACGACCTTGGGCTGACCCTCCTGACGTCTGTTTTCACGGGGGTTCACGTCGGGACCACGCTCAAGTTCCTGCACGGAAGCGTCGAACACACCACGGGCGGGATCCAGTTGGCGCCCGAGGCGCTGCTGGACCTTGGCGACGACGCCAATGGGGCGGGGTCGCAATGGCAGTTCGACGCGGACGTCGGTGTGCTGGCAGTGACGGGGCCGTTTCGAGTGGGCGGCATCGTCAGGAACCTGCGCGAAGCCGGGTTCGACGACAGGTCGGGCGACGACCTGGCGGCGATGCGGCTACCGCGACAGGCGCGGATCGGGGTGGCCTACGACGGCGCGTTGCGCCGCACCAAGGCGAGCCCATGGGTGGCGTCGGCCGACGTGGACGTCGTGCGCTACACGACGGGCACGGGGGATCGGCGCGTGATTGCCGCCGGCCTAGAGCGGTGGCTGTTCGGTGAACGACTGGGGATTCGTGGCGGCGGCAGATTCAACCAGGTGGGTCACAAGGAGCGAAGCGCCACAGCCGGCGTCAGTGCTGCGATCCGCCCGGGCGTGTTCGTCGAAGCCCACGCCGCCGCCGGCGGATCCAACGACGAGCGGGGGTGGGGCGTGGCTGCCCGCGTGTCCTTCTAGCAAGGCTCCGCCTCCGCATCACGCAGGCTCCGCCCCGCGCGAACGCCGTTCAATTGCCCGCCCCCCGGGCGGGCGTGGCGTGGCGCTGCTCCAGGTCGCGGCGGAAATGGTCGGGCACTAGATGGCTGTCCGACTTGGCGATCTGCTTCTCAAGGAGAAGCGCATCACTCCGGAGCAACTCCAGGAGGCGCTGACCTACCAGCGTCAGAAGGGCGGCAAGCTCGGGTTCGCCCTCGTCTCGCTCGGCTTCGCCAAGGAAGCCGAGATCACCGCGCTCCTCAGCAAGCAGTTCGGCGTCCCGTCGATTGCCATCGGCCAGTTCCAGATCGACCCGAGCGTCATCAAGCTCGTGCCGGCCGAAACCGCCCAGAAGTACCAGATCATCCCGCTCTCGCGATCCGGCGCCACGCTGACAATCGCGATGACCGACCCGACCAACGTGTTCGCCATGGACGACATCAAGTTCATGACGGGCTACAACGTCGAGCCGGTCGTGGCCTCGGAGACCGAGGTCGAGGAGGCGCTGCGGCGGTACTACAGCAAGCCCGTCACCGCCGGCGGCGGCGAGAGCTCGGCCTCCTCCGGACCGAGCGCGCTCGAGGCTGCCAGCCAGGCGCTCGAGAACATGCCCACGCTCGACGATCCGGGCGACGTCGAGGTCCTCAGCGAGTTCGAGGAAATCAGCGCCGAGGCGCTGGCCAAGCAAGGCGAGGAAGCGCCGGTCATCAAGCTCGTGAACGTGATTCTGATGTCGGCGATCCAGAAGGGGGCGAGCGACATCCACATCGAGCCCTACGAGAAGGAACTGCGGGTCCGCTACCGCATCGACGGTCTGCTCTACAACATCATGCAGCCCCCGATGAAGTTCCGCGATGCGATCACGTCGCGCATCAAGATCATGTCGAAGCTGGACATCGCGGAGAAGCGGCTGCCGCAGGACGGCCGCATCAAGATCCGCTTCCAGGATCAGGGCCTGAATCGCGACATCGACTTCCGCGTGTCGTGCCTGCCGACGCTTTTCGGCGAAAAGATCGTCATGCGTCTCCTCGACAAGGAGAAGCTGATGCTCGACATGACGAAGCTCGGCTTCGAGGTCGAGTCGCTGGCCAAGTTCGAGGTTGCCATCTCCAAGCCGTGGGGCATGGTGCTGGTCACCGGTCCGACCGGATCGGGCAAGACCAATACCCTCTACTCGTCGATCTCGCGCATCAACACCACCGAGACGAACATCATGACCGCGGAAGACCCGGTCGAGTTCAACCTGATGGGCGTCAACCAGGTGCAGGTGCGTGAGAACATCGGCCTCAACTTCGCCGCCGCGCTGCGCAGCTTCCTGCGCCAGGACCCCAACACCATTCTGGTCGGCGAAATCCGCGACTTCGAGACCGCGGAAATTGCGGTCAAGGCCGCGCTCACCGGCCACCTCGTGCTCTCGACGCTGCACACCAACGACGCGCCGAGCACCGTGAACCGCCTGATGAACATGGGCATCGAGCCGTTCCTGGTGGCGAGCTCGCTCAATCTGGTGTGCGCCCAGCGTCTGGTGCGCAGGATCTGCAAGAACTGCTCGGAACCGCACCCGGCACCGCCCGAAGCGTTGATGCACGCCGGCTTCAATGCCGAAGACGCAAATACGGTGGTGCCCAACAAAGGCAAGGGCTGCGAGAAGTGCAACAACACCGGCTACAAGGGCCGCGTGGGGTTGTATGAAGTGATGGAGATCACCGAGGAACTCCGCGAGCTGATCCTGGTTGGCGCGTCGGGCCTCGAGTTGCGCCGTAAAGCGGTCGAGGAGGGCATGATCACGCTGCGCGGTAGCGGCCTGCTCAAAGTCAAACAGGGTATGACGACGGTCGAGGAAGTCGTCAGGGAGACGGTGAAGTAATGGCGACGCTGCCCGAACTGCTTCAGCAGATGGTGTCGATGCAGGGGTCGGACCTGCACATCACCACGAATACGCCGCCGACCGTTCGCGTGCACGGTAAGCTCACGCGGCTCGAACAACCGGTGCTCGGCCCGGCCGAGACCAAACAGTTGTCCTACAGCGTGCTCACCGACGCGCAGAAGAAGCGCTTCGAGGAGACGCTCGAGCTCGACTTCTCGTTCGGCCTCAAGGGTCTGGCGCGCTTCCGCTGCAACATGTTCAACCAGCGCGGCTCGGTGGGCGCGGTCTATCGGTTGATTCCCGAAGAGATCAAGAGCTTCCAGGACCTGGCGCTGCCGCCCGTGCTGGCGACGCTCGCCGATCGTCCGCGCGGCCTGGTGCTCGTCACCGGCCCGACCGGATCCGGCAAGTCCACGACCCTGGCCGCGATGCTCGACAAGGTCAACCGCGAGCGGTACGAGCACATCCTGACCATCGAAGACCCGATCGAGTTCGTGCACAAGCACAAGAACTGCCTGGTCAACCAGCGCGAGGTGCACAGCGACACCTCGAGCTTCTCGATGGCGTTGCGCGCGGCGCTGCGCGAAGACCCCGACGTGGTGCTGATCGGCGAAATGCGCGATCTCGAGACGGTGGAGTCGGCGCTGAAGATTGCCGAGACCGGCCACTTGACGTTCGGCACGCTGCACACCAACTCGGCGATGCAGACGATCAACCGCATCATCGACATCTTCCCGGCGGGCCAGCAAGGCCAGATCCGCACGCAGCTCTCGCTCGTGCTCGAAGGCATCGTCTGCCAGACGTTGCTGCCGAAGATCGGCGGCGGCCGTGTCGTGTCGCTCGAGATCATGATCCCGACCCCGGCCATCCGCAATCTGATCCGCGAGGACAAGATCCACCAGATCTACTCGTCGATGCAGACCGGGCAGGAGAAGGTCGGCATGCAGACGATGAACCAGTGTCTGGCGACGCTCTACCAGCGCAAGCAGGTCACGCTCGAGGCCGCCCTGGAGAAGTCGTCGAACCGCGACGAGCTGCAGGACCTGATCAACCGCGGCGTCGGCGTGGTCGCTGGCGCTGGTCTGCACCGCCCACGACCGGTGGGCGCGCCGACGCGCTAAGGGCGGGTCAGGCGGGTAGGGAGACGGTTTTCGTAGAGGCGGGTCTGTAGACCCGCCCGACAAGCAGGTTGCGAACGATGGCCACATTTGCATACAGCGGACGAACGCGGGCAGGACAAAACGTCACGGGCGAGCGCATCGCAGAGTCGATGGAAGCCGCCGTCGCGGCCCTGCGGCGTGATCAGGTGATGGTCACCAAGATCAACCCGGTGAAGGAGAGGGCCGCGGCTGCGGCCAAAGCCCCGGCGATCAAGCGCAAGAAGGGCGTGTCGCCGAAGAGCCTGGCCGTGTTCACCCGGCAGTTCTCGGTGATGATCGACGCCGGCCTGCCGCTCGTGCAGTGCCTCGATATCCTCGGCACCCAGGAAGAGGACAAGAACTTCGGCCTGG
>Ga0210380_10000153_pt1 | contig 38373 bp, 45 predicted proteins | sample PLM4_5_coexredo_FD_155476 | JGI IMG/M metagenome (GOLD analysis project Ga0210380, IMG submission 155476) | Groundwater sediment microbial communities from an aquifer in East River, Colorado, USA - PLM4_5_coex redo | ecosystem: Environmental > Terrestrial > Soil > Riparian zone | place: USA... | reverse complement strand
GCCACCGGCCAATTATTGGCGGTGCTCGTGCGCGCTACCGCCGCGCGGCGGGTGCTGGAGATCGGCACGTCCAACGGTTACTCCACCCTCTGGCTAGCCGAGGCTGCAAGGGGGACCGGCGGCTCAGTCACTACCGTGGAATTCGCTGAATACAAGATCGGGCTCGCGTCGACCAACTTCGCGCGCTCCGGGCTTTCGCCGTTCGTCACGCTGGTTCACGACGACGCCGGTCGCCTTCTGGCGCGAAGTGGTCAGAGCGCATACGACTTGATCTTCCTCGATTCCGAGCGCCCGGAGTATCCCGGCTGGTGGCCTCACCTGCGTCGCGTTCTACGCCCAGGCGGTTTGTTGATCGTGGATAACGCGACGTCCCACGTGGAACAGATGGCTCCGTTCGTCGCACTGGTGAGGGCCGATCCCGAGTTCGCGACCTGCCTCGTTCCAGTGGGCAACGGCGAGTTTCTTGCCGTGAAGACGTCGCCGTGAGCCTGCTGCAGTTCGAGCGATACTTGTAGACTCCACCACATAGGCATTTGCCATGTACCGTCTTCACGGCTTCTGTCAGTCCGGAAACACGTTCAAGGTGGCGTTTCTTCTGCGCGCCCTCAAGCAACCGTGGGATCCAGTGTTCGTTGACTTCATGCGCGGCGCCACGCGTGATCCCCACTGGCGCGAAACAGCCAACGCAATGGGTGAGGTACCCGTACTTGACGATGGCGTTCGCCGCCTTACTCAGTCAGGTGTGATCCTCACCTACCTTGCCAAGAAGCATGGCGCGTTCCACGGCGCGGGCGAAGAGGAGCAGCAGGAAGTGCTGCGCTGGCTCTTTTTCGACAACCACAAGTTCACTAGCTATTACGCGACTTACCGCTTCATGAAGGCATTCGGTGCTACGGCGCCGGATCCTGCCGTAATGTCGTGGCTTCGAGGCCGGCTTGACAACGCGTTCACCATTGTCAACAAGCACCTGGAACATCGCGCCTTCATGGTCGGGCTTTCTCCCACGGTTGCCGATTTGTCCTTATGCGGCTATCTCTTTTATCCAGTCGAAGAGAGCGGTTACGAGGTTGCGGTTCGTTTTCCCCACATCAATTCCTGGCTGTCTCGCCTTCAAGCTGTTCCCGGCTGGGCAGACCCATATGAAGTCCTGCCCGGTGAACGCATCGCACCAAAGTGGTAGCGCGATGGCGACGCCCAACCTCTTGTTGCTGCGCACGGGCCTTCAGGTGTCATCGAGAGAGCCCGCGTAAGCTATGCCAAGGAACAGAACGCTAAAGGTTGTCGGTGGCATCGCTGCTTCGTTCATTGGTCTCGCCGGGACCATCATCTATCTGTCGGCAGCGCAAATAATTAGCTTGGGGATGGCGATACTAATGCTTGTTGCGTTGGTGGGGATTTACGTCGGATTCGGAATTCTAATCGCTGTCTATCGCTTGATAAGTAAGCTGGAATGAGCGTCGTACCGGTGCCGCATGGCCGAGCTGAAGAGCCGCAAGCAAACGTGGGGCCCAACCTCACAATGCACCGGACCGTCAACGGCCGTCTATGACTAGCCCTTCGATTTCTACCGAAGCCCTGTTCGTCGCCGTAGTGCTGGGCGTCGCCTCGATTTTCGTCTATACAGTGCTAACGATGGTTCCCGGCCGAGGGGATCCGCATCGAGGTAGATTCGGGGTCGTGGCGATGGTCCTCGTCTTCTGGTTGTTGGTACCTGCAGTTCTTGCGAGCCGAGGATTCCTCGATCAGTACTCGCCGCTCCCGGCACCGGGATTCGTTCTCGTCGGCTTGATTACGTTCGGCACCGTAATCTTGGCCCTTTCGGCCTTTGGTTCCCGATTGGCTGCCGGGATCCCTTTGGCCGGCCTGGTCGGCTATCAGGTCTTTCGCGTGCCCCTTGAATGGGTCCTGCACGAGCTTTATGCCGAAGGCGTGATCCCGGTCCAGATGACCTATGCCGGCCAAAATTTCGATTTCGTCACCGGTGTCCTTGCGGCAGCGCTGGGACTCTGGCTATTGACGGGTCACGGCACCGTATGGCTTGTTGCCGCGTGGAACATCATTGGCCTCGCTTTGCTTGTCAATATCGTCACGATCGCGATTCTCTCGACGCCGATGCCCTACCGTTACTTCATGAACGATCCGCCGAACCTGCTCCCGAGCACGTTCCCTTACGTTTGGCTTGCGACGTTCCTGGTTCAGGCGGCTTTGTTCGGCCATCTGTTGGTGTTCAGGTCGATCAGCCAAAAGCGTGGCTTCCCTTAACGCAGAATTGTTTCGGGACACGCATGCTGCGGTGACGGGGCGCTGTCAGACCGCTGCAAGACCGAGTCCGATCACAAGGAGACGCACATGAAATTCATGCTGATGGTGAAGGCAAGCAAGGAATCTGAAGCGGGCGTCATGCCGGACACGAAACTGCTCACCGCGATGGGCAAGTACAACGAGGACCTCGTGAAAGCCGGCATCCTCCTCGCCGGTGAGGGGCTCTATCCCAGTTCCAAGGGCGTGCGCGTCCGTTTTTCCGGGAGCAAGCGCACGGTGATTGCCGGGCCTTTCAGCGAGACCAACGAACTGGTGGCCGGCTTCTGGCTCTGGCAGGTGAAGTCCAAGGAAGAAGCCATCGAATGGCTCAAGCGCTGCCCCAATCCCATGCCCGGTGATTCCGAGATCGAACTTCGCCAGGTGTTTGAAGCGGATGATTTTGGCGCGGCGCTCACGCCGGAGCTGCGTGCGCAGGAAGAGCGCCTGCGCAACACCTCCGCGGGGAGTTAGGTTGGCGTGGCGGGCGGCGTAACTCTGCGTTAGGCTGCAAGTCATGATCTGCCCGAGTCGTCTTTTCGCAAGGGAGGCTTCATGCGATTAAACGTCATTGCTCTTTCTGTGGCATCCGCGCTGCTGTGGGGCGGCGCAATTCTCGTAGTCGCGACGGCAAACTTAATCTGGCCCGATTACGGCCGAGCTTTCCTTGAACTCGCTGCGGCGATCTACCCGGGCTACCAACCTCGCCCTTCCATCGGATCTATCGTGACGGGAACACTTTACGGATTGGTAGATGGCGCCATCGGGGGCGCCGTGTTTGCCTGGCTCTACAATTCACTGTCGCGCCGGTTCCCAGGCGCGGCAGCCTAGCTTCTAGCGCTTATCGTCATGGTTGTCCGTCAGACGGAACTGAACCCGTGACGCATGACAGGCCATTGAGCCGACACCTACCGGCGCGGCGCAATGGCGACCTTGGGCCGCTCATACAACAGGAGAACGCTCCATGCCCTCGAACCTTCCCATGCCCACAAGCCAACGCGTCGTCCAGGTCTGCCTCTTTCTCGTTGCGGCAATTGCAATGCTCGGCGGCACGCTCCAGATGTACCTGGGACAGCCCGACACGTCGCCCCGGCTCGACAACGTGCACCGCTTCATGGCAGGTGTGTACTTCTCCACCGGGCTCATCAACCTCTGGGCAGCCGCTACCATTCGCCGCCAGGGAACACTGGTATATCTATTGGCTCTCGGGGTACTTCTTGCCGGCGTCGGCAGGCTGGTGTCCATCAGCCAGGTAGGGCTGCCCGAACCAGCAGCGGTCTGGCTGGGCTACCTCATTCCCGAACTGCTGCTGCCCGTTGTCATCGCAGTGGCACACGCGGCCACCAATCGCAATGCGTCGCGAGCTGCAGAAGCAGCCTAACCTGCCGGGATGATGGGGAAAAGATTGCCATGAAGATGAATGCAATGATCGCTGGTGCATTGGGATTCGCCGTTGTCATGTTGAACCCTGCAGCCGCTGCCAACGCCGCCGAAATCAAGGTCATCAGCTCCGTCGGCGTGAGGGCGGCGCTGGAGGAGCTCAAGCCGCAATTCGAAGGCGCAACACAGCACAAGCTCACGCTCGCATTTGGCACCGCCGTTCCGCTCAAACGGCAGATCGAGGCCGGCGAGACGTTCGACGTTGTCATTCTCACACCCGCCTTGGTCGAAGACCTGGTCAAGCAAGGCAAAGTCGCGCCCGGCACGCAAAGCGACGTGGCCAAGGCCGGCATCGGCGTCGCCGGCCGCGCCGGTGCTGTCAAACCAGACATCGGCACCGCCGAGGCGTTCAGGCGCGCGCTCCTCAACGCCAAGTCGATTGTCTATTCCAAGGAGGGTCAGAGCGGGACCTACATGGCGAGCCTCATCGAACGCCTCGGCATCGCCGCAGAGATGAAGCCCAAGACCGTACTCGAAACCCGTTCAGGTCATTCCGCCATCGCCGTAGTGGAGGGCAAGGCGGAACTGGGCTTCGCGCTAATCAGCGAAATTCTGCCGGTCTCCGGCGCCGAGCTTGTGGGTCCGCTGCCGGCGGAGCTGCAGAACTACGTCGTGTTCACGGCGGGCATTTCGCCAAGTGCTCGAGATGCGGAGGCCGCCAGAGCCTTCATCAACTTCTTCACGACGCCATCGGCTCTGCCGGTTCTCAAGTCAAAAGGCATGGAGCCGCGATGACGCAAGCGAGGCTCATCGATCAAGCTGTCACATCCGGCGCGCGCCGGTCGGCCCTGCACTAGGCTGCCGCAGGTACATCGGAGATAGGTATGCCGAACTCCAAGCGCATCGCGGGTCTTGTTGGCCCCACTGTCGTGGCGCTGCTCGTGTCCGAATTCCCGCTTGTGCAACCGCATCTCTACGACGCCCAGATCCCGCCGGTCGTCTATCTCTCCGGTGTCTTGATGTTTGTCGGGGGCCTGGCGATCGTCCGCGCGCACAATCACTGGGCGCGTGACTGGACAGTGCTGGTCACGCTCTCGGGCTGGTTTGCCCTGCTTCTTGGCTTGTTTCGCATGTTTGCTGCGGGCCTCTACCAACGGGGCTCCGCGAACACCAGCACGAACGTGTTCATGGCTCTGGAGGGCCTGTTACTGCTTGCCGGGCTTGTCATGACCTTCAAGGCATACAGCCGGGATGGTCAGCAGCCTGTGGGCGGAGCCGGACCGCAGGGGCCGGCCTGACTGCGGTTTGAAGCTGATGGCGCGCCGCCCATGAGCCGCTCGCACATCCTCGCCATCGTTTGCATCTGCGCGGCACTTGTCGGCTGTGCATCCACCAAGATAGAGACAAGTGGCTCTGTCCTGAAGGAGCCGCTTTGTCAGTCGAGTGCCGCGAGACTCTCAGTCCTGGTCTACTGGGGGCCGCAATGGCGTCCCGAGCAGAAGGAGCCGCCGCTTCGAGAAGCCGCGGCGTTGCGCGGAATTCAAGACTTCTTTGCCGGCGCCAACTGTGTCGCAAGCGTGAACATCCGCCGCCTGCCGGGCGAAGCATCGACGCACGCACCTTCCGATGAACAACTGCTGCGCTGGGCTTCCGCCGCGCCGCCGTCACCCGATAGAGTCCTGCTGATCGTCGTGCGCGAGTTGGGCCCGAAGCTACTCGTTGGCACCCCATTGCTGGTCGAAGGTGGCACCGAGGTCGTCGTCGACGTACGAGTACTGAACGTACGCACATCGGAGTCCATGGCGAACGTACGGACGCACTGGCAGAACGGGGGTCCCTTTGACATCAAGGGCGTCAAGACACTGGATCAAGACATGAGTGCTGCACTGCGCGTCACCTTGATGGCGGGCGCCCCTGCCAGATGAAGGCGGCTAACCCTCCCATCGAGCGGCCGCAGTCCCCCGGGGAGGAGATCGCGAACAGCGTTAGCCACGGCCTCGGCTTGCTGGCGGCGTTGGCTGCCTGCCCTTTTCTCCTCATAGCCGCTCACCAGAGTGGGGGCGTAACGGGAATCGTAGGCGCGAGTGTGTTCGCGACCACCATGGTGCTGCTGTATCTCACATCCGCGCTGTTTCACGCTTTGCCGGGGGGCCGCGCGAAGCGCGTATTCCAGATTCTCGATCACTCGGCGATCTACCTCCTGATCGCCGGGACATACACACCGTTTACCCTCGGTGTGCTCCGCGGCGCCTGGGGCTGGACGCTGTTCGGGCTCGTGTGGGGCCTGGCTGTCGTCGGTACGGTGCTGAAGACTCTCGGCGGCGTTCGCTACACGACGGTGTCGACGTGGGTCTATCTCGCGATGGGCTGGTTGATTCTCATCGCGGCCGATACGGCGTGGACTCTGCTGCCCAAGTGGGGGATCTTCTGGCTATTTGCGGGCGGTATCGCATACTCGGCGGGTGCTGTGTTCTTCATGGCGGAACGCATCAGGTACTTTCACTTTGTGTGGCACCTGTTCGTTGTCGCCGGCACCGCGTGTCACTTTGTCGCGGTTCTGCGGTACGCGGCCTGACCAGGCGCTGCACCCGACCGCCGGAAGCGGACTTGCCTGTCCGAGTCGTAGAATTGCCAAAGCGCAGCAACACAGGAGGCACCAATGAACCTGAAAGACGTACTGGCAGCCAAGGGCCACCGCGTAGTGACGGTGTCGGCAAAGTCGAGCGTCGCCGACGCGATCCGCGCCATGCACGCCGAAGAGGTCGGCGCGGTGATGGTGCCCGACGCAGAGGGATGCCCGGTCGGCATCTTCACCGAGCGCGACGTGGTGCGCATGTATGCCGGCGGCGACCGCGACTTCGACAAGCTGACGGTCGAGGCACGGATGACGTGCAGCTTAGTCGTCGGACGGCTTGCGATGTCGGCTGACGAAGCGCTGGGGCTGATGACCGAGCGCCGCTTCCGCCACCTGCCGGTGGTCGAAGATGGCAAGCTGCTCGGGCTGGTGTCGATCGGCGACCTGGTGAAGGAGAAGCTCAACGAAACCGCGCAAGAGGCGCAGGCGCTGCGAGCGTACATCGCTTCATAAGGGGTCGCGGAGGCGCGTCTCCTGGCGCGCCGCCACCAGCACCTTGGATTGCTCACGTTGCAAGAGCGCATTTCGTGACAAGTCATCAAGACCTTGTCCGTGACCAGTTCACCAGGCAGTCTGCACCGTTCTCGTCTGCTCCTGCGATAAATCGAGTCGGAGGCAAACACCATGAGCACTCCCGATAGCGACAAGGTCTTCGCCGGCGCAATTCCGCAGCTTTATGAAACGTACCTGGTTCCGTTGATCTTCGAACCCTATGCCGCGGATCTGGTGAACCGGCTGGCATCAAGATCTCTAACTCGCGTACTCGAGATCGCCGCCGGCACAGGTGTGGTGACGCGTGCCTTGGCTGCCGTGCTGCCCAAGAGTGTCTCCATCGTCGCCACGGATTTGAATCAGGCGATGCTCGACCAGGCCGCCGCCGTGGGGACAAAGCGCGCTGTGGAGTGGCGTCAGGCAGATGCGATGCAGCTGCCTTTCCGGGACGGGACGTTTGACGCTGTTGTGTGCCAGTTCGGAGTCATGTTCTTCCCCGAGAAGTCCAAAGCGTTCTCGCAGGCGCGTCGCGTGCTCAGAGCGGGAGGCGTCTTCATTTTCAACGTGTGGGACCGAATCGAGGAAAACGAATTCGCCGACACCGTGACGACCGCGCTGGCATCCCTTTTTCCCAGGGATCCGCCGCGCTTCATGGCCCGCACGCCTCACGGTTATCATGACCAACGCATCATCGAGCGGGATCTTGCAAACGGTGGGTTCGTCTCCTCGCCTCGAATTGACACGGTCGCGGCGCGCAGTCGGGCAACATCCTCCCGCATCCCGGCGATGGCGTACTGTCAGGGGACACCACTAAGAAATGAAATCGAGGCCCGCGATGCCTCGCGCCTTGGCGAAGCAACCGACACCGCGGCGGAGGCGATCGGCAAGCGCTTCGGGCGGGGCGCTGTCGACGGCAAGATCCAGGCACACATTGTCACCATTGAAAACTGACACATTGATGCAAATCAATACGGCCCGGGCCGCCGCCACTACGCTCTGCGGCATCAGCAGACTCTGCCAGATCCGCTGGCAGCAACAACGGTGCTGTTGGGTGAGGGTTACGGACATGTCCGGACAATACAAGCCGCGGCAAAACCGTCTGCTGGCGGGCCAAGATGCTCAGTCATCGACCCGAGAGGGGCTTGCCACCCCTGCCAATCACGAGTTGGATCGCCTAGACCCGCGTGGTAGATAGGTGCACAGCGGCATGAGAACCACCCGCAAGGCATTTCCGCTCAAGGATCTGATCGTAATGACTTCGTCGGGGACGATAGACCTCGCTGCATCGAAGTCAGCCCTGAAAAGCCTCGCCGCCGATCCAGCATTCGACAGCCAATACGAGATCCTGTTGGACCTAAGAGACAGCGCCTGCGAATTGACGGCAATGGACGTCTACGAGGTCGCGACGTTTCTGGCTTGGCCCGATCCTGCACTACCCACGCGCAAGAAAATTGCGGTGCTGGTATCCGGCCAGCGTGCGTTCGATCACGCCAGGTTTCTTGAGGTGTGTTCCACGAATCGTGGCGTCCGGGTCGGTGCATTCGAGGACTATGACAAAGCCAGCGAGTGGCTCGATGCGGACTTGCCCGAAGATCCAAAGCAAGCAGATACTATGGCTGTGCCCAACCGGTAGCAGGAGGAGTCGAGATGAACGCAGTCAAGATTGCGGGAATTCTGTTGATCGTGGCCGGCGTGCTGGGTTTGGTGTATGGCAGCTTCAGCTATACCAAGGAAACCCATCAGGCCAAGGTGGGACCGATCGAGCTGTCGATAAAGGACAAAGAGACCGTCAACGTGCCAGTCTGGGCTGGCGTGGGCGCGATAGTGATTGGCGGCGTGCTGCTGCTCTTGGGAAGCAAGAAGCCCTAGAGATTGCATTTGCTGCCGGCATCGAGGATGTCAGGCGCGCGCGCGCTTGCGATCGGGGCGCCATGACCAACTTCCTTGTGGCCAGGTTCCCGTGCTTCCTTGCCGGGCTGCTGCTTGCGCTCGGCGCCGCTGCGCAGCAGGAATTACCGCCCAACGGCCTGCTGCTCATCGCCAAGCCGAGCCTCGTCGACCCGAATTTCGCTCGCTCCGTGGTTCTGGTGACCCAGGCACCCGACTACAGCACCGTCGGCGTGATCCTCAACCGCCCGACCAGCGTGCGCTACCAGGGCCAACTGGTCCGGTATGGCGGACCCGTGATGCCCCAGGTGGTGGTGGCGGTGTTTCGCTCGGAACAAACGCCGAAGGAGGCGGCGTTCCACGTGCTGAAGAACCTCTACCTCAGCATGCACCCGCAGATCGTCGACGGGCTCATCGCCAACGAGAAGGCGCGCTACCGGCTCTACGGCGGATTTTCCGGCTGGGCGCCGCGCCAACTGGAAAGCGAATTCGGCCGCGACGGCTGGTACGTGCTGCCGGCGGACGAAGCGACCGTCTTTCGCGAGGACATGGGCGGCCTGTGGGAAGAGCTGGTGGCGCGCGCCGCGAAGCCGGGCGCCTGAAACGAAAAGCCCCGCACGAGGCGGGGCTGGAGCCCGGGAGCGCCGGGCGGTGCCGCATGAGCGGCACTGGGTGTTGGAACCCGCACGACACCGTGTCCTTTGTCACGGTGCCACGGCTCGATCGCTTGCCCGGACGTCTGGCCCGGGTTTGCGTCTCGGCGCGGCCGCTGTTCCGACCGTGGTTGCAGGCTCCGTGACCAGTCTACTCCCGGGTGCAATCGCGCTACAATTATTTGATGAAAGCGTTTCGCATTCTCGTCGGCGCATTCCTGCTGCTGGTTCTCCCCTGGACCGCGCAAGCGCAGGACGATGAAGCGATCTTCCTGGTCGCGCACCCGATGTTCCGCGACCTGGATTACCGCCAGACCGTGCTGCTCGCGGCGCCGGCGCCCAACGGCGGCCACGTGGGAGTAATTCTCAACCGCCCTACCCGGCGTTCCCTGGGGAGCCTGTTCCCCGAGCACGAGCCCTCGAAGAAAGTGTTGGACCCTGTCTACTACGGCGGCCCGTTTTCTCGCGGCGCGCTGGTGGCGCTGGTGAAGACCGACGCGGCGCCGGGCGGCGGCTCGGTGCAGGTGATGAAGGATCTTTACCTCGCGTTCCGCGCCAATACCATCGACGAGGTGATCGAGCGCGCGCCGAACGACGCGCGCTACTACGTGGGCTACGTGGGCTGGCGCCCGGGCGAACTCAAGGGCGAGATCGACCGCGGCCTGTGGTCGGTGATCAACGCCGACCGCGAAGTGGTGTTCCGCAAGGACACCGAGGGGCTGTGGGAGGAGATGCTGCAGCAAACCCGGCGCATCCGCGCCGAGGCGGAACAGCCTCAGGCCGCCACTCTAGCGCGCGCTTTCTCGAACACGATACTGCCGCCGCGGTAATCCGCGCGGATCGTATCCTTGGGCGCGAAGCGCCCCTCCAGGATCGCCTTGGCCAGCGGGTTCTCCAGTTCGGACTGGATCGCGCGCTTCAACGGCCGCGCCCCGTACACCGGGTCGAAACCCACCTTGGCGAGCTCCGCCACTGCGGCATCCGAGATGTCGAAGCCGTAGTCCATCTTCGCCAGGCGCGCCTTGAGCACACCGAGCTGGATCTTGGCGATCGACCGGATGTGCTCCTCGCCCAGGCCGTGGAACACCACCACCTCGTCGATGCGGTTGATGAACTCCGGCCGGAACTGGATCTTCACCTCGGCCATCACCGCCAGCTTGATCACGCCGTAGTCGCTGCCCGCCATCTGCTGGATCATGTGCGAGCCGAGGTTGGAGGTCATCACCAGCACCGTGTTCTTGAAATCCACGGTGCGGCCCTGGCCGTCGGTGAGGCGCCCCTCGTCCAGCACCTGCAATAGCGCGTTGAACACGTCGGGGTGCGCCTTCTCGATTTCGTCGAAAAGGATCACGGAGTAAGGCTTGCGGCGTACCTGCTCGGTCAGCTGGCCGCCCTCATCGTAGCCCACGTACCCCGGTGGCGCGCCGATGAGGCGCGACACCGAGTGCTTCTCCATGTATTCGGACATGTCGATGCGGATCAGGTGCTCCTCCGAATCAAAGAGGAAGTTCGCCAGCGCCTTACACAGCTCCGTCTTGCCCACGCCCGTGGGCCCGAGGAAGAGGAACGACCCATAGGGTCGGTTCGGGTCCGAGAGGCCTGAGCGCGAGCGCCGGATGGCGTCCGAGACGAGGCGCACCGCCTCGTTCTGGCCGACTACGCGCTCGTGCAGCTTGTCTTCCATCTTGATGAGTTTCTCGCGCTCGCCCTGCATCATCTTCGACACCGGAATGCCGGTCGCGCGCGACACCACCTCGGCGATCTCTTCCGCGCCGACCTGGGTGCGCACGAGCCTCGTCCTGGCGGAGTGGGCGTCGCCCTTCTCCGCCTTCTTCATCTGCGCCTCGAGCTGGGGCAGCTTGCCGTACTGCAGCTCGGCGAGCTTGTCGTACTGGCCCTTCCTCTGCAGGTCGGCCATCTGCACGCGCAGCTTCTCGATCTCTTCCTTGATGTGCTGGCTGCCCGCGACCTGCGCCTTCTCGGCTTTCCAGATCTCTTCCAGGTCCGAAAATTCCTTCTCCAGACGCTTGATTTCGTCCTCGATCAGCGCGAAACGCTTCCTCGAGGCCTCGTCCTTTTCCTTCTTCACCGCCTCGCGCTCGATGCGCAGCTGGATGAGGCGCCGGTCCAGCCGGTCCATCGACTCGGGCTTGGAATCGATCTCCATGCGGATGCGCGCGGCCGCCTCGTCGATCAGGTCGATCGCCTTGTCGGGCAGGAAGCGGTCGGTGATGTACCGATGGCTGAGTTCTGCGGCGGCCACGATGGCCGGGTCGGTGATCTGCACGCCGTGGTGCATCTCGTATTTTTCCTGCAGGCCGCGCAGGATGGCGACTGTCGCTTCCACCGAAGGCTCGCCCACCAATATCTTCTGGAAGCGGCGCTCGAGGGCGGCGTCCTTCTCCACGTACTTGCGGTACTCGTTCAGGGTGGTGGCGCCGATGCAGTGCAGCTCGCCGCGCGCGAGGGCGGGCTTCAACATGTTGCCGGCGTCGATGGCGCCTTCGGCCTTGCCCGCGCCGACCATGGTGTGCAGCTCGTCGATGAAGACGATGGTGTTGCCCTCGTCCTGGGCGAGCTCCTTGAGCACGGACTTGAGCCGTTCCTCGAATTCGCCGCGGTACTTGGCGCCCGCGAGGAGGGAGGCCATGTCGAGCACCAGCACGCGCTTGTGCTTGAGCGTCTCGGGCACTTCGCCATTGACGATCCTCTGCGCGAGGCCTTCCACGATCGCGGTCTTGCCCACGCCCGGCTCGCCGATGAGGACCGGGTTGTTCTTGGTGCGGCGCTGCAGGATCTGGATGCAGCGGCGGATCTCGTCGTCGCGCCCGATCACCGGGTCGAGCTTGCCGGCGCGCGCGCGCTCGGTGAGGTCGAGCGTGTATTTCGCGAGCGCCTGGCGCTGCGACTCGTCGGCCTGGCCGGAGACGCCGGCGCCGCCGCGCATCTGCTCGATGGCCTTTTCCAGCCCTTTGCGGTCCACGCCCGCCTGCTTCAGGATCTTCCCGATCTCGCCCTTGTCGGCGGCAGCGGCGAGCAGGAAGAGTTCGGAGGCGATGAACTGGTCGCCGCGCTTCTGCGCTTCCTTGTCGGTGACGTTGAGCAGCGCGCCGAGCTCGCGCGAGACGTGAACTTCGCCCTGCGTGCCTTCCACCTTCGGCAGGCGGGCGATGGCCTCCGCCAGGGCCTTCTTCAGAGCCCCCGGATTACCCCCCGCCTTGGCGACGAGCGAAGCCGCGCCCCCGTCTTCCTGGGTGAGCAGCGCGGAGAGCAGGTGCTGCGGCTCGATGTACTGGTGGTCCTGACCTACGGCGAGGCTTTGCGCCTCGGCCAGGGCTTCCTGCAGCTTGGTGGTGAATTTGTCGACACGCATGCAGGGAAATTGGGGGCTGGGCGGCCGGTTTCAAGCCGCAACGCTGCTCCCCGCGCGCGTCATCGCAAGGTCTGCTGGGCGACCCGGCGCGGGACCCTGGGCACCTCGCGCATCTCGGGCGGCTTCTGTTCCTCGTCGTCGTAAAGGCCGCGGCGGAACAAGTCCGAGGCCACCTGGTAGAAAGCGATGCCCTCGCGCTTGAGGTCCGGGTCGACGCTCGCCTCGGCACGCAGCCGCTCGCCCTGGAAGCGAAACTGGTCGACCTTGCGCTTGGGTTGCAGCACGAGCAGTTGATCGCCCTTGAGGTAGCCGAGCGTCTGGAAATTCGCGACAAACGCCCGGTCGGCCGACGGCGGCGTGTGCAGCAGGTCGTGGCCGAGGAACTTGCTGTAGTAGGCGACACCGAGAAGCCCGAGCAGCGTCGGCGCGATGTCGATCTGCGACATGAGGCGGTCCACGCGCCGCGGCGCGACGTGCGCCGGCGAATAGAAGAAGACCGGGATGCGGTACTTGTCGACCGGAATCTGCGCGCTGCCGCGCGCATTCGCGCCGTGGTCCGCGGTAATGATGAACAGCGTGTCGTGGAACCACGGGCGCTTGCGCGCACTCTCGATCAGCCGGCCAAGCGCGTAGTCCGTGTACTTGACGGCGCCGTCGCGCCCGGCGCCGGACGGAATGTCGATGCGTCCGGGCGGATAGGTATAAGGCCGGTGGTTGCTCGTCGTCATGATGTGCACGAACACCGGGTGCTCCGGCTGCGCGGCCTTCTCGCGGTCGATCTCGCCCAGCACGTGCTCGAACAGGTGCTCGTCGGCGACGCCCCACACGTTCTCGAACTCGATGGTTGCCGACGGGATATCGCGCCGGTCGATCGAACGGTAGTCGTTCGCGTCGAAGAACGCGTTCATGTTGTCGAAGTAGCCGTAGCCGCCATAGGCGAAGAGCACCCCGTAGCCGTTGTCCTCCAGCACGCTGCCGAGCGAAAACAGCAGGTCGTTGTTCGGCCGGCGCACGATCGACTGCCCCGGCGTCGGCGGCAGCGCAACCGAGAGCGCCTCCAGTCCGCGTACCGTGCGGTTGCCGGTGGCGTAGGCGTTGGCGAACCACAGGCTCTCCTTCGCCAGCGCATCGAGGTTCGGCGTGAGGCCGCTCGCATTGCCGTAGGCGCCGAGGAATTCCGCGCCGAGGCTCTCCACGCTCACCAGCACCACATTCAGCCGCTTCTCGGGGCCTTGCGCGGCGACCGGGCGCTCCACGCCCCCTTCCTCGGGCTTGATCCACTCAGCAGCCGGAAACGCCGCGCGCACCGTGGCTAGCGCCTCGGCAGGCGGCAGCGTCGCGTAGTAGCGTTCGTAGCTCAATTCGTTGCGCCGCAGGGCGGCGAAGAAATCGAACAGGCCGTTGCCCGCAAGCTCGTTGGCGCTGTCTTGGGCGCCAAAGACCTTCTGGCCGCTGTCGGGGAAGGTGAGGGCGCAGCCGAAAAGGACCGTTTGCACGATCAGCACGGATACCGACTTGCGCAGGCCGAGCGGCGCGGCGCTCGCGTGCCACAGGCGCCGCGCGAGCAGCGCCGTGGCCACCGCCGCCACGAGCGCCAGCATGACGAGGATGCGGCCGACCGGGTAGCTCTCCCAGATGTTGCCGAGCACCTCCTGCGTGTAGAGCAGGTAGTCCACCGCGATGAAGTTGAAGCGCGCGCCGAACTCCTCCCAGAACAGCCACTCCGCCACCGCGAGCACCAGCAGCCCGAACGCGGCGCCGAAGAAAGCGGCGAGCGTCACTCCGCGGTAGAGCCAGGTCCGCGCGAGGCGCGTGGGCGCGACCGCGAGCCAGATCACCAGCGGCGTGACGGCGAAGATGGCGGCGGTCAAATCGAACCACAAGCCGCGCAGGAACACCTGCAAGAGCGCGCCAAGCGTGAGCGACGCATCGGCATAGACGGCGAGGCCGATGCGCGTCAGCGTGGCAATGAGGATGAGAGCGATTCCCGCATAGAGCGCGGGATGGAGCCGGTGAGGAATGCGGTGACTTTTCAAGGGGCGCCCATGCTACCGGCTTTATCTTGGGTCCCCCTGACAAAGATCAAGAGAGCAGGCGGTGGGTGGCGAAACCGAGGATGGTGGCGAGGATGGCGCCGAACAGGTGTGCCGCCGAGTGCAGGCAAGCTGCAAGATATTTCCCCATCTGCAGGAGTTGCATCGACTCCGCAGAAAAAGTCGAGAAGGTGGTCAGCGCCCCCAGGAAGCCCGTGATGCAGGCAAGCCGCCATTCGGGCGCAAGCGCGCTATTGGACCCAAAGAAGGCGATCGCGACTCCGACAAGATAGCCGCCCCCCAGATTTGCCGCCAAGGTGCCCAACGGCAAACTGGACACCATCGGATTGAGCCAGGTTCCCAGTCCCCAGCGTGCCCAAGCGCCCAGCACAGCCCCGGCCCCCACGGCGGCGAAGGCGGAGGCGCTCACTTCCAGCGCTCCGCCGCCTGGTCGTCGGAGGCGCGCGCCTCCACCCAGCCGGCGGCCTCCTTCTTCCAGAACGGCGCCTGGGTCTTGAGGTAATCCATGATGAATTCGCAGGCGGCGAAGGCGTCGCCGCGGTGCGCGCCCGCCACGACGACGAGCACGATCTGGTCGGTGGGCTGCAAGACGCCGTAGCGGTGGATGACGGTGCAGTCCGTCACTTTCCAGCGCGAGCGCGCCTCTTCGACGATCTTCTGCAGCGCGCGCTCGGTCATGCCGGGGTAATGCTCGAGCGTCATCCCGACCTCGCGCACCACGCCGATGAAGCTCGCCACCGCCCCGACTTTCGGGTCGTGCGAGAGCGCGCGGATCTCCGCGCCCGCGTCGAAGTCTTCAGCCTGGACCGAGACCTTCATCCGCCGGTCACCGGGGGAAAGAACGCAACCTCGTCGCCCGTCTTGAGGGCTGCGGCAGGCTTGGCCATGTCCTGGTTCACCGCCGCGCGCACCAGCCTGCCCTCGGCGAGCGCCGATTGCCATGCGCCGCCGCGCGCCACGAGGTGCGAGCGCAGCGCAGCCACCGTGGCGACGCCGGAAGGCAGCTCGATGTCTTCGCCCGAGGTGCCGAGCTGCTCGCGCAGCGCCGCGAAATAGAGGACCTTCACCCTCACCCGTAGAGCTCCGAGAACGGCAGGTAGCGCACGCGCTCGCCCTTGGCGATGGCGTGGTTCGGTGGGTTGTCCACCAGGCCGTCGGCCCACGCGGTGGAAGTCAGCACCGCCGAATCCTGCGTGGGATAGATCTCCAGCCCGCCATGGGCGTTCCATTTTACGCGCAGGAATTCGCGCCGCGGGTCGGGCTGCGGCCAGTCGAAATCGGCGCGCGCCTCGATGGCGCGGGGCAAGACGTGCGAGCTACCCTGGGTCTTCAGCAGGAACGGACGCACGAAGATGAGGAAGGTGACGAAGCTGGACACCGGGTTGCCCGGCAGGCCGATGAAGGCCGCATTGCCCACTTTGCCGAACGCAAGCGGCCGTCCGGGCTTCATCGCGATCTTCCACATGAGGAGCGAACCTTCGGCCTCGACCGCAGGCTTGACGAAATCCGCGTCGCCCACCGACACCCCGCCCGAGGTGACGATCACGTCGCACTCCCCCGCCGCGCGCTTGAGCACCGCGCGCGTGGCCTCCAGCGAATCCGGCACGATGCCGTAGTCGCGCACTTCGCAGCCGTAAACCCGGGCGAGGCCGTTCAGCGTGAAGCGGTTGGAGTTGTAGATGCGGCCCGGTGGCAGTGGATCGCCCGGCATCACCAGTTCGTCGCCGGTAAAGAACAGGCCCAACCGTACGCGCCGGTGCAGAGGAAGGCTCTTGATGCCGACCGAGGCGGCGAGCCCGGTGTCCTGCGGCCGTAGGCGGATGCCCGGGGCGAGGATCTGCGCGCCCTTGGCGATGTCGCTCGCGCGGCGGCGGATCCAGGCTTCCTTCTCCGGCACCTTCTTCACCACCACGAACTCCCCGTCGGCGGCGCAGTACTCCTGCATCACGATGGCGTCCGCGCCCGGCGGGATCGGCGCGCCGGTGAAGATGCGCGCGGCAGTGCCGGGCTCAAGCGCCCGGCCTACAGAACCGGCTTGAATGCGCTGTGCGACTTTCAGGCGCGCGTCGGGCGCCTTTACGTCCGCCACGCGCACCGCGTAGCCGTCCATGGCGCTGTTGTCCATCGGCGGCACGTCCATGGTGGACACCTGTGCGCGCGCCAGCACGCGGCCGGTGGCTTCGAGCGTCGGCACCTCCTCCACCCCGGCGACGGGCCGCGCGCCCGCGAGCATCACTTCGAGCGCTTCGTCGACCGAGAGCAGGCCCTTGTTCATGCCAGCTTCAGGTGCCTGACGATGAAATCGGCGATTCCGGCATCGTCATTGAGGTCGAGCAGCGGCAGCTTGGTTTCGACCTTGGCGTCGCTCGCCACCGCGACGATGTGCGGGTCCTGCGGATGCAGCAGCCCCTCGCCCGTCAACGCGCGCCACACCTCGAGCTTCGGGATCGGCGCGTGCTTGAAGCCCTCCACGATCAACAGGTCGCAGGGGGAAAGATGCCTTACTTGCTCTTCGAACGAAGGCTCCTGCGCGCCTCGCAGCTCGTGCATCAGGACCCAGCGCCGCGACGAGGTGACCAGCACCTCGAAGGCGCCGGCGCTGCGGTGGCGGTAGGAGTCCTTGCCCGGATGGTCCACGTCGAAGGTGTGGTGCGCGTGCTTGATGAGTGAGACGCGCAGGCTGCGCTGCACGAAGCGCGGGATGAGTTTTTCGATTAGCGTGGTCTTGCCGCTGCCCGACCAGCCGGCGAAGCCGAAAACCTTCATACGAGCACCATTTTGCATCCTGCCACCGCGAGCACCACCGCGAGCACGCGGCGCACCAAGGGATTGGCGAAGCGCCGGCTGCCGTACTCCGCACCGAGCCAGCCGCCGACTAGCACTGCAGCGGCGAGCACCCAGGTCGACTGCGGCAGCACCGCGGTGCCGGCGACGAAACCGGCCGCCAGGCCAGCCACTGAATTTACCAGAATGAATGGCGCGGCCACGGCGGAGGTCTGCTTGGTGCCCGCCCAACCGAGCATCAGCAGCAGCGGGCTGAGAAAGATGCCGCCACCGACACCGGTCAGGCCTGACAACAGTCCCATCGCGGCGCCGATCGCCATGGCGAGCGGGATTGCAGGCTCGTGGACCACCTTCATCTCCTCTCCAGCGCGACCGCTGCGCCAGAGTTGCCAGGCAGCATAGACCAGCACGACTCCCACCACGATCTTATAGAGGTTTCCTGGAAGGGTAATGGCGCCACCGAGGTAGGCGAACGGAATCGACACCGCGGCGAATGGCCAGAACAGGCGCCAGCGGAAGTGCCCCGCGCGCCAGAACTTGTAGGTGGCGATAGAGGAGACAAGTACGTTCAGCGCCAGCGCGATCGGGCGCATCTCCGCCGGCGCGATGCCGGCGAGCGCCATGGCCGCGATGTAGGCCGAGGCGCCGCCGTGGCCGACCGAGGCGTAGACGAAAGCCGCGACGAGCATCGCCGCGGCAAGGCTGAAGATGACGTAGGCCGGGTCCATGGGCGCCACACACGATACCGCAACGCGATTGGCAGTTACACTGGCGCGCGCGATCGACGCCGGCGGACGCTGGCGGCAGGACGGAGCAAGGGGTATCCTAGCCGCCCCCCTTTTCGCCAACATATTAAGGAGACAGATCTTGAAAGCGAACACCATTGGCTTGGCGCTCGGCACGGCAATCGGCCTCGCAAGCTTTGCAGTATCGGCACAGACCTGGACAGTGCCCGCGCCGAACGTGCGCTGCCCGTCCAAGTGGGGCGCCAGCGACGAGCGCGGCTCGGCCAACCACATGAACGCCAAGTCGGTGATGCGCGCGAAAGAGCTCATGCGCACCGGCGAAGTGATCGAGATGGCGCACCCGCTCGACAGCAAGATGGCGTTCTTCGGCACGCGCCGCTTCGACGTGCACACCAAGCGCACCTTCATGAACGACTTCTCCAACCGGCGCGGCTCGAACGAGGAGATGGTGCTCGCCGAGATGGGCCAGGTGGGGACGCAGTTCGACGGCTTTGCGCACCAGACGCACGAGGACAGCCACTACAACTGCTTCAAGACCGGCGACATCACGACGCGCGGCGGCTTCACCAAGTTTGGCATGGACAAGGTGGGCACGCTGATGACGCGCGGCGTGATGCTCGACATCGCGGGCCTGAAGGGCGTGGACATCCTGCCCGACACCTACGAGATCACGGTCGAGGACCTCGAGGCGGCCATGAAGCGCCAGAACGTCAAGATCCAGGCCGGCGATGCGGTGCTGATCCACACCGGCTGGGGGCGCCTCTATGGCAAGGACAACGCCCGCTACGTGAAGACCTGCCCGGGCCTGGGCATCAAGGCGGCGGAGTACCTGGCCAAGCTCGACCCGATGCTGCTTGGCGCGGACAACTGGCCGGTGGAAGTGGCGCCGAACCCGGATCCGAAGCTCTCGCTGCCGGTGCACCAGGTCGCGCTGGTGGTGAACGGCCTGCACTTGCTGGAGAACCTGAAGCTCGACGAAATGGCGGCGAAGAAGATCTACGAATTCGCCTTCGTCATGCAGCCGCTCAAGGCGGCGGGCTTCTCCGGGTCGACTGTCGCGCCGATCGCGATCCGCTAGAACCGCGCGCAACCGCCCGGCTCGGGGGTACTTCGCCTCGGTCGGGCGGGCACGCGAGGAATGACGGGCGTCATTTTGCGTTCGGGAAGAACAGCTGCTCGCCGCCGATCTTGTAGTCGGCGATCGCTTTCTGCCCGTCGGCGGAGATCACCCAATCGACGAAGGCCTGGCCCAGGTCTTTCTTCACGTGCGGGTGCTTGGCCGGGTTGACCAGCATGATGCCGTATTGGTTGAAGAGGCGCTGGTCGCCCTCCACGGCGATCACTAACTCACCTCTGTTCTTGAACGACAGCCACGTGCCGCGGTCGGTGAGCGCGTAGGCATTCATGCCCGACGCGGTATTGAGCGTCGGCCCCATGCCCGAACCCGTGTCGCGGTACCACGGGCCCTTGTCCTTCTCCATGTCGAAGCCCGCCGCCTTCCACAGCTGAAGCTCGGCGAAATGCGTGCCGCTCTTGTCGCCGCGCGAGGCAAACGGCGCCTGCGCCGCCTTGATCTTCTGCAGCGCCGCCACGATGTCCTTCGTGCCGCCCACTTTGGCCGGATCGGATCTCGGCCCGACCAGCACGAAATCGTTGTACATCACCTCGAAGCGCTGCACGCCGAAGCCCTCGGCGAGGAACTTCTCTTCCAGTTGCTTGGCGTGCACGAACACCACGTCGGCATCGCCGCGCTTGCCCATGTCGAGCGCCTGCCCGGTGCCCAGCGCCACCACGCGCACCTGGATGCCGGTCTTGCCCTCGAACAGCGGCAGCATGTGCTTGAACAGCCCGGACTGCTCGGTCGAGGTGGTGGAAGCGACGGTGATGAAGCGCGACTGCGCCTGCACCGACGTGCACGCAAGCATTGCGAGCAACACTCTCAATATCATCCCCATGGCAATTCTCCTTTGACGAAAGCGGCGGCCTCGGGCGAGGCCGGTTGCGGAAAGAACCGGTCGATCGGGGAGCGCTCGGCAACGCGCCCTTGGTGCAGGTAGATCACCTCGTCGCCCAGGCGACGCGCCTGGCCAAGGCTGTGGGTGGACATGACGATCTTGGTGCCCGCCGCGTCGAAGGCCTTGATGATGGTTTCGATCTCGCGCGTCGCCCCCGGATCGAGATTGGCGGTAGGCTCGTCCAGGAACAGCACCTCCGGATGCAGCGCCCAGGCGCGCGCCAGCGCGAGTCTCTGCTGCTCTCCTCCCGAAAGCACGCGCGCGGGGCGTCGCGCTACCTGGCGCAGCCCGACTTCCTCGAGGGCCGAGGTCGCAAGCCGCTCGCGCTCCGCAGCCGGCACACCGGCGACCTGGAGCGCATAGACGACGTTCGCGTGGGCCGAGCGGCGCAGCATCACCGGCCGCTGGAACACCATCGCCTGGCGTCGCCGCGCACCCTCCCCGCTCCATGCGACACGTCCCGCAGTCGGCTGGAGCAGCCCGTGCATCAGGCGCATCAGCACGCTCTTGCCCGCACCGTTGGCGCCGAGAATGATGGTGCTGGGGCCGGCCGCGAGCGCGAGGCTCACGCGCTCGACAATGGGCCGGCCGCCCGCGGCGAACGACACGTCTTCCAGGCGCAGCGGCAGGATGGCGCTCATCCGTACCTCCGCTGCGCGGCTTCCTTGATCATGTGCGCGGCGGCATTGAGCGCCAGCACGATGGCGATGAGCACGATGCCCAGCCCGAGCGCGAGCGGCAGGTCCCCCTTGGAGGTCTCCAGCGCGATCGAAGTGGTCATCACGCGCGTCACGCCGTCGATGTTGCCGCCCACGATCATCACCGCACCCACTTCGGCGCTGGCGCGACCCAGCCCGGCAAGCACCGCAGTGAGGAGCGAAAAGCGGATGTCCCACAACACCGTGAGCGCGCCGCCCCATCCGTCCACGCCAAGCGAACGCAGCTGCTCCTCATACTCGCGCCATGCGTCCTCGACGGACTGCCGCGCAAGTGCGGCAATGATGGGCAGCACCAGCACGGTCTGCGCCATGACCATCGCCGGCGGGGTGAACAGCAGCCCCAGCTCGCCGAGCGGCCCCGCACGCGACAGCAGCAGGTAGATAAACAGCCCCACCACCACCGGCGGCAGTCCCATCAGCGCGTTCAGAACTACGATCACCGCCTGGCGCCCCGGAAAGCGCGAAACGGCAATTGCCGCGCCAAGCGGCAGCCCCAGCAGCGTAGCGAGGGCGACCGCCGACAGGCTTACCGCCAGGCTCAGGCCCACGATCTCCCACAGGCGCAGGTCGAGCGTCGCGACCAGGCTCAGGCCGGAGAGGATCGCGTCAAGCATGGCGCTTATGCACGAATTTGCATATCACTGGGCAGCATATGACTTTACAGGGAGCTTTCCCTGCCCTTAAATAGGCATGTTCATGCATACCGCCTTCACCGTCGACTTCGACCACGCCTGGCTGGGAGGCCGCGACTTCCCGCGTGAACGCGGCCGTACGCTGCTGCGGCTGCTCGAGGAGCTCGCGCGCTCCGGCTCGCTGCGCGAAGCCGCGCAAAAGGCGGGTGTGTCCTACCGTTCCGCGTGGGGCGCGCTGGGCGATGGCGCGCGCCTGTTCGGCGCGCCGCTGGTGGACATGCAGCGCGGCCGCCGCGCGAGCCTCAGCATCCTGGGTCGCAAGCTGCTTGCCGCCGACGAGCACGTGCGAGAGGGGCTCGGCGAGCACTTCGAGCGCCTGCGCGCCGAGATCCCGGCGCTGCTCGCCGACGCGCTGCCCGGAACGCGGCCGCGCCTGACGCTGCATGCGAGCCACGACCTCGCGCTCGCCGAACTGGGCCCGCTGTGCAAGCGCGCACTGGACCTGGAAGTCGTGATTCGCGGCGCGGACGACGGCCTCGCGGCGCTGGCGCGCGGCGAGTGCGACGTGGCGGGATTCCACGTCGCCGATGCGCTGCCGCGCGCCGCGGCGGCTGCGGCGGCGCTCGGGCGCTGGCTCGACCCGCGCAAGCACACGCTGATCCATTTCGTCACGCGCGAGCAAGGCCTCATTGCCCGGCCCGGCTCCCGCATCCGCGGCGTGCACGACCTGGCGCGCCCGGGGGTGCGCTTCATTCATCGCCAGTCGCGCTCCGCTGACGGCGAGGAACCGTCGGTCGCCGAGGCGGTCGCCGCAGGCCGCGCCGACGCCGGCTTCGGCCTGCGCGCCGATGCCACGCGCCATAAGCTCGCGTTCACACCGCTCGCCATCGAGCGCTACTTCTTTGCCTGCGCCAAGGCAGCATTGCGCGGCGCGGCAATGAAGGCGCTGCTCGACGTGCTGAAGAGCCCCGCCTTCGTGGCCCGCGTGTCGCGCCTTCCCGGTTACGATGCGTCGCAGACCGGGCGGCGCGAGGCGCTCGACGCCGCCCTCACCTGGTTGGGGCGGTCTTGACACGCGCCGCAGCGTGCGCGCATAGTTCGCGCCGCGGGGAATCGCAGACTCCCCTCCGAAGACGCCCTCGCGTCCAAGTTCTGCTTTCTCCCAAGGAGAGAGTCATGGACGCGAGCATCACCCCCGCCGCATTGCGGCAAGCCCTTCGTTCCAGCCAGCCCCCGCTCGTCATCGACGTGCGGAAGAAATCCGCTTTCCTGGGTGCGCCCGACATGATTCGCGGCGCCTTGCGCCGCGATCCGCTGCGGATCGCGGACTGGGGCGCTGCCCTGCCGCCCGCCGCCGGCGTCGTGGTTTACTGCGTTCACGGCCGTGAGGTGAGCCAAGCTGCGGCGCAAGCGCTGCGCAGCGCGGGCATGCAAGCGAGTTACCTCGAAGGCGGCATCGAGCACTGGGACGGGGAACGCGAGCGCAAGGCGGCGGGCGTCTCCACCCGCTGGGTCACGCGCGAGCGCCCGAAAATCGACCGCATCGCCTGCCCCTGGCTGGTGAAACGCTTCGTGGATCCGGAAGCCGAGTTCCTCTACGTGCCCGCCGCCGACGTGCGCCGCATCGCCGCGGAGCGCGAGGCAGAGCCCTACGATATCCCGGACGTGAGGTTCTCGCACGAAGGGGACCATTGCAGCTTCGACGCTTTCCTCAAGGCCTACCGCCTCTCCGATCCGGCGCTGGATGAGCTGGCGATCATCGTCCGAGGAGCGGATACCGGCCGCCTGGAGCTCGCGCCGCAGTGCGCAGGGCTGGCCGCGCTTTCGCTCGGACTGTCGCGCACGTTCCGCGACGACCATGAGATGCTCGAGCATGGAATGGTGATGTACGACGCGCTCTACGCGTGGTGCAAGGAGGGCAAGGACGAGGTGCACACGTGGAACCCCGCGGCGTACCGGCAATAAGAGGAGTGGATTCCATGACCCCTGCCATCCAATCTCTGCCTTTCGCACCGTCCGCGCTTCGCGGCCTGTCCGAGCGCCTCATGCAGTCGCACCACCAGAATAACTACTCGGGTGCCGTAAAGCGCCTGCAGGCAATCCGGACACAGCTCGCCAACCTCGACTGGGCGGCTGCTCCGGGGTTCGTTGTCAATGGTCTGAAGCGCGAGGAGTTGATCGCCGCCAACTCCATGGCGCTGCACGAGCTGTACTTCGCCAGCCTCGGCGGCGACGGCGCGCTCAAGCCGAGCGGCAAGCCGGCCGGATTCGCCGTGGGACTGAAGCGTGACTTCGGCTCCGTGGAACGCTGGCGCGCGGAGTTCATGGCGCTCGCCGCGGCCATGGGCGGAGGCTCAGGCTGGACCTTGCTGTCGTGGTCCGACCGCGAGCACCGGCTCGTCAATCATTGGGCGGCGGACCACACGCACCTGCTCGCCGGGGCGACTCCGCTGCTCGTGCTGGACATGTACGAGCATGCCTACCACATGGATTTCGGCGCCGATGCCAAGGCCTACGTCGCCGCGTTCATGGAGAACATAGACTGGGACGGCGTGTCATTGCGCTACGCCGCGGCAGTCGAGGCGTCGACCCCCGCGCTCGCTGCCGGCGCCGACGAGGTGGAACGCGCCGGAGACTTCAAGCGGATCGACGTTCGGCGCAAAGGCGCGTACGACGCGAGCCCGGACAAGATCGACGGCGCGGTCTGGCGCGATCCGGAGCGCGTCGACGAATGGGCGAGTGAGCTCGCTGGCACCGAGGTCCTCGTTTACTGCGTCTACGGGCACGAAGTAGGTCAATCCACTGCAGCCCGTCTGCGCGACGCCGGCGTAAAGGCGCGCTTCCTGGTCGGCGGCATTGAGGATTGGAAGAAGGCAGGCAGACCGGTGCAATCCAAGTGACGGCCACGGCGCCGGCTGCAGTCAGTCTACGCGAGGCATTTCGCTTCTGGCTGAAGCTCGGCTTCATCAGCTTTGGCGGGCCGACGGGGCAAATCGCGATCATGCACCAGGAGCTGGTCGAACGGCGGCGCTGGATCTCGGAGAACCGGTTCCTGCATGCGCTCAACTACTGCATGGTGCTGCCCGGCCCCGAAGCGCAGCAGCTCGCCACCTATATCGGCTGGCTAATGCACCGCACGTGGGGCGGCATCGTCGCGGGGGGATTGTTCGTGCTGCCTTCCGTCTTCATCCTCATCGCCCTGACTTGGATCTACCTGGCCTACGGCGAGGTGACGCTGGTAGCGGGGGTCTTCTATGGCATCAAACCGGCAGTCGTGGCGATCGTACTTGCGGCTGCCTGGCGCATCGGCCAGCGCGCGCTGAAGCACCCCGCGCTCTGGGGTATTGCAGCGGCCGCGTTCATCGCGATCTTCGCCTTCAAGGCGCCGTTCCCCGCGATCGTCCTGGTCGCCGGGATCATCGGCTATCTCGGCGGACAGCTTGCGCCCGGCGTATTTTCCGGCAGTGGGGGCCACGGCTCCGCAAAGGCGGCCTTTGGGCCCGCGCTGATCGACGATGGCACGCCAACGCCTGCGCACGCGCGGTTCTCGTGGGGCAAGCTTGCCGCCTACGTCGCCGCCGGGCTGGCACTCTGGGCTCTGGCGATGGGCGCGTTGGCGGCGGCCAGCGGTTGGAATGGAACGCTGGCGCAGATGGGCTGGTTCTTCACCAAGGCGGCGCTGCTCACCTTCGGCGGCGCCTACGCCGTTCTGCCCTATGTCTATCAGGGCGCGGTCGAAAGCTACCAATGGCTGAGCCCGCAGCAGATGATCGACGGTCTGGCCCTGGGCGAAACCACGCCTGGGCCGCTCATCATGGTGGTGGCGTTCGTCGGTTTCGTCGGCGCCTGGACGCACGCAGTGTTCGGCGGCGACGCGTTGTTCTGGGCGGGCGCGGCCGGCGCGCTGGTGGCGACGTTTTTCACCTTCCTGCCCTCGTTCGTGTTCATCTTCGCCGGCGCGCCTTTTGTCGAGACCACGCACGGAAACCTGAAGTTCAGCGCGCCGCTCACGGGGATCACGGCGGCGGTGGTCGGGGTGATCGTGAACCTGGCGCTGTTCTTCGCCTGGCATGTGTTCTGGCCCGAAGGCTCGGGCGGGCGTTTCGACTGGATCTCGGCGCTCATCGGTGCAGCCGCCTTCGCCGCACTGTTCCGCTACAAGGTGGGCATCATGCCGGTGATCGGCGCTTGCGCATTCGCGGGTCTCGCGGTCACCTTCGGCAAGGCACTGATCTAGGACGCGCCGCGACGGGTAAACTCTTCGCCATTGCCTGACGAAATCCAGAGGAGTCCGCGCATGGCCGCCTACGTCGTCGCCGAAGTCGAAGTCACCGATCCCGCCGTCTACGAGGAATACCGCAAGCTCGTTCCGTCCACGATCGCCAAGTACGGCGGCAAATACCTGGTGCGCGGCGGCGCGGTGGATGTCAAGGAAGGCGGCTGGCAGCCCAAGCGATTGGTGGTGCTGGAGTTCGCCTCGATGGACCAGGCGAGGAAGTGGTACCACTCGCCGGAATACGCGCCGGCCCTCGCGCTGCGCGCGAAGGCGGCGCGCTCGAAGGTGCTGCTGGTGGAGGGCGCCGCGTAGGGTGGGCCGGTGGCCCACCGTACGGTAGCAGGGTGGGCCGGTGGCCCACCGTACGGTAGTAGGGTGGGCCGAGACGGCCCACCGTACGGTAGCTACTCCGCCGCGCGCCGGATTACCGCGCAGGCCAGGCGCGCGCCGGCGTTGCCGGTGGGCTGCGTGCGGTAATCATCCGGCTGGGCGTGCACGATCAGGCCGCGGCCCACGACGCTCGCCGGGCCAGCCGCCACGGTCATCGCGTCGAGCTCGACCGTCAGCTCCGCGCGGCCGCCGGCGTCGGCCTTGAGTGCCGGCAGGTCGCCCGCGTGGCGCTCAGGGGTGCTGAAATGCGCATGCGGCTTGCCGTAGGGATTGAAATGCCCCTTGGCGCTCATGCCGTCGCCCGAGCCGCAGTCGCCCACCTCGTGCACGTGGAAACCATGCTCCATGCCGGGCTTGAGGCCGCTGACCACGGCGTGCACGCGCACTTTGTCCCCGACCTGGGCGAAGCTCGCCATTCCGCTTGCGGTATTGCCCGTGGTGGGCCGCAATTCCGCCACCGCCTTGGGCCCTTGTTCGCGGAACATCTGGCAGCCGCCTAGCGCGGCGACTGCCGCAAGTCCGATCAACGTCTGCTTCATGACACCTCCGGGATTACTTCTTCGTGGCCCCGGATTTTGCTCCCGCCGCAGGCTTGGTGTCCATCGCGATGCCCTTGTTCTTCTTGTAGTTGGCGACCGCCCGGTCCTGCGCTTTGCCGGTCTCGTCCGCTTCTTTCGCTTTGGCGGCGGCGGCCTTGTCGGCCTCGGCAGCCTTCTCGGCGTCGCTCTTGGGCGGCGCGGCCGGCAGCTTGGCGTGGGACGCCGCAATGGCGCCGATCAGAAGTCCCCCGGCGAGGGCGAGCAGGATTCTCTTCATTGTTTCTCCTTCATGTGGGGTGCGCCGGCCGGAACCGCGCCGCCCGGCGCCGGCCTGGCGCTGCGCTTGACCTCGTTGTACCAGAGTTCGTGGTGTTCCCTCGCCCAGACCTCGTCGGTGACGCCATCAGCCATGTTGCGGTAGGCGCCCTCGACGCCGATCGAACCCATGTAGATATGACCGAGGCCGAACCCGATCACGAGAACCGACGCAATCGCATGGATGATGTTCGCCAGCTGCATGGTCGAGCGCACCTGGTCGAAATTCGGGAACAGCAGGATCAGCCCGGTGACGCTCACGATCAGGCACAAGACCACGACGCCGACCCAGAACCACACTTTTTCTCCGGCGTTGAACCGGCCCGAAGGCAGGTGCATGCCGCGGAAAAACTTCCAGCCGTTGGCGAGCCAGGTTGCGTCGCCCTTCTCTGGCAGGTTGTCCTTCGCGTACATGATGATGAAGACGAGCAGGCTCACGATGAACAGCGGCGCGACGAAGTTGTGCAGGTTCTTGGCGAGCGCGGTCAGCCAGGCGAACAGCGTGTAGCCGATGACCGGCAGCACTACGAACTTGCCGAACAGGATGATGAGGCCGGTGATGCCCAGCACCACGAAACTGATGCCCATCACCCAGTGCGCCCAGCGTTCGGCGAGCGTAAAGCGCGCCATGAGCCGTCCAGTGGGCTTGTCGTGCAGCTTCACCGGTCCCATGCCGAAATAGATCGCCGCGAGCACGACAACCACCAGTACCACCAGCCATCCGCCGTAGAAGGTGATCGGGCCATTGCGCATCTGGCGCCACGTGTTTCCCGCCGACTGCACCAGCACGTTGGTTTCCCGGCCCTTGATGCTGGTGTAATTCTCCTGGCTGCCTTCCTTGCGCACATCGCGCCAGACCGGCGCATTGTTGCCCGGTTGCTCGAGTTGGCGCTGCTTCTGCTGCTGCTGCTCTTGGCTCTGCGCCTGGGCAAGCCCGGCGGCGGTGAGCAGCGCCAGTGCCAAGCAAAGTTTCCACAGCTTGGACATGCTCATCTCCCGGTTGTGTCGCTCTACCCTGTTACTGGTAGATGCGCTTGTGCTCGTGCTGCGCGAGCTGGCGGTTCTTGATCTGCGTTTCCCAGCTCGCGCGGTCGCCCTTGGTCCAGTTGCCGCCGCGCTGCTCTGCGGCGAGCGGAGCGCTGTCCCAGGCGTGAGTGTCCGGCTTGCCCTGGTACTTGCCCTGCTTGTAGACCACCACCTGCTCGCTCTCGCCGCAGCCGGCGAGGAAAAGTGCCGCGCCGATGGCAGTCCCCAGCGCGAGGCGCCTCATGACTTGGCTCCCGCGGGCGGTTGCGCGCCCGGCTTGCCCGGGCCGTAGGCCGTACCCCAGCCCCAAACCTCGGAGCCCTTGCCCCGGCGCAGCACCCGCTCGCGGTAGATATCGGCGATCACGTCGCCGTCACCGCCGAGCAGCGCCTTGGTCGAGCACATTTCCGCGCACGCCGGCAGTTTGCCCTCGGCCAGCCGGTTGCGGCCGTACTTCTTGAACTCGGCCTCGCTGCGGTCGGCCTCGGGGCCGCCGTTGCAGAAAGTGCACTTGTCCATCTTGCCGCGCAGGCCGAAGGCACCCGCCTGCGGGAACTGCGGCGCGCCGAAGGGGCAGGCGTAGAAGCAATAGCCGCAGCCGATGCACAGGTCCTTGTCGTGCAGTACCACGCCGTCGTCCGTGCGGTAGAAACAGTCCACCGGGCACACCGCCATGCAGGGCGCGTCCGAGCAATGCATGCAGGCGACCGAGATCGACTTCTCCGCGCCGATGACGCCGTCGTTGATCGTCACCACGCGGCGCCGGTTCACGCCCCAGGGCACCTCGTTCTCGTTCTTGCAGGCGGTGACACAGCCGTTGCACTCGATGCAGCGCTCGGCGTCGCAGAGGAACTTCATTCTGGCCATGGCGTTCTCCTTATGCCTTCGCGACGTTGCACAGCGTCGTCTTGGTTTCCTGCATCATGGTCACGCGGTCGTAGCCGTAGGTGGTGGCGGTATTGACCGCCTCGCCGCGCACGATCGGCGCAGCGCCCTCCGGGTAGTAGGGCAGCATGTCCTCGCCCTGCCACCAGCCAGAGAAGTGGAACGGGATGAAGCAGGTATCGGGGCCCACTCGCTCGGTGACCTGCGCCTTCACCTTGAGCTTGGCGCCGTTTGGCGAGCTCACCCAGACGTACTCGCCGTTGCGGATGCCGCGGTCGGCCGCCGCCTTCGGGTTGATCTCGACGAAGTTGTCCTGCTGCAGCTCGGCGAGCCAGGGGTTGGAGCGCGTCTCCTCGCCCCCGCCCTCGTACTCGACCAGGCGTCCGCTGGTAAGGATCAGCGGGAATTTCTCGTGCATCTTGTCGGCCACCGCCTTTTGCTGCACCGATTTGAACATCGTCGGCAGGCGCCACAGCACCTTCACGTCGTCGTGGGTCGGATACTTCTCCACCAGGTCCGGGCGCGGGCTGTACAGCGGCTCGCGGTGCTGCGGGATGCCGTCCGGGAAGTTCCACACGATGGCGCGCGCCTTGGCATTGCCGAACGGATGGTTGCCGTGCTTCATGGCGACGCGCTGGATGCCGCCCGACAGATCGTTGGCCCAGGTCTTGCCCTCGGCCTCCGCCTTCTCCGCGTCCGTCAGCTCATCCCACCAGCCGAGTTTTTTCAGCAGCACGTGGTCGAACTGCGGATGGCCGGTGGTGATGTCCGCGCCTTTGGGGTGCGAGCCGTCCTCGGCCAGCAGATTGACGCCGTCCTTCTCCACGCCGAACAGGGCGCGGAAATTGCCGCCGCCGTCCATCATGTGCTTGGAATTGTCGTACAGGTTCGGCGAGCCCGGGTGCTTGAGCGCAGCGTTGCCGTAACAGGGCCACGGCAGCCCGAAATAGTCTCCGGTGAGGTCGTAGCCCGTCTTGGCGTCCCTGCCGCCGCGCGCGCGCAGCGTCTTGACGTCGAACACGTGCATGTTCCTCATGTGCGCCTGGATGCGCTCGGGCGACTGGCCGGTGTAGCCGATGGTCCACGCGCCGCGGTTGATCTCGCGCAGCGTGTCTTCCATCGACGGTTCTTCCATGCCCGCCTTGGCTTTCACCAGACGGATGTTCTGCTTGCCGTCCTTCTTGCCCACGAGCTGGTCGGCGAAGCCCAGCTTCTGCGCCAGCTGGTACATCACCATGTGGTCGGTGCGCGACTCGAACACCGGGTCGATCACTTTCTCGCGCCACTGCAGGGAACGGTTCGACGCGGTGGCCGAACCTTCGGTCTCCAGTTGCGTGGCGATCGGCAGCAGGTAGGCACCGTCCTTGCGCACTTTGGCGAACATCGCCGCGCTCGCGGACGGATACGGGTCCAGCACTACCATCAGGTCGAGCTTCTTCATCGCCTCGAGCATTTCCAGCCCGCGCGACTGGCTGTTCGGGGCATGGCCCCAGAAGAAAATGGCGCGCAGGTTCGGGCCCTGGTCGATCGCTTCGTTCTTCTCTGTCACGCCGTCGATCCAGCGCGACACCGTCATGCCGGGCTTGCCCTGCATGCCCGGCGCGTAGCGGTCGGCGATGAACTTCGGATCCACGTTCCACACGCGCGACCAGTGCGCCCAGGATCCGGGCACTGCGACCGGGTAGTAGCCGGGGAGCGTATCCGGGTTGGGGCCGATGTCGGTCGCGCCCTGCACGTTGTCGTGGCCGCGGTAGATGTTGCAGCCGCCGCCCGAGCGCCCGACGTTGCCGAGCGAAAGCATCAGGATATTCGAGGCGCGCACGATGGCGTTGGCATTCGTGTGCTGCGTCTGGCCCATCGCCCAGATGATGAAGCCCGGGCGATTTTCGGCCAATGTCTTCGCAACGTTGGCAATTTCGGCTTCGCTGCAGCCGGTGGCTTCCGTCACCTTGTCCGGCGTCCACTTGGCCATCACTTCCTTCTTCACCTCGTCCATGCCGTACACGCGCGTGCGGATGTACTCCTTGTCCTCCCAGCCGTTCTTGAAGATGTGGTGCAGGACGCCGAAGAGCAGCGGCACGTCGGAACCGGAACGGAAGCGCACGTAGATGTCGGCTTTCGCCGCGGTGCGCGTGTAGCGCGGGTCGGCGACGATCACCTTGCAGCCGTTCTCCTTGGCGTGCAGCGTGTGCAGCATCGACACGGGGTGCGCCTCGGCGGCGTTCGAGCCGAGAAAGAACAGGCTCTTGGAATTCTGCTCGTCGTTGTACGAGTTGGTCATCGCGCCGTAGCCCCAGGTCTGGGCCACGCCGGCGACAGTGGTCGAATGGCAGATGCGCGCCTGGTGGTCGCAGTTGTTGCTGCCCCACAGAGACACCCACTTGCGCAGCAGGTAGGCCTGCTCGTTGTTGTGCTTGGAGGAGCCCACCACGAACAGCGCGTCCGGGCCGCCCTTTTCCTTGTCGTTGCGGATCTCGAGCAGCTTCTTCGAGATTTCGTCGTAGGCCTGTTCCCAGGAAATCTTCTTCCACTTGCCGCCCTCGAGCTTCACCGGGCTCTTCAGGCGATGCGAGTCGTGCAGGATGCCGTGCTCGCGGATCGAGGCGCCCTTGGCGCAGTGCGCCCCGAGGTTCAGCGGCGAATCGAACACCGGCTCCTGGCGCACCCATACCCCGTTCTCCACCACGGCGTCGATGGCGCAGCCCACCGAGCAGTGCGTGCAAACAGTGCGCTTCACTTCCACCTTGACGGCGTCAGCCTTGGCTTGCGCCTCGCCGATCATGTTGAACGGCTGTTGCGAGGCAACGGCGCCCGCGCCGAGCGTGACGCCCGAGCGGCGCAGGAAAGCGCGGCGGTCCATCGTCTTGGCCAACGCGCCCTGCAGCCCGCGCGCAAGGCGCGACTGAGGCATGGCACCGGAGGCGGATTTTCTGGTTAGCAGCATGGCGGCCCCCTCAGACCTTGGTGGTGCGGTAGTAGTTGCGGATGTGCGCAGACTCGGCGTAGCCGGCGCCGGAGCGCTTCGATTTGTCGGGCGCCGCCGCGGTGGGCACCTTCTGCGCCACCACTGCCGCCGCGGTGGCCGCACCGCCTGCAGTCACTGCCAAGAGGAAATTCCTGCGGGATTTTCTGGACACTGCTTCGGACATGACTGCCTCCTTATTCCCTGGCCGGCTGGCTTAGGAATTCTTTTGAATGCTTCTCAACTTCCGTGCGAAGTTACCCTTTAATTCCCTATGAATCAACGTGCATAGCCAAGATTGACGGGAAGGGCTCCCAACATCGCCCCCGCAAATAGACCTTTGATGAGAATGCCTATTAGCTGGACAAGTCAGTCGATCGCGAATGCCTTGTGCTCGACGTTCAGAAGCGCCTGCAGCAATCTTGCCGGAAAACGATAAAACTTCGCGTTGTCGCAAGCGCTTACCGCACTGCAAAAACGCGAACCGCCGGTGTGCAGGTACTCATGGAAGAACCGGCGTTGCACATCGAGGCCCGCCTTTCGCCCGACAATCAGCCAGCGCATGGTCTCGCACAGCGCCGACAAGTGGTCCTCGGGCTCCATCGCCGTTTCGCGCCTCGCCAGGCCCCATTCGGCGAGCTGGCCGCGCAGGCGCGCGAGCGGGCTGTCGCTTTCCGAACGCACCAGGTAAGCCGACAGGTAGGGCGTCACCTCCGCCTTGCCCACCCCCACGAAGAGTTGCAGGTGTTCTTCCTCGAGCCGCGCGGGAAACGCGCTGGAGCAAGCCTCGGCCAGTTCGGCCCAGGCCGCTCTGAGCGCCTCGCCTTCGGCGGTGAGCGGCTCGCCGCCGTCCGGCGGTGGGGCGGCAAGCCGCAGTTCGCTGATCAGGTTGGCATCCGGCGGCGCGTAGAACAGGCGCGCGAGCAAGCCGTACAGGTCGGCGCGCGCCTGGTCCTCGGGGGAAACCGGCGGCATGAACTGCATGGCGATGGCTTCGCTCACTTGCGGAAGTCGTGGATGCTGGACTCGTCCTTGGCGTTCATCATGTCCACCACGCGGCAGTCGGCGCACATCTGCAGGCGCTTGAGCGCCCCGCCCCCGGCGAACATCGAATGGCCGCCGACTTTGACCAGCATCGAATCGATCATCGCCTTGGTGCTGAAGGGGGTGCCGCAACGCACGCACTTGAAGGGCTCCGCTTCGTTCAGCGTCACTGGATTCTTCGCTTGCGCGCCAAGGAGCAGCCGCGGCACCAGCCGGATAGCATCTTCAGGACAGGTATCGGCGCACAGGCCGCATTGCACGCAGTTGCGCTCGATGAAGCGCAGCCGCGGAGCGTCCGGGGCGTCGAGCAGCGCCGCCTCCGGGCAAGCACCAATGCAGGCCTTGCACAGGGTGCACGTGTCCTTGTTCACTACAAGCGCGCCGAACGGCGCGCCAGCGCTCAGCGCGATCCCTTCCGGCGCGTGTTTTGCGTGCCTGGCCAGGTGGTCGAAGACGAAATCGAGCGAAGTGCGCTTCTCTGCGGAGAGGTTGTAAGTCGCCGGCTGCGCCGGCGCCGCAGCGGGCTGCATTCCCCAGAGCCGCGCCTCGAGCGTGTCTTTGCCAGGCAGCGCGAAGTGTTCCCCCGGATAACCAAGTCCATGCAGAATCTCCTCGGCAAACTCCATCTGCTGCCTCAGCGCGGCGGTGTAAGTGTCCGCGGTCTTCTCCGTGGTCACCAGGCAAACCTGGCTCGCGCCGTAGGCGATAGTGCCGAGCATCAGGTCGATGCCGATCGAGGCAATGTGGAAGCATTCGACCGGGATCACGCGCGCCGGCAGGCCCTTGCCCCGGCGGCCGAGTTCGAGCACCGCCCGTCGCCCTTCGAGCGCATCGTGGAACAGGAGGCAGGCGTCCTTGCCGCCCGCGTCGCGATAGGTATTGAGCAGTGTCTTGACGCGCGCACCGACGTCGGGAACCCGCAAGTAGGCGTAGGTCATGGCGCCGGACGGGCACACCGTGGCGCAGCCGCCGCAGCCGGCACAGAGATGCGGCTCGACTTTCACGTTGTCGCCGTCCGCCGTGATCGCGCCGCTGGAGCAGACTTCCAGGCACAGGTCGCAGCCTTTGCGCCCGGAACGGCTGTGCGCGCAGATGCGTGCCGCGTAATTGACGAAGCGCGGCTTCTCGAATTCGCCGACCAGCGCCGCCAGCGCCTGCGCGGCAAGCGCCTGTTCAAGCGGATCGTCCCCCGGTGCGGCGTAACCCTGCGGCAATTCGGGCAGTCGCACCAGTGGCTGGCGCGAGAGATCGAGCACCAGGTCGAAGACTTCCTTGCGCGGCGCAACCGCGCGAGCAAAATCGATGGCGCCGATCGCGCCGCAGGCCTGCACGCATTCGCGGTGCGCCTTGCACTTGTCCATGTCGATCTGGTAGCTGTAGTCGATCGCCTGTTCCGGGCAGCTGCGGATGCACGCGTTGCAGCGCGTGCAGGTCTCCAGGTCGATCGGGTTCTGCTGCGTCCACTCGACCTCGAAGGCGCCCAGCCAGCCGGCCAGGCGCTCCACCTTGCCGGACCATACCGGGTACCTGCGCTCGAGGGGCAGCTCCGCGCCGCGCGCCTCGGTGACCAGCACGTTCACTTCCAGCGTCGAGCACAGGCGCTCCGCCCAATCGAGCGCCGGCGCCGCCGGACCGATGATCAGCAGCTGGCCACCGGACTTGAAGCTCACTGCCGGCACCGGTTCCGGTTCGGGCAGCGCGGCCATGGCGACCAGCGCGGCGATCTTGGGCAGCGCCTGAGCGCCCTCCCCCGACCAGCCCGCCTGCTCGCGCAGATTGACGAACTTGAGCGCGGGACGCGCGCCGGCGGCCTCGGCAATTTCGCTGAACAGGGACGCCTCCTGCGTGCAGGCGACGATCACGTCCGCGTCGCCGAGCACCGCCTGGTAGGCGGCCGCATCCTTGCGGCACAGTTCGCTGTGCACCTGGATCGGCTCGCCCGCCTTCAGCGCCAGGGCGAGCGCGCGGCCGTCGATGGCCACGGTCTTGTTGCAGCTGCAGACCTTAAGCGTCTTGCCTTGCAGGCCCATCGTCTTCCTTCGGCTTGTCCGCCGCGAGCGCTTGCGCTTCGGCGTCCTTCTGCTTCTGCTCTTCTTCTTCGCGGAACAGTACCGTGCGCGCCTGGTTCAGCGTCTTCAGCAGTTCCTCCGAGATCGGATCGCCGCCGGTCCAGTCGCCCGAATACGCCTCGTAGGGATCGGGCACGTTGAAATGCGGATCCAGGAACAGCTTCTTCAGCGCCACGCGGCGCAACGCGTCGCCCACTTTCGGATGCATGAACGGCGCGAAATCCGACGCAGGCGTGAGCGATTCCGTTGGCGGCAGCGCAGGTGCCGGCACTTCCTTCTTTTCCTCCGCCAGCGGCGCCTCGCGCGCCTGCTCCTGCTTGAGACGCGACCAGCGCGAAAGGAAGGCTTCCTTGTCCTCTGCGGCCATCAGCCGGCGCGGTGCTTGGGATGCACGAAGGAGCGCGGCTTGATGCGCTTCTTCGGTTCTGGCCGATAGTTCTGCTCCACGTACTCGCCCACCCAGGCATACACCTCGGCCGGCATGGCAACGCCGTCCACGCTGTTGCCACCGTCGAGCCAGCGCCCGCCCTCGTTGTAGCTTGCCGTGACATCGAGCGGCAGGCCGGCCTCGCCTTCCATGCGCCAGAGCACGAATACGCGCGCCCCCGGGACGGAGACATTCAGGTAATAGCCTTCGGTCTCGTCGCGGTGCAGCACCAGCGCGAAACCCGTGTGCAGCCATTGCTGCGTGCCCGCCTCGTCGACCAGCAGCCGCGGCTCGCCCTTCGGCTCGACACTCGGGATCACGCTGCGCGGCTCCCAGGCCACGCTCTGCCACCGGTTATCCAGCTCGCGGCGCTGCATCACCACGGCCACCGGAAACCTCGGTTTTTCCATCCTGGGAACTATAGCTCATATCCCGCGCCTGCTATGATCCAAGGTCGAGAAACACCATGATGCAAAAGGTTTTTCCCATCCGGTCGGCGAGCGCGCCGGCACCCGAGCACGACGGCCTGCCGCTGGCGGATACGCTCGGCCGCGGGCTGCGCGACCTGCGCATCTCGGTCACCGACCGCTGCAACTTCCGCTGCGTGTACTGCATGCCGCGCGAGGTATTCGACCACGACTTCAAGTTTGTCGCGCACGACGAGGTGCTCTCCTTCGAGGAGATCGCGCGTGTGGCGCGCATCTTCGCCCGCCTGGGCGTGAAGAAAGTGCGCCTGACCGGCGGCGAGCCGCTGGTGCGGCGCGACCTGCACCGCCTGGTGGCGATGCTGGCGCAGATTCCGGACCTCGACCTGACGCTCACCACCAACGGGTCGCTCCTGCCAAAGCAGGCGGTCGCCCTGGCCAAAGCAGGCCTGAAGCGAGTCACCGTGAGCCTCGACTCGCTCGACGACGCGACGTTCCGCGCCGTCAACGATGCCGATTTCCCGGTGGCCCGCGTGATCGAGGGCATCGAGGCCGCGGCGGCCGCCGGCATGGCGCCGATCAAGATCAACATGGTGGTGAAGCGCGGCGTGAACGACGCCCACGTGCTGGCGATGGCCGAGCGCTGGCGCGGCACCGGCCACATCCTGCGTTTCATCGAATACATGGACGTCGGCAGCACCAACGGCTGGCGCATGGACGAGGTGGTGCCTTCCACCGAGATCGTGAAGATGATCGGCGCGCGCTACCCGCTCGAGTCCGCCGACCCCAACTACACCGGCGAAGTCGCCGAGCGCTGGCGCTATGCGGACGGCGCGGGCGAGATCGGCGTCATCTCCTCGGTGACGCAGGCCTTCTGCAGCACCTGCAACCGCTTGCGCCTGTCGGCCGAAGGCTCACTGTATACGTGCCTCTTCGCGCAGGAGGGCCACCCGCTCAAGCACCTGCTGCGGCAGGGCGCCGCGGACGAGGCGATTCGCAACGAGATCGCGGCCGTTTGGCGTGCGCGCGGCGACCGCTATTCCGAACTGCGCACCGCCGAGACCGCCAAGCAGCGCAAGATCGAGATGTCCTACATTGGCGGCTAAGCGCTATCGCCCGCAGCTGACCGACGCCGCCAAGCCGGCGACCTTCGAGGTCGAGGCGGTGAACGGGCGCGGCGAGATGGTGCCGACCGCGGTCGCCGGCGAGCACCCGCTCACGCTGTACCTGGACAAGATGGAACTGGTCACGCTGATGACGCTGGGCCACGCGCCCGAGGCGCTGGCCATCGGTTACCTGCGCAACCAGCGCCTCGTCGGCGCGCTGAAGGACATCACCGCGGTGCAGGTGGACTGGGAGACCGAGTCCTGCGCCGTCACCACGCGCAAGGGCGTCAAGGACCTGAAGCAGAAGACCGGCAAGCGCACCGTCACCAGCGGCTGCGGCCAGGGCACGATGTTTGGCAGCCTGATGGACGAGATCGACCAGGTGAAGCTGCGCAAGGACATCACGCTTGCCGACGAGCAGCTGTTCACGCTCATCGACAAGGTGCGCAAGTACGAGACCATCTACAAGCAGGCGGGCGCGGTGCACGGCTGCGCGCTCGCCTCGCGCGAGGGCGAGATCCTGATGTTCGTCGAGGACGTCGGCCGCCACAACGCGGTGGACGCGATCGCCGGCTTCATGTGGCTGGAGGCCATCGACGGCTCGGACAAGGTGTTCTACACCACCGGGCGCCTCACCTCCGAGATGGTGATCAAGTGCGCGCAGATGCGCATTCCGTTCCTCGTGTCGCGCTCGGGGCTGACGCAGATGGGCTACCAGATCGCGCAGAAAACCGGCATCACCATGCTCGGCCGCGCGAGCGGCCGGCATTACCTCGCCTTTACCGGCCGGCAGCGGCTGCTGCGCACCGCGCCGCAGCCCACGGCGTTCGCATGACGTGCCTGTACGGTGGGCCATTGGCCCACCCTACAATCTAGGAGGAAGACGGCAATGATCGAACTGTACTTCGCCCCCGGCGCCTGCTCGTTCGTGCCGCATGTCGGCCTCGAAGCCATCAAGGCCGCCACCGGAGAAGACTTCAAGCCGAACCTCGTCAAGCTGCACAAGGGCGAGAACAAGACGCCGGAATATCTCGCCATGAACCCCAACGGCCAGGTGCCGGTGCTGCTGGCGGATGGCAAGCCGCTAAACCAGATCGTCGCCATCTGCGACTTCCTCGACCGGCGCTTTCCGCAGGCGGGGCTGCTGCCGACCGAATCCTGGGCGCGCGCGCAGGCCATGTCGCAGCTCGCCTGGTTCAACAACACCGTGCACCCGACCTTCACGCGCTGGTTCCGCACCA
>Ga0210380_10000152_pt1 | contig 38782 bp, 35 predicted proteins | sample PLM4_5_coexredo_FD_155476 | JGI IMG/M metagenome (GOLD analysis project Ga0210380, IMG submission 155476) | Groundwater sediment microbial communities from an aquifer in East River, Colorado, USA - PLM4_5_coex redo | ecosystem: Environmental > Terrestrial > Soil > Riparian zone | place: USA... | reverse complement strand
GCTCGGGGGCGCAGGACCTGGAGGACGTGGGGCGGGAGATCACGGACATGAAGGTGGCCATCGGCGCGATCGACCACCACACCCTGCAGGTGGAGTCGCCGCAGGAAGTGGCGGACCTGGTGCGGAAGGCGCTGAAGGTCATTCCGCCGGAGCGGCTGGTGCTGTCGTCGGACTGCGGGATGGGGCGCGAGGGGATGAGCCGGCGGCACGCCTTCTACAAGATGGTGGCGCTGGTGCAGGGCACGAACCTCGTGAAGAAGGAGCTGGGGCTGCCGGAGACGGAGTCGCTGGGCGCCGACCCGAAGTTCTCGCTCATTCGACTGAATCCGTGATCGACGCAGCCATCGTCGGCCTCGGCTGGTGGGGCAAGACACTCGTCGAGTCCGTTCAGGGCTCCAGCGACCACATCCGCTTCGTGGCCGGCGCGGCGCGTACGCGTTCGGAGGAGACATCCCGTTTCGTCCACACCCATCAGATGAAGTTCGCCGACAACTACCAGGCGGTGCTGTCGGATCCGTGCGTCAAGGCGATCGTGCTGGCGACGCCGCACTCGATGCACGCGCGGCAGGTCGTGGCGGCCGCGCGCGCCGGCAAGCACGTGTTCTGCGAGAAGCCGTTCGCGCTGTCGCGGTTCGAGGCCGAATCGGCGGTGAACGCGGTGCGTCAGGCGCGGGTGACGCTGGGGCTCGGCTACAACCGGCGCTTCCACCCCGAGATGACCCGGCTCCGCGAGCGCGTCCGCTCGGGTGACCTCGGCGCCGTGCTGCACGTCGAGGCGACGATGACGTTCCCCAACGCGCTGGCCCTGTCGGCCGACGCGTGGCGCGCGGACAGGGACGAGACGCCCTGCGGCGGTTTGACGCCGATGGGCGTGCACGCCATCGACGGAATGATCGATCTGTGCGGCCCGATCGAGTCGGTGTACTGCCAGAGCTCGCGGCGCGTGGTCGCGGTGGACAGCGACGACACGACGTCGATGCTGTTCCGGATGAAGAGCGGCGTCTCGGGTTATCTGGGCACCATGACGGCCACCGGGCCTGGATTCAGCTTTCAGGTGTTCGGCTCGAAGGGCTGGGTGCGGCTCGAGGGCATGACGCACGTTGCCGGCGCGTCGTCGGACGAGCGCCGCACGCGTTTGTTCGGCACCTGCCGGTTTCAGCCCGCCAAGGGCGCGGCTGAAGTGTGGGAGGCCGGGCGCCTGGACGTGACCCGCGCGGCCCTCGAGGCCTTCGCCGTCGCGGCCGAGGGCGGTGCGCCGTTCCCGATCACGCTCGAGGAGATGGTGCACGGCGCGTCCGTGACGGAGGCGGTGGTCAAGAGTGCCGCATCGGGCGTGGTGGAGAAGGTGGCCTGACGCGGAACCAGCAGGACTGGTGGGACTGGTAGGACTGGTAGGACTGGTAGGACTGGTAGGACTGGTAGGACTGGTAGGACTGGTGGGACTGGTAAGACTGGTGGGACTGGTAGGCAAGAGCTTTGACCCACCCGTCTCAATTCTAGCCCGGCCGTTGCGCCACAGCTCATCAGAACGGCCCGGCAAAGGCTAAGATCATCCAGCACTCTCCCCAGAGGGTCGGCCAGTGAGCTGGGATCTGTTGCGCGTCCTCGTTGTCGACGATCAGGAAGACAGCGCACAGATGCTGTCGATCATTCTCGAAGACCGGGGTCACGCGACGTGCGTTGCCAGCGACGGTCCCTCCGCCCTCGTGCTCGCCGAATCGTTCCAACCACACGTCGGTCTGCTCGACCTGGGGCTGCCGGGGATGAGCGGGTTCGAGCTCGCCGCGAAGCTGCGCGCCATGCCCGGCCTGGCCCACGTGCGCCTCATTGCCGTGACCGGGTACGGGAGCGATGACGCGCGCGCCAAGGCGCGCGACGCCGGGTTCGACGAACACCTCCTCAAGCCGGTGGACTTTCGCACCCTGACAGCCCTGCTCGAGGATGCCCGGCAGGCGTTGTGATCCGCGACGGCCTCAGGCCTCGGTCGTAGCGGCCTCGGGTGCGGCGGCCCGTTCGGGGCCCGGCGACGGCGCTGCGGCATCGGTCGCGATCACGTGCCCGGCGGTGCGGTATTCGCTGAGGCGGTTGTAGAGCGTCTTGAGGCTGATCCCCAGCACTTCCGCCGCGCGGTTCTTGTTGCCGGCGCAGTGCCGCAGCGTTGCCAGAATCGCGCTGCGCTCGATGTCGCCGAGCGAGGTGCCGAGGTCGATGCGCAGCACGCCGCCGGCCGGCTCGTCGATCCGCTGCGGGGTGGCGCGTGTCTGCATCACCGCCTCGGGCAGCGAATCCACGTCGATGATCTCGTCGGCGAGGATGTACGCCGACTGCACGACGTTGCGGAGGTCGCGTACGTTGCCCGGCCACGAGTACCGTGACAGCGCGTCCACCGCACCCGTCGTGATGTCCTTGCGCACGCCTTCCTTTTGCGCCAGATCGTCGAGGAAGTGGCGCACGAGCAGCTCGACGTCGTCGGGGCGTTCGCGCAGCGGCGAGACGTTCAGCTCGAACACACGCAGGCGGTAGTACAAGTCCTCGCGCATGTGACTGTTGGCAATCGACCGCATCACGTCACGGTTGCTGGCCGCCAGGATGCGGACGTCGACGGAGATCGCCTGCTCGGCACCGACACGGAAGAAGCTGCCCGACTCGATCACGCGCAGCAGCTTCACCTGCAGCTCGAGCGGCATCTCGGTGATTTCGTCGAGGAACAGCGTGCCGCGGTGCGCGCGCTCGAAGTAGCCACGATGGCGCCGGTCGGCGCCGGTGAAGCTGCCACGCTCGTGCCCGAACAGCTCGCTTTCGAGCAGCGCCGCCGAAATGGCGCCGCAGTTGACCGGTACGAACGGCCCGTTCCGGCGGCGGCTGAACGCGTGAATGGTGCGCGCCACGACGTCCTTGCCGGTGCCGCTCTCCCCGGTGATGAGGACGCTGGCGCTCGACGGCGCGATGCGGCCGATCAGCTCGAAGGTGCGCCGCATGTTGGCCGAGCGCCCGACCAGCAGCCCGAACTTGCCGGACTGATCGCGCTCGGTCTGCAGAGACTTGATCTCCTCGGGCAGCTGGCGCGTGTGCGCGATGTTGCCGAGGATCTGGCGCAGCCGATCGACGTCGACCGGTTTGGTCAAATAGTCTGTGACGCCGCGGCGCAGCGCTTCCACGACGGTCGAGACCGAGGCGTGGCCGGTGATGAGCACGACAGCGGGCGCGCGGATGCCCTCGATGCCGTCGAGCAGGCTCATGCCGCTGCCGTCTGGCAGATTGAGATCCAGCAGCACCACGTCCGGCATCTGCCGCGCGAGCGCGGCTTTCGCTTCGTCCAGGTTCGGGGCCGTCGAGGCGGTGTAGCCTTCGGCCTTGAGCACCTCGGTGAGCGCGTCGAGCGTGTCCCGGTTGTCGTCGACCAGCAGGGCGTGAGGCATGGCAGGAACCCGTCAGCGGACGGTGAGCCGCGTGAATTCCAGGGTGAACGAGCCCCCCTGGCCGTTGGCCCGATGGTATGCGATCCGGCCGTCGTGTGCGTCCACGATCGCCTTGGTCACCGCCAGGCCCACGCCCAGGCCGTCCACCGTCTGCCGTGGCTGCCAGGGGTCGGATCGGACCGCGTCGGACAGCCCGGGGCCGGAGTCGCTGAGGCGGAGGCGCGCCACCGGTCCGTCCACCGACACCTGCAGGTCGAGGGAGCCGCCGTTCGGCATGGCGTCGAGCGCGTTCACGGCCAGGTTCAGCACCGCGTTCTGCAACTGCGCCGGGCAGGCGTCGATGAAGACCTCCGACTCCGGGACGTTGATCCGCACGGTGACGCGTTGCCGGCTCGCCCGGGCTCCGATCAGCAAGCCGATGCGCTGGCAGCAGGCGCACAGGTCCAAGCGCTGCCATCCCTCGTCGTCGCGGCCATGGGCCCGCAGGATGGCGTCGATGTAGGTGTCGAGGCGCTTGACCTCGCGCCGCATCACGTCGCTGCTCCGCGCCGACAGCTCGAGGTCGGCCTTGGACGGCTGGCCGGTGGACGCCACGCGCGACAGCAACGCCAGGTTGAGGGTGAGGACGTTCAAGACACTCTTGAGCTCGTGGCCGAGGTCACGTGACACCGCGTCCGCGCTCCGGTGCCGCGAGGCGTCGCGCAAAAGGTTCTCCAGCCCTTCCAGACCTGAGGCGCCACGCCACTCCTGTCGCGCTTCCTCTCGCTGCACTCTGACCTCCGGCCCCATGGTAGACCGCCCGGCTGAGCCTGCGCGAGTTGCGGCGGGCAACTCGCCATTTCCTGAATGGAGCGTCATGTCAACGGCCTCCGGCAAATCTTCTGCAACTGACGGCGTCGGGGGACGTCATGATCCGGAAACTCGCCACCGGAGAGTACCGGCTTTACAGCCGCAAGATCGATCCAAAAACAGGCCGTCGCCGCAACCTGGGGACGTTCAAGACGCGTGAAGCCGCGCAACGGCACGAGCGCGCCGTCCAGTTCTTCAAACGGGGAGGCTGAACGTTCTCGGATTTGTAAAGAGTTCCACACCGACGCCGGCTGCGCGCTCAACTGCAAGCCTCCCGCCAACTCATGAGAGTGGCGGGAGGCCCAACCAGGCGCGTAACGCGGCGGTTCAGCTGGCCCTGGCCGCCAGCATGATCACCACCTCCTCGAGGCGGTCGTAGCTGAGCGCCGCGCCGCGTTCCATGCCGGTCTTGAGGACCATGTCGCGAACCTCGGCCGACGGATAGCTGGCGGTCACCGTTATCCGCGTCTTGCCGCCTTCGTCGGCGAGCAGCGTCGTGACCACCGATTCGACGTCGGGAAAGGCTTCGAAGATTTCGGTGTAGACCGCACGGCGGGGCGGATCGAGCTCGCGATAGATGCCGTGGAACGCCGCCTCACCCGATGGATGACGGTTCACGAAGCGCCAGCGCCCGCCTGGACGCAGGTCGACCTCGCAAACGGGAACCGAATAGCCGTCTCCGAGGCGGCCCCACCACTCCCGGATGTGTTCGGGGCGGCTCATGGCCTCCCACACCAGGTGAGGCGGCGCGTCGAAGAGGCGCGTCATCCGGATCTCGCGGTCCGAGGGCGTGGTGACGGTGAACGTGTCGCTATGTGCGGCGCGGCTTGCGGGCATGGCGGTTCTCCTTCGCTTTCAGGGTCTGCAGGTAGGTTTCCAGGCGGTCGAAGCGCTGCTCCCACATCGCCCGGTAGCCCTCGGCGAACGCCGCCACCTCCTTGAGAGGTGCGGGGTCGAGTCGGCAGGGGCGCCACTGTGCTTCGCGGCCGCGCGCCACGAGCCCGGCGCGCTCGAGTACCCGCAGGTGCTTCGAGACGGCCGGCATGCTCATGTCGAACGGGGCCGCGAGTTCAGTGACCGAACACTCGCCTGATGCCAGCCTGGCGAGGATGGCGCGGCGGGTCGGGTCCGCAAGAGCAGCAAACGTCAGACTCAGCTGGTCGGTGGTCATTGTGCTAAACCGATCGGTTATTTAACTAATTGATTAAATACATCTCCAGGCCACGGCCTGTCAAGTGCCCATCGCGTGCTACCGGAGCGGGATTCGCCGATCAGCGGGCCGCGATCGCCGCCCACGCCGCGGCCGCGAGCTCGCGGACGCCAGGGACGTCGCCGGGAAGGAGGAACCGCTGCTGCACCAGCCGTTGTGCCGCGCGATCGACGCGGGTCAGGTAGTCCTGCTGGCTGGTGTAGCGCTCGGCAATTGACGGGCGCGCGTCGCCCGATGCAAGCCGCTCCTCACGCGTGCGCGCGAACGGAACGAACGACCCGACCAGTCCGGCCAGGTACCTGAGGCCTGCCAGTTGCGGCTCGGTCACGTTCCACCCGGTGTGCGTGCCGAGTGGTACGGCCACCTCGGGCAGCGCGATCCCGCCAAGGTCGTTGCCGTCGGCATCCACCTGCGGCACCAGCACGCGATACGCCGCGCCGAGCACCGGCGGTTCCCGGGTGATCACCCGCGTGGCGTCGTAGTCGCGGCCGAAATCCATATGCCAGACCGGCGGCAGGTATTCGGCAAACGGCAGCGAGGGCACGTGAGGGAAGGTGACCTGTTCGCGCGCCACCAGCTCGCGCCTCGCGATGGTCGGATACCGCGACGGCGGCGGCTCGGTGCCCAGACGCACCCACTCGTCGAGCGCCATGAGCAGGGCCCTGAGCGTCCATCGTTGTTCGGCGAAGTTGAGGTCGTGCCGGAAGCGCTGGTTGCCGGTGTCGCGGAGCGGAGGCAGGGGACCCGACGCGTGCGGCGTGCCCGACAGCAGGTAGAGACGCGACGACGGGTCGGGGGGCAGGTCGGCGAGACCGTCGTCGGTCGTGTGCGTCAGCGACCCCGCCCGCGCCCAGTACTCGGTGGACGAGAAGGTGTAGACGATCTTGGGAACCACGCCGTCGCCGCGCGCGCGCGCGAGCAGCCCCGCGTCGGTGAAGGGAGGGATGTCGACCGGACGCAGCACCGAGAGCACCGAATTGCCGGCCTGACCCGGCATGGCGAAGCGGTGGTTGAAGCTGCCGCCGCCGGCGCCCGCCGAGGCCACCATCAATCCGTCGAAGGCCTGGCGCCCGCGTTCGTCCTGGTTGAAGCCGTCGCGGACGAACTCGCGCAGCAGCCGCGCGCTCTGCGAGTAGCCGAAACCGATGACGCGCTGCACCAGTGCCGGCCGGTCGCGCAGCGTCTGTTCACCGCCGGTTGCGCCAAACTTCAGGTAGGAGGCGAAGTCGCGGATGGCCGCGAGTCCCAGCCCCGCCACAGGCGACCCTTCCGCCTCGTAGACGGCCTCGTAGAGACCGGCGTCGAATCCAGCCGGGAAGCGCACGGAGCAGCCGTCCGGGCCGAACTGCCAGCGGTCGCGCGGCACGACATCGCCCGGTGCGTCGAGCGTGCGGCGAAACGACAGCGTGGCGCTGGGCTGCGCCGGGTCACGGGCGCAGTACTGCACCGCGAAGCCGGTGTAGCGCGGTCCGCTGCCGTCTTCGACGTAGCTGGCTCGAACGGCGCCTCGTACGGGAGCGACGGGTGCCTCGAAGGTCAGCCCCTGCGCGGGCCGCACGTCGAATTGCCACCCGAGGAACGCCGCGGCGAACCCCTGCGTGAGCACGAAGCGGTCGCCGAGCTGCCATTGTTCGGGCGAGAGGTCGCGCTGGCGGGCGTCGCTCATCAGCCCGAGCGACTGATCGCGGCCGCGGTTCACGACCTCGAGGAACACCGTGCCGCGGGCGCCGGCGGCCGACTTGGGCATGAAGACGAGGAAGTCGGAAGTGAACTCCACTTTGCCGGCCGCGTTGGCGGGAGCGCGTCCGACATCGGCGATGCCGCGGTTGGCGCGGAGCCCCGGATCGACGGCGAAGTGCACGCGCCCGATGATCCGCTCGTGGCTGCCGTAATCGTCACGGCGGCGGACGTCGATGCGGACCACTTCGGCCGCGGCCGCCGCCGCACCAAGCCACACGACGAGCGCGCACGCGGCGGCGCGCCACATGTTCACGGCTGCCGCCGCGCGATGTTGACGTCGGTGCACATCGCCATGACGTCGAGGAACGCCTGATACCTCGTTCCGTAGCGCTCCTGCATGTAGGCCGAGCCACCGAAGTGGTCGGCGTGCCCGTGCCCCACGACGATGGCCTTCACCTGTGCCGGGTCGAGACCGACGGCCGCGAGGCCAGGCAGGAGCACGTCTTCCACCTGATTGGCGCCCAGTGCGTCGATCATCACCAGCCCGGCCGCGGTGCGGATCACGTACGCGGTCGTCCCGGTGTTGCCGATCGCATAGACGTCGTCGAAGAGGCGCGACGGCGCGATGGGTGGATCAGTGGGACTGTTCGCCCGCGGCGCTTCGCAGAAGAAGTGCACTTCGTCGGCCCACATCGGGCCCGCGACCGTCTTCGCGCGATCGATCAGCGCGCGTACGGCCGGCGAGTCGGGCTTCGGCTCGGGCGCCTGCGCCACGATCACGCAAGGGAGAAGACAGAGCACGGCAGCGCCGGCTCGTTGCATCAATCGCATGGGCGTGTCTCCGGAGTGACGAGCATTCCGCCGCAGCATCCTAACGCCGAAGCGGACGGGTTTCACCGGCCGAGTTCGATCCGGGTACGCGCCTTGAATAGCTCACGACTCATGAATCCGCCTCCTCCATACGAGATGCCCAACGACCCGGCTGACGAGTTCCAAGGGGACACGCACGCCTCGGACATTGTCGGCCCGACGGGCGAGGAAATGCCGATGGCCACGCACGCGGAGGTGCACACGCTGCCGGAGATGCACGCGCTGGCCGCGCGTCCATCCGGTCCGGAACGCCGGGGCTAGCCGGTCGCGAGGGCGTCGCATCCGAAGGAGCACGCGTATGGCTTCCATTCACATCGAGTCGCCGGTTGCCGTGAGCGCGGACACGGCGTGGAAAGCGCTGCGGCAGGTGGGGCAGGCCGACAGGCTGTTTGCGCCGGTGCTCGAGGGGGCGACGATCAACGGCGACACGCGCACGGTCCACTTCGCCAACGGGCCTGTGATGCGCGAGCGCATCATCGACGTGGACGAAACCAGGCGTCGCGTGGCCTATAGCGTCCTCGATGCCCCAGGGCTCACCTACCACCACGCGTCGATGCAAATCGTCGAAGAAGGGCCGCAGCGCTGCCGCTTCGTCTGGACCACCGACTTCCAGCCGGCGGAGTCGGCTGCGGGCCTGCGTCCCGTCATCGAGGCCGGGACTCAGGCGCTGAAAGCGAATCTGGAAGCTCCTCAGAACCGCCCAGTTGGCGTGCGCGGCTAGCGCGTCCATTCACCGATAGTTGAGTTTCGCGGGCCTCGACGGTAGTTATGTGTTGCCATATACCTTGCATAACAAGATATATGGCGATACCATTCTTTTCGTGGCCAAAGAACCAGGCCGGAGCGACGACCGGAGCGGCATCGAACGCGAACTGAAGCGCGGCTCCCTCGAACTGATCGTGCTGCACCTGCTCGCGCCTGGAGAGGCGTACGGGTACGAGATCGTCACCAAGCTCACCAGCCGCACCAACGGTTCGTTGGGCGTGACCGACGGCACGTTGTACCCGGTGCTCTATCGCCTGGAGCGTGCGGGGTTCGTGGCGGTGCGCTGGGAAACCCCGGACCGCGGCGTGCCGCGCAAGTACTACCGGCTCACCGCCGACGGCCGCGACGAGCTCGCCCGACTCACGAACGAATGGAACGCCTTTGCGGGCGCCATGGCCCGGTTGCTCGCACAGAAGGAGCAGTCATGAGCGGTGATGCCTACGCCCAATCCGTGATCGACTTCGTCCCGCGTGGGCTGCCCTTGAGAGACCAGATCGCCATGGAACTGCGATCCCATATCGCGGAACGTACGCAGGAAGGGCGATCGCTCGACGAGGTCCTGCAGCAGCTTGGGGATCCGCTGACGCTTGCCGAGTCGTACCTGGCGGCGGTTCCGCTTCGGTCGGCCACCGTTGGCCGCCGTCTCGTGGCGAAGGGCATCGACGTGCTGCTCGTGCTCGTCGTCGTCGCCCCGATCGCGGCCGCCGGTGCGATGTGGCTGCCGGAGCCCGCGGTGTACTTCGTGCCGATGCTGGCGATCTTCTTCGGCCTGATGGCGTTCAGCGTCTACACGGCGACGGCCGAGTACCGTGCGGGAGGCACGCTCGGAAAGCGGCTGATGGGCATTCGCGTCGTCCGCGAGTCGGGGGCGCGGATCGGGCTGGGCCAGGCGTGGCTCCGCCAGCTGCCGTTCTTCGGTCAGTTCTTCTTCATCGACGCGCTCTTCGCGCTTTTTACCGAACGCCGGCAGCGGGCGTTCGAGCTGCTCACCAAGACGCGGGCCGTGGTCCTGCTCGGTGTGGGGCTGATCCTGCGGTCATGAGGGCTCGCCGGCAAGCCGCCCGAGCGTATAGGCGCACCGCGCGTATCCCTCGCGCGCCGCGGCCGTGAGCACGTCGCGCGCCGCGCGTGCGATCGCCCCGTACTCGTCGAGGCCGTCGTCCCCGTGCAGCGTCTGTGCGACGTGCTCGAACAGCGTGAGTGACGACACGAGCTTGCGCGCGTCCACGTCCGACCCCAGGAGCCTGGGCAGTGGGACACGGCGGGTGAGGATCTGGTCTCGCACCGCGTCCGTGATCAACAGCAGGCGAGCGCGCAGGGTCGAGTCGCGGAGATAGTCCGCAGCTTCGCCCGCGTCGGCCAGCGCGTAGGCGCGCGACATGTCCGACAGGCCCAGTCCGGAGAGCTGGGGGAAGACGTACCAGATCCAATGCCCGGTTTTGCCGCCGGCCCGAATCTCCCCCAGCGCGGCCTCGAACCCGGAGCCGGGCCCGTCCTGCGCCGCGTGGAACCGGTCGAGCCGCCCCATCAATCCGATTATCGCCGACAGGTTCCCAGGGCCCCCCCGGGGCGCGCGCGGTACGGTCGAGCCGGGGCGTCCTGATGAGGCACAAATCTCTTCGCATCATCTGTTTGCAGCCGCCTGCCAATCCGATAAGATCATCGAACGCGCTGGCTCTTCGAACCCGCTCGAGCGGCCGTCGCGTTCCATCACAATTCGAGCCGACGGATCGCCGGAGCCGGTGTTCCGGTGGGCCTCTCTTCGCGTTTAGGGGAGTACTGTGTTCGGACGCAAGCTGCCTCGCCCCCGCCTGATCTGGATCGCGGCCGCCGCGGTTGTCGCCCTCGCCCTCGCGGGTGGCGCGTTCGTCGCGGGGCGCACGTCGCCCACCACGGTCCCGTTCTCGGCGTTCCTCGCCGACGTGGCGGCCAACCGCGTGGCCTCGCTGCATGTCGAGGGTGAGGTGTTCAGGTTCGTGCGCCGCGACGGCACCCAGCTCGAGACCGTTGCCCCGGACGGGTACATCGCCTCCACACCCGCGTTCGTCTCCGGGCTCGTCGCGCGCGGCGTCCGCTTCGACGTCGAGCAGGCGTCGTCGTCGACGGGCGACTCCGCCCCGATCGCGATCATGCTGCTGATCTCTGGCGCCTTCGTGCTCTTCGTGCTCCGCCATCAGATCTCTGGCAGGGTGCCCACCTTCGAAAAGCTGCAGGCCATCGATCCGGAAGGGGTCACGGTCACCTTCAGCGATGTCGCCGGGGTGGACGAGGCCAAGGACGAAGTGCGGGAAATCGTCGACTTCCTGAAGCAGCCAGGCCGCTTCGCCTCGATCGGCGGCCGCATCCCGCGCGGCATCCTGCTCGTCGGACCGCCCGGCACCGGCAAAACGCTGCTCGCGCGCTCGATGGCCGGCGAGGCGGGCGTGCCTTTCATCTCCGCGAGCGGCTCCGACTTCGTCGAGATGTACGCGGGCGTGGGCGCCGCGCGCGTGCGCAAGCTGTTTCGCGAGGCGCGCCGCCATCCCTCGTGCATCATCTTCATCGACGAGCTCGACGCGGTGGGACGCAACCGCGGCGGCCATTCTCTCGGTAACGAAGAACGCGAGCAGACCCTCAACCAGCTGCTCGTGGAGATGGACGGCTTCGCGCGCAGCGACAGCATCGTGGTCGTGGCGGCCACCAACCGCGCCGACATCCTCGATTCCGCGCTGCTCCGGCCGGGGCGGTTCGACCGGCAGGTGACCGTGGGCAATCCCGATCTCAAGGGACGGGAGCAGATCCTTCGCGTCCACGCGCGCGCCGTCGCGCTCGAAGCCGATATCGACCTGCGCTCGATCGCGCGCGGGACGCCGGGGTTCTCGGGGGCCGACCTCGCGAATCTGGTCAACGAATCCGCCCTGATTGCCGCCCGCGCCGGACGCGCCACGGTGACCAACGCCGATCTCGACGCCGCGCGCGACAAGGTGCTGATGGGGGTGGAGCGCAAGTCGGTGGTGATGAGCGCGCACGAGCGCGTCACCTGCGCGTACCACGAAGCCGGCCACGCGGTGGTCGCGGCGATGCTGCCCGACGCCGACCCGCTGCACAAGGTCACGATCATTCCGCGGGGCCGCGCCCTCGGCGTCACGATGCAGCTGCCCGAGGCGGATCGCCACAACCACTCCAAGGCCTTCATCGAGGCGCAGATTGCGATCCTCATGGCCGGGCGTGTTGCCGAAGAGCTGTGCCTCGGTCAGATGACGAGCGGCGCCTCGAACGACATCGAACGGGCCACGGAGCTCGCCGCCAAAATGGTCTGCGAGCTCGGCATGTCGTCGCTGGGCCCGGTGCACTTCCGCCGTCCCGCCGGCTCGTCCGAGCCCGATGGCCGTGCCAGCGGATTCAGCGAGGAGACCGCCCGCCGCGTCGACGATGAGATTCGTGCGCTCGTGATGCGCGGCTGCGAGACAGCTCGGGGGATCGTCGAGCGCGACCGCGAAGCGGTGCGCGCCCTGGCGCAGGAACTGCTCGACGTCGAGTCGGTGGACGCTGATCGTCTCAAGCAGATCCTGGCGCAGCACGTACTGGCTCCGGCCACTCAACCGGCCGCCTGACGCGCGGCCGCGAGGGCCGCGCCCACGATCGTCGATCTTGGTGTAGGCTCCTCACATCAACGTCGCCGGTGGTCTCCAGCCCGCCCGGCGCCCCCATGGTGCGGTTCTTCATGTCCACTCGTGGCCGCGGGTCTTCCGGTCTGCCACGCCCGCGCGGTGCGCGCCGCGCGGCGCTGCCGATGCTGGCCGTGGCGCTGGCCAGCCTCGCGGGTGCCGCAGGACCAGCGGTGATGTCAGGGCAAGGACGCGGCGGAGCGGCGCCGGTGCCACGTCAGACCGCGCGTCAGCAGGCGCCAGTCGACCTCACTGGCACCTGGGTCTCGGTCGTCACCGAAGACTGGCGCTGGCGCATGATCACGCCGCCGGCGGGCGACGTGGCCAGCATTCCGGTCAGTCCGGAAGGCCGAAAGGCCGCCGCGGCCTGGAGCCGCGACGCCGATCTCGCCAGCGGCAATCAGTGCAAGGCGTTCGGCGTCGGCGGCATCATGCGACAGCCCGGACGGCTTCGTGTCTCCTGGCAGGACGATCAGACGCTCAAACTCGAGTTCGACGCGGGCACGCAGACGCGTCTGCTGTACTTCGACGCGGCACAACGGCCGCCGGCCGAGCGCACGCTGCAAGGCTTCTCGGCCGCACGGTGGGAAGGCCCGGGCGTGGGTGCGGGTCCCATTGGAGACGGCCGCGCCGATCCGCGCGTGACCGGCGGAGGCCTGCTGTCGCGCGATCTTCCGGGCGGAGGCGGAGGCGGGCTTCGCGGGGGGCCGCCGCCACGGCAACAGGCGCAACTGGGTCGCGGCGGCGATCTCCACGTCGTGACCACGAACATCCGTGACGGCTACCTGCGCAAGAACGGCGTGCCGTATAGCGGGCAGGCCACCATCACCGAATACATCCACCGCCTGCCGACGCATCCGAACGGCGACAATTGGTTGCACGTCATCACGGTGGTCGAGGATCTGCGTTACCTGACGCAGCCGTTCTACACCAGCACCTCGTTCCGTCTCGAACCCGACGACACGAAGTTCGCGCCCATGCCGTGTGCCACGCCGGCGCCGCTCCCCGTCAAAGTTCCGTCGCGCTGACGTAGGGGGGCGGGTCGGGATTTGGCCGCGGGTCTTCGGACCCGCTTCTGTCTTCAGTGAACGTAGAGCGCGGTCTTCAGACCGCCCCGGGCATGGGCACCGCCGTTCAACGGCTCGAGACGCGCTGAATCACCCAGCGCCCGGCCGTGCGCCGGAAGTCGATCGTGTAGGTCACGTGGCTCGAGTCGTCGCAGCGAGCCACTGCCTGGTCCGTTCCCGTCATCTTCATGCCACAGCGATGGAACGCGAGCGTCTGCTGCCTCACGTTGTTCAGCGCGCCCTGCAGCGATCGCGTGTCGGTACGGTTCCACGCCGCCGTCAACGTTGCCTGGCTCATGCGCCGCCGCGGAAGCGGCCGATCGTCTGGCGCCGGCGAGTCGGCAGGCGCCACCGCGGGGGTGGCGGTGATCGCCCGCGGCTCGGCTGGTAGGGCAACTGCCCGCGCCGGGGCCGCCTCGATGACAGCCGCGCGCCGCGCCAGCGAGGGGCCTGAGACTCGAGGCTCGGAGTGCTTCCAGGACATCACGAGCAGGCCGCCGTACGACACGACGGTAATCGCCAGCGCGGCCGCGACGAACGAACCCTCCGACTCCAGTCCCCAGCGCGCTCGGGTCGGCCCCCGTCGTGAGACGCGCCGGCCGCCCAGGGCTGTCCGCCCGGCCGAGATGGCGCGCCGCCAAGCCGCGGGCACCCCCCGAACGGCAGGCTCGAGGCGCCTCACCACCCGCGCGCTGTACGAGCAGATCGTGCTCGCCCCTCGCGCCGTCACGTGCGAGAGCACGTCGCGACGCGGCGCGAGCCAGGCCAGCACCGCCTCCGGGTAGCCGGCCATCGATCGACCAGATGCCCGCGCTCGCCGGCTCACTGCCGCGGCGCGGTGCCTGAACCGCGATGCCGCGGATGACTTGGCTCGGCGGCTGCGGACGGAGTCGAGACGCGACAGGTGAGGAGGTGTGACGGTATCCGGTGAGGTCTCGGCACGCACCACCGAGATGAGTCCGGATGACGACGACGCGTGCTCGGATGACGACGCGTTCTCGGTTGCAAACTCATCGAGTTCGCCATTCCCCGAGATCTCCATGTTTTTGGTTCGATCGGGGGTTTCCACGTGTTGCCTCCGCGCCGGAGCGCTCGGAGCTTTCTACAAAGGCAGTGTCGAATCGACCGCCACCTAGCGGATGGCGGTCACGACTCCGAAGTGTTAGCAACAAGTGCGCCACGGCGGAGATCGGCGACCAGTTTCGCCGTGCAGCGCATGAACCCGTTTCGACTCCGGCGACCAGCGCTGCCTGAGGTAGACCGCCAGCCAGTCGCGAACGCTGTCAGCGCCGCGATAGACGGAGATGTCGCGAGGATGTCGTGCGCGCGTTGAAGAGTTCGGTCATGATCGTCAACGCGCGGCGCGTGGCATCCGGCGTCTTCGCCGTGACGCAGTCGCGCGGTATTACGATCCGGTAATCGCGCATGTAGGCATCCGCGGCGGTGAACCGACACCGGGCCCACAACAGCGTTCCACGAGGTCGTCGACGTCCGATCGCCAGAGTCCGAGGTTGTCGTTCACGTAGACGACGGGCAGCCGCGCCCGGAGTGGAGCTCCTGGCACTACCTCTGCCTCGGGCTATTTCCGCGCTTCCGGTGGACTAGAATCGGGGCGACCTAGGCGCGTTGACCTGGACCCCGCCTTCACACTGGAGATCGCACGATGAACAGAACGGTGCTCGCCGCGGCCGTTGGCTTCGCACTCGCGTCCACGCTGTACGTGGCCGCGCAGCAACCCGCACCTGCCCCTCCGCCCGGCGCTCCGGCTGGGGGCCGACGCGGCGGTGGCCCTCCCGGCGGTGGACCCGAGAACGGCATGAACACCCGGCCGCCGAACGGCGAAGGCCAGAAGCCGGCGTTCGCGGGTCAGACGCGGGTGGCCGAGCAGAAGCTCAACGTCGCGTTCAACGTCGAGACCGTCACCGAGGGCTTGGTCAACCCGTGGGGCCTCGCGTTCCTGCCCAACGGCAAGATGCTGGTTGCCGAGCGGCCCGGCCGGCTGCGGGTCGTGAGCGCCGACGGCAAGCAGATGTCCGAGCCCGTGGGTGGTTTGCCGGCGGTAGAAACCAGCGGCCAGGGTGGCCTGCTCGACGTCGCCATCGACCCGGCGTTTGCCACCAACCAGCTGGTCTACTGGAGCTACGCCGAGCCGCGTGACGGCGGCATGAACAACACCGCCGTGGCACGCGGACGGTTCGTGGATGGCGCCCTGCCGAAGGTCGAGAACGTGCAGGTGATCTTCCATCAGGCGCCGTCGTTGGCGTCGCCGCTGCACTTCGGCGGTCGTCTCGTGTTCGCGCGCGACGGCATGCTGTTCATCACGCTCGGCGACCGGTCCATTCCCGAGGGCCGCGCGCAGGCACAGCGCATGGACGGCCTGCTCGGCAAGATCGTCCGCCTCAATCCCGACGGCTCCGTGCCGAAGGACAACCCGTTCGTCGGCAAGGACGGAGTGCGCCCCGAGATCTGGTCGTTCGGGCATCGTAACGTGCAGGCCGCGACGCTCAACCCGGCCACCGGTGAACTGTGGGAGGTGGAGCACGGCACGCGGGGCGGCGACGAGTTGAACGTGTCGCGCAAGGGCAAGGACTACGGCTGGGCGACGATCGCCTACGGCATCGAATACCAGGGTGGTGCGATCAACGGCGGTATCCAGCAGAAGGACGGGATGGAGCAGCCGCGCTACTACTGGGATCCGGTCATCGCGCCGAGCGGGATGGTGTTCTACACCGGCCGTCTGTTTCCGGCCTGGCAGAACAGTCTGTTCATCGGCGGCATGGGCAGCATGAACCTCGTGCGACTCTCGCTCAAGGGCGACACCGTGACTGGCGAGGAGCGTCTGCTGCAGGACCTGCAGCCGCAGCGGGAGCGCATCCGTGACGTGCGGCAGGGGCCGGACGGCGCGCTCTATCTCCTCACCGACAACGCCAAGGGACGAATCCTGAAGATCGTGCCCAAGTCCTAGGTCGACAGCATCGAACGTAGAGGGCGGTCTTCTTCAGACCGCCCTCTGCACGTACATCGACTCACCGAACCCCAGCGTGCGAAACCGCTGCGGTGCCACGCCGCTCGCGGTGCATGCGTCCTGCAGCGCGCGCAGCGGTTCGTCGATGCCCTCCGTGGTCAATTGAAACGTGCCGAAGTGCATGCCGATGGTCTCGGGTGCGCCGAGTTCGAGGTGCGCGGCCACGGCTTCGGCCGGGTTCATGTGCACCGACTGCATGAACCAGCGAGGCTCGTAGGCGCCAACCGGGAGCAGCGCCAGGTCGAGCGGTCCCAGGCGCTGGGGAATCTCGGGAAAGAACCGCGCGTACGCGGTGTCGCCGGCGAAGTAGATGCGCCTGCCGCCCGCCTCCAGCGCGAATCCGGACCAGAGCGCGCGATTGCGATCGAACGGGCTCCGCGCCGAGAAGTGCCGGGCAGGAGTGGCGGCGACAGGCACCGGGGACGATCGTGCGGCCTGCCACCAGTCGAGTTCCTCGATTCTGCGAAAACCGGCGGCACGCCCCAGCCGTCCGTTCCCGAGCGGCGTCACCAGGTGGGGATCGAAACGACGCGCCAGGCGCCGCAAGGTGCGAAGGTCGCAGTGGTCGTAATGGTTGTGGCTGAGGAGGACGACCGCGATCGGCGGCAGATCCTCGAACCGCACTGCCGGCCGGCGCACGCGCCGTGGGCCCACGAGGTTGAGTGGGCCGGCGCGCCGCGAATAGACCGGGTCGGTGAGGACGTTGCCGGCTGCCGTCTGAATCAGGAACGTTGAGTGTCCGATGAAGGTGACGGCGGCTGCGGCCCCGTCGAGCGCGGGGGGCTGGTGCGTGGGCGTCGCGATGTCACGCGGCCACGGCGTGCGGCGCTCGAGCAGCATCCGCGGGACCGCGGTAAACGGCTGAGGGGCGAGTGCCGATGGATTGAAAAACTGCGTGCCGTTCCAGTGGTTGCTCGGCTCCAGGTGCGGACCTCCCGAAGCCATGGTGGATCGACCGGCCGCGCAGGCGCCAGAGATCCGTCGCCGACGCGCCCGGTTGCCGGAAATCCGACGCCGGTCGCGCCGCGACGCCAGGCCATTAGGCCGCGAACGAGTGCGCGCGGCGCGTCCGGGCCGCCGAGTGCGGGAAGAACCGCTCGTAGCTGCCTGCGCCCGTGACCGTGAGTACGCCGGCCTCCACGAGCGCGTGTAGAACGGCCTCGCATGCGCTGGCGCTCACGCTCACGCGCCGCGCCAATTGGCCGAGCGTGAGCCGAAGTGCCGGCGCATTCAGAAACTCGCCCTGAATTCGTACGACCAGTTGTTCTATTTCAGCCCGGTTCGGTGTCATCGCACTGTCCTCCACAATGTCTCTGCCGGGGAGGAAAGCAACTCGCGTGCCGAATCGAGAAGCTTGCGTCAGGCCTGTTTCCTGGAGGGTCAGGCCTGTTCCTGGAGAAAGGATGCCAGGATTTCTTGGGTTCTTGCCCACGCGCCCCGGCGGCGCCACGTGTCCCACTCGACGCGCTGGCAGCCGGCGACGTCGGCTGCGAAGATCGCGCGTAGCTGCTCCGCCACGCCGCGGTCGAAGATGCCGATGTTGCTCTCTTCATTGTGCGCGAAGGATCGGTTGTCGAAGTTGGCCGTGCCGATCGTCACCCACCGGCCATCCACCACCATCGTCTTGTGATGGAGCATGGTGTGGTTGTACTCGAGGATCTCCACTCCGGCCTCGAGCAGGCGGCCGAGTAGCCGCACGCTGTTGTGCCGGGCCAGCCAGTTGTCGTTGCGGATCCCCGACACCATGATGCGCACGTCCACGCCGCGCTGCTTCGCGGCAATCAGCGTGTCGATGGCGACGGGATCGGGGACGAAGTAGGGGTTGGCAATGTAGATCGACGTGCGGGCGCAGACGATCGACAGGTAATACATCGTCCGCACGCTCGACGAGCCGGTTTCCGGTGAGCTGAGCAGGGTCTGGACCTGCAGTGGCCCGGCGTCTTCGACGACGGGATAGTAGGCCTCACCAGAGATCAGCTCGCCGGTCGTCTGCTGCCAGTTGTGGGCGAAGCCGCCCTGGAGCGGGACCACCGCCGGGCCTTCGATCCGGATCTGCATGTCGCGCCATTCGTCGGGGCTGCGGGCGTTGCCACGCCACTGATCGGCGATGCCGGCGCCGCCGGTGAAGGCCACGCAGCCGTCCACGATCAGCGACTTGCGGTGGGTGCGGTTGTTGAAGCGTCCGAGGCTGTACCAGCGGATCGGGTTGTACCAGGCCACGTGGCAGCCGCCGCTCTCGAGCGTCTTGAGGATTTCGGCGCCGATGGTCGCCGATCCGATCGCGTCGAGCAGGATCTTCACGCGGCGCCCGGCCTTCGCCTGCCGGGCCAGCGCCGCCGCGAAGGTGCGACCGATGTCGCCGGCCCAGTAGATGTACGACTCGATGGTGATCGAGGCGTCGGCGGCGTCGATGGCCTCGAGCATGGCCGGGTAGAAGGCGTCGCCGTTGTTGAGCAACGTGATCGCGTTACCCGGAAGGAACGGCGCGCCGCTCGCGCCGGCAACTGTCTGGACGAACTCCTCGGACTCGACAGGGAACTCGTGATCGAGCCCGTAGCGGGGCGCCGCAGCTGCCGGTGCGATGAGATAGCAGAAGAGCCCCATCGCCGCGCTCCCGACGGCCCACCACCACTCCTGGCGCGACATCATCCAGACGAACAGCAGCGCCCACGGCCACCACGACCAGAGCAGCCGCCGTGCCCGGGCCCAGAACGTGAGCATCCCCTTGGGCGTGCGGCTGCGCGGATCGATCGTCGAGAGGTGCCAGCCCCGCCGGTGCCGCAGCGCGGAACGGAGGCGCGGACGGCTCTTCGGGCGGCGCCGGCCCAGGCGCATCGTGCGGTGTCCATCGGCCATCGAGGTCACCGTAGCACGACCACCAGTGGCGCTCATGTGCGCCCCGCTGGCGTCAGGAACACGCCTCGTCCAGCACGCGGAACGACGTCACCGAGAGCGCGCGCGTGGGTGCGGAGGGATGTGCGAGGGCTGGTGGCTCGGGCTGGGCCGCGGTCGATCGACGGGCAGCCGCAGCACCGGCGTCGGTCACATGCGGCGTGCCCGGATTGGGCTCGAGCCTGGTGTCGATGACGCCAACCACCTCCACGCGCTTCCCGACGAAGCGTGTCAGCTCCGCCGACTTGGTCCCGACGACCCAGAGCGACTGCTCGACCGTCGCGGCCCCACTCTTCGCGACGTTATCGGGGGTCGTTCCCGATCCCGAGCCTCCCGGGAGGGAACCGGGCACCGCCGATCGCGGCGGCGCGGACGCGCCGCGGGCATCACGAAGCGTGACCCGTGCCCGCGTCAGCGTGAGCCCCGTGGCGGCGCCCTGTTCGTGACCGGTGGGCGGAGCCGTGGCGGTGTCGAGCAGTTGGGCGACGCACCCGATCGCTGTAACTTCTGGTGCGGGTGCCGGCGCCGACTGTGCGGCGAGTCCATGAAGGGCCGCGCTCGCGCCACCGATGACGGCAACGACGACCAGCGGGCGCGCGGCGCGACGGCACAAGGCGACGGTCATGATCGTTCCCTCCGGATGGAGGGCGCTGCAAGGTAATGACCAGCGCCGCGACTGGCGCAGCCTGAGCCGTCAGTACGCCCAGCAGCGACGGCAGGTGCTCAACACCCACTCTTCGATCTTCTGTTCCTCAGGTTGTTCTGGAATTGGGCTCGTGGTCGCCAGGTCTATGAGCTGCTGCTCCAACTCGCCGGCCCGGGTAAAGCATTCCTGCTCGGTATGACCGCTCGGGCTCGCGCATCGGCAGGCTCAATTGTCCAGTGGTCAGCAACTCGACGCCCTGATAGCCGAGTCGCAACAGGATGGTCGGGTTGCCCTTGAGCGCGAGGCGCATCCACTTCCGGAGGCTGTAGATGGTGAGGTCGAGGTCCCTCCGTTCTCCGGGCGTTGGACCGCCCTTCGCGCTCGGGACGAGCCCTCGAAGGATGGTGCAGCGTTCCGCCGCGTCGCGGGTCATCCCAGCACTCTATAGCAGCGCGAGTCCCAGCAGCCCGAGCCACGCGGCCGCGACCGACAGGCGCTGCCACGCGGCCGGCGGCTGCGATCCGGGCGCTGAGAGGCCGGAGGCTGTAACGATGCGGACGGCCTCCGGGCTGCCATAGACCTTGCCGTTCATGTCCACGGCGACGGTTCTGCCGTCGCGCACGGCGGCGATCACACCGGCGGCGCTGCGCTCCCGCGCCAGCACCCACGTGCGGCACCAACCCGGGTGGCCACCGGTGTGAAAGTCCGACGAGCCGATGGCGGCAATCCCCGGCTTCAGCCGCAGGGCACGGGCGCTGAACGCGGCGAAGTCGGCCGCGTTGGCCGGCCTGCGCATGCTGGGATGCGCGCGCTCATAGCCATCGAGCATCGAGACGGCGTCGTCCGTCCAACCCGACCAGTAGTCACGAGACGGATGGTTGGCGATGGCGGCGCCACCCTGCGCGTGGATCGCCCGAATGGCGGTCACCGCGCCGCGCGTCCAATCCACCCGTTCCTCGATGCCCGCGGCGGTGATGTGGAAGCCGCGGCCCGTCACTTCTTCGCCGACGATGAGCAGTGGCCCTGGTGAGTCGCCCGCGAGCCTGCGGGCCGCTCGCGCCGTCGATACCCGGTTATGGTTGGACACGACAAAGGCGTCGAGACCGGCCCTCGCGGCCTCGTCGCGCAGCAGCCACGGCGCCAGCGCGCCGTCGCCAGGAAAGGCGTGCACGTGAAAATCCACCGCCAGGATCCAGTACTCGCCGACGCGCGTGGGCTGACGCAACGGATCCAGCGGCACCAGGCTGCCGCCGATCAGTCCCGCGACGAAGAGGCCCAGCGCGATCCGTTGAGCGCGCGTCACAACCCGATCTCGGCGAGCACGCGATCCCATCCGCCGATCGCGAACGCGATGTAGCACAGCGCGAGTCCCCACACGATCAACTGGTGCGTGGCGGCGACGGCGCCGACGCGGCTGAAGCCCAGCACCTGCCGGGCGAACGCCCGCAGCACCACGACCGTCCACACGAGCGGCACCAGCCCCGCCGCGAAGCGCACTGTGTCGGAGAAGTGAATGCCCGCCAGGCTGAAGACGGCGGCCGGCACGAGAAACCACAACGTCCACGGCACGTGCGCGAGAAACCAGAGTTCGAACGCGCGCGCCGTGGTCACGCGGCGCCCGCGGGCCGGCACGATGATGGCGGCGGCAGCGAGGGCCTGCACGAGCAGGGCGAAGCTCCACGACAGGCCGACGCTCGTCACCAGCGCGACCGACACGCGACCGGTGGCCGCGATTGCCACGCTGGTGCCGATGATGGCAACGGCGAGCACGATGCGGCCGAGCAGCGGCCCAGCGTGCGCGGTGGCCCGCTCGCCGACGAGTTGCGCGTAGGTTGCGTCTGGCGCGAAGGCCAGCTGCACGTCCCGGTTCATCCGTGGCTTTCGAGGTCGTGAGTTTACCGGGATTGGCGGTCACTGCAGCCGGCCGCCGGCAGAGTGCGTTAAGCTTACGGTGGAGATGACGATCTGGTCGCGTCTGATAGTCACCGCGTGCGCGTTTGGCGCGGCGGTGGTAGTGTTGTCCGCGCAGAGTGGCACGAATGGCGCGTATCACGCGCCCCGCACGCCCTGGGGCGACCCCGACCTGCAGGGCAATTACACCAACCTCAGCGAGGCGGGCACACCGCTCGAGCGCCCGAAGGAATTCGAGGGGCGCAACCTGGACGACATCACCCCGCAGGAGCGGGCGCGGCTCAAGCGCGAAGCAGCCGAGCGCACCATCGGCCGCTTCCTCGGGCCCGCCGAGGCGCCGGACAACTGGTGGCAGCCGGCGTACGGCAAGTTCGCGGAGAACGGCGCCCAACTGTGGCTGATTGTGGATCCGGCCGACGGCAAGCTTCCACCGCTCACCCCCGCCGCCCGGGCGAAACAGGTTGCGCGGGAAGAGGCACGCCGCAAGAACACGCGGGGCCCCGCCGATTCGTGGACCGACCGCAGCCTCTACGATCGCTGCATCACGCGAGGATTCCCGTCGTCGGGGATGCCGACCATCTACGGCAACTCGTCCCAGATCGTCCAGGGGCCCGGCTATGTCGCCATCGTCTACGAGATGATCCACGACACGCGCATCATCCCGCTCGACGGCCGACCGCACGTTCGCCCCTCGTCGCAGTTCGACTTTGGAGATTCACGCGGGCGCTGGGAAGGGGAGACGCTCGTCGTCGAGACCACCAACTTCCGGGATCGTAGTGTCTACATGAACGCGACGGCGGATCGGCTCAAGGTGACCGAACGGTTCACGCGCGTCAGCCCCCGGCAGGTGCGCTGGTCGGTGACTCTGGACGATCCGACCACCTGGACCGCGCCCTGGACGTTCGCGTTGCCGCTGACGCTCGACGACTCCGAGCCGCTGCAGCTCTACGAGTGTCACGAGGGCAACTACGGCCTCAAGAACATCCTCAGCGCAGCGCGCGCCGAGGAGCGCAACGCGGCCGACGGATCGAAGTAAGCCGTCTGAGAGCCGCCTCGCGCGGCCGTGGCGATGACGGTTCGGCCAAGGCGCCATGGAACCGCAACGCGAAACAATCGAGTTCCTTTCCACACCCTACGCGCACGGGGGTCTGCCGGTGGAGCGCGTCGACACGCACGCGTCGATCGTGTTCCTGGCGGGTGACACCGCCTACAAGCTCAAACGCGCGGTCCGGTACGACTACCTCGACTTCTCGACGCCGGAGCGCCGCAAGGCGATGTGCGAGGCCGAGCTGACGATCAACCGTCGCACGGCGCCACGGATCTACCAGCGCGTCGTCCCCGTCACGCGCGACGAGCCCGGCGCGCTCGCGATCGACGGGACAGGAACGCCGGTGGACTGGCTGCTGGTCATGCGGCGGTTCGACCAGGCGCAGCTTCTCGATCGGCTTGCCGCAAGCGGCGGGCTGGCGCTCGAAACGATGACCGCGCTGGGGCACGCCATCGTGCACATGCACGACGGGGCCGAACGCTGCGCGGCCCGCGGCGGAGCCGCAAGCATGGCCTGGGTCGTGGAGGGCAACGCGCGTGAGATCGCGGCGCGGTCCTCGTTCGATGCCGGCCTGGCCGCGGAGTTGACGACACGGGCCCGCGCCGCAACGGCCATGCACGCAGCGGGGCTCGACGACCGCCAGGGGCGCGGTTTCGTGCGCCGGTGTCACGGCGACCTTCACCTGCGGAACATCGTCCTGCTCGATGGGGCACCCACGCCGTTCGACGCCGTCGAGTTCAACGACGACATCTCGTGCATCGACGTCCTCTACGACCTCGCGTTTCTCCTCATGGATCTCTGGCGGCGCTCGCTGCGAGCGCACGCCAACGCGGTGTTCAACGCGTACGTGGGCGACACCGGACACGTCGACGGGCTGGCGCTGCTCCCGCTGTTCCTGTCGTGCCGCGCGGCCGTGCGCGCCAAGACCGGTGCGACGACGGCTGCGCTCGAGAACGATCCGGTGAAACGGCGCGAGCTCGAGCAAACGGCCGCTGGGTACCTCGCGCTGGCACGGCAGCTGCTCGAGCCGCCGCCGGCGCGTCTCGTTGCCGTAGGTGGCCTCTCGGGCACCGGCAAATCGAGTCTTGCACGCCGCCTCGCCCCGGCCGTCGGTGCAGCTCCCGGCGCGCTGGTCGTGCGCAGCGACGAACTCCGCAAGCGCCAGGCGGGGGTGCCGCTGCAGTCGCCGCTGCCGTCCGAGAGTTACACGGCCGACGCCTCCGCCCGCGTCTACGAGTCGCTGGTCCACGCCGCGGAACGGGCGGTCGCGCAGGGCCACACTGTCATCGCAGACGCTGTGTTTTCAGCGGCATGGGAACGCGACGCGATCGAAGCCGCCGCCCGCCGCGCCGGTGTGCCATTCCTGGGTATCTGGCTCGAGGCGCCGGCGGACGTGTGTGTGCAGCGCGTTGCGAATCGTCGCGGCGACGTGTCGGACGCCGATGCCGGGGTCGTGCAGGCGCAGTTCGCTCGAGAGACCGGTTCGATCAGGTGGGTGCGGCTGGACGCGTCGGGAGACACGGGTGGTATCGCTCTAGCTGCGCTGGGGCTTCTCGGCGCAGAATCACGCTAACGCGGCTATCTCTTCAAAAGCGGACCCCGGCACGAATCCTGCTGGATGAGTAGCATGGCCAACACTCGATCCGCCCCGCTCTACCTGCGCCGGTTCGTCGGCGCCATGGCCCTCGACCCGGCGGCCTACGAGGATGTGGAAGCTGATCGAGGCGCCACCATCCAGGCGTGTGCCACGGTCCTGCTCGCCAGTGTCGCCGAAGGCGTCGCGTTGCGAGCCTCGCTCGGCCCTGGCGCCGTGGCGCTGATGTCGGCCGTGGCGCTGCTTGGCTGGGCGGCGTGGGCGCTCCTCACGTTCGAAGTCGGCGCCCGCATTCTTCCCGGCGCCAGGACCCACAGCGACGTTGGCGAACTGTTGCGCACGCTGGGGTTCGCGGCGGCCCCAGGCTGCATCGCGTTCCTGTCCCTCGTGCCGGGGCTGGCGATGCCGATCCTGGTCTTTTCTCGCACGTGGATGCTGCTGGCGATGGTGGTTGCGGTGCGTCAGGCGCTCGACTACACCAGCACGTGGCGCGCGGTGGCCGTGTGCGCGCTTGGCTGGTTGCTGACCTCGGCGATGATCTTCGCGGTGGCCCTCTTCCGTCCGACACCAGTCTCGTAACCCGGGGTTGTGTGCGCGGATGCGAACGCGCGAAACCTCCCGTACGACAGAAAAATTCCCCGGGCCGCTGTGTAAGATGGACGGCTTGGTAGACACGGCCTTGGCGTGGGTGGAGGCGACCGGCGTGGCGAGCGCCGTTCGCGACTCGTTGTGGCTCACGGCATCGCTGAGCGCCGTCCATCTGCTCGGCGTCACACTCGTGGGCGGCGGAGCGCTCATCGCCGGCCTGCGCTATAGCGGTCTCGTGTTCGGGGATCAGGCCGTCGTCGCGGTGGCGCGGCCGGCGGGCCGCGCAATACTGATTGGCCTCGTGATCACGGTCCTGACGGGCGCGCTGCTGGTCAGCCCGCGCGCCTCCGCGTCGGCGGCCAACGGGTTTTTCCAATTGAAGATGCTGTGCCTGCTCGGCGCGGCTGCATGTGACGTGTTCGTGCGGCGCCGCGGCTATGCCGTGCCGGGGCCGCTGGCCACGTCGGCCGGCCTGTTCCGGTCGGTGCTCTACGGTGCGGTCCTGTTCGCCGGCTGCGCCTTCATCCTCCTCGAATAGCGATGTCCATCCCCGACATCGCGGTCTGGCTCGAGAGCACGGCGGTGGCCACGCTCGTGCGCGAAACCGTCTGGGGTTTTCCCATCGTGGTCGCGACTCACATCGTCGGCATCACGCTCTCGGTGGGCATGATCATGTGGTTCGACCTGCGCCTGCTCGGCCTGGTGCTGCGGGAGAGCCCGGTGTCGCGCGTGTATCGCAGCATCATTCCCTGGGCAGGAACCGGGTTCGCGTTGATGTTCGTCAGCGGCAGCATGCTGCTCGCGGCGTACGCGACGGCGGCGCATGGCAACGTCTACTTCCGCGCCAAGCTCGTCGCGCTGGGACTCGCCGGGCTCAATGCCCTCGTCTACCACCGCGTGGCCGATCGGCATCGCGCCGGCTGGGACGAACACGCCACGCCGCCGCTCGCGGCCCGTGCGGCCGGGCTCACGTCGATCGTCGTATGGACCGTCGTCATCCTCGCGGGGCGGATGATGTCCTACACGATGTTCTGAGCGAGCGGTCGCAGGCTGGCCCCAGGCCGTGATAGGCTCCCCGGCCGAGAGCACGCCGGTTTCGGGAGGACGCATGTTGCAGCTCGAGAGAGTACTCGTCGTCGCGGCACTCGCACTGGGGCTTCCCGGCGCCGCCTCAGCGCAAGATGTCGCCATCACCAACGCCCGCATCATCGTGGGCTCCGGGCAGGTCATCGAGTCGGGCACGATCATCGTGCGCGGCGGCTCGATCGTGTCCGTGACGTCGGGCGCGGCGCCGACGCAGGGGCTGAAGGTCATCGACGCCAAGGGCCTGTCGGCGATGCCGGGGTTCATCGACAGCCACAAGCACGTCAACGACGGCCCGGACGCCAAAGGGCAGATGCAGTCGCTGCTCGAAGCGGGGTACACCACCGTGCTCTCGGGCGGCAGCAACGCCGGCAGCGACGTGGCCCTCAGGGACAAGATCGAGAAGGGCGAATACAACGGCCCGCGCATCATCCCGTCGGAGCGGATCAACCTGCGCCAGACGCCAGCCGAGGCGCGCGCGGCTGTCCAGGCGATGGCGGCCAAAGGCATCAGGCACACCGCCGAGATTGGCCTGACGCCGGAGCCCGCGCCGCCGCAGGCCGAGATCGAAGTGCTCAAGGCGATCGTGGACGAGGCCAGGAAGGCCGGCGTCCAGGTGAACGTGCACGCGGTGAGCACGCCGGCGATGTCGGCGGCCGTGGACGCGGGCGTGACGCGCCTGGTCCATCTGCCGAACAAGGACTGGACCAGCTACGAGGCGGCCGAGGCGGTGGCGAAGACCGGCTCGATTGTGGCGGGCCTCATCGCGTTTGGCGCGCCCACCGTCGATCGCGAGTCACGGGCGCCGGCGGCGGTGCAGTTTCCCCGCGACAACACCACGCGCTTCCGTGACGGCAAGCCCTGGCCGGAGGCCATTGCCGGCGCGAACCGCGATGCGAAGGGCCGGGCCACCGGCACCGAGGGCGGCTACACGATCGTCAACGCGCGCCGCATCTGGGACGCGGATCCGAATCACCAGACGATGTCGTACTCGACCGACCAGAACTTTGCGGACCTCGCCGTGCTCGAGCACGAGCTGAAGTCCTACAGCATCGTGTTCTCGATGGTCGACATCCACCGCATCATGGGGCCGAACTCGGCGCGCTACGTCGGCATGGCCGATCGCATCGGGACGCTGGAAGCCGGCAAGCTCGCCGACATCATCCTGATCGACGGCAATCCCACCCTGAACATCTATGAGATGTTGAAGACGAAGGTCGTGCTGAAGGAAGGCAAGGTCGTCGTCGACAGGCGCTAGCCCGTCGACAGCACTCGGATATACTCGGCGCCAGCCGTGGCCACCTCGCCCATCCTTCGGGAAGCGCAGTCGATCGCGGATTGGATCATCGGGCTCCGGCGCCGCTTCCACCGTCGTCCTGAGCTGATGTATCAGGAGGTCGAGACGAGCCGTCTCGTGCGTGCGACGCTCGACGAGCTCGGCATCCCGTATCGATATCCACTGGCCGAAACCGGCGTCGTGGCGACGCTGGGCGTCGGCACCGGCCCGTGCATCGCGCTGCGCGCGGACTTCGACGCGCTGCCAATCCACGAGGAAGCCGACGTCCCGTTTCGCAGCGAAGTAGACGGCAGGATGCACGCGTGCGGACACGACTGTCACACCGCGATGCTGCTGGGCGCGGCGCGCCTGCTGAAGACGCGGGAGCACGAGCTCCGCGGCACGGTGAAGCTGATTTTTCAGCCAGCGGAGGAGGGCGGCGCCGGCGCCGACCGCATGTGCCACGAAGGCGTGCTCGAAGGCCCGCACGTCGAGCAGATCTTCGGCATCCACGTGTGGCCGGCGATACCGACTGGCACGGTCGCTGGCCATGTCGGCCCGATCCTGGCGGCGGTCGGCGCGTTCGAACTCGTCATCACCGGCAAGGGCGGCCATGGCGCCATGCCTCACCTCGCGATCGATCCCGTGACGTGCGCCGCCAAGGTCATCGTCGAACTGCAGACGATTGTGTCGCGCGAGACGAATCCGTTCGCGCCGACCGTCGTGAGCGTCGGGTCGATCCACGGCGGCGACGCGATGAACGTGATTCCCGAGGAGGTCCTTCTCACCGGAACCTACCGCAGCCTGACTTCGGCCGGCCTTGCGCTCGTGAAGCAGCGTCTCGAGGAGATCGCCGGCGCCGTGGCCGTGGCCAACCGGTGCCAGGCGCGCGTGCGGTACCCCATGCCCGACTATCCGCCCACGGTGAATGACGAAGCCTGCTGGGGCGTGGCGCGAGCGGCCGCTGAGGGGCTGGTGGGCGCCGGGAACATTCGTGCGATGGATCCCATCCTTGCCGGCGAAGACTTTGCCTTCTATCAGCAGCGGATCCCCGGTTGCTTTGCCATCCTGGGCGTCGGCGACCCCGCCTGGGAGAGCTGTCACAACGTCCATCACCCCAAGTTCCGGGCGGACGAGGCCGCGCTGCCGATCGGCACCGCGTGGCACGTGTCGGTCGCGTTGCGGGCGCTGGCCGCCGACTGACGACTGGCCGTGCACCCGGGATCGAGGAGAGGAGACAGAGTTCCTCACAGGTGCGCGGCGATCGACACGATCGCCCGGCCTCGTTGGAAGGGAGTCACGATGTCTCGTCGCACGCGCCGTAGTGGCCTGCTTTTCGCGCTGGCGCTCTACCTCCTGGCCTCTTCGGGCCGAGCCAGCCTTCAATTCGCTCCATCCCTGCACACCGATCAGGCGACCTACGCGGCTGGCGACAGGGTTGCGATCACCGGGCAGGGCTTTGCCCCGCATGACACCGTCACCCTGACGGTCACCCACGAAGACGGCACGGCTGAGCCGAACATGGGCCACGAGGCGTGGACGGCGACTGCCGACGATCAGGGCGGCCTGTCGGGGGCGTGGACCATCGATCGCGACGACACATCTGGACGGGTCTTCGTGGTGAGCGCTGTCGGCGTGGCGGCGGGCGCGGCGCGCGCGCCGGCGTTCGTGCGCGCGCCCAGGATCGACGTCGACACCACCGCGGTCGTGGCGGGGCAGCCGGTGATCATCCGCGGCGTGGACTTCGCAACGGGTGAGAGCGTGACGGTGCGGGTCGCGCACGCCGGCGGCGCGACCGAGCCCGACATGGGGCACGAACCGTCCACGATGACGGCCGCCGCCGACGGTACGGTTCGCGCCACGTGGACGCCGGTTGCAGCCGACCTCGGCGGGCCGGAGTTCCTGGCCACCGCGTCTGGTGACGTGTCCGGCGTCGTGGCGTCGGTGGCGTTCGAGCGCGTAGCGGTCCTGGCGCCCGATCGAGGCGACTACCAGCCAGGCGACACGGCCGTGCTCACGGGACAGGGGTTTGCGCCCGGCGAGGTCGTGACCCTGCAGGTGACGCACGTGAACGGACCGGCTGACGGCAACGGTCACGAGCCGTTCTTTGTGACCGCCAACGAGGCGGGTGATTTTACGGCCACGTGGTTCGTCGATCCCGATGATTCGCGGGGCAGCAAGTTCCTCGCTGCGGCGGTGGGGCAGGCGTCGAGCGTCGGGGCATCGATCTCGTTCTGGGACGCCGGGACCGTCAGCCTCGTTACGCTCGGTGCGACTTACACGGAGAACTTCAACTCGCTCATCAACAGCGGCACCTCGTCGGTGGTCCCTTTGGGCTGGGACTTCTCGGAGGCTGGCACGAACGCCAACACCACCTACGCAGCGGGCACGGGTTCGAGCAACGCCGGCAACACTTATAGTCTCGGCGGGTTGGGCGATTCCGAGCGGGCGTTTGGCGGCCTGCTCAGCGGCACCTTGACCCCGACCATCGGCGCCCAGTTCACCAACAGCACGGGCGCGACCCTCGGCGCCCTGGCCATCAGCTACACCGGCGAGATGTGGCGGATCGGGGTGACCGGGCGCGGCGCTGCCGACCGTCTGGACTTCCAGCTCAGCACGGATGCGACGTCACTGACGACCGGGACATGGGTCGACTACGACGGCCTCGACTTTTCATCGCCAGTCACCTCAGGCACGGTGGGCGCCTTGAACGGCAATGCCCTGGACAACCGTAGCGGGGTGACGTTCACGATCTCGGGCCTCAACATCCCGAGCGGCTCGACTTTCTGGATTCGGTGGCGCGATTTCAACATCGCGGATGCCGACGACGGGCTTGCCGTGGATGATTTTTCGTTGACGCCACTGGAGCAACCGCCTGCGGTATCGAGCACCGTACCTGTCGGCGGCGCAACCGGCGTGCTGCTGGGGCAAACCCTCAGCGTCACGTTCAGCGAGGCGGTGAACGTGTCGAGCTCGGCGTTCTCATTGGTGTGCGGCACGAGTGGGACACATTCGACCTCGATGGCCGGCGGACCACTGACGTTCACGCTCGATCCCGACACCGACTTCGTCAACAACGAGGTGTGCACGCTCACGGTGTCGTCAAGTCAGGTGACCGATCTGGACACCGTGGATCCGGCCGATACGATGGCGGCAGACTACGTCACGAGCTTCACGACCGTCGGGCCCGACGATGCGCCGGTCGTCTCGAGCACCGTCCCCGCCGATGGCGCGACCCTGGTGCCAGCCGGCCAGAACATCTCGGTGACCTTCAGCGAGGCGGTCCACGTGACCGATCCATGGTTCTCGCTGACGTGCTCGCTGAGCGGGCCGCACGCCGCCGCGGTCACCGGCGGCCCTCTGACGTTCACCGTGAACCCGACCACCAACTTCGCCTTCGGTGAATCGTGCACGCTGCTGATCGACGCCGCCCATGTGGCCGACAACGACGGCAACGACCCGCCCGACTCGATGACCGTGAACTTCACCGTCGGGTTCGGCACCGAGGCCGATCCCTGCACGCTGCCGTTCAAGCACCCGTATGAGATTCAGGGGAGCGGGCCGATTCCAGCGATCAAGGATGTGGTCGTCACGACCAGAGGCGTCGTCGTCGGCGATTATGAGGGCCCCGCGCCGGCGCTCCGCGGTTATTTCATCCAAGATGCGACGGGCGATGGCGACCCCGCGACGTCGGATGCCGTGTTCGTGTTCAACGGCAACAGCAACGACGTCAGCCTCGGCGATGTCGTGGCCGTGACCGGTACCGCGGAGGACTTCCAGGATCAGACACAAATCAGCAGCGTCACGTCGTGGAGCAAGTGCGGCACCGGCAGCGTATTGCCCACCGACATCAGCCTCCCGGTCGCGTCCGACACCTTCCTCGAACGCTACGAGGGCATGCTGGTCCGGATTCCGGAGCCGATGTCGGTGACAGAGCATTTCCAACTCGGGCGGTTCGGCCAGGTGGTGCTCTCATCCGGCGGCCGGCTGCCGCAGCCCACCAACGTGACGGCGCCTGGCGCCCCTGCCAATGCCCTGCAGGCGATCAACCACCTGCGGACGATCATTCTCGACGACGCGCTGCAGTCGCAGAACCCGGATCCGATTGCGTTCGCGCGCGGCGGGCTGCCGTTGTCGGCGGCGAACACGCTGCGAGGCGGCGACACCGCCACCGGCATCGTCGGCGTCCTCAACTACACCTGGGGCGGTAACGCCGCGAGCCCCAATGCCTATCGGATCCGTCCGATCAATGCCCTCAACGGCTTCGTGAATTTCGAGGCCACCAACCCGCGCCCGGCGTCGGCGCCCTCCGTGGGCGGAACGGTGAGGGTCGTGGGCATGAACCTGCTCAACTTCTTCAACACGTTCACCGGCTGCACCAACGGCGTGGGTGGGGCGGCCACCGACTGCCGCGGCGCCAACTCGCAGGCTGAATTCGACCGCCAGTACCCCAAGACCCTCACGGCGATCCTGGCCATGAACCCCGACGTTCTGGGCGTCAACGAGATCGAAAACGACGGCTACGGTCCGGCGAGCGCGCTGCGGTTCCTGGTCGATCGGCTGAACGCCGCCACCGCGCCTGGCACCTTCGCGTTCATCGACGTCGATGCCAACACCGGCCAGACCAACGCGATGGGCACCGATGCGATCCGCGTCGCGCTGCTCTACAAGCCGGCGGTCGTGACACCGATCGGCCAGACGGCGGCCCTCAACTCCGTGGCCTTCGTCAACGGCGGCGACGGCGCGCCCCGCAGCCGCGCGTCGGTGGCCCAGGCCTTCTCGGTGAACAGCACCGGCGGAACGTTCATCGTCGACGTGAATCACCTGAAGAGCAAAGGTTCGGCGTGCGACGCCCCGGATGCCGGGGACGGCCAGGGCAACTGCAACCAGGTGCGCGTCAACGCGGCAACCGCGCTGATGGCGTGGCTGGCCTCCGACCCGACCGGTACCGGCGACCCCGACGTGCTGCTGATTGGCGACTACAACTCCTACGCGCAGGAAGATCCGATGACGGTAATCAAGAATGCCGGGTTCACCAACCTGATCGAATCGTTCCTTGGCCAGGACGCCTACTCCTACGTGTTCGACGGGCAATGGGGCTATCTCGACCACGCGCTGGCCTCAGCGTCGCTCGTCAGCCAGGTGGCCGGCGTGGGTGACTACCACATCAACGCCGACGAGCCGAGCGTTCTCGACTACAACATCGAGTTCAAGACGCTGAATCTCCAAACGACGCTCTACGCGCCGGATCAGTTCCGCGTATCGGACCACGATCCCGTTGTGGTGGGCCTCAACCCCAACGCGGCGCCCACCGTCAGCGGCGGCGGGCCGTACAGCGTGAACGAAGGCGGTTCGCTGACGCTCTCGGCCAGCGGATCGGATCCGAACGGGGATGCGCTCGCCTATGCATGGGACCTCGACGGCGACGGCTCGTTCGAGACGCCGGGTCAGAGCGTGACGTTCTCCGCCTTGCTGCTCGACGGCCCCACGACCGCGACGGTCAAGGTCAGAGCCAGTGATTCGGGCGGTCTGTCGGCAGTCGCCCTCGTGACGGTCGCCATTGCCAACGCGACCCCCACGGTGGGGCGGCCCGCGGTGGCCGCCGAGCCCTCACAACTCGACGGTGTCGCAGTCGCGTCCGCGGTGTTCTCGGATCGAGGTCCGGACGCGCCGTACACCTGCACCGTTGATTACGGTGACGGGTCCGGGCCGTTACCGGGCACGGTGGCGGGGCAGATGTGCACCGGCCCGGCGCACACCTACAGCGCCGTCGGAAGCTACACCGTCACGATCCGCGTCACGGACAAAGACGGCGCTATCGGATTGAACAGCGCCGTGCACGCGGTGGTCTTTGCGTTCTCGGGGTTCTTCGAGCCGGTGAACAACCTGCCGGTGGTCAACCAGACGAGCGCGGGCCGCGCCATCCCGGTGAAGTTCAGCCTCAACGGCAACCGCGGGCTGAACGTCTTCGAGGCGGGCTACCCGAAGTCCACGCAGATCGCCTGTGACTCATCGGCGAGTGTGGACGGCATCGAAGAAACCGTGACGGCTGGCAGCAGCGGCCTGACATTCGATCCGTTGACCGGCCTGTACATCTACGTGTGGAAGACCGACAAGACCTGGGCCGGCACGTGCCGGCAGCTGGTCGTCACGTTGGCGGACGGCACGACGCAGCGGGCGAACTTCCAATTCGTGAAGTAGCCGCGTTGCTACTCTGGCACGGCCAGCGCGGCCTCCAAGGCACGGAGCAGGGCCGCGGGGTCGATCGGCTTGGCGACGTGCGCCTGAAACCCGGCGGCGAGCGTCCGGCTGCGGTCGTCGAGGCTCGCGTAGGCGCTGACCGCCACGGCGGGGAAGGGCCGCACCGAGGGCCTGGCCCGGAAGGCACGCAGCAGTTCGTACCCGTCCATTCCCGGCAGGCCGAGATCGGTGACGAGCAGATCCGGCAGCCACGACTCGGTGACCGTCAGCGCGTCAGGGCCGCTCGACGCCGTCCGTACGTGGGCGCCGGACCCTTCGAGTGCGTCACGGAACATCGTGAGCGTGTCGGGCTCGTCGTCCACGAGCAGGATCTGCAGACCGGCAAGCGACGGATTGCCAGCGCTCTGCGCCGCGGCCGTGTCGGCGGGACTCGGGGAGGACGAGGCTCCCACAGCCACCAGTTCCTCGTTCGTCGTCCGGGGCAGGCGCACGGTGAAGGTCGCCCCGTGTCCCGCGCCGTCGCTCGAGGCCGCGATCGTTCCGCCGTGGAGCTCCACGAGCTGTTTGGTGATGGCGAGTCCAAGCCCCAGGCCGCCGTGTCCGCGATTGAAGCCGGCGTCCGCCTGCCGGAACGGTTCGAACACGAACGGCACGAACTCCGGGGCAATACCCGCGCCGGTGTCGCCGACGCGGACCTCCACCTGCGCCCCTTCACGGCGGAGCGAGACGGTGATCCGGCCACCACGGCCCGTGAACTTGACCGCGTTCGTGAGCAGGTTCCAGAAGACCTGTTGCAACCGTGTCGTGTCCGCGGTGATCGTTCCCGCAAAGGGATCGAGATCGACCTCCAGCACGATGCCTTTCGCGTCCGCAGCCGGCTTCATCACCTCGACAGCCTGACGGAGAAGCGTGATCGCCAGAACCGGCTCGGGATCCAGCCGCACCTTCCCGGCGGTGATCCGCGACATGTCGAGCAGATCTTCGATGAGCTGATTCTGGGCGACGGCATTGCGTTCGATGACGTCGATTGCCCGGGGCCGCTTGTCGGCGGGAATCGTGTTGGTCTGCAACATGCGGGCGTAGCCGAGGATCGCGTTGAGCGGCGTCCGCAGCTCGTGCGAAAGCGTGGCCAGGAACTGATCCTTCAACTGGTTCGCGGATTCCGCCGCGGCCTTGGCGTCGCGTAACGCCATCTCCGCGCGCTTGCGCCCGGTCACGTCGATGCCGATGCCGTAGAGCGTGCGCGGCGCGCCATCCGCCGCGTACACGGCGCGGCCGCGCCCCTCCATCCAGCGCCACTCCCCATCGGCGTGCTTGACGCGGAATTCCACGGTGTAATCGCGGCCCTGCGCGACGGCGTCGTCGACGACCGTGCGCACGAGACCGCGATCCTCCTCGTGCACGAATTCGAAGAAGCCCGCTTCCGTGCGCGTGAACGCCCCCGCCGGCAGGCCGAAGATCTCTTCGAGCTCGGCGCTCCACCACACTTCGTTGGTGGCCAGGTTGCGCGACCATGCGCCCATCGAACCGCCGCGCATGGCGAGCGCGAGCACGTCGCGGCTCTCGCTCAACTCGTCGGCGTGATGACGCAGCTGGGCTTCCAGATGCTTCTGGTTCGTGACGTCCAGGACGGTGCCGACCATCACGTCGCCATCCGGGGTGTGCCGCAGCTGGCCGGCATAGCTCAGCCAACGAGTGGTGCCGTCTGCGGCATTGACGCGATAGTCGGCGGTGGCCGGCTCCGTGCCGGCACTGGCGCTGGCCAGGTGGGCCGCCATGCGATCGCGATCGTCGGGATGCAGGTAGCCGTTCCATCCGGCCGTGGTGAGGGGGCCGTCCTTGGCCGGCAAACCCAAGATGCGAAAGAACTCGGCGGAACAGTGCGCCACCTGCTCGCGAGTGTGCCACGTGAAGGTGGCGACCCCGCCGGCTCGTTGCGCCAGCGTCAGCATCTCGTCGCGCTGTCGCAGGACCGCCGCTGCCGCATGCTCGCGCCGCTCGCTCGTCCGGCGCTCGGCGACGGCCGCGGCGACCAGCAGGGCGGTTCCGGCCAGGACCCCCATGAAGACCTGCAGGAGTACCAGGCTTTGATGGAGTTCCTGGCCGGCGAATGGGCCGGCGCCCCGCACGGTGTGCCAGATCGACACCGCCGAGGCCGCGAGCACGGCCAGCGCGGTCGCCGAGGGACCACCGCGCACTGCGGCCGCGATGACGACGGGGAAGACGGCGTACTCGAGCGGGTGAGAGTTGACGCCGAGCAACCGGCCGAAGACGAGATGCGTGATCACCACGGCGATACCCGCGAACGAGACCGTGTGCATCCAGGCGCGGGGCGACCACGAGTGCCGGACGGTGGTGAGGATGGCGGGCGCCACGATGAGGGCGCCGAGCGCGTCGCCCAGCCACCAGTCGAACCACAGCGCCGCAAAGCGGTCCCACGGCTGAACGCCGGCGGCGCACAGCGTCGTCACGCCTACCGTGGCGCTGATGGCGGTGCAGAGCACGGCGCCGACGACGATCAGCGCCGTGACGTCGTTGACGCGTCGCAGCGCGTCGTCGAATCGCGGCAGGCGTCGAAGCGCCCACGTGGCGACCACCGCTTCGAGCGTGTTCCCGGTCGCGAGCACGGCCGCGGTCCACAGCGGTGCGTCGCTGCCGGCGTTGGCGATGGCGGCGCCGATCCACACCGCCGGCCAGAGGCGCGGCCCCCACAGCAGCAAGGTCGCGATGGCAATGCCGGTCGGCGCCCAGACCGTGGTGACCTGCTCGGCGACGACCGCGAGCCGGAAGCCGAGGGTCGCGGCGGCGAAATAGGCGGCGGCGATTGCGGCGCCAAGGCCCACCAGGCCGAGCGCGTCGCGGCGCGGGGGACCGTCAGCCATCCAGACTCGCGAGGTCCCGCGCGGCACGCATGAAGGGGATGATAGCCGTTTGGCGCTCGCGGTAAACTAAGGGGTTATGAGCATCAAAGCCTCGAGGACGTCATCCAAGCGGCCGGCAACCCGGTGACGCTGCTCCGCAATCTCCAGACCGGGCCCAACGTCTATCCCGGCGTGCCGCCCGAATACACCAACTGGCGGGACGAAGTGCAGGCCTGGCAGAAGACCTGCGTGCTCTTCAACCAGTCCTACCACATGGCCGATCTGGCGGTGGAAGGACCGGACGCCTTGAAATTGCTGTCGCGCCTCGGCGTCAACAGCTTCAACGGCTTCGCCGTGGACAAGGCGAAGCAGTTCGTCCCCTGCAACTACGACGGGTACGTCATTGGCGACGTGATCCTGTTCTATCTCGCTCCGAATCAGTTCAATTTGGTGGGGCGGATTCCGGTGCTCAACTGGATTCGTTTCCACGCCGCCACGGGCGGCTACGACGTCAAGGTGGAGCTCGACGAGCGGTCCGCGGCGCGCCCGGACCCGTTCAACCGCAAGGCCTACCGGTTCCAGCTTCAGGGTCCCAACGCCATGAAGGTGATGGAGAAACTGCTGGGTAGCAAGCCGCCCGAGCTGAAGTTCTTCAACATGGGACAGGTCACCATCGGGGGCACGTCCGTGCGCACGCTGCGGCACGGCATGGCCGGGCAGCCCGGCTTCGAACTGTTCGGCCCGTACGCCGACGGCGACGCGGTGCGCGAGGCGATCGCCAGAGCCGGCGAGGAGTTCGGACTGCGTCTCGTGGGCGGCCGCGCCTACTCGGCCAATACGCTGGAATCAGGCTGGATCCCCTCGCCGCTGCCCGCCATCTATACCGGCGAGCCGATGAAGTCCTACCGGCAATGGCTTCCCGCCGATTGCTACGAGGCGAAGGCGTCGATCGGCGGCAGTCTGAATTCGCCGAACATCGAGGACTACTACCTGACGCCGTGGGACCTTGGCTACGGCCCGCACGTGAAGTTCGACCACGATTTCATCGGCCGCGAGGCGCTCGAGCAGAAGGCCAAGGGTCCGCATCGCACGAAGGTGACGCTCGCGCTCAACACCGACGACGTGATGCACGCCATCGGCAGCCAGTTCCAGAAGGACCGCCGGGCCAAGTTCATCGAGTTCCCGTCGGCGGTCTACTCGATGCACCCGTACGACAAGGTGACGAAGAACGGCAAGACCATCGGCGTGTCGACCTGGGTCGGGTACAGCGCCAACGAAGGGCAGATGCTGACGCTGGCGATCCTCGATTCGGAGCACGCCGTCATCGGGAGTGAAGTGACCTTCGTCTGGGGCGAGGAGAACGGCGGCACGTCGAAGCCGGCGGTCGAGCGGCACGAACAGATCGAGATGCGCGCGATCGTCAGCCCCGTGCCCTACGCCGAGGTGGCGCGCACCGAATACGCAGACAAGGGCTGGCGCAGCGCCGCACGATAGCTCGCCTCGTCTTCGACGTCACCGTGTCTCAGGACATTTCCGAACATTCCCGGGCGCTCGGCGACGGGCCCCTCAGGGGTGCGCCAGAACGGCGTCTGCCATTCGTTCGCGACGACACCAATTGGCCGCGGAGCGCCTCGCGGGCGCGGGACAGGCGCGACATCACGGTCCCGATCGGTACCCCGATCGCCTCGGCCAGTTCCCGGTAGGAGAGGCCCTCGATTTCACGCAGCACGAGCACCCGGCGCAAACGCTCCGGGAGCCGGCTCAGCGCCCGATCGACCGACGCGGCGTGATCGATGCGAAGGAGGATCGACTCGGGATCCGATTGTGGCCAGGCGCTGCTGTGGTGCTCTTCGTCGAACGAAGCCGATGCGGCCTGCGTGCCGCGACGGTGCCGGCCATAGCAGGTGTTGCGCACGATTCTGAGGAACCAGGCTCGCGCATCGCCGCCGGTAAACGTCCGAAAGTGCCGAAAGGCCCGGAGCGACGCTTCCTGTACCGCGTCTTCCGCGTCGTGTTCATCGCGGATCAACCAGCGCGCCAGCCGCTGACCGGCACCGAGATGGGGCAGCACGACCTCGTCGAAGCTGGCACCGATTCCAGGCGCCGCGGCCCGCCGATCGAGTGCGCTACTCACCGAGAGCCCTCAGGAC
>Ga0210380_10000151_pt1 | contig 39302 bp, 29 predicted proteins | sample PLM4_5_coexredo_FD_155476 | JGI IMG/M metagenome (GOLD analysis project Ga0210380, IMG submission 155476) | Groundwater sediment microbial communities from an aquifer in East River, Colorado, USA - PLM4_5_coex redo | ecosystem: Environmental > Terrestrial > Soil > Riparian zone | place: USA... | reverse complement strand
ACGCGCGCGGTGCACGAACGATCGGTGGATCTGCCGGCGCCCACGCGCGACGCGCGCGCGCTGCGGACGATCGCGTTGCTCGATCTCGAATCGCATCCACCCGCGGCCGCCATCGATCGCGTGGTCGTCGCGGTCGATCCCACGCCGGGTCGTGTTGTCCAGTTCTCGCTGCTGACGCGACCGCTCCCGTCGCCCGACCAGCTCTCGACGTTGATGATGCGTCTACAGGCACTCATGGGAGAAGGGCGTTGCGGCGCGGGTGTCGCGGTCGATTCCTGGGAACCGGGCGCATGTGTCATGGGGCGCTTCGCGCCGTCCGATGCCAGCACCATTCAGTCAGACGGGTCACGTCGACACGGGCCACAGAGACACAGAGACACAGAGACACTTATTTCAAAGAGAGATGACCCTGTGGCAGTGCACGAGGCTGCGACATTGCCTGTTGTCGCGCTGCGCCGCTTCAGGCATCCCATGCCCGTACGCGTGCGGGTTGATCGTGGCGCACCGGTGCGGGTGATCGCCGATCGTCGGGGATGGAGCGGCGGACGCGTCGAGACGGTTGCCGGTCCCTGGCGGTCGTCGGGGGGATGGTGGGTTGAGACAGATGACAAAGCGCGAGGTGCGACGGTGCGGGGGTGCGATGGTGCGTCCGACGGTGCGAAGGATGCGAAGGATGCGAAAGAGAGCCTCTCCATGGCGACATGGGAGCGCGACGAATGGGACGTGACACTCAGCGACGGCGCGACGTATCGCATCTTTCGTGATCGCGCCACCGAAGCCTGGTTCATCGAGGGCGTGGTCGATTAGTCCGGTCGCATCCAGCACCGCGCACCATCGCACTTCGCACTTTCGGACGCCCCTCGCACCTATTGCACCTTCGCACCCTCAGTTCTGACCCGTGTACATCGAACTTCATGCCGCATCGGCGTTCAGTTTTCTCCAGGGTGCGTCGTTGCCCGAAACGCTCGTCGAGCGCGCCGCCACCCTCGGCTATCCCGCGCTGGCGCTGCTGGACGCCGACGGCGTCTACGGCGCGCCGCGCTTTCACAAGGCGGCAAAACAGGCGGGGCTCCGCGCCATCATCGGCACCGAGCTGTCAATCAGCGGGCCGCGGGCCGTGGGCAGTGGGCGGTCTCACGATCGACCGCCGACTGACTGCTGTCAGCTGCCTGTGCTCGTCGAGAGCGCCGAGGGCTACCGCAATCTCTGCCGCCTCGTCACGCGCATGAAGCTGCGTGCGCCGAAAGGGGAGGGCACGCTGGCGATCGACGAGCTCGAGGGGCACACTGCGGGTCTGGTGGCGTTGGCCGGCCGATCGATGCTCGATGTCGGGCGATTCGGCGTCGGCGGCCTCCTCGATCGGCTGGTCGGTCTCTTCGGCCCCCGCAACGTCTGCGTCGAACTGCAGCGCCATCTGCTGCGCGAAGACGAAGCGGAGAACGTGGCGCTGACCGGACTGGCCCGCGCGTTCGGCGTGCCGGTCGTCGCCGCCAACGACGTCCGGTTCGCCGAGCCCGCCGATCGTCCGCTCTTCGACGTGCTCACCTGCGTGCGCCATCGCACGACTCTCGATGCGGCGGGCCGCCGGCTGGCGCGCAACGCCGAGCGCTATCTCAAATCGCCCGAGGCGATGGCGCAGCTCTTCGCCGATCGCCCCGACGCACTCCGGGGCACCGCGGCGCTCGCCGAGCGGCTCGAGTACACGATGGCCGATCTGGGCTACCGCTTCCCGGTGTATCCGGTGCTGGACGGCGGGACGGAGATCTCGTTTCTCCGGTCGATCACCGAGTCGGGCGCACGCGATCGCTATCGGCCGTATCACGACAAGGCGCGCGCGCAGGTCGCCCGCGAGCTGGCCCTCATCGAGAAGCTCGATCTCGCCGGCTACTTCCTCATCGTCTGGGACATCGTCAACTACTGCCGGCAGCAGGACATCCTCGTGCAGGGACGCGGGTCGGCGGCCAACAGCGCCGTCTGCTACAGCCTCGGAATCACGGCCGTGGATCCGATCGCGATGGATCTGCTGTTCGAGCGCTTCCTGTCGGAAGAGCGCGGCGAGTGGCCGGATATCGACCTCGATCTGCCGAGCGGCGATCGACGCGAACGCGTGATCCAGCACGTCTACGAGAAGTACGGTCCGCTCGGTGCGGCGATGACCGCCAACGTCATCACCTATCGCGGCCGCAGCGCCGCGAGAGAAGTCGGGAAGGTGCTCGCGCTCCAGGAGGATGAGATCGATCGGCTGGCGAAGGTGATGCACCGATTCGAGTTCAACGACCCGCGCGAGACGCTCGACCGGCATCTGGCCGAGGTCGGCCTGTCGATGGCGCGGCCGCGCATGCGGGCGTTCGCGGATCTCTGGGGGCGCATCCAGGATTTGCCACGACATCTCGGTCAGCATTCGGGTGGCATGGTGGTGTGCCAGGGCACGCTCGACACCGTCGTGCCGCTCGAGCCGGCGTCGATGCCGGGCCGCGTCGTCATCCAGTGGGACAAGGACGACTGCGCCGAGATGGGCATCGTCAAGGTCGACTTGCTGGGTCTCGGGATGATGGCCGCGTTGCAGGACGCCATTGAGCTGGTCAATACCGGGAGTCGGGAGTCGGGGTTCGGGAGTCGAATTGCAGCCCCTGATTCCCGAGCCCCGATTCCCGAATCCCACGTCCCGGCGCAGATCGATCTTGCGCATCTGCCCCCCGATGACCCCGCCGTGTACGAACTGCTGCAGCGGGCAGACACGGTGGGCGTGTTCCAGGTCGAGTCGCGGGCGCAGATGGCGACGTTGCCGCGGCTGAAGCCGACGCACTTCTACGACCTCGTCGTACAGGTGGCGATCATCCGGCCCGGACCGATCGTCGGCGACATGGTGCACCCCTATCTGAATCGCCGAGCCGGGCGCGAGCCGGTGGTGCCGCTGCATCCGTGTCTCGAGCCGATTCTCGCGCGCACGCTCGGCGTACCGCTGTTTCAGGAGCAGTTGCTGCGGATGGCGATGGTCGCGGCCGGCTTCACCGGCGGGCAGGCCGAGGAATTGCGCCGCGCGATGGGGTTCAAGCGATCCGAGAAGCGCATGCGGCAGATCGAGGGGCAGTTACGCGAGGGGATGGCGCGCAACGGCATCACGGGAGATACCGCCCAGCGAATCATCGGCTCGATTACCTCGTTTGCGCTCTATGGGTTTCCCGAATCGCACGCCGCCAGCTTCGCCCTGCTCGCCTACGCGAGCGCATATCTCAAGGTGCACTATCCCGCCGCGTTCTACGCGGCGCTCCTCAACAACCAGCCGATGGGGTTCTATCACCCCGCATCCCTCGTCAAGGACGCGCAGCGCCGTGGTGTGCGGTTTCACCCGATCGACGTGCAGCAGTCCGACTGGTGGTGCCGTATCGAGTCCGACGGCGCGATCCGGCTCGGCTTCATGTACGTCAACGGGCTCCGGAAAGAAGTGGGGCAGACGATGGCCGCATTCGATCGATCGAGCACACCTCCGCCTCCCCCGTTCTGCCCGAAATGCGGATCGGATGATCAGTCGATGATCGAAGTTGTCAGGGACGGGAAGTACTTCTGCAACACCTGCGCGCACGAATGGACGACCGAGATGCGTTCAGCCGGCCGGTTCCCGTCCATCGAGCGCCTGGTGCAGCGCACCGGACTGCGCCGCGACGAGTTGACGACGCTGGCCGACATCGGCGCGCTCAATACGTTTACCAACGAGCGCCGCAGCGCGCTGTGGCAGGTGGAACGCGCCGCGAGACCGTCGGGCGAGCTGTTCGATGAAGGGGAAACCACCGACCACCAACCACCAACCAGTTCACCGCTTCCCGTCATGAACGACCACGAGCGGCTGCGAGCCGATTATGCCGGCATGGGGCTCACGATCGGGCCGCATCCGATGGCGCTGCGACGTGGTGACATGGCGCTGCGCGGCGTGCTGCGCGCCACCGATCTCCCGCAGGCGCGCGATGGCCGCCGCGTGCGCGTGGCCGGCATGGTGATCACCCGCCAGCGTCCCGGCACCGCGAAGGGGTTCGTCTTCCTGACCCTCGAGGACGAGACCGGCATTGCCAATGTCATCATCCGGCCCGATCTCTTCGACCGCGAGCGCCTGGTCGTGATCCGCCAGCCCTTTCTGCTCGTTGAAGGCCTGCTGCAACACCAGGACGGCGTCGTGTCGGTGAAGGCCGAGCGGCTACAGGGGATCGAGGGCGCGGCGTCGGTGGACGCGCATGACTTCTACTGAGCCGGAAGTCGGGATTCGGGATTCGGGAGTGAGGATTCGGGCATCGGATTGCGCCGTTGCAGTCAGGTGCGCGGGAGGCTTCGGGCGAGGCGATACGCGTTCGTCGCTTGCCGATGCCCTTCGGCAACGTTGGATGGGATGGCCACCGCCGACCGCGGACTTGAGACGTCAGACCGTATATCTCTTCGCGCGGGAAGAGACGTGTGAGGTCGTAGACGTCGTCGCCCACGAGCCGTTTCAAATCTTGCAATTCAAGTCCAGAACCCCGAATCCTGAACCCGAATCCCGAACCCCGAACCCCGAACCCCGACCCGGGACTACGCCGTCCGCATCCTGCTTGAGAGGCGGGCGAACGCGAATCCCGCGAGCAGGACGACGAACCCGAAGAGGATCAGCAGCAGTGGCCAACTCAGGCTGTTGGCGAAATGTCGTTGGGCGTACGCCACCATGAAGCCAAGCAGGCCGAGGATCGCCGCCCCCAGCATCGCGCGGCTGCGCAGCATCAGCGCCGCGTAGATCGCCAGCGTGGCGACGCCCGCGAAGAGCGGGGCCGCGGACGTGTCGAACAGCATGCTGTTGGCGCCGCCGAGCGCGAAGGCGGTGCCGACGAACATCCAGAGCGGCGACGCCGAAATCAAGGAGGCGCGGCTCAGCCAGTGTCCTGCCAACACCAGGCTGGAGCCGGCGAACATCGCGGTGAGCTCATAGTGGTGACGATAGAAGCTGTTGAACCCGAACCAGAAACGGCCCGGCCCGCCGAAGAAATAGCTGCCGACATAGAGCAGCGACATCACGTAGAGCATCCTGCTGCCCGTGAGCACGGCGTGCATCAGGAACCCCAGCGATAACGACAGCACTAGCGGGTCGTAAATCGTCCGCCCGACGTGATACGACACGCCCGCCAGCATCAATCCCGATCCGAGCGTGAAAAACACGGGCGTCAAATCGCGGTAGGCCTGCTTGCGCTGCATGTCCACCGTCATGAGGTACAGGAACAGACCGCAGGCCAGCGCCGAGACACCGCGATCGAACTCATAGTGGACGGTGGCGGCGCCGACGAAGCCGTAGGTGAACAGCAGTGTGAAGAGCAGCAGCGACGCGCGCTTGAGCGCCAGGAAGGTCAACAGCTGCTGCACCGCCAGGGGACCGAAAACGATCATGGCGCCGAGCGCTGTATCGTTTCCGTTGAAGTATTCCTTCAGCAGCACGCCGATCCCCACGGGCTGCAGGATGAACGCCAGGATGTGGGCCGGCGTCGCGGCCTTCTCCAGGTCCCGGTTGCGGGCAAAGATGATTCCCAGCACGTAGGCGACGAACCCCGACCCCAGCGTGACCAGCACGCGTTGGAAGCTCGTCAGGTCTGGCCAGGCGGTGTTGACGTAGATCCCCAGCCCCGCAAAGACCAGCGTGCCGCCCAGATAGTAGAAGACGCGCAACACGATCTGGCCCAGCACCGCGCGTCGGCTGGGTACGTCGTGCGTGTCGATCGCGCGGGCGGTCGTGATGATGTGTCGGAGGTCGGTGGCGTCGAGGCGGTTCACCTCGATAATCTGCAGAATCTGGGCGATGGCCTGCTCTTTCGAGGAGGGCGCCGTGTCGGTCATTGGTCTTTCGCGATCCAGCCGATGAAGCGCGCGTTGTACGCGCCGTAGGGGGCACCCTCCAGGTTTCTGATCGGCACCGCGCGACCGTCCTTGACGATGGCGCTGACGGGGCCGCCGCGGCCGCCCGTGCCAAACAGGTCTCTCATCAGGTTGCTGTCGTAGTAGTCGTACGACTGCTGAAACGAGTAGCCGTCGGGTGCGGGCTGCGTGGTGACGACGTGCAGGTCGGTCACGCCCGGGATGTCAACAGGCACCCGTGTGCCGTCAGCGGCATCATCGACCTTCGGTGGCGGCACCAGTGAGATCGCCTCGACCGTCATGGCGGGCACATGCACGCGCCACAGGCGTGAAAGGTTGCCGTTCTGATACGCGCCGTTGATCCGCACCGGATAGGAATAGGAGATCTTGAACCGCTCCTGCACGACGTCGAAGTAGAACGCCTCGTTCGTGCCGCCGTAGAAATCGGTGGCAATCAGGAAGTCGTATTGCGGGTCGGCCACCATCCGGTTCGTGACCGACGTTGACACGACAAAGACCAAAACGAGGATGAGCGGCAGCGCGATAGCGGCGACGATGGCGAGGTTGTCTTTCAGGAACTGCTTCATGTGGATGTCCCGTTCGGACGCGCATCAGGATTCCGCACTTTGGTGAGGGAATCAAGAACATCTGTACACTGTCCCCATTGGCCCCCTTGCGCGTCGCGTTCCTCGGCTGCGGCTTCATCACACGCGTACACAGCCGCCACCTGCGCTCGCTGCGGAACGAGATCTCGTACAGCTACGCCAGCCGCGACGGCGCGAAGGCCGAGGCGTTTCGCCGCGAACACGGCGGCGTCGCGAGCTATGCGAGCTACGCGGCCGCCATCGAAGATCCAAAGATCGACGCGCTCGTCATCGCCGTTCCCCCTCGCTGGCATCTCGATCTGACGATGCAGGCGCTCGAGGCGGGCAAGCACGTGCTCGTCGAGAAGCCCGCCTACCTCCGTCTGGAGGACTACGAGACGGTGGCTGCGGCGCGCGATCGCGCCGGGCGCGTCGTGCTGGTGGGAGAGAACGACCACTACAAGCCGCTGGCTGTCACCCTGCGCCGCCTCATCGCCCAGGGCGTGCTGGGCGAGATGGTGTTTGCCCAGTTCACGACGATTGCGCACCGGCCAAAGGGCGCGGACGACTGGCGGAATGACGAGGCGATGGCTGGTGGCGACGCCTTCTTCGAGGAGGGCATTCACTGGCTGCACCTGGCGGGCAGTCTGGGGCCGCGCGTACAGGCGATCCATGGCTACCGTCCGGCCGTGTCCGATGTCGGGCCCGACAAGCGGGCGAAGAGCATGATGGTGTCGTTTCGCTACGACAACGGCGCGGTCGGCTCGCTCTACTATTCGCGCGAGGTGCCGTCGCTGTTTCGAGGGCTCCGCTTGTCGAAACTCTACGGCCGGCGGCGTATCATCACGTTCGAATCGAACGGACTGTTCGTTCTGGTCCGCGGTGCAGGCGTCCCGTCGCTGCTCTTTCCGGGTTTCCGCGACATCCGCGGCTATCAGGCGATGTACCGCGACTTTTCCCGCGCGATCGGCACTGACGGCGTGCCGCAGATGAGCCTCGAGCGTGCGCGCGAGGATCACCAGCTCATGGATCAGATCTACGCGACGGTCGTGCCCTGATCGATGGCGGTCGAGCGCTACGACATCATCATCATCGGGAGCGGCGCCGGCGGCGGCACGCTGGCGCGGGCGCTGGCCGATACGCCGGCGCGCATCCTCCTGCTCGAACGGGGCGACTTCGTGCCGCAGGAGGACCAGAACTGGGATCCGGAGGCGGTCTGGAAAGACCTGCGCTACCGGATCGGCGAGCGCTGGCTCGACGAACGCGGGCAGGAGTTCCGTCCGTACACCCATTACTGCGTCGGCGGTAACACGAAGTTCTGGGGAAGCGTGCTCTACCGGCTTCGCCGCGAAGACTTCGGGGAGCTAGAGCACGCCGAAGGCGTGTCGCCAGCCTGGCCGATCGACTACGACACGCTCGAACCGTACTACGCGCGGGCCGAGCAGCTGTTTGAGGTGCGCGGACAGCACGGCCTAGACCCGACGGAGGTGCCGCGTGGCCCGTTTCCGCATCCGCCGGTGCCTCATGCGCCCGGCATGGCGGCCATCGTCGGTCGGCTGGCCGCGATGGGGCTGCATCCGTCGCCGCTGCCGCTCGGATTGCTTCGTCCGGGCGAGGCGGGTGGCTGCGTGTTGTGCAACACGTGCAACTCGTTCCCGTGCAAGGTGCACGCGAAGAGCGACGCCGAGGTCTGCTGCGTGCGTCCCGCGCTCGCGCGCGCCAACGTGACGCTGTGGACCAACGCGCGCGCGCGCCGGCTGCTCACCGACACCAAGGGCCGCCGTGTGGAGGCGGTAGAGGTCGATCGCGCCGGCCAGACGGTTCGTGTCGAGGCGCCGCTCGTGGTGGTGTCGTGTGGGGCCGTCAACTCGGCCGCGCTGCTCCTGCAATCGGCGAACGACGCGCATCCGAACGGCCTGGCGAATTCATCGGGCCTCGTTGGTCGACGCTACATGGCGCATCTGGCGACGATGATGCAGGGGTTTCATCCGCTACGGCGGAACAGGGACGTCTTTCAGAAGACGGTGGCGATCAACGACTTCTATCTGAAGGGGCCAGGCACGACGTACCCGCTCGGACAGATTCAGTCGCAGGGGCGCACCCACGGCGTGATGGCGCAGACGGTCGTGCCGTGGATTCCGGTGTGGGCGTACGACGCGTGGGTGGCGCGCGGCGTGGACTGGCTGGCGATCTCGGAGGACCTGCCGGACCCAGACAACCGCGTGGTCGTCGAGCGCGACGGCCGCATCCGGCTGCTGTACCGTCCCAACAACGAGGGGCCACACGCGCGGCTGGTCGCGGAGATGAGAGGGCTTCTGCGGCGACTCGGCTTCTGGCTGGTTGTCGCGCACTCGCACAGGGAGAAGAACACCACGCATCAGTGCGGCACGCTGTGCTTCGGTACCGATCCCGGCACGTCGGTACTCGACCCGTTCTGTCGATCGCACGACATCGACAATCTGTTCGTCGTGGACGCGTCGTTCTTCCCCTCGTCTGCGGCCGTCAACCCCGGCCTCACGATCGCGGCGCAGGCGCTGCGCGTCGCCGACCACATCAGGGACAATCACCTGATATGAGAGCCCGATCGTTCAGCCACGCCGGCATCACCGTGTCGAGCTTCAATCGCGCGGTGCGCTTCTATTGGGAGGTCTTCGGCTGCCCCCTGGTCGGCGTAGCCGACACGCCGACCGATCGGGTTCGCACGTTCTTCGGCGTCGAGGGTCCGGCGCCGTCGTGCAAGATCGGCTGGATTCGCGTGCCCGGGGGCGGGGTCCTCGAGATCTTCGAGTTCCAGCCGCAACTGCCGCCCGTGGCGGTTCGCTGGAACCAGGTGGGGCTGACGCACCTCTCGTTCAACGTTCGCAACACACAGCGGTGGTACGACTACCTCGTCAGCAAGGGCGTCGAATGTATCAGCAAGCCAGAGCGCTCGCCCCGCGGCCATACGTTCTTCTTTGCCAGGGATTTCGACGGCAACCTGATCGAGTTGATGGACCTCGGCCGCATGTACTACATCCTCGGTTGGCTCGGTCCGCTCGGCGGCTGGCTCTTCAGGCGAGGAATGTATAGGAAGTACTACGACAGCGTATAATCCGCGCGAACCGGAGGAACTGGCATGAAGCGAAGGATCGTCCTCGGAGTGCTGCTGGCGGTGGGGGCGCTCTCGATCGCGGTGGCGGCGCAGCAGCAGCAGGCGCGGGTCATCGACGTCGAGAAGGTCAAGGACAACCTCTACATCCTCAAGGGCGGCGGCGGCAACACCGCTGTCTTCATCACGGCCGGTGGCGTCGTGGTCGTCGATGCCAAGAACCCGGGATGGGGCCAGCCGATCCTCGACAAGATCAAGACGCTGACTGACAAGCCCATCACCACGCTGATCAACACGCATACGCATGGAGATCACGTGAGCGGCAACGTGGAGTTCCCGGCGACGGTGGACATCATCGTCCAGGAGAACACCAAGACGAACATGATGAAGATGATCCCCAACAGTACGGCCGCCGATCAGACGGTGCCGGCGCAGACCATCTTCCAGCAAAACGGTGGGAAGGGCCTGCCGAAACGCACCTTCAAGGACAAGATGACCCTTTTTAAGGGGCCTGACGAAGTTGACATTTACTACTTCGGCCGTGGCCACACGAACGGCGACGCGTTCGTCGCATTCCCCGCGTTGCGCGTGATGCACGCGGCCGACGCGTTCTCCGGCAAGAATCTGCCGTTGCTTGACGCCAACAACGGCGGCAGCGCGGCCGAGATTGCCGAGACGCTGCAGAAGGCGCTCGACGGCATCAAGAACATCGACACGATCGTCACCGGCCACAGCACGCTGATGACGCCCGCGGACCTGCGCGAGTACATCGCGTTCAACCGGGAGTTCTATAACGACGTGCACGTGGCCAAGGAGGCAGGCAAGAGCGCCGACGAGATCGCGGCCAGCTGGAAGATGCCGGCGGGTAAGTACCCCGGCTACGCGGCTGTCGACGCGAATCGCCTCAAGAACAACGTCGCGCTGGCGTACAAAGAACTGCAGATCTCACCTTGGTCGACGCGCCCTTTGCGCTGAGGCAAGCCTCAATCCAAGACTCAAGACTCAAGGCCTAGGGCTCACGAGGCCTAGGGCTCACGCAAGAGTTCTAGGCCCTGTAGCCTAAAGCCCTGAGTCCTGAGCCTACAGATTTGCCAGAGAGAGCAGCGTCTTGTCGTACTGTCCCCGCACCTCGCCGTAGAGCGGGTTGACCGCGTCCACGAACGCCTTGTGCTCGGCGCCGGTCAGTTCGACAATGTCGCCGCCCGCCGCGCGGATCGCCACCATCGAATCCTCTTCTTCCTTCACGTGCATGTTGCGCTGGAAGGCCACCGCCTCACGCACGCCTGCGCGCAGCTCGTCTTGCACGGCTTTCGGCCAGGAATCGAATGTCGGCCGGTGGAAGAAGATCGGGCGTGACAGGTAGAAGTGGTTCGATGCGGTGTGGAAGCGGTGGAGCTTGTGCACGCCGTAGGTCACGGTGTTGAAGAACGGGTTCTCCTGCGCGTCGATCATGCCCGCCTTGATCGCTGGCAGCAGCTCTGACAGGTCCATGATCTTCGGATTCGCGCCGAGCAGGGCGAAGGTGCGTTCCTGGACCTTGCTGGGGAGCACGCGCATGCGCAGCCCCTTCATGTCGGCCGGTACGTGCACCGGGCGTACGCTGTTGGAGATATGGCGGAAGCCATTCTCGAACCAGCCGAGGATCCGGAAATCCATCTTCGCCTCGGTGCGCTCGACGAGCGTCTGACCGAAGCGGCCGTCCATCGCGGCGCGCGCCGAAGGCGTGTCGGAGAAGAGGAACGGGAGGTCGGCCACGCCCAGGTCGGTGACGCGCTCGGTCAGGTAGCTGCTCGACTGGTAGCCGACCGACAGCACGCCGCTTTCGACGAGCCACAGAATGTCTTCACCCTTGTACCCGAGGTCGAGGATGTTGTAGACGTACCGCACCTCGACGTCCTTGCCGAACTTCGATTCGAGGCGGTCGCCCATCATCTTCAGCGCGAGGCTGAAACCGGTCGTGGGCGGGCTGTAGCCCCCCATGACGATCCGGAGCGGGCCCTTGGCGCCGGCACGTGCCGGCGCCTGCGCAGCCGCCGGCCGCGCCGGAAGGCCGCTCGTTACCGCTGCCGCGCCGATGAGCGCCGAGGCCTTGAGAAAGCGTCGTCTCGACATGGGCCGATTGTAAGCTCACCGGATGGGAATCCGGATCGGAATCGACGTGGGCGGCACCAAGATCGAAGGCGTCGCACTCGATGGCAGCGTAGAACGGGTCCGTCTTCGTGTGGACACGCCACGAGGCGACTACGTCGCCACGCTCGACGCGATTGCCGGCGTCGTCTCAGCACTCGAATCCCGTTTCCCGAATCCCGAATCCCGGCCTGTGTCAGTCGGGATGGGCATTCCAGGCGCCATCAACTCGGCGGGGTTCGTGAAGAACGCCAACTCGACCTGGCTCATCGGCCAGCCTCTGCAGGTGGATCTCGAGGCGCGGCTCGGACGGCCGGTCCGTATCGCCAACGACGCGAACTGCTTCGCGCTGTCCGAGGCGGTGGACGGCGCGGCGGCTGGCGCGGAGGTGGTGTTTGGCGTGATCGCCGGCACGGGCACCGGTGGCGGCATCGTCGTGCGCGGGCAGCTGCTCACTGGGCCGAACGCGGTGGCGGGAGAGTGGGGGCACAACCCGTTGCCGTGGACCGAGGGCGACGAGATTCCAGGGCCACCATGCTATTGCGGCCGCCGGGGCTGCATCGAGACATTCCTCTCGGGTCCGGGTCTGTCGGCGGATCATGAGCGCCACACGCGCGAGCTCGTGCGTCCAGCCGACATCGACGAGCGCGCCCTCGCTGGAGATCCCGACGCCGCGCGCACGCTGGAGCGCTACGAGCATCGCATGGCGCGCGCGCTGGCCGCCGTCATCAACCTGCTCGACCCTGACGTCATCGTGCTCGGCGGCGGGCTGTCGAACATCGAGCGCCTGTACGTCAACGTACCGCGCCTGTGGGGCGCGTTTGTCTTCGCCGCCGATGCTCACACCCCCACGCGAGCCATAGAGGCTCGCGCCACCACCGAGTCCCGAATCCCGAACCCCGAATCCTGGGTTCGAACACGCTTCGTCCGCGCGCTCCACGGAGATGCGAGCGGGGTACGCGGCGCGGCGTGGCTCTGGCGGTGAGCTAGTGCCGCCGCCGTTCCTGCTGCAACACGCGCAGCAGCCCCTGCCGACCGACGAGATGGTTGTTGAAGATCCGGCGCGCCACTTTCAGCAGATCCTCCACGAGGGGATCGCGCAACGCGTAGCGGACGGACGTCCCCTCTTTGCGGGCGGCGACGATGTTTTGTGCGCGGAGGACCGCAAGCTGCTGCGACACGACCGGCTGCTCGAGATCCAGGGTTTCCTGCAGCTCCTGGACGCTCTGCTCACCGCGGACGAGAGCTTCGAGGATGCGTATGCGTACTGGGTGGGCGAGTGCCCGGAAGAATTCGGCCTTGAACGCCTGCAGGTCGTCGGAACGCGATCGCATATCCGATCTGATGTCTATATATAATAATAACCATATATAGGCCAGCCGCGTGATATCCGCATGATGCCCGTCGACCCGGCGATCGTCGTTCCGGCCGCGTTCGTCGTTCGCGCGGCGGTCGTGGCGATCACGGGGCTCGCCTGGCGCCGCCCCGGCGTGGCGCGCCTCGTCGCCTTTCTCGGCGCGGCGACGGTGTCGGTGATGATCGCGTCCGCGGCGACGGCGGTATTGCGCACGGGCGTCGCGGTGCCCGGCACGCTGATAACGCATGCGGCATCCGGACTGTCGCTGAGCTACATCCTGGATCCGCTGTCCGCATGGTTCCTCCTCGCCCTCGAGCTGCTCGCCGTCCCGATTGCTATCTACAGCATCGGCTATGCGCGGCATGGCGTGCTGGCCAGGCGGTCGGCGTTCCTGGGCATCGGCTTCAACCTGTTGGTGGGCGCCGTGGAGGCGGTCTTTCTCGCGGGCGACGTTATCACCTTTCTCTTCGCCTGGGAGTTGATGACGCTGGCCACGGCCGCGCTGGTCGCCACCGAGCACGAGAAGCGGAGTCACATGCGCGCCGCGTATCTCTACCTGGTCATGTCACACGTGGCGGCCGGGTGTGTGACGGCGGGGTTTCTGGCGCTCGCCGCGGCGTCCGGCTCGCTCTCCTTTCCCGTGTTGCTGGCGGGCCGGCTCGGTCCGGGCGGCGTCCGCGACGCGATCTTCGCGTTGATGTTCGTCGGGTTCGGCACCAAGGCGGGCATCATCCCGTTGCACATCTGGCTGCCCGAGGCGCATCCGGTGGCGCCAAGCGGCATCTCCGCGCTGATGTCGGGCATTCTCATCAAGACCGGTATTTACGGCATGGTGCGCGTCTGCATCTTCGGCCTCGGGACGCCGCGTTTGTCGTGGGGCATCCTGGTCGTCACGCTTGGAGGCGTGTCAGCGGTGCTCGGGGTGCTGTACGCGCTCATGCAGCACGATCTCAAGCGGCTCCTGGCCTATCACAGCATCGAGAACATCGGCATCATCCTGCTCGGGCTAGGAGCCGGAATGATCGCGCTCGCGTACGGACGCGGCGAACTCGCGGCGCTGGGCATTGCCGCCGGCCTCTACCACGTGTTGAATCACGCCCTCTTCAAGGGTCTCTTGTTTCTCGGCGCGGGCGGCGTCGTCGCGGCGACGGGGACGCGACAGATCGAGGCGTTCGGCGGACTCCTCCGGCGGATGCCATGGACCGGCGTCTATTTTCTGATCGGCGCCGTCGCCATTTCCGGGCTGCCGCCGCTGAACGGTTTCGCCAGCGAATGGCTGACGTTCCAGGCGTTTCTCTACGGGTTCGTCTCCTCGTCTGCGCCGCTCGTGCGGTTTCTCTTTCCCGTGGGCGGCGCAATCCTGGCGCTGACCAGCGCGCTCGCCGCGGCCTGCTTTGTGAAGGCCTTCGGCATCACGTTCCTCGCGCGCCCGCGCAGTGATGCGGCGGCGGACGCGCACGAGTCGCCCGCCGTGATGCTCGCGCCGCAAGCCTGCCTGGCTGCGTTGTGCATCGGGCTCGGGCTGTTTCCAGGATTCGTGCTCAGCGTGCTCGACCCAGTACTGGCGTCGTTGCCCGGTGTCCGCGTGCAGCCGGCTCTGGCGGTTGACAGTCTGACAATCGTGTCGGGCCGCAGCGCCTTCGATCACGTGGTTCCCCTTGGGCTTGCGGCGACGGTGTTGGGCGGCGTCGTCATCGCCCTTGTCTGTACCGGCCGCCGCGCGGCGCGGCGCGTGCCGACATGGGGATGCGGTGGCGAGCTGACCGCGCGGACCGAATATACGGCGACCGCCTTCTCGAAGCCGTTGATGATGATCTTTGGCGCCGTGTACCGTCCGACCCGCTCGGTCGAGGCGCTGGCCGAAGTGTCGCCGTATTTCCCGACCGAGGTGCGCTATCGGGCGCGAATCGAGCCGACCTTCGAGCGGTACGTGTATGCGCCGCTGACGCGCGCGGTGCTGAACGTGGCGGAGGGCATGAAAGTCGTGCAGGCGGGCAGTCTCCACGCGTACCTCGCCTACGTGATCGCGCTCGTCGTCAGCCTTGTGCTCCTGGTCTGGTGGAGGAGCTGAGGTGCTGATCGCTCTTGCTATCCGCCTCTTCACCATCGTCGCGACGGTGGCCGTCGCGCGCCGGCCGGCGATCTGTCGTGTCGTGTCGATGGGTGGATCGATCCTCGCCTCCGCGATCACCGGCTGGCTGGCCGTGCGCGTCATCACGTCGCGCGCGGTGATCGACGGTGTGCTCGCGCGGCATGCGGCGTCAGGGATCGTGTTCGGCTACGCCGTGACGCCGCTGTCCGCGTGGTTCCTGATGGTGCTCGCTCTCATCGCCGCGCCGGTCGCGGTCTACAGTATCGGCTATTTCGCGCACGCCGTCCCCGCCTCGCGCACCGCGACGACGGGCGTCGGATTCAACGTGCTGCTGGGCGCCGTAGAACTTGTGTTTGTCGCGAGCGATGTCGTCACGTTCCTGTTCGCCTGGGAACTGATGACGCTGGCGACGGCGGCGCTGGTGGCGACCGATCACGAAGAGCGCAGCAGCCGCCGTGCCGCATATCTCTATCTCGTCATGTCGCACGTCGGCACTGGCTGCCTGGTCGCCGGGTTTCTTGCGCTCGCATCCAGGGCAGGGTCATTGTCGTTTTCAGTGCTGCTGACAGGAGACACGGTCTCCGGGTCGCTCCGGCACGTGCTGTTCGTGCTCTTCTTTGTCGGCTTTGGCGTGAAGGCCGGACTCATCCCGCTCCACGTCTGGCTGCCCGAGGCGCACCCGGCCGCGCCAAGCAGCGTCTCGGCGCTCATGTCGGCGGTGCTCATCACGACCGGTCTCTATGGTCTCCTCAGACTGTGTGCCTTCGGCCTCGGGGTCCCGAGCCTCGACTGGGGCCTCGCGGTCATGGGCGTCGGCGCGCTGTCCGCCATCCTCGGCGTGCTGTACGCGCTCACCGAGAACGACGTGAAGCGGATGCTGGCGTACAGCACGATCGAGCATGCCGGCATCATCGTGCTGGGCGTGGGCGTCGCGATGATGGCGCGCGCCTCTGGCCGCGGTGACCTGGCGGCCGTAGCGATGGCCGCCAGCCTCTACCACGTCCTCAATCACGCGGCGTTCAAGGGGTTGCTGTTTCTGGGTGCCGGCGGCATGGCGATGGGCACTGGCACGCGCCGGATCGAGGAGTTCGGCGGACTGCTGCGGCGCCTGCCGTGGACCGGCTTCTTCTTCCTTGTCGGGGCGCTCGCCATTTCGGGCTTGCCGCCGCTGAACGGCTTCGCGAGCGAGTGGCTCCTGTTTCAGGCGCTGCTGCGCGGGTTCGCGTCGATTCCCGGGCTCGTCCGGCTGAATTTTCCGATCGGCGGCGCGCTGCTGGCGCTGACCAGCGCGCTGGCGGCCGCCTGCTTCGTGAGGGCATTTGGCATCAGCTTTCTCGCGCTGCCTCGGAGCCGCGCAGCGGCCGAGGCGCCCGAATCGCCGGCGCTGATGCTCGTGCCGCAGGGCTACCTCGCCGCGTTGTGCGTGGGACTCGGCCTGTTCCCGGGCATCGTGCTCCAGTCGCTCGATCGGGTCCTGGCGTCGCTGCCGGGCGTGCAGTCACCCGTCGCGCTGGCGCCGAGTAGCCTGGCGATGGCGTCCCCGCGCGACGTGACCGACGGCGTGGTTCCGCTCGGTCTTGCCGTCGCCATCGGCGGCGGGATCATCGTCGGGCTGCTCCTGGCCGCGCGCCGTGTCTCGCGGCGCGTGCCGACATGGGGATGCGGGGGCGAACTGACCGCGCGGACCGAATACACGGCGACCGCCTTCTCGAAACCCCTGATGATGATGTTCCGCGCGGTGTATCGTCCGACGCGTGAGGTCGAGGCGATGGCCGAGGTGTCGCCGTACTTCCCGACCGAGGTGCGCTTTCGTGGCCGGATCGAACCGACATTCGAGCGCTACATCTACACGCCGCTTGCGCTCGCCGTACTGCGCGTGGCCGTGGGCCTGAAGGTGCTGCAGGCGGGCAGTCTGCACGCCTATCTCGCGTACGTCCTGGTGCTCGGCGTCCTGCTGCTGATCTGGCTCGGAGGGTCCATCTGATGGGCGAGGCACTTCGCGCCGCGGTATTCGCGGTCTTGCAGGCCGCACTCCTGCTGGCCGCCGCGCCGCTCCTGCACGGCGTCATCAAGAAGATGAAGGCGGCCTTCCAGACCCGTCAGGGGCCGCCCCTGCTGCAGAGCTACTACGACATCGCAAAGCTGCTGCGCAAGGAACCGATTCGCTCCGAGACGACCACCTGGGTCTACGCTGCGGGGCCGCGAGTGTACTTCGCCACGGCGGTTGCGGCGACCACCCTCGTACCGGTGTTCGTGACGGCAGCGCCGCTCGAGGCCGTGGGCGGCATCCTGCTGCTCGTCGGCACGCTGGCGCTTGGCAGATTCGCGCTGGCCTCGGCGGCACTCGATACCGGCAGCCCGTTCGGCGGCATGGGATCGAGCCGCGAGATGACGATCGCCGCGCTCGCGGAGCCGGCGCTGATGCTCGGACTGTTTGCCTCGGCGCTGGCCGCCGGGTCGCTCAATCTGGGCACGCTCGTGCGGGGACTGGCCGAGCAGGGCCCCTCCCTCCATCCGAGCGATCTGCTCGGATTCGCGAGTCTCTTCATCATTTTGATTGCCGAGTCCGGACGGGTGCCCGTGGACAACCCGGCCACGCACCTGGAGCTGACCATGATCCACGAGGCGATGGTACTCGAGTACGCCGGACCTGACCTCGCGCTGGTCGAGTGGGCGTCCGCGCTCAAAGAGCTGCTGTACCTGACGCTGCTCGCGGATCTGTTTGCGCCGATCGGCATCGCGACGACCCTCACCCCGGCGACCGCGCTGATCGCGGTGACGGCCTGGAGCATGAAGGTGTTCCTGTTCGCCTTCGGCGTCACGCTCGTCGAGAGTACGAACGCCAAGCTGCGGCTATTCCGCGTCCCCGAACTGGTCGCGACATCGCTCGGTCTCGGCTTCCTGGCGCTCGCCATCAGGTTCCTGTGAGGTGCTGCGCATGACGCGAGACGTGTTGATTCTCTGCGCGGCCGGCATGCTGGTCAGCGCCTACTTGATGGTGGGGCAGAAGGCGCTGTTCACGGCCATTCGCCTGTATGCGGTGCAGTCGCTGCTGCTCGGGACCGTGGCGATCACCATGGCGATCGCCGACCGACGCGACGAGCTGTTCGTGATGGCTGCGCTGACGATTACGTTGAAGAGTGCTCTCATCCCATGGTTCCTGATGCGCGTGATCGATCGCATCGGCATCCATCGGGAGATCGAGCCGTTTCTCAACGTGCCCGCGTCGCTGCTGGTCTGTCTGGGTCTGACCGCGGTCGGCTACCGGGTCAGCACGGGGTTTCCCGAGGGGACACAGGGCGTGACGCATCACCTGGTCGGCGTCGCGCTGTCGATGCTGCTGATCGGCCTGTTCCTGATGGTGACGCGCAAGAAGGCGGTGACACAGATCCTCGCGCTCCTGACGGTCGAGAACGCCGTGTTCCTGGTGGCGCTCGGGATCACCTCGGGAATGCCGCTGGTGGTCGAGCTCGGCATCTCGTTCGATGTCATTCTGGCCGTCCTCATGCTCGGGATTCTCGTGCACCGCATCGTCGATCGATTCGAGTCGATGGACGTGAGCCGCCTCTCGAAGCTGAAAGGGTAGCGTGAACCTTCTCGTCTGGACGCTGGCCGCACCGTTGATGACCGCCGTGGCTGGAAGCCTTGGCGGCCCGCGCCGGTGGAACGAGGCGACCCTCATCGGTGGCCTCTCGCTGACGTTCGCGCTCTGCCTCGGGACCGCGGGGCAGTTCCTCGGCGGCGCGATTCCGACGGCGTTCGGCAACACGCTGCGCGTCGACGGCTTGTCCGCGCTCGTCCTGGTGCTGTGCGGCTTCGTGGGATGGGTATCGGGTCTCTACGGCGTTGGGTACCTGCGGCGAAACGACGCCGGTGGCTTCCTCACGCCGCGGATGCTGCGCGAGTTCTACGGGTTAGTCCCGGCCTACGTGTTCGCGATGCTCCTGGTGTCGGTCTCGAACAATCTTGGAATCCTCTGGATCGCGGTCGAGCTGACGACGCTCGCGTCGGTGTTCCTGGTGGCGTTCCACAACCGGGACACGTCGCTCGAAGCGGCGTGGAAGTTCCTGGTGCTCGGCAGTCTCGGCCTCGGATTCGCGCTCCTCGGGACCGTCCTGCTGTTCGCGTCGGCGCAGGGTCGTCTGGGCGAGGGCATGTCCGCGCTCGAGTGGACGCGCTTCATGCGGGTCGCCCCCTCGCTCCATCCGTTCACGTTGAGGCTGGGTGTCGTCTTCGCGTTGATTGGCTACGGCACCAAGGCAGGTCTCGCGCCGATGCACACGTGGAAGCCCGACGCGTATCGCGAAGCGCCGTCGGCAACCGGTGTGTTGATGGCGGTCGGCATGCTGAACGGCGCGCTCTACTGCCTGCTGCGGATCCACCTCATTTCGAAGGCGGCCATTGGCGCCGACTTTTCGGCCGGCCTCCTCCTGACGCTCGGCCTGCTGTCGGTGCTGGTTGCCATGCCGTTCCTCCTGATCCAGTGGAACCTGAAGCGCCTCCTGGCGTACTCGAGCATCGAGCACGTCGGCATCATGGCGGTCGGCATTGGACTGGGGGGCGAGGCGGGCGCGTTTGGCGCGCTGCTCCACATGACCTACCACTCGCTGGCCAAGCCGCTGGCATTCTTTTCGGCCGGCACGCTCGCGCAGCTGCACCGGTCCTCGGATTTCGACAAGATCGGCAGCGGGACCCTGGGCCGCACACCGGTGGCAAGCGGCCTCTTCCTGCTCGCCGCCGTCATCATGACCGGCTCGCCACCGTTCGGCATGTTCTTCAGCGAGATCACGATTCTCAGGGCGGGCTTCACCGGTCCCCACACGATCGCGACCTCCGTCTTCCTCGGGGCGCTCGTCGTGCTGTTCTGCGGGTTCTGGTATCAGGCGGGACGGATGACGCTCGGCCCCGACCCGGGGAGGAACGCGAATACGCCCGAGCCGGAAGTCGTCGATCTCGGAATGGCCGTCGCACTGCTCACCGCCCTGATCGCGGTCGTCTCGGCGTTCTACCTGCCCGCGCCGCTAACGGCGCTGATTCGTGCGGCGACGAAGGTTGTCGGGGGAGGCGCATGAACGACGCTGCGACCATCGTGTCGAAAGCCCTCGGCGTAGCGGACGGCGCAGTGCGTGAGATTCGCCCCGGGGAGCTCGTCCTCGACGTCTCCGCCTCGGCGTTGCCCACGCTGGCTACCCGGGTCGTCCTGAGCCTGAGGGCCCGGTTGATGTCGCTCTTTGCCACCGACGAACGGCGTGCTACTGGAGCGTTCGTCGTGCACCATCTCTGGTCGTTGCCGGGCCTGGGTGTGTTCCTTCGCGTCTCGGCCGCCATCGGTGCAGACACGCCATCGTTTCCGTCGATCGCGGCGAAGTATCCGGTCGCGAACTGGTTCGAGCGGGAGGTCATGGATTTCTTTGGACTGGTACCAGACGGACACCCGAATCCCCTGCGGGTGGCGTTGCACGACGACTGGCCCGACGGCGCGTGGGCGCTTCGGAAGGAGTTTGCTGGCGATCAGCTGGTGCCGCGCGTCTCCGGCGACTTCCATCCGTTCCGTCCCGTGACGGGGGAGGGCGTCTTCGAAGTACCGGTGGGGCCGGTGCATGCGGGCATCATCGAGCCGGGCCACTTCCGGTTCGGCGTCGCCGGCGAGCCCGTGCTGTACCTCCAGATGCGGCTCTTCTACGTGCACAAGGGCACCGAGAAGCGATTCGAGCAGCTGCCGTGGCGGCACGGGCTGTTCTTGGCCGAGTCGATCTCGGGCGACACGTCCGTGGGCCACGCGCTGGCCTACGCGCACGCGATCGAGCGGCTGACGGATGTCACGGTGCCCGCGCGCGCGCGCGTGCTTCGCGTCGTGCTCCTCGAGCTGGAGCGCGTCTACAACCATATTTCGGACATCGGCGCCCTGGCGACCGACGTGGCGTTCTCCGTGCCTGCAGCGCGGGGGCAGGCGTTGCGCGAAACGCTCGTGCGTCTCCACGAACAACTGTTCGGCACGCGCCTCCTGCGCGGGACGATCGCGCTCGGCGGGGTGAAGCACGACCTGTCAGCCGACCGGCGCGATCAGCTGGCCGCACACCTGCGCGCCCTGGAGCCCGAGTTCGACGACCTGATCACGATGCTCATCGACGCGGGCACGTTCACCGACCGCGTGGACGGGACCGGTATCCTCACGAACCAGGCCGCGCGTGACCTGGGCATAGTCGGGATGGCGGCTCGCGCCTCGGGCGTGGACGCCGATCTGCGGCGTGATCATCCGCACGACGCCTACGCGGGTCTTCGTTTCGAGGTGCCTGTCGAGGACGGTGGCGACGTGCGCGCGCGCCTGATGATTCGCGCGCGCGAGGTCGAGCAGTCGTTTGCGATTCTGCGTCAGGCACTCGAGGCCATGCCCGAGACGCCGCTGGCGGCGTCGATGCCGACGACGCTGCCGCCGAATGCCTCGGCACTTGGGTGGGCCGAGGCCTGGCGCGGGCCGTGCACGCACTGGATCGCCACCGGCGACAGCGGCGAGATCGCCCGCGTCAAGGTCACGGATCCGAGCTTCATCAACTGGCCGGGCCTCATCCAGGCCGTGCCCGGCAACATCATTCCGGACTTTCCCGTGATCAACAAGAGTTTCAACCTGTCGTATTCGGGAAACGACCGCTAATCCCGCGAGGGAGCCATGTTCCGCATCATCGCGAAAAGTATGAGGACCGGCGTGCTGACCGAAGCGCGCCCCTTCGACGTTCCCCCGGCCTTCGGGTTTCCCGTGATGGACTTCTCGCGGTGCACGGCGTGCGCAGAGTGCGTGAGCGCGTGCCCGACGGGCGCCATCCGGATGGAGGACCCGGCACCGGGCCGGCGAACGCTGTCACTGTCGTACGCCGCGTGCATCCAGTGTCGCGAGTGCGTGGCCGGCTGTCCCGAGCAGGCAGTCAGCCTCAGCGGTGATGCCGACGTGGCGGTCTTCAGTCGCGATCAACTCACGCAGGCGGGCACCTTCGACGTGACCGCCGATGGCCGGTGCGAGTTCCGTTCGTCGGTGGTCCAGCCCGGGCCGACGGTGGAAGCGTCGGCGGCCCGCCTTCGCGAGCGAATCCGCGGCCGACTGGGCCGGTCGCTTCATGTGCGCCAGGTCGATGCCGGCAGCTGCAACGGCTGCGAGCTCGAGATCACGGCGACGACGAACCCATTCTTCGATCTGGAACGATTCGGAATCCATTTCGTCGCGAGTCCGAGACACGCGGATGTGCTCCTGGTGACAGGCCCGGTCACTCGCAACATGGAAGTCGCGCTTCGGAGGACCTACGACGCGACGCCCGAGCCGCGGATCGTCGTGGCCGTGGGCGCATGTGGCTGCAGCGGCGGTCTGTTTGGCGAGGGCGGCTATGCCGCGCTCGGGGGTGTCGATCGCGTGGTCCCGGTGGACGTGTACATACCGGGCTGCCCGCCGCGTCCGCAGGCGATCCTCAACGGCCTGCTCGTCGCGATGGGGGTTCGCGCCGCCCGCTCGGGCGGTTAGATTCCCGCCGCCGCCGAGCTACCGGCCCTGCGCAGCCTTTCAACTGCCTGGCCGACGCGCAGCGACGCGTTGAAGATCGTGCCTACCTGGAGGCCGCCGGTCAGGCGGTGGCGGCCGATCGCTTCGAGTCCCGCTGACGCCAGGCACCCGCAGTTCGAACAGTCGGGGTTGCCGCCGAACTGACACGGCATGATGCGTCGCTCGAGGTCGGCCGAGTAGCACTCCGTGGTCCGGGCGAACACGCAGTTCTCGGGCGAGTCGGGCGGTTCCTCGTACACCTTGAGAACGCCCTCGCGCATCTGGAATTTCGAGAACTGAGGCATCAGCCGGCGAAGCTCGGCCACGACCGTCATGCGGTCGGCCTTGGTGAGGCGCTCCTGCGAAATCTCCCCTTTTTGTGGGGTGTACAGGCTCATCCAGATGAGTCGCGTATTGGGATTGTCCTGCCAGGTGCGAAGGAACTCTTCGAGGTAGCCGTCGCGGCGCACCTGCTGCCGGGTAATCGTGCAGTGCACCGTGATCTGGTGGCCTTCGATGTGCTTCAGGATCCGATCGTAGGTGGCCGGAGCGCGGCGCACGTCGTGCTCAGGCTGCAGGCCGTCGATCGAGGTCACGATTTGCAGACGCGGAATCGCTGCCCATGCCTTCGGAATCGGCCGCACCGCGCTGGTCACGACCTGCGTGTGGATGCGCCGCTCGCCCAGCTCCGGCAGGATCTGGTCGAGCTCGCGATAGCGCACGAGCGGCTCGCCGCCGACGATCGACACGTGTAGCGGGCGATGCTCATCGACGAGCGCCATGAAGCGTGTGACCAGTTCGTCGCCCTTGTAGTCCGACAGCCCGCGCAGCGTGACGTCGCCGCCGAGGTGATCGTCGCCGTAGGCGTAACAGCCGGGACAGCGGAGGGGGCACTCGCGGGTGATCTCTATCGAGATGTTCGGGCGATAGCCCGCGAGGATCCGGCCCCAGGCCTGGACGATTTCGCGACCTCCAAGGTTTTTGCGCGACATGGCTCGCTATTATGCTCTGTTATCCTGCAGGAGTAGATGCCCTCACCCAAGCGACTCCCCAAGATCAGGCGCGGACGCTCGAAGGTGCACGGTTTTGGCGTGTTCGCCCTCGAGCCGATCAACAAGAACACCCGTATCATCGACTACGACGGCGAGCTCATCGACCACAAGGAAAGCCTGAAGCGCGAGACGAAGTATCTGAAGCAAGGTTGTATCTGGTGCTTCACCGTGAATCGGCGGTGGGTGCGCGACGCAAATGTCGCAGGCAACGTGGCGCGCTTCGTCAACCACGCGTGCAAGCCCAACTGCTACAGTCAGATCATCGGGCGGACGATCTGGATTCGCGCCGGGCGCAATATCAGGGCGGGTGAAGAGCTGACCTACGACTACTACACCGACGGCGAGCAGGTGATTCAGTGCCGGTGCCGGCCCGGATGCACGCGAAAACTCTGACGCGGCGGCGGCTCGTCTTCGGTGGGTGCGCCGCGCTCGTGCTCAGAACGGCGGGGGTGTCGGCGCAGCGCGATGTGGACGAGCCCGACCTCGATGCGGCCAGCGCCGGCGGGACGATCCGCCTCGGCACGCTTGCCGACGGGCGGGTGACGCGGATTCCGCTCGAGACCTACGTGGCGCGCGTCCTCGCAGGCGAAGCCGACGCGCGGATGGCCGATGGCGCACAGCAGGCGCTGGCGATTGCCGCGCGCACCTACACGCTGCGCAACCTCGACAGGCACGCGCGCGAGGGTTTCGACCTGTGCGACAGCACGCATTGCCAGGTGCCGCGCCCCTCGACGCCTTCGTCTCGCCGCGCGGCGTTGGCCACGGTCGGGCAGATCCTGACCTACCGCGGAGCGACCGCCGACATCTTCTATTCGGCGTCGTGCGGAGGACGTTCCGAGCGCGCGCGTGACGTGTGGCCGGCGGCCGACCATCCCTACCTCGTCTCTCGCAAAGACGATGTATGCGCGAATGATCCGGAATGGTCAGTCGATTTCCCGATGGGCCGGGTGCAGGCGGCGCTGGCGCGCGCAGGGTTTGCAGGCACCCTCCGCGATGTCAGGGTAGACGGCCGGACCCAGTCGGGGCGCGCGGCGCGGCTGAGGTTGGCCGGACTGCGCCCGGATTCCATGGCGGGCGGCGACTTTCGCCTGGCGATCGGCGCCGTGGACCTGCGGAGCACCGCGTTTGCCATCGAGAAACGGGGCGACACGCTGCATCTGACGGGCCGGGGGTTTGGCCATGGCGTGGGGATGTGCGTGGTGGGCGCGGGGCGCCGGGCCCTTCGCGGTGAATCCGCCAGGAAAATCCTCGATCAGTACTACCCGGGCCTGGATGTGACACCCCTGCCGCGGTAACCGCCCGGGCCTATAATGGGCCCATGCTGATACGCAAGGCTCCAGACCTGCGCTATTCGGATATCACGCCGAAGTCGCTGTATCTCAAGCGACGCGAGTTTCTGCAGACCGCCGCGGGTGCGGCAATCGGAGCCGCGGCGACGGTGATGAGCCCACCCTTCGCGGCGCGTGCCGATGCGCAGGCGCAAGGGCAGGGCACCGGACACGGCGCCAAGCTCGCGAACATCAAGAAGAGTCCCCTCAGCACTACAGACGAGAAGGTCAACTCGTTCGAAGACGTCACGAGCTATAACAATTTCTACGAGTACGGGGCCTACAAGGAGGACCCGAAGGCCAACGCGTGGCGCCTCAAGCCGCGTCCCTGGACGATCACCGTCGAAGGGTTCGCGAACAAGAAGGGTGTCTTCGGCTTGGACGAGTTCGTCAAGCCGTACACGCTGGAGGAGCGCGTCTACCGGATGCGCTGCGTCGAGGCGTGGTCGATGGTCATCCCCTGGGTGGGCATTCCGCTCAAGGACATCATCGCGACGTGCGACCCCACGTCACAGGCCAAGTACGTCGAGTTCGTCACCGCGATGAATCCTGCCCAGATGCCGGGCCAGACGACGCGCATGCTGCCGTGGCCGTACGTCGAAGGCCTGCGGATGGACGAAGCGACGCACCCGCTGACCATCCTTGCCGTGGGCATCTACGACGAAGTGCTGCCCAATCAGAACGGCGCGCCGATCCGCCTGGTGACGCCGTGGAAGTACGGCTTCAAGGGGGTCAAGTCGATCACCAAGATTCGCTTCGTCGACTATCAACCCAAGAACACCTGGCAGGTGATGGCGCCCAATGAATACGGCTTCTTCGCCAACGTCAATCCGGCCGTCAGCCATCCGCGGTGGAGCCAGGCGAGTGAGCGACGCATCGGCGAATTCTTCAGACGGAAGACGCTGCCGTTCAACGGCTACGGCGACCAAGTGGCGTCGTTGTACTCCGGGATCGATCTGAAGAAGAACTATTGAAGCCGGTCGTCGTCCTCAAGCGGGCGATCTTCGCCGCGGCGCTCATTCCCGCCGCGGCGCTCGTGCTCGACGCCTTCCAGGGACAGCTCACCGCCAACCCCATCGACTACATCACCGACAGAACCGGCGACTGGGCGCTGCGCTTCCTCATGATCACGCTGTGCGTGACGCCGCTGCGCCGCATCACCGGATGGAACCCGATCATCCAGGTGCGCCGGATGCTCGGGCTCTTCTCGTTCTTCTACGCCTCGCTGCACTTTCTCACCTGGTTCGTGCTCGACTGGTTCTTCGACATCTCCTCGATGGCTTCGGACGTCGTCATGCGTCCCTTCATCACGCTCGGGATGGCCACCTTCCTCATGTTGCTCGCACTTGCCCTCACCTCGACGACGGCGTCGATCCGGCGGCTGGGGAAGCGGTGGACGCAGTTGCATCGCCTGATATACGTAGCTGCTGTGACCGCGCTTACGCATTTCTGGCTCGTCGGCAAGGTGCTGCTCACCGAAGTCAGCTATTGGGCCACGTTGCTCACGTTCCTGCTGGGATTCCGCGCGTGGTGGGCGTTGCGGGCGCGTCTGCGCTCACGGCCGGCGCCCGCCAGATAGGCATCGGGTCAGGGCATGTATCCCACCGTTTTTCGTATCGGGACATTCGACATCACCAGCTTCGGCGTGCTCGTCGCGGCGGGCGCCTTGGTCGGTTTGTGGATTCTCGGACGCGAGCTGAATCGAAGCGGGCTGCCGGCGTCGGCGAGCGATGCTGGCCTCTGGGGTGTGGTCGGCGGCCTGGTGGGTGCGAAGCTGCTGTGGTCGATCGAGCACATGGCCGAAGAGCCGTTCAGCGCGCTGCTGCTGAGTCGTGGCGGTCTGAGCTGGTTTGGCGGGTTGATCGGCGGCGTGGGCGTAGGCCTCGCGGTACTGCGATGGCAGCGAGTGCCGATCGTGCCGATGCTCGCCGCGGCCGCGCCGGCCCTTGCCGTTGGACACGCCATCGGGCGCGTCGGCTGTTTTCTCGTCGGAGACGACTACGGACGGCCGAGCGATCTGCCATGGGCGGTGGCGTTTCCGCAAGGCTTGCCTCCCGTGGACGTGCCGGTGCATCCAACGCAGCTCTACGAGGCGCTCGCGTTGACGGTCGTGGCGTGGCTCCTCCTCCGATGGCGGCGCGCGGGTGTCTCCGACGCGGTCGTGATTGGACGCTACTTCGTACTGGCGGGATCGATTCGCTTCGCGATCGAATTCATTCGCGTCAACACGCGCATCCTGGGCCCGCTGACTCTGGCGCACATCATCTCGATGGCGTTGGTGCTGCTCGGCGTGGCCATACTCGCACGCCCGCCGCGCGACGCCGTTCGGAAGCGGGCGGCGTCGCGTCGAAACTAGAACATGTCCTCGACAAAGCGTCCCACCCCTGCGAACGAACTGTTTCCGGTGATGTACGGAGAGCTGCGCCGGGTGGCGGGCCGGTATCTCGGACGCGAGCGGGCCAACCACACGCTTCAGCCGACCGCGCTCGTCAACGAGGCGTGGCTGCGGCTGCAGAACGAACGCGGCTCCGAATGGCAGGGTCGTACGCATGGACTTGCGCTTGCCGCGCAGGCCATGCGCCGACTGCTCGTCGATCACGGGCGTCATCAGAAAAGCGACAAGCGGGGAGGGCGCCTTCCGCATGTCGAGCTCGACGAGCTCTTCCAGGCGGCAAAGACCGCCGCCGTGCCGGTGGAAGATCTCCTCGCGCTCGAGGGGGCGCTGTCCAGGCTCGAAGCGATCGATCCGCGAGGAGCGGAAGTCGTCGGCCTGCGGTTCTTTGGAGGGCTGTCGGTGCCTGAGGTGGCCGAGCACCTCGGGGTGTCTGCGCGCACGGTCGAGAGCGACTGGACGCACGCGCGCGCGTGGCTCAGGCGCGAGCTGGCCGGGCCATAGTCAGTCCCGCGGGCGTCCCCGCCCGCCTAGAAACCAACGACGGCCGCGACGTGAAGCCGTCGAGGAGGCGCGAAGCCGTTGCCGGCCGCGAAGAACGGATTTGGCTGCACGTAAGGCGCAAGATAGGGTGGCACGGGCAACGTCCGCAGGTCCAGATACTGCTGTGAGTCGGTGGACAATTGCGTTTGGTTGTTGAAGACGTTCAGCACGCGCGCTTCGAGCGAGACGCTCGCGCGCCCGTTGATCGGCAGGCGATACGCCCCCATCAGATCGAGATTCGCCCACGTCGGATTGCGATGGCTGCCAGCGGGCTCCAGATAATTCATGACGGCGCCCGGCACGTCGCGGGCCCGCGCCGCCCACGGCGCACCGCTCTGCACGCGCAGGTAACCAGACGCGGTCACCCGGCTGGTCGCCTCGTACGACGTGAACACCTTGACGACGTGCGGTCGGTCCTCGAGTAGCGGTCCAAACCGGTTGGGATCCTCCACGTAGGTACCAGGGCCGTCCTGGATGAACGACGAGGTGTTGAAGACCGACATCACGGAGTAGTCGAGGTCGTAGTTGCCCTCGAACCGGCTCCAGGTGTAGCTGACGTCGCTCATCCAGCCGTTGAGGAGACGACGACGAACGTCCGCCGTGAGCGCCCGGTACGTCCGGCGGGCGTCGGCCGAACGGCACGCGGCAAACGAGACGCAAGGCAGATTGGCGGCGACATACGGCCCGCTGGTTGGCGCCGTTCCGTTGATTCGCGACGGGACATCCTCGATGAAATGCCTCATCGTGCGAAACATGAAGAACACGTCCAGGCTGTAGGCCCCGGCAAACGGTGTCGCATACCCGACGAGCGCCTCGTCCGTATAGGTCGGCTTGACGTCGGGATCGATCATCTTGCCGGTCGTGGAGGCGAGGGGCGCGCTGGACAGCTGCCGGCCGCTCAGATCGAATACCGTCTGCGTCTGGAAAACGCGGTTCGGGGCGAGACTGCGGCCGGCCGACTTCTGATCCATGTTCGCGTAGCGGCCCCAGTGGGTATACAGCTTGTCGCTCTTCCCCTCGCGCACTTGGTAGCTGACACCCAGGCGGGGCTGCACTTCGTCGAGCAAGCCGAACCGGAGGAAGCGGCAGGTGTCGCCGCGTGACTCGTAGACGGCAGCTCCTCCGTGCATGGTGACCGTCGAAGGACACCCGTTTCGGCCCTTGACCTTCTGGGCGAACTCGTCCCGATTCAGGAGGACGCCCAGATTCAGCGAGGTTCGATTCGCGATTGTCACGTCGTCCTGGACAAACAGCGAGTGCGTGCGACCCTGGCCAGCCTGTGGGGGCTGGGGGGTGAAGTACCGCGTACGCAACGCCGGCACGTCATTCTCCGTGACGTTGGCGATGAGACCCCACCCGTTCGCGATCCGGTTGAAGATTTCCTCGCCCAGTTCGTAGCCCCCGCCCGCTTTCAGTCCGTGACTGGTACGGCCAATCTCGAAAAACTGGGTGAAGGTCCCGCGCAGCTCGTGGCGACTGTAGTTCTGGATGCTCGTGAACTGATTGCCTCCAACTTTGAGGTCAGCCTGTGTCGGGTCGGTGTACTGACCCATCGCCATGAGGTTGTCGGGACGGAACGCCGGGAGGTACCCGAGATCGGTCACCGGAACGTCCTCGTTCCGTTCACTCATGTGCAGGTAACGCACGTCGATCGAGCGTCCGGCGCTCATGAAATTCGTCCATTCGGCGCTGGCGATCCGGCTGCCGTTGTCGGTATTGGTGGCGACACTTGGCGCGGCATTCGAGTCGAGCCCGGCGTCATCGACACCACTCGGTCGATACCGGAAGCCGGCGTTCACCTGATCGCGGACGGTTGGAATGGCCGTGATCTTTCCGTAGAACTCCTCGCCGGTACGAACTTCATCGGGCAGTGGTGTGCCGACCTTGTTCACGCGATCCCACTTCGTCTCGCGGAAGTAGCGCGCCGAACCGTAGAAAAAGATGCGATTCTGCAGGATCGGACCGCCCACGCCGACCGTCGGTCCGACTTCCGTCGTCAGCTGGGGATCGCGGAAGGCGCCCGGCTTGACGTTGAGTGCGAGCAGACTCTGGGGTAGCACGTACTCGTTGACCAGCGACGCGGGCAGCCAGTCGATCCGTCCGATGCCGGCGAAGCGATTCGAGCCGCTGCGGCTCACGGCATTCATCACGCTGCCGGCCGTTCGGCCAAATTCGGCGCTGATTCCGGCGCGCTTCAGGTTGACCTCGGCGATGTCCAACTCGTTCACTTCAGTGCTGAGGTACCCGAAGCCGGGATTGGTGAGGTTCGCGCCGTCGATCAGGTACGTGTTGTCCTGACGTCCGCCGCCGGCGGCGGGCCCGATGGGGCTTCGGTTGTCGGCCACGCCTGGAATCAGCTGGATCAATCCGCGATAGTTGCGCTCGAGTGGCAGGCGGTTGAAGACGTCGGCGTTGACGTTGAAGCTCGCCTCGGTCGACCGGGTGTCGACGACCGGCGAGGCCGCGGTGACTGTCAGTTGCTCGGTGACCGCAAGGCCGACGACCATGTCGACCTGGGTATCCTTTCCCACCTCGACGACGGCCACGCGTCTGGCGCCGGCCACGCCATTCTGCTCGACCGTGATCGTGTAGGTGCCCGGGAGGAGATACTCGAATCGAAACAGGCCGTTGACGCCGGTCTGAGCGGTGCGGCCAACAGGGAGCCCGTCACCCGAGATTGCGACCGTTGCGCCCTCGACCGCCTGCCCGTTCTTGTCGAACACCGCGCCCGACACCGACCCGGTGTCCGCTGCGTAGGCAGGAATCCCCAAAGCAAGTGCAAGAGCCACGACGATGAGCAGCCATATAGACCCGGGTCTGGAATCCGTCATGCGGCAACGAGCTGAATCGGTCGGATCGTAGCACGGTGGCTACTTCTTCCCGATCCATGTGAACCCGGCGCCGGCGCCGGCGCCGTCTGGCGACACAAGCGGGACCAGCATGAACTGATGGCCGTGCCCCACGGTGACGGTGCGACCGGCGATGATTCCGATCGTCGCGCCGAACGCGACATCGCTCCAGTAGTGACGCCTCATCTCCACGCGCGACGCCGCCACGTACGACGCAACGGCGTAAGCGGGCATGCCGACCTTCCAGCCGAAGCGCCGCTGAAGGACGGTGGCCGAGGCGAACGCCGTCGAAGTATGGCCCGATGGGAACGAGAACCCCGAGCCCTCGGGCCTGGATCGTCTGGTGGCCTGCTTGAACCCGATTGTCAGCGCCGTGGCCATCAGCTGCGCTTGAACCAGGTCGGCGCCCACGCTGACGGCGCAGGGCTTGTTCAATGCACGACCAATCGCGTACGTCGTCAGCGCCGCACCCAGCTGAAGGGGCGTGCCACCGACGATCGTGCCCGGTCTGAACGCGTTGCGAAGGGAAGTCCCGTTCGAGACACCTTCGTTGACCTCCCGGTCGAGCGGGCGCACCGCGAGGGTCGCCGCGCTACCAGCCGCAAGAATCCCGAGCGATTCCTTCGATGGCAGCTGGCGGAAACTGTGGACCGTGCCCGTAATCAGCTGCCGTGACGACGTGGAGTCGTCACACGCAGTCCGTGACAGCAGGCTCGATTGCGCACGCGCGGGCGCCACCCAGCCCAGCACGGTAACCATGAACAACAACGCAGACAGACGGGTTCGTGGGGTCACAGGTCTCCTCTTCACTGGCGCTCCGGCAGGCGTTCGAAGCCCACCAGGCGCCACTCTCCATTGCGCAGGCGGAAGAACGCATCGACGGGCGTTTCCCACGACGGGTGCGCGGCGCCGACGGCGCTCAGCGCCACCTTGATGAATGCCCCGTCGGTCTGGGGAAGCCCCTCTGGCGCCTGGAGCGACGTTGTTCGACCAGACGTCTCGCTGATGACGTGGGCGGCGCCGGTTGCGTTGTCGTACCTCGACCAGACGGCCCGGTAGCCGCGCGGCGCGCGCGCGAAGTCCGAGTCGACTGCCGCGTTGCCGAACGTCAGCGTGCCGTCGTGCAGCGAGGGATCGACGATCGGGTTGACGGCTGTCAGATAGGTCCGCCCGATCGCGTTGCGCCGTTCCGCCAGCGCCCGGACCAGAAACTCCTCTGACGCCTGGTCGCCGAACTCACCGGTGCGGACGGCGGCGCGCAGCATGTCGGTCGTCAACGCCATGAGCCTTCGCGCCGCCCAGAACTGGTCATCCGCGCGGGCATGCAGGAACGCCTTGTTGGGAACACGCGGCCTCCAGAGATTCGGATTGAAGTCGGTGTTGTCCTTCGGCAGGCGTCCGATGGAATGCGCCTCGTAGAACGCCTTGGTTTGCCATTTCGGCGAATTGAAACCGAATCCGAGCATGCGCTTCGCGACCTCGCGGGGCTCCACGAGATATTCCTCGCCGGCCGCGTAGTCGGCCGGACCGACGCCGCCGCTGCCGAGCGATGACCCAAAGTCGATGAGGTGGTGTCGCACGACCGACCTGCCGCCCTCGGCGACGAGCGTGTCCAGCGAGTTGATCGCCTTCGCGTCGACGTGATTCAGCCACGCTGCGAAGACGCCGTAGCCACGCAATTCACGCCGGTCTTCGTGCGGCACGATGTCGTTGGGGTCGTCCGGCCGGGTGCCGACGAATCGCACTCGTCCGATCGGCTTGCCGGGCAGCGCCTTGCTTGCCACGATCCGATACGAGCCATCTGGTTCGCGGTCTGCGCGCGCGAGCAGATCGTCGATGTCGTGCAACCGCATCGCGCGCTTGCGTCCGCTCTCGGGCGTGAACGCCGCCTCGGCACCCACCACCAGTTGGTCGCGATGCATGTAGGCGATGTGATTCTCCGGCACGTTGTATCCGAGTGCCCACATCAGTTTCGTCACGGCGACCTCGGTGCCTGTCGCCATGCCGCGCTGGCCGCGTGGGTCGAACTTCAGGAACCAGCGCTGACCGATCGCATCCTTAACGGTGAAACCCGGCGTGACGCCATCGCTCTTCGACGATGTCACCGTCCATCGGCCTGGGGCGGGACCGTCGCTGACGTTCGGACCCATGGCGACGGCTTCGGGCGTCAGCTCGTGCAGACCGACACGGTTCGTGAACCAGCTCGAGTTTGGCACCTCGTCCACCGAGTTGATGTTCTGCGCGCGCCGAGGATTGGACACGGGAGCTCCCGTGACGACGTTGGCGGCGAGATCCACGAACAGATTGACCTCCAACGGCGTGATGCTCGAGGCGTCCTGCGTCGCCGGTTCCACCCATATCGGGTCGTCGTCGTAGAACCGCGGGGTCGACGCCGAGACCAGCATCGTGGCTCCGGTCGCGATGGCAAGCGCGCTGACGATGGCTGCTGACGTTCGCCTGACTGCGTAGCTGGTCATGGATCGAATCCTCACTAGAAACTGGGGCTGAACGAAAACGCCAGGCTCGTGCCCTCGTGCGTGCGCGCGAGTTCTATGCGCGTTACCGTGCTGGTCAGCGTATGGAACGACGCGCCGATGCCGTAGGCCGTTTTGAAGTCGTGGAAGGTGAGGCCGCTCAGTTCGGCTGCGACCTTACCCGCGTCGGCGAAGAGCGCCATGTCGACAAACGGTCCAGCGATCCAGCGGTATTCACCCGTCAGGAGCAGCCGATTGCGATCGCGAAAGCGCCAGGCGGGATAGCCTCGGAGGGCGTGGCTGCCGCCGAGATCGGGCAGCAGAGAGAAAGGCACCTCCTGTCCCGGCGCCGTGATGGTTGACGTGGCGAGCGCACGCAGGGCGATGACCCAGTTCTCGCGCAGGAGGGGCACGAAGTGCTGGGCCTCGGCATCCACGCGGCCGAAGCTGTTCGACCCCGCGTTGGCCTGGTGATAGTCCGACCACTCGAGCCGATAGAGCCCGCCCCGGCGCGTGTAGCGGGCGGCCGTGCGCCAGTCGAATTCCGCGAAGAGCCGCGCGACACGATAGCTGCGGTCGATGGAGACGATCGACGTACCCGTTCGGGCGGGACCGGTCTGAAGCTGAAGCGAATCGAGACCGCCCCCCACGGCAACCAGGCGAGCCGCCTGCACGCGCGTGGAGACGCCCAGCGTCGTGGCACGGTATGCGTAGCCGATGCGACCCTCGGGTCGCGAGTCGTTTCCGACGCCGTAGAACGCCACGTCGGGCGCGTCCTGCCAGTTGGCGCGCATGGCGAGCACCACACGCCTGTCGGCGAACGCCGGCACGACCAGGGTGGCGTCGGCGGACTTGTAGTTCTTCACCGACCAGGCGGCGTGCGTATCGAATCTGCCGGTGTCGCCGTAGCGTCCCCTGTAGCCAGGGCCGAACGCGATGCCGCCCCCGTCGAACATGCTGCCGATGAAGGGATAGAAGGGACGCGTGGGGGTCATGAGGCCGTCGACGAGCAGGAGCCGCTCTTCCAACGGGTCAGGCTCGTACGGATGCAGGCTGGTGGCCTTCTCTGCCTGCTGGGCTGCCAGTCGGCTCTCGCGAGTGTCTTGCGCGGAGGCGACCGTCGCGATGGCGATGATGAGCGAGGCCATCGCCGCCCGCGCCGCCAGTGGCCGAAGCGTCGCTCGCGAGACCGCCTTCTGTGGCGCGAGAATCATCAGCGCCAGGCTCAGCCAGGCCAGGGTGAGCGCGATGTTTCCGACCGCGAACTGCTCGATGGTCAGGTGCAGGACGCTCGAGCCGACGTAGACCACCACCGCCGACAGGAGGTCGCCTCCGCGCACGAAGAACGTGTCGATCGCCTGCTTCGCCTTGTACTTCTCGTCGCGGTTCGTCGGCAGCCAGAGGAGCTGCCGCGCCGTATTCATGATCGAGTAGTCGGTGGCGTTCTCCGCGGTCTTGATCCAGCGCACCACCGAGAAGCCGACGCCCGCGGCGACGATCGCGTAGCCGCCGAGCGCGATGAGCGGCAACGCAAGGAGGGCACCGCGCAGGCCTCGATACTTCACCAGGCGCGAGGTGACCAACGCCTGGAGCAGAAATGCCGTGACGTTGACCCAGAACTGATACTCGCCGCTGAAGGCGCCGATGTACGCCTGCTTGTCGAACGCGGCATCCGCCAGTGCCAGCTCGTTCACCCGGCTGGCGAGCAGTCGGGCGATCAGGTACTCGCCCGTCGTGTTCACCACGTTCAAAAGGACGACCAGCGCCGCGATGAGCCGCAGATACCGGCTGGTGAGCACGAGCCGGAAGCCACCGTCGGCCGAAAGTATCGGCGTCGGGCGCGCAGCATGGCCGTCGTCGCGTCGGCTGATGCGGAGATAGAGCAGCACGCTGACAGCCAGAAGGACCGTTGAAATGTGGAGCATCAACTGCGGCGGGATGCCTGCGTGGAAGAGGCGGGCGGCGATGAGCGAGCCGAGTGGCGCGCCCGCGGTCATGCCGATCATGATGATTGGAAACAACCGGTCGCCGGCGTCCTTGGTGTAGATGTCGTTGGCGAATGACCAGAACTGCGCCACGAGCGACACGTTGAAGATGCCCACCCAGATGAAGAAGGCGACGCCGATATAGGGCACGTGTGCCGCGACGCCAGCGGCGAACAGTTCGATGGCAGCGATGAAGAACAGCGTGACGCCGATGAGCAGCTTCGCCCGGTCGACGCGCGTGGCGAACCACGCATACAGCGGCACGAATCCCATCAGCAGGAGCGCCTGCCCGGCTGCCGCATAGGACCGAACCTCGGCGCCGCCGCCAAGCAGGATGAGCGGCTCTCGGATGGTCTTGATGACCGAGTAGCACACGAGCAGCAGGAAGATGTTGACCAGCATCAACAGCGCCGTGCCCCCCTCGCCGGCGCGGACGTCGGTGAAGAGCGAGAGGGCGCGATCCAGCATCGTCTTGTGGGGCGTCGGCGTCGGGGTGTGAGCAGCTCGGAACATTGGCCTCTCCTGTTGTCTGGCTGCTAACGCGTCAAACGACGCCAAACCCCGCAGCGGGGGTCTTGTCCCATGCCGCCGCGATGCCCTGGAGGGTGATCGACGGGTTCGAGCGGAGCAGGCCGGCAATCACGGCATCGTGTTGAACCGGAGGACCTTCCGGTCGTCGATACACGACAAAAGGCCAGAGTCCGTGCCGGATGGGCGCGGGCAACACGCCCTCGAGGTACTCGAGGGCCGTCCCTCGAAGGTGTCTGTCGTCGCTGTGGATACTTCGAAAAGCGATCTGGAGAGGTTCCCTTGGCAGCACGAGGGACAACAGCGTGAAAACGTGCGCCAGGCTCTGGCCTGCCCGGTCGCGGACGAATTCATCGAGGGGCGACTCGTCGGCCAAGCCGTTGAGCAGGCGTTGACCCTCCCAGACGGGGCGCCCGACAGCCACTTCCCGAAGAACAACCTCGTACACGCGCTCGCGGTCCAAGACGATGCGGGGGTTTTTGTCGAGGATGGCGGCAAGCGACCGGGCGGACTGGAACCGGACGTCGAATCGAGGATCGTCGAGCGCCGACAGGAGGCCGTCGGCGGCTCGCTGCGACACGCCAATCGACAAGACGCGCGCGAGCCGGCGCCGCACGGAGTAGTCCTCGTTCGGGTCGAGCAGGGCATCGGTGAGCTGGCCGACATGCTGCTCGGCGACCTTGCGGAGGGCGAACGTCGCGTATTCCGCGATGGGCTCGACCGCCAGCAGTGGGATCACGTGGGGAATCAGAAGCGCTGGCAGTTCCTCTACCCGGGCAAGCACCTCGATGGCGCCGTCGCGGCTACGCGATCGCAGGGTCAGAATGTCCTGCACTGACTGGTCGAGCGTCCCGACCGGTGTCGCCTTGGCGTTCGGTCGCCGGAGCGTGGAGCGGCCCGCTCTTCGGCGTTGCATGGTGAGCAGCACCTTCGCCGTCGAACCGTCTCCGGTGTCGGTCAGGCTCATGCCGGCACCCTGGTTGACGAGGCTGCTTTCGAGCGAGCGGAGATACCAGCGATTCAGGTGGCTGGCCGCGATCACCGCGCCAGCCGAACTGGCGATGGCCAGCGACACAATGGCCGAGGACTGGGCGGCGGGGATGAACACGATCGCGAGTCGCGCAAATCCTCCGCCGACGGCGTCTCCGAGGCGATCGACCGCCACGTCAATGATTGACTTGGCGGCCCTCTTCTCGGCGGTCGGAATCGGCGTGTAGAAGAGCTCGTATCCAGCGCGAAACCACGACGCCCTGAAGACCGACTCGCCGGCCCTCGCCACCAGGAGGCCCCCGAAACCTGGCGCGACCAAGCTGCCAAGACTTCCGGCGAGCAACGCAATCGAAGGAGTGCTCGTAGTCAGCGCGAGCCCAAACCGTTCGAGCACGGCGCGGCTCGCCCACGTCTGGAGGATGAACGAGACAACGCTCGTGACGGCGTAGTACAGGGCGAAAAACCGAAGCAGCCCGTCTCCTGGGCCGAAGGTCTCGACCGCTCGCGCCTTGAAGACGTAATCCAGGAGCGCCGCGCTAGCCGTTCCCAGCAAGACCAGCGTCGCCAGGACGCGCAGTTGCGGCGCCTCGGCGATCACGCGCAAGCCAGAGCGTAGTGGCGGGATCGAGTGGTATTGGACGGCGTCTTGGACGGCGTCGACCGGCGCCGCCCGAAGCGTCAGGTCGGTGGCGGCCAGGCCACGAATGAGTCCGGCCGTCACCAACTGGAAGACGGCGAGGACGAGCAGCATGCAGGGCCCTCCCCACAACGCCGCCACGCGCTCGGAGAGAAGGGCGCCGAACAGGCCGCCAAGCGTGCCGGCACCGGCGATCTGGCCAAAGCGCCTCTTGGCGGTGCGCGGGTCGAACCGCTCGCCGACGATCAACCAGAACCCCGAGGCCAGCAGGGGTCCCGCCGCGGAGACGTGGAGGTACACGACAACGGCCGTCAGCGACGGAGCCTCGGCGCGGAAGAGCCATTCGCCCAGAAACAGGGCCGCGCTGGCAACGAATGAGGCTGGTACCAGTGTCGCCGGCGCGATGATTCGGCTCCATCGTCCGTGTGCCGTGACCAGCAGAATTGCGCCCACGGAGGTGGCCATGAGCATCGTGGGAAGCGCGGTCACGTTCAGGCTGGTCAGAAACAGCGTATCCCGCGTCGCCTTGCCGGCGACGAACTGCGCCGTCACCGAGGCGGCGCAGAGCATCGTCGTGCACATCGTCCGCGACCTGTCAGTCATCTCGGGGTCCGCCTTTCAAGGGTGCCAGTCGCTGGTACCCGTCTGTCGGTAACGCGTGAAAGGGACGAAATCCCCGCAGGTCGCGGCCCGGATTCGCGTCTCGACGCCTCTGCCGGGTTTCGCTAGACTCGTCAGTAATGTCGTCGCTGCACCACCGTGCGAAAGACGTGTTTCTCGCGGTACTTGGCCGGCCGGCCGCCGAGCGGGCGAGTTTCGTGGCGGAGGCCTGCGGAGACGACCCGGCCCTGCGGCAGGAAGTCGAGTCGCTGCTGGCGTTTCACGATGAGGGCACAGACAGTGATCCCGGTGCGGCACCGGACGTTCGGTTTGCGCCGGGCGACGGCTTTGCGGGTCGCTATCGGATGCTCAGGCGGATTGGCCGCGGCGGCATGGGGGAGGTCTGGGAAGCTGACGACCTTGTCCTGCAGACGCCGGTCGCGCTGAAGTTGATCAATTCGACTGATCCTGCAGCGCGGGAGCGCATCCTCGACGAAGTTCGACTTGCACGGCAGATCACACACCCCGCCGTGTGCCGGGTCTTCGACATCGGGGAAGCCGATGGCGGAATCTTCTACTCGATGGAACTGGTGCGCGGCGAAGACCTGGCCGCGCTGCTCCGACGTGTGGGGCGGCTCCCCTCGGAGAAAGTGATCGACATCGCCCGCCAGCTGTCCTCGGGCCTGGCGGCGGCGCACCGGCAGGGCGTCCTGCATCGCGACCTGAAGCCCGCGAACGTGCTCATCGACGAGGACGGGCGCGTGCGGATCAGCGATTTCGGGATCGCCATTCAGCGAACCGAAGCGAACCTTCACCTGCGCACGGGCACCCCTCGCTACATGGCGCCCGAACAGCGCGCGCACGGCAGCACGCTGTCGGAGCAGACAGACATCTACGCGCTCGGTCTGGTGCTGTACGAATTGCTCACCGGATCGGATGCCTTCGGTCGATCCCGCGCCGCCGATTCCTTGCCGAAACCCTCGACGCTGGCGCCCAACGTCGATCCACAGCTCGAACGCGTGGTCATGCAGGCGCTTTCGGCGGACCCGGGCAAGCGGCAGGCCTCGGCGTCAGAAATAGCCGCGGGTCTGCCCGGTGGCGCCGCCAGTTCGGACACGACCTCCACGCCGGCTGCGCCACAAGGCTGGGTGCGAACGCCGTGGTGGGTCGCCGCGGCGGCGCTGGCTGCCATTGTAGGCATTCTGGCCGTGGCCTCCTCGTATTTCGTTTCGCCTGGCGCCCGGACCCTGACCGAACAGGACACGATCGTTCTGGCAGACTTCGACAAC
>Ga0210380_10000150_pt1 | contig 39520 bp, 71 predicted proteins | sample PLM4_5_coexredo_FD_155476 | JGI IMG/M metagenome (GOLD analysis project Ga0210380, IMG submission 155476) | Groundwater sediment microbial communities from an aquifer in East River, Colorado, USA - PLM4_5_coex redo | ecosystem: Environmental > Terrestrial > Soil > Riparian zone | place: USA... | reverse complement strand
CGTTCTACTCTCGCCGCTTCCCCCCGCCCAAAGCCCACCCCCCGAGTCGACGATGCTGCTGTATGCGCTCACGCACTGCGCTCACTCGCGTCGCGACTGGCTCACGCTGACCCCCGACACGAGGAGCAATCATGCCCAAGGCAAAGAAGAGCGACCCGCGACTGCCCCCTGACGCAGACTCGAAGCGCGAGAAGATGCCGCCCGAGGGCGTCGTCGAGTACGAGAGCGACGCGCCCGAGAACGACGACGCGCAAGACCACGACGAGCTCGTCGAGGAAGTCGTCGAGCGGCCGCGCATGCTCGTCGTGCCCGAGGTCGTCGCAGCGTTCCCCGATCACGAGCTCATGTCGACCGACAAGGCGGTGCTCGCGTGCAAGCTCACTGACAGCGAGCGCATCGGGAAGGGCGCACGACTCGCGCAGCTTGCCGGCGATCTCGACGAGCATCGCGCGAACGCTGCAGTCGTGAAGGCCGACTTGAAGGACGAAGAGAAGCGCATCCTGAAAGAGCTCGGCGAGACTGCGCGCGACATTCGACGCGGGGCAGAAGACCGCGTGATCGCGACGTGCGTGCTCGCCGACTACAAGACGAACGAAGCGAAGACAGTGCGACAAGACACTCTCGAAGTGCTGTGGTCGCGCGCGCTCACGCCCGAGGAACGGCAGCGCGTGCTGTTCCCGAACCCGAATCGGTCGACAGAGCCCGACCGCAAGACGCTCGCAACCGGCGACGCGTCGTGAACGCGCGTTTCTTCGCGTACGTCGTTCTCGCTGTCGTGCTCGGGCTTCTGATCTACGGCGCGCTTTTGCGCATCGATTGGCGACTGTTCTCGGGCACGCACTCGTGATCGATCTGCGATTCGGAGACTGGCGAGAGACGATGCACGACGACGTCGTCGACGTCGTGCTCACCGATCCGCCGTACTCGAACGTCGTCGAAGACGGCTTTCGGTCGGGCATGGCGCCCGCTGCTGAGTGCGGCATCGGCTACGAGCCGCTCGACGAAGCGTACTGTCGAGCATTCGTCGCGTCGTGGCTGCCGCGCGTGCGGCACTGGTTCGTTCTCTTCGGCGATCACATCTCGAACAGGTGGTGGCTCGACGCGCTCGACGCAGCCGACTTGTGCGTCTTTGCGCCTGTCGTCTGGGCGAAAGACGGTGCAGCGCCGCGCTTCTCGGGCGACGGCCCTGCGTCGCAGTGCGAGTACATCGCTGTCGCTCGCACGCGCGGCACGTGGGCGACTGATCCCCCCTGGGGTTCGCTGCGCGGTTGGTATCGAGACTCGACAGTGCGTGCGCTGCATCCCGAGCGCGAAGAGATCACCGGGCAGAAGCCGCTGTCGCTCATGCGACGACTCGTGCGCGACTACTCGCGCCCGGGTTGGACGATCGCTGACCCGCACGCCGGCTCGGGCACGACGCTGCTCGCTGCTCGCGTCGAAGGGCGACACTGCATCGCGAGCGAGCGCGACCGCGACACGTACGCGCTCGCTGGGTTGCGACTCGCGCAGCCGTTCGAGCGCGACCTGTTCACGCGAGAGGCATCATGATCTGGCGCGAAGTCACCCGATGGGACAACGCAACGCGCGAGATCGCCGATCGTCACTACAACCGGCAGAAGGTCGGCGCTCGACAGTTCGTGCCGCCCGGGCGCTGTCTCGTGCTGCACGCTGAGACTGCGAGCGGCCGCGCCTTCTGGATTACTTCGTGGCCATTCGCGCAGTACGTGCGGCACGCATGGCCTGGCGCGTGGGTCTGCTCAGCGTTCCGCAACGAGGGCGCGGGGCTTTCGAGCGAGCTCATTCGCGCAGCAGTGCGTGCAACGTGCTGGCGCTGGCCCGACGTCCCCGATCTCGGCATGATCACGTTCGTCGACGCGTCGAAGGTGCGACGCAAGCGCGACCCCGGGCGGTGCTTCTTGCGCGCCGGCTTCGAGCACGTCGGTGAGACGCAGGGCGGGCTCGTCGCGCTGCAGCTGCGATGCGAGCAGATGCCCGCGCCGGAGCAGCCGCTGCGCTCGACGCTTGAGCTCTTCGCGAGGGCGTCGTGAGACTGCACGTCGCGCCGATGAACAGAGCCGACCCGACAGTCGGGCGCGACTTCGCGACAGGCTTCGTGCGACAGCGCAACACGGACGACTACAACGCGTGGAAAAATCACGCAGCGATGCTCGTGCGTACATTGTGGGCACCGCGCGCGAAGCTCAGCCCGGGCCCCGTGCTGCTCGAAGTCGTCTTCGTCGTCGCTGCGCCGAAGAAGCAAGCGGCATCACTCGCTGGGCTCTGGTGCGCGAAGCGACCCGACCTCGATCGCTACGTGCACGCGATTCAAGACGCCATCACCGACGCGGGCAACGTGTGGGACGACGACAATCAAGTCGCGCGCTGCATCTCGGGCAAGCGCTACTGCTTCGTCGGTGAGCCGGCTTCAATCATCGTCGAGTGCTCGAGCCTACCGCTCATGAGCCCGACGCACGAGCTCGAGCTTCAGCAGGGAGGTCGACAGCGAAGCGACGACGACGGGCGGGGAGCAGCAAGCTCGTCGTCGTCGCACTTCCCGCCGATGAAAGGTGCGTTCCGGTGAGCGGCTATCTGACAGTGCCGAACGAAGCGCTCGTGATCGCACGACGCAACCCCGAGCTCGCAGGTGCGATCTTGCTGCTCTACGCCGACGCCGACGCTGACAGATGGGCCCCGTTCGAGTGCGCGGACCGCTGGCTCAGCGAGCGCTTCTCGCTGAGCTCGAGACAAGCGCGTCGACTCGTCGCGCTGCTCGTCGACGACGGGCTGCTCGAGATCGTGCGGCAGGGCGACGAGCATCATGCGCGGAAGGTCTGTCTCGTGCGCCCCGACCCCTCTGTCACACGAGCGAAGCGCAGTCCGAAGCACACTCAGAAGCGCAACGCGAATCGCTACGCAGACGGTTCAAGCTCCACTCTCGAGAGAAGCGAAGCGCACAGCGAAGCGCATCTTGAAGCGCATGACGAAGCGAATGAGTACAACTCTTCAACTCCAGCTCAGACAACTCCAGCTCAGCAACATATTGTCGAGCACGATCCGACCCCGACGCCTGCGAATCTCGTCGAGCTCCCGAGACCGGCGTCGACGTCGCTCGAGCGCGGGTCGTCGAAGCGCGCGATCGGCGTCGTGCTGTGGCAGGCGCTGATGACGTTGTACGTCGAGAGCGGGCACGGCAAGCACGCGCTCGAGCTCGACGGCGATCGGCCGACGACGCTGCTGAAGTGTCTCTCGAAGCTGCACGTCGACAAGCTCGAAGCCGCGAAGCGCATGGTGCACCTGCTCGCCTACTGGCTCTACGGGCCGAACGACTTCTGGCGCACGCACCGCAAGGGCTCGCAGCTGATCGGCACGCTCTTGCGCCCGACTGAGATCGGGGTTCGCTACTTCGACGCTGAGTCGTGGGTCTTCGACGGCGTCGTGCGCGACGAAGCAGGAGCGACTACGTCGAGCACACGTCGAGAGTCAGGGTACGAACGGCAGATGCGCGAACTTCAACGACAGATCGACGAGGAGGAAGCACAGCATGGCGACGAAGAAGGGCATCATGCGAGCGGTGCAGTTGCTGAGATCGGGGGGTTGCTACGTCCAACACCTCGAGCTTGAAGGCGCAGTCGACGAGCTCGTCGTCGACTGGCACGCAGCGCTCGTCGACCTGAGCGACGAGCAGCTGCGCATCGCAGCGTCGACGCATCTCGAGAGCGAAGACGGTCGAAAGTGGCCTACGAAGTTCGACTTGCGCGAAGCGCTGAAGCAAGCGAGCTCGCGTCACCCGACTGCTCGAGTCGGCTGCGACGCGTGCGACCAGACGGGCATGCGCGAACTGATCCGCATCGACGCCGAGAATCGGCGCATGCGCGCTGTCGCTGCGTGCGACTGCCCGAAAGGGCAAGCGATCTCGAATCCGCCGACGATGCCGCCGAACGCACCGGGCCGACACTGGAAGCCGCCCGAGTCGTTTCACGCTGTCGTCGCAGCGTGGAAGCGACAGGGCTTCGACGTGCTCGTCGCGAGTGCAGACGAGCCGCACTTCGCGCTGAGCGAGTACGACACGAGCGAGACGACGCGCGAACGACTCGCTGCTGCTCGAGCAACCCCGGGCGGCGTGCTCACGTTCGTGCCCGAGCGCATCCCATGACGCCCGACTACATCGTGCCCGGGCTCTTCGCGATCAGCGGCGCATGCTGCGTCGTCTGCGTCGCACGTGGCGAGCAGAAGTTCGCAGCGACGTGGTGGTTCGCAGCGATGGGCTGGGCGCTCTGCTGGAAGCTCGACGGGTGGCTGCGGTGAGGCTGAACCGCGACGAAGAGCGCGCGCTGATCCGCATCCACCTCGCGGGCTCGAGACTGCGCGAGTGCGTCGCGAAGCTCGAGCACGACCCGCGTGCGCTCGACGAGTGGGACGCGGCGGTGAAGAACGCGCCCGAGCACGAGCACGTGAACGCAGCCGATATCGTCGCGCGAATCGCGGGCGACCTGCTCGCTGCTGAAGTCGGTCGCGTCGGTCGTGGGCAGACGAACGCGGACGTCGCGCAGTTCGTCGACGACGCTCGACGCATCGTCGCGCTCTCGCGCGCCCTGGCACGTTGACGCGTCGAGCCCGCGATCAGCGTGCTACGCTCGGCATCGTGGGGCCGAACGTGCAACGTCGTGGGTAGAACCTCCCCTCGGCGCAGTGACTTCGAGGTCGAGACGCGTCGCGCAGACGTCGAAGACGCTATGCGTGCGGGCCGCTGGAACGCAAGGACTCGAGCGTCGCTCATGCAGCGATGGGCCATCGGGCGCGTGCAGCTGTGGCGCGACTACAACGCGGTCGTCGACGCATGGGTTGCGAGCGTGCGACTCGACGTTGCCGACCCCGCGCTCGACCGACTACGGGCGCTCCAGCGCTCAGCGCTCAGCAACGTGATCGCGTTTCCGACAGCGGCTCGACGACTCGTCGCTCGAGCTCGAGAGGAAGACACCCATGAGTGAGCAGCACAACGGGCGACCGATCCCCGCGACACCCGGCGTTCAAGTGCCCGCAGGCGCGCGCAAGGATTGGCTGGGAGCCGATCAGCGGGTTCATGGGCGTCGCGTTCAACGACAAGGGGCAGCCGATGCCCTGCCCCCTCATCGTGCTGCGCAAGAAGCTCGCGAGCGTCGTCGTCTGAGCCGTGCTCGACGTCGAGGGGCAGTGAAGCGTAGACTTCACCGGGAGCGGGCATGCCACAACACACGCGCGAGCAGATCGAAGACCGCATGCGTGCTGTCGAGCTCACGTGGATGTCGGGTCAGTGGTCGCTTGCGAGCATCGCTGCACTCGCGAAGAAGCACGGCGTCACGACGCGACAGCTGCAGATGGACCGGGCGAAGATCGAAGAGCATCACCGCGAAGCGCTCGCGCCGCTCTTCGTCGACAAGACGGCTGCGAAGAGCGAACTGCTCGCGCGCTCGAGACTGCTGTTCGCTGAGTCGCTGAAGCGCAACCACACGATCACGTGCGCTAAGCTGCTCGACTTCGAAGCGCGCGTGACAGGAGCTCTCGCGCCTGTCGAAGTGCGCATGCTGAACGACGTGAAGCAGATGGACGACGTAGCGCTCGCGCGCACGATTCTCGACCCAGACGCGCGCGCGTGGGCGAAGCAACGACTGATCGAAGCAGGCGAGATCGCCGTGCTCGAGTTGGAGGAAGCAGCAGATGCAAAGTGAGTACGAGCTCGTCGCTCTCGAGCGACTGCACCCGTGGGAAGCGAACCCGCGAAACAACGCGCACGTCGTCGAGCAAGTCGCGACGTCGCTGCAGCGCTTCGGCTTCCAAGCACCGATCGTCGCGCTGAGATCGGGGCGCATTCTCGCAGGGCACACGCGCTACGCAGCAGCGCAGATGCTCGAGCTCGAGCACGTGCCCGTGAAGTGGAGCGACCTCGAGCCTGGTGAAGCTGAAGCGTACGCGCTTGCCGACAACCGACTCAGCGAAGAAGCCGAGTGGGACACGACTGCGCTCGGCAAGCTGCTGCTCGAGCTCGACGGCGGCGGCATCGACGTGACAGGGCTCGGCTTCAGCGACGAAGACCTCGAGCAGCTGCTGCACGTGAGCACGGGCGAAGCGAGCGCTGAAGGCCCGCGCGACCCGTTCGACGTGGGCAGCGTGGACGTGATCGACTTCAAGTTCGGCGACTTCACTGCGAAAGTCGAGCGTCGCGTGTACGACGCGTTCAAGTCGAAGCTCGCTGAGTTGAAGACGACGAGCGAGTCGCCGCTCATCAGCGACGTGCTCGTCGCATGGCTCGGGCTTGGTGCATCGTGAGCGTGCGCGTGCTGTGGTCGCACCCCGATGGGCTCACGCGCATCGTGAAGCCGGGCAAGAACTACGCTCGCGTCGAAGTACGTCGACGCGCTGACCCGAACGACGACACGTGGCTCGCGTTCGGCATGATCGGCGGCGTGCCCGAGTCGGCGATTCTCGACCTGCTCGAGCGTGTCGACGAGCTCGAGGCGCGTGTCGACGAGCTCGAGCGCGCGCACGGCACGGGCGTGTTCTCGTGAGCCGGGGCGCTGACATCGTCGTCGACGTGCAAGGCTTGCCTGAAGTGCGCGCGAAGATCGCTGAGATGCAGCGTGCAGTCGACGCAGTGCTCGTCGCGCGTCGACGCGAGCGTCGCATGATCGTCTTCGGCTGTGCGCTGCTGATCGCTGTGTCGCTGTTCCGCATCGCGGGCGCGCTGTCATGAGCACGCTCGTCGAGCGACTCGAAGAGGGGCAGCGTGCACGCACTGAGATGCAAGCGCGACTCGGCTGCATCCCGCTCAGCGTGCTGAAGCTCTCGCGCGGTGCGCTGTCGCGCAGCATGTTCCGACTGCAAGCCGAGAAGGAGCTCGGGAGCGTCGTCGGTGTGCCGACTGCGACTGAGCTCGAGCAGATGTCGCCTGCTCAGCGTGCGAAGAACACCGAGCTCGCGTCGCTCGGTCGCATGGCGAGCGGGCCCGACCGCATCGCGAAGGGTCCAGGCGGCGCGCGCGTGCAAGTCAGCATCATGCCCGCTGAGCTCGTCGCGTTCGTGTTGAACTACTACGGCAAGCCGGGCGACGTGTACGTCGACCCGTTCATGGGCCAGGGCATCCAGATGCAGACCGCGAAGCGGCTCGGCTGGCACTACTACGGCTACGACTTGTGCGCCGAATACTTCCGCTACATCGACGCAGTGCGCGCGAAGCTCGACGACGGCACGACGACGATCTCGATCACGAACGGCGACTCGCGCAGCATGACTGCGATCCCCGACGCTGTCGGCGACGTCTGCTTCACGTCACCGCCGTACTGGGACATCGAGTGGTACGGCCCGGAGCCCGAGCAGCTTGGGATCGGGAAGTCATACGAGCAGTTCATCGAGGGCATGCACGCAGTCGCGCTCGAGCTTCGACGCAAGATGAAGCCCGACGCGTACGCAGTCATCAACGTGAACGACTTCCGACGACACGGGAAGTTCTACCCGTACCATGCGCACACGATCGATCTCTTCGAGCGTGCCGGCTGGCGCACACACGACACGTGGATCATCGAAGGGCTCGTTGGTGGACTGCCGCGCGCGTACGCAGTCGATCACAACCGCAACCGCATCGCGCCGAAAGTGCACGAGTACGCGCTCGTGTTCAGAGCATGAGACTCGGCGTGTACGAGCTACGCATCCTCCGACTCGCAGCCGCGCAGCCGGGCGTGCGCGCAGCGCGAGTGAACGACGGACTCGCGGGAGGCTTCGCGCCCCCCGAACAGCGGCGCATCCCGAACAACATGCGCGCCGGGATCGTGTTCGCGCTGCGCAGTGAAGGACTGCTCGAGAAGCACAAGAGCTACCGACCTGGGCTCTACATCACCGACGCGGGGAAGCTCGCGCTCGAGCGTCTCGAAGTGAAGGACGCATGAGCGCACTGCACGCGCTCGTCGCAGTTCGCACTGTCGTCGTGCACGGCGACATGAGCGACCGCGTGCTCGTGTGGCAGCGCTTCCTCGAAGCGATCGGCGAGCTTAGCGTCACGGTCATGGCGACAGCGAAGCATGACTTCCCGCGCGATGGGCTCACTGGCGTCGTCGTGCTCGCTGAGTCGCACGCTGCGATTCATACGTGGCCCGAGCGCGAGTGCGCGTGGTGCGAGCTCGCGACGTGCGGCGACCCGAAAGACCTCGAGCGCTTCGTCGTCGCGCTGCGCAGACTCGGGGACGTCGAAGAGCTCTTGTGAACAGGCCCGACGCTCGAGCAGTCGCGACTGCTGTGCTCGCAGCGAAGCAGCGCGTGAAGATGGGCCCGATCGCGTACGCGCGACTCTGGCACGTGCCGCCCTCTGAAGCTGGCTCGAGCTCGCAGCGCGACGCAGTGCGCGCGATGCTGACAGCCGACCCCGACGTGCTGTACGCGTTCATGCTCGGCGGGCACCGCGCGGGCAAGAGCGACGCGGGCGCGCAGATGGACGTCGCGCTTGCGCTCGGCTCTGCGCACCCCTGGGTGCAGGCGTGGCTCGAGGGCAACGGGCTGCCGCTCGACTGCATCCCGCCCGAGCCGTCGACAGTGTGGTGCGTGTCGCCAGACTCGAACGACAGCATTCGCTTCGTGCGTCCGAAGCTCGCGCGCTACCTCGGCGCGAGCGCTGAGTGGAAGAACCGCGAGGGGAACGGCGAAGCTAAAGCGACGATCGAGACTGAACGCGGCGTCGCGACGTGGTGGTTCAAGAGCGTCGATCAGCATCGCGACGGCTTTCAAGGTGACGCTGTGCGCGCTGTCTCGTTCGACGAAGAGCCGCTCGACTTCGACGTCGTCGAAGAGTCGAGCTACCGCGTCGTCGACTTGCACGGGCGTCTCTACTTCAGAATGACGCCGCTCTACGGCTGGACTCGTCTGCTCGGCGAGCGCGTTCGCAATCCGCAGAGCGACACTGTCGTGCGCTACATCTCAGGCGTCGACAACCCGCACGTCGATCAGCACGCACTGCGTCGAGCTCACGCGTCGACGAGCTCGCACTTGAAGAGCGCGCGCATGCACGGCAGGATCACGAGCGCAGAAGGGCTCGTGTACCCCATGTTCGACAGAGCGAAGCATCTCGTGCGCGCGCATGCAGTCGACGCGAAGTGGCGTCGCTTCTTGTCGATCGACTTCGGCACGCGCAACCCCGCGTCGTGGCACGAGTACGCGCTCGACTCGAAAGACAACGTGCTGCACGTCACGCGCGAGCACTTCGTCGCAGGGCTCACGATCAAGCAGCACGTCGCTGTGTTCACGGGCATCGACGTCGACGACCCCGAGCTCACGTCGAAAGCGCGTCGCTACTTCGCGCAGCGCAACTACGAAGTCGCTGTCGCCGACCCCGAGGACAAGCAAGCGCGCATGCAACTCGAAGACGAGTACGGGCTCGAGACGACAGCAGCGAACAAGGACATCAGGGCGGGCATCGACGCTATGAGCGAGCGACTCGCGCTCGATGCGAACGGCAATCCGGGCATGCTCGTGCACGACTGCTGCTCGCACTTCGTCGAAGAGATCGAGGGCTATCGCTGGCCCAAGTCGACGCTGAGCTCGAGCGGCGATCGTGAGCAGCCCGTGAAGCGCGACGATCACGCGATGGACGACGCGCGCTACCTCTGTCTCTACTTGAAGACGCACGACGCACGCGACGAGTACGCAGTCGCGTCGCCGCTTGGTGTCGGCGAATCGTACTGGCGTTAGGCTCGACGTCGAGTCGCTCAGGGCTGCAAGAGCGAACCGCCCCTAACCAGGGCGGTTGCCCACTCACCCCGAGGGAGCTCTCATGCCTACGACGTTCAGACCGCTGCACGACAGAGTGCTGATCAAGCGCATCGCAAGCGACGACACGACGCCCGGCGGGCTGTACATCCCCGAGAAAGGACGCGAGCGCCCGACGCACGCGCACGTCGTCGCAGTCGGCTCGGGTCGCGTGCTCGAGAACGGCAAGCTCGTCGAGTGCGCAGTGAAGCCGGGCGACCTCGTCGTCGTCGGCAAGTGGTCGGGCGACGTGCTCAGACTCGACGACGTCGAGCACCTCGTCGTGAAAGAGAGCGAAGTGCTCGGCGTGCTCGAGTGAGCGAGCACGAAGAGCTCGAGCGCGATGAGCCCGTGTGGCGCTGCGTCTCGTGCGGCGACGCCGAAGTCGCAGAGCCCGAGTCGATGCTCTGCGCGGCGTGCTTCAAGGCGAGCATCGACGAGCTCGTCGTCGTGCTGCGATCCGTAATCACGGCACTGCTCGCTCCTACGTACGACGAGGCGGTCGGTATTTTCACGCACGACTACAAGCGCTGAGCGCTCAGCGTGCGCGGCTCATGAGCGCATCCGTTTGCGCAGGTCGCGATCGTACGCGACGTCTTCGAACGAGTCTGCGACGTCGCGCAGGAAGAACGCGACGCTCTGCTGCTTCTCTTCGCCGCGCGCGTTGCGCAGCACGACGCGCAGCGTGCGCGTGTCGACGCTCTCGACGCTGTGCTCGAGCGCGAGCTCGCTCGCGAGCGACTGCAGTGCGCTGAGCAGTGTCATGAGTACTCCGGCAGCGTCGACCAGTACGTCCAGTGCGACTCCATCGCCGTCATGTCGATGCTCTCGACGAGACAGGCGCGTCGCTCGTCGAGCACTTCCCAGATCGACCACGAGGGTCCGTCGTCGTGCTCGTCGCTGCCGTCAGTCATGCGAAGCTCGAGGTAGACGAGCTTCGCGCCGTAGTAGTGCACGGGCTTCGTGCTGCGCACGAGCGGCTCGAACGGGACGTCGACGCTCATGAGCGCACCGCTGCGAGCACGAGATGCCCGTTCCCGACGTGCAGCACGCGCCCGTCGACGACGCTGCGCAGCGTGTACGTGAGAAACGTCCCGACGAACGTGCGTCGCATCGCGACGTCGCGCACGACGAACTGCTCGTCGCGCTTCATGCCTTGGTCGTCGACGAGCGCGACGACTACTTGATCGACTTCGTACTTCATGGCTGCTTCCTCTCTGGTTGAAGTTGTCACTGCGCTGCGAAGAGAAGCTCGCGCAGGTAGTTCGTCGCGTTCAGCGCATCGACGAGCGAATACGCGCGCTCGTCGAGGTGCATGCGCGTCGTCTCGATGTACTCGAGCACGTTCTCGAGGCGCTCGTCGTTCAGCGACGAGAGCGTGAGCATGCACGTGTACAGAGCGATGCTCGTGTTGCCGAGGTACTCAGCGTTGCGCGCGCTGCGTCCCGTCTTGGTGCAGTTCGTGATCTCGCTCTCGAGCATCGACGCGACGCTCGTGAGGAGAAAGCGCGCTTCGCGGATCGTCTCGGTGCGGTCAGCAGTGTGCGTTGTCATGATGAAAGTGTCGTCTGAATACTGTGCCGGGTCAACGGAAAAGCGACGTCACTTTGTAAACTCTTCGGAGTGACGCTCCGACGCGGTCTTTCCAGGGCGCGCGCCGCAGTGGTACGTTCGTCGACGGCGCGCTCAGCACGTTGCGCGCGTGCGTCGAGCGAGCTCGAGCAGCGCACCCCCCGCGGCGCGCTGCTCGTCTTCGCGCGCTGCGCTACGCTCGACGTCATGCTCGAGCTCGGGCTCACTCGTCGACGTCTGCTGCAGTCGCTCGTCGCAGCGGGTGCTGCTGTCGTCGCAGCGCCTGCACTGCGCGCGCTAGAGCTCGTCGAGCCTGTCGTTCGCAAGACGCGCTCGCTCGTGCGCGGCATGATCGTCGCGCTCGACGAGCACGGGCACGTGAAGCCTGCGAACGCGGACGACCACGTGATCGGCGTGTACGACGGCGAGAGCGTCGTGAAGTTCGGTCGCGTCGCCGTCTCGTGCGACGTCGTGCTCATGAGCCGCGAGCATCGACCGCTGCAGAGCGACGAGAGCGACGCGCTGTGGCAGGCGTTCGCGCGGCCGCGCTCGTAGCTCGTCGCTGGACTTCTGAGCCGAGAACGTCGTAGCCTCGCCGCGTCTCGAGCAGCGGAGCGTCGATGGCATTCGCCCAGGGTACGATCACTCGGCAGTCGTTCGTAGTCGGCGACGACGAGTACCTGATCTGCAAGTGGACCGACACCGAGGCAGGCGCTGCGACTGAGGGCTCAGTGCCCGAGCTCCCGATCTTGTGTCGACTCATGCAGTACAAGGCGACTGCGAGCGCGTCGACGATCAACCCGCGCTTCACTTCAGCGAGCGCTGCTGCTGCTGGCTCGCACGACGATCTCGGCACGTGCGCGACGACAGCGATTCAGATCAACGAAGAGCTCAACGCGCTGATGACGCTCGCTGCGTCGAGCACGAGCGACCGCACGGGCACGATGTACTACAAGGATCAAGTCGCGTCGGGCACTGCGACAGTGCAGCACACGGCAGTATACAAAGCGGGCGCGTGACGTGTCACTCGGGGGCAATCAGGGGCTGAGCCTTCGTTGTCCGTGCGGCGTGCTCCCGCAGTCGCAGGGCGGGCTCTTGTACCCGCGCGATCGAATGCTCGGCGGGTACGTCAATCTCGCGACGCGACTCTTTCAAGGCGCGACTGTCGCCGATCTCGGGCGCGCAGCGGGCGCGAAGTCGATCGCGTTCCCAGGCGTGACCGAAGACTGGACGCTCGCGAACGGCACGGCGAACTTCTTGACCGCCGACCCGAACGGCTGCTTCATCGACTCGAGCGGGCTGAAGATGCAGTCGGGCTCGAGCGCGTGCTCAGACGATTGGGGCGACGGCAACATCCTCGGCCCGTGCCTCTACAAGCTCGTGAGCGAGATCGTGCCCGCTGCGTTGTGGTCGAGCACGTCGCTCGGCTTGCTCGCGATGTACTCGTACATCGATCTCGTGTGGGTCATCGACTCGTCGAGTGCGAACGCGAATCAAGAGCACATCGCGTGCGGCTTCGGGACGACGTCTGCGTTCAACAACGGCGGGTCTTGCAAGTCGGGCTTCACGACTGCAGCAGCTGTCGGGGGCAGCATCCAGCGCGGCACGTACAACAACTCCAACTCGCTCGTGTCGTCGATCACTGGGCTGGGCACAGTGACTGCGCTTCGCAACCGCATCACCCCGGGCGGTACTGACGTCGCGTTCGGCACAGCGTCGGGGCTCACGCCGCCGTCTGCGTGGTACTCGCGCGACGCGCTCGGCACGATGGCTGCAGACAACACCCCGAACGCAGCGGGCAGCACGCTGAACAAAGACATGGTCGCTGCGATCGGACTCGTCGACTCGAACGGCGGGGGCGCGTTCACGGGCTGCGTGAAGGCGCTCTACATCAACGCGATGCGCCACGTGCCCGGGCAGTCGCTTGCGGTGGCTGCCTGAGATGGTCGCGTTCGCGCTGCTCTGCGCGCTCGCTCACGCGCTCGTCGGGAGCGACTACGTGCTCGTGTCGCCGAACGGCATCGACGCGCAGACGTTCGACGGGCTGAACGCAGCGCACGGCGCTGACAAGCTCTCGCTCTACAACTCTTCGTGGGGCGCGACGATCAACCCGAATCAGTTCAACATCCTCGTGCGCGTGAACGACGATCGAGTCACGTTCGTGCGCCCGTACAACACGACCGGCGCAGTGAGCATCCCCGCCGACACGTGGGTCATCGCAGCGAGCGACACGAAGCTGCCCGTGCTGTCGGGGTACGACGTCGAAGACGTCTTGTGGGTGCGCCCGACAGACGTGTGCCCGTCGACGAACGGCGTGCCAGTGATCGTGTTTCACGACCTCGGCGCGACGTCGACGAACTTCGAGACGACGCTCGATGCGCTCGACGCTCTCGACTACACGACGATCACGCTCGAAGAACTGAGCGACTGCCTCAACGGGGTCGGCTCGCTGCCCGCGAACCCGATCGTGCTCACGTTCGACGACGGCTACGACTCGCACTTCGCGTTCGGGGCGCAGCTGCTTCACGAGCACGGCATGGTCGGAACGTTCTTCATCATCACCAACCGCCCGGGCACGACTGCGACGTGGGCGACGTGGGCTGAGATCAACGCCGGACTCGCGACGTACCCCGACGCAGTCGAGCTCGCGTGTCACTCGCACGCAGCGCACTCGAACCCCGGCGGCGTCGGGCTCTACATGACGATGTCAGACGTCGAGCGCGCAGCAGACCTCACCACGTGTCACGACACGCTGCTCGCGCAAACTGGCGTCGACACGTACGCTGTCGCGTGGCCGTTCGGGCAGTACGACGAAGCGCTCGTCGATACGGCTGAGTCGGTCGGGTACTCGCTCATCTTCACGACGAAGCTCGGGCTGAACCATCAGCGAAACTCAGACGCAGACGGGCACGTGCGCCGCTTCGGTGCGAACGTCGCCGATGCGTGGTCTGACACTGAGACTGCGATCGACAGGTGGCACCTATGTCTCTGACACTGGCAGGAAGAACGGGCGGGCTCAGTTCGTCGGGAAGCGGGCTCAGCGTCGCGCAAGCCGAGAAGCTCGCTGTCATCGTGCACGGCACGCAGAAGTTCCCCGTGCCGCCCGAGATGGGCACGTACGACGCCGACGCGACGACTGGCTCGAACCGCGACGTCGCTGCGCGCCTGCTCAGCAACACTGCCGACAGCGAAGGGCGCTTCATCTTCCAGCCGCTGCCGCTGCGCACTGGCGTCGCGAGCGTGATCTGTCGACTGCACAACACGATCGGCGCGTCGGGCTCAGCGGGGCTCGAGGTCGCGTACAAGTGGACCGGCGCTGTGTACGACGTGGGCGTCGCTCTCGCTGCTGCGCTGCCCAACGCGCAGACGGTCTACCAAGACATGAGCGCGCAGACTGCGCACGTGCCGACCGTGTTCGACATCACCATCGACGGCTCGCTCTTCGACCCGACGAAGCTCTTCGCGATGAAGCTCGAGCGACTCGCGAGCTCAGACGCGCGCGACGACTACACGAGCGGCTCGTACTATCTGCACTGGATTGAGTTGATCTATACGGGCTGGGGCGGAGCAGCGGCCCCGTCCGCACCGGTGTAGCCGTGGGGTTCGGCTCGCTCACGTGTCGCGGCGACACGACGCGCAGCGTCACGACGTCGCGCAGCTTCCCGCTCAGCGTCACTGTCGCAGCTGCGACGAACCCGACCGACATCGCGAACGCGCGTCGACGACGCGAGCACATCGGCGTCGACGTCGACCTCTATCGGCAGATGAAGGCGAGCGGGCTGCTGCTGCTGAACGATCAAGTCGTGCTCACGATCGGCTCGTACAAGTGCCCGCTGACAGTCGAGATTCTCGAGTCGCACTCAGTCATCACCGAAGTGCGCATCGGCACCGACGCAGCGACGCGACTGAACGCGACGCTGCCGACGACAGGCACGCTCACTGCGTACGCGCCCGACACGCCCGTCGACGACGCAGCAGCGCAAGCAGCGGGGCAATACTACGAGTCGAAGACCGACAACGGCTCGAACACGGTCATGATCGTGATCGCGCCGCACGGCGGCAACATCGAAGCCGACACCGACACGCTAGCGACTGCCGCGAAGACAGCGCTCGACGCCGCGTCGCCGAACGCGAAGCTCACGTCGCTGTGGATTGGCAAGGGCTACGGGCTCGGCGGGCAGAGCTCATACGACAGGCACCACATCTCTACCGTCGACACGTGCGTGCGACTGAACCCCGTGCTCGACACGATCGACGCGCGCGGCTGGTCGTACTGTCTCGCGTTTCACGGGCAGAGCACGAACAGCCGCATCGACATCGGCTGCCCGACTGCGCAGAACGCGTTCGTCGACGCGCTCGTGACTGCGCTGCAAGGCGACGCTGCGCTTTCAGGCGTGACGATCGCGCGCTCGAGCGACACTGTCGAGATCGCTGGCGCTGACTTGAACAACCTCGGCAATCGACTCGCCGCCTCGCACTATGTTCAGTTCGAGATCGGGCCGAACGTGCGCGCTTCAGGTACGATGCGCGCAGCAATCGTCTCGAAGATCGCAGCCGCATACGGCGCGCTCTGAAGATGGGGAGGGGAGTCGTGCTGTCGAGGGTCGCACAAGTCGCGGGGGTTCCCCTCCTCGCGTCGGTCGCGAAGGGCGTAGAGCTCGCGCGACCGACGCCTTCAGTGCTGCTCGCGTCGGGCGAGCTCACTGGCTCAGGCTTCACTGCGCTGCTCGGGGTGACGTTCCTCGTCGGGCTCTCGCTCGGCGCTGTCGCAGTGCTCGAGATCTTGAAGGGGCGCAGACGGTGATGCAGCTGCACTCGGGCGTGCCCACGATCTTGAAACTCATGTACGCGAAGCACTATGCCGTCTTCGAGCAGGGGCTTCTGAACTTGAACATCATCGGCGTGCGCTCGAGCTCGCGTCGTGCGGGCGGGTTCGACGACGAGCTTCACGTCGTCTACAAAGAGCTCCCGAACGTGTGGGTCGACGCAGTGTTCACGATCACGACCGACCCCGGGCTCACGTACTTGCACGACCCGATGCGCAGAAGCGGCTGCGCGATCTTGCTGCCCGGGCAGTATCGTCGTTCGCACCGCATCGGCGTGCACAAGGGTCGATACGCAGCGCTCGTGCAAGACAAGCCGATGCGCATCGTGCGCGACGTGAACCGCGACGCCATTCTCGACGTCGAGACGCGACTCGACGAAGCGATCGAGGGCGTCTTCGGCATCAACATCCACGCCGCGGATACGAACCCGTTCGACAACCTCGACCCGTCGCGCGTCGAAGTCGGCGCGTGGTCTGCAGGCTGTCAGGTGTTCAAGGACTCGAAAGAGTACCGCGAGTTTTGGTCGCTCGTGCAGCGCTCGTCGCGCGTCTACGGCAAGAGCTTCACGTACACGCTGCTCGACTGATGGGCCCGCTCGTTGGCCTTGTCGCAACGATTCGCGCCATACTCGTGGCGCAGGAGGTCGCGAAGGTCATGCTGAAGGCACTTCAAGTGCTGAAGGTGCTCGCAGAAGTCGGGCAGCACTTCCCGAAGGTCGGCGCGCGCATCGCTGATGCCGTGGCTGACGGCAAGTTCGACGAGAACGACGCACACGCGCTCGCGCACGAGCTCGCTTCTGAGCTCGAGCTCAGAGTGAAAGTCGACGGCGTCGACGTCATCGACGAACGCGCCGAAGAGCTCGTGCTCGAGTTCATCGCGCTCGTCGTGTCGAACACGATCAAGGCGAAGGCGGGCTGACAATGCACGGGCGCTGGACGCGCGTACTCTCGAACGTGCTCTTCGTCGCGAGCGTCGTCGTGCTCGTGCACAACGCAGTCGCATTCGCGCAAGCGACAGGCGACGGCCCGACGTCGGTCGTCATGACGTCGCCCGTCGACGAGGGGCGCGGCCCCTGGGGCGTCGTGGGCGACATCTCGTGGCCCGCTGCTGCGTACGGGGTCGTCAATCGCTTCTTGACCGTGCTCGAGCGCATGGTCACTGATACGCGCGGATGGCTCGATCGCTGGCTCGACAAGACGAACGGGCGTCTGAAGATCGACTACCGCAAGACGAGCGTGAACGCAGGCTACGTCGAGAACGATCCCGACCGCACGGGCGAAGTCCCGCAGCACCTGCGTCGACGCAGCACGGACCGCCGCAACGGCACTGCGCCCGTCGACGACGACGAGCCCACGTAGCGACGCGCGCGCCTGAGTCGGTGTAGGCTCTCGCGCAACGAGGCGAGAGAATGACCGTTTCGACCGACTTCGAGCTCATGACAGAGATCGGCGGCGTAGGGCTGAAGCGCTCGGGCGGCTGGCTGAACGAAGAGTTCTTGCCCAAGCTCAGCGGCAATCGCGCGCAGTCGGTCTTTCGCGAGATGTACGACAACGACCCGATCATCGGCGCGTCGTGCTACGCCGTCGACATCTTGCTGCGCGGTGCGCCGTGGCACACTGAGCCCGCAGACGACAGCCCGCAGGCGCTCGAGTGCAGCGACTTCGTCGACAGCTGCTTCAACGACATGACGATCACGCACAGCGACTGGCTGCAGCAGGTGCTGTCGTGCGTGCCGTACGGCTGGGTCTTCTTCGAGCAGTGCTTCAAAGAGCGACGCGGCGAGAACGACGACAGCGAGCTCACGTCGAAGTACAACGACGGGCGACTCGGCTTCTCGAAGCTCGCGCTGCGCTCGCAGGACTCGATGACTCGCTGGGAGTTCGACGACAACGATCGCGTGCTCGGGCTGTGGCAGCGCCCGAACTGGAACGTGAACGAGGTCTTCATCCCGGCGCGCAAGAGCGTGAGCTTCGTGCTGCGTGGGCAGAAGAACAGCCCCGAGGGGCGCAGCATGCTGCGCAGCGCGTATCGCCCGTGGTTCTTCAAGAAGCGTCTCGAGGAGATCGAAGCGATCGGACTCGAGCGCGACTTGAACGGCTACCCGGTCATGCAAGTGCCGCCCGCGCTGCTGCGCCCCGCTGCTGATCTCACTGCAGATCAAGCGAGCGCGCTCGCTGCAGTGAAGGCGTTCGTGACCGGCATTCGCGTCGACGATCGCATGGGCGGGCTGCTGCCCTCTGAAGTCGACAGAGAAGGCAACCCGACCGGCTACAAGCTCGTGCTGCTGTCGACCGGCTCGCGCAACGCGGGCGCGATTCAAGCGTCGATCGTGCGCTACGAGCAGCGCATGGCGATGACGTTCTTGGCCGGCTGGCTCATGATGGGCATGGACAAGGTGGGCTCGTACTCGCTGCACTCGAGCGCGACAGACCTCTTCGGCGCGGGGCTCGGCTCGATGCTCGACACTATCGAGCAGGGCGTGAACGAAACGCTCGTCGCGAACCTCTGCAAGCTGAACGGCTTCCGCTCCGAGCTTTGGCCCAAGCGCAAGCACGGCGACGTCGAGACGATGCCGCTCAGCGAGATCGCCGGCTTCATCTCGAGCATGGTCGGCTCGGGCGTCGTCGTGCCCGACAAGAAGCTCGAAGAGTACGCGCGCGAGCTCGGCACGCTGCCCGCGATCGACGAAGAGACGCAGAGCATGCGCGACATGGTCGACATGCTGCCCGAGGGTGTGCAGGCGGTCGTCGAGCCGACAGGCGCGAAGCCCGCTGCTCAGCCTGCGACGACTGCGACGAGCTCGAGCGCGACGCCCGACGCGAAGGGCTCTGCTGTCTTCGAAGGACTGAACGGCGCGCAGCTGTCGAGCGTGCTCGACTTGCTCGAGCGCATGGTCAACGGGCAAGTCACCGAAGGCGCAGCTTCGATTCTCATCGAAGCCACGGGCGTGCCAGCAGACAAGGCAGCTGCGCTTGTCGCTGCGATGCGCGGCGCGAAGCCGCTGCCGACAGAGACTGCGCCCGCCGCGCCAGACACTGAGGGCGGCGCAGCGTGAGCGAGCGCGCGTTCAAGAACCTCGTGCTCGCGTACGTCGACGTCGTGAAGGCGGCTGTGCGCACTGCAGCGAAGCAGCGCAAGCTGATGCAGTGGGAGCAGTTCATCAAATGGGAGAAGCTGCACGCGATGGTGCTCGAGCGCGTGCGAGCGCTCTACGAAGTCGAGCAGAAGACGGGGCGCACTCGAGCTCGAGCAGCGTCGCGTCGCGTGAAGAAGGTGGACGTCGAGGGCAGCATCTTCTTTAACGAAGCGAACCCGTTCGCCGTCGATTGGGCGGCGACGCGCTCGAGTCAGTTCATCAGCATGATCGACGACAGCGTGCGCGAAGCGGTGCGCATGTACGTGCGCGACGCCATTCGCGACGGCACGCCGATCGACTCGCTCGCGAAGCAACTCGACGGCGTCATCGGACTGCGCCCCGATCAAGTCGAAGCGCTGAACAAGCAGCGCGACAAGATGCTGCGCGAAGGCGCGTCGCAGTCTGAGATCGACGCGTCGCTACGAGCTCGAGGCTCGCGCATGGTCAGCGACCGCGCTGTCATGATCGCGCGCACTGAGACGAACGCAGCGCAGAACGCTGGCGCGCTGAACGAGTGGAGCGCACAAGTCGAAGCGGGCGACCTGCCGAAGAACGTCGAGCGTGAGTGGATTGCAGGGCAGGAGGGGCAGTGCCCGATCTGCGAGTCGCTCGACGGCACGCACGCGCACCTCGACGGCACGTTTCACGCGAGCGCGAACGGCAAGAGCTACGTCGCGCCGCCTGCACATCCCGGCTGTCGCTGCTCGCAAGGGCTCGTCTGAAGGAGCAACACGTGTCGCAGTTCGAGATCAGAGCACGCATCGCGAAGGTCGCAGTCGAAGAGCATCTCGTCTTCGGCTGGGCGTACGTGACCAACATGCCGACCGGCGAGCAAGTGCTCGACAACTCAGACGAGTACATCTTGATCGCTGACCTCGAGCTCGCTGCGTACGACTACGTCATGGCGTCCCGCGCAGCGTCGTTGCTCCACACGCAGTTCGCAGACGTCGACGGCGCGCCACTCGCTGAGTGCTGCGAGTCGATGATGTTTACGCCCGAGAAGATCGCTGCACTCGGTGTGCCTGAGAACGTGCTGCCGCTCGGCTGGTGGGTTGGCTTCAAAGTGCACGATCAAGCACTCTGGGAAGCGATCAAGAGCGGCGACGTGCGTGCGTTCTCGATCGGCGGCACAGCGATGAAGAACCCCGGCGAGCGCGTGCTCGAGCCGACGTACCCGTAGCCCCCTTGTTGACGACGCAAGGGGGGTTTCGGTAGTGTCGCGCTCGTTCATGCCAACCCGCCTTACGGACATCAAGGTCAGCGAGCAGGCTTTCGTCGACAGAGGCGACAACAACCCTGCGCTGATCCGATTCTGGAAGCGGGACCCCTCTGAAGGAGAGTCGATGCCGACGCCCGAAGAAGTGAAGAAGGCCCACGAGGGCGAGCTCGCGAAGCGCGACACGGAGATCGCGACGCTGAAGAGCGACCTCGACACGACGAAGCAAGAGCTCGCGAAGTCAGTCGCAGAGGTGGCGAAGCTGAAGACGCCGCCCGCCGACCCGCGCGACGCGCTGCCGCCCGAGATGCGCAAGCGTCTCGACGAGAGCGACGCTCGCGCCGAGAAGCTCGAGAAGGAGCTTCGCGAAGAGCGCGAGACGCGTCGCACGGCCGAGTTCGAGAAGCGAGCAGAGGCGCTCGGTGCGGTGCCGGGCATGACCACGGGCGAGGTCGCGTCGATGCTGAAGTCGCTCCCCGTCGACAGCGCTACGAAGCTCGAGCAGTCGCTGCGAGCGAGCGTCGCGCAAGCGCGCGAGAACACGCTGCTCAAGCGTGAGCTCGGGCGCGGCGGCGAGTCGAGCGCGAACGGCGTCGAGGGCGTCATGGCGAAAGTCGAAGTGCTCGCGAAGGCGTACGTCGCTGCGCATCCCGACACGACGATCGAAGTCGCTCGCTACCAAGTCATGCAGTCGGGCGAGGGTGCGAAGCTCTTCAACGAGGCCCGCGCGGCCGAGCAGACGGAGGACTGACCGTGGCGAAGTCTCAAGAAGGAATCGTGATCTCGTGGCCGGCGAGCGGCGACTTGTCGTCGCACCGCTACAAGTTCGTGAAGCAGACGTCGACGGGCATCGCTCTCGCTGGTGACGGCGAGCGCTTCATCGGCATCCTGCAGAACAAGCCCGCTGCGCTCGGCGAAGAGGCGGCGGTCATGATCGCAGGGCTGTCGAAGGTGAAGCAGGCGGGCACGCTCACTGTCGGCGCGAGCATCGCGCCCGACGCGTCGGGACTCGCGAGCGCAGCGAGTGCTGGCGACGACGGCTCGTGCACGCTGATGGAGAACGGCGGCGGCGCGAACGCGATCGGGTCTTGCGTCCTTCACACCGGCTGCCAGGCCTAAGGAGATCACGTGAAGCCGAATCTCGCAGACGTACACGTTTCGGTCCCGCTCACGACAGCCAGTGTCGGGTGGGCGAACGCGCAAGAAGAGTTCGTGTGGCCGCAGTTCTTCCCGAACGTCGGCGTCGATCAGCAAGCAGGCGTGTACTACGTCTGGAGCGAAGAAGACTTCTTGCGGCTCGAAGCTGCGCAGCGCGCCCCGGGCGCACTCGCTGTCGAAGGCGAAGTCGACCTCACGACGCAGTCGTACAAGACGACGCAGTACGCGTTGCGCCGGAAGATCCCGAAGGAGATTCAGGCGCAGTCCGACGCTGCTGTGCGCCCCGACGTGAACGCGATGCTCTTCTGCACCGACAACGTCATGCGGCGCATGGAGAAGAAGTTCATGACCGAGATCTTCGCAGCGTCGGTCTTCACCGACCTCGTTGCGGGGACCGACTTCACGACGTTCGACACTGTCGGTGGCGACCCCGTGAAGGACATCCAGATGAACTTGCTCGTGCAGTCGCGCAAGATCGGCGGTCGCAAGCTGAACAAGATCTTGATCGGCGCAGAGGCCGACATCTGGCTGAAGAACAACGCGGACATCAAAGACCGCGTGAAGCACACGAGCTCGGGCCCGATCACGAACGAACTGCTCGCGCAGCTGTTCGGCGTCGATCAGTACCTCGTGAGCACTGCAGTCGAGAACACGGCGGCAGAAGGCGCGACCGCGAGCTACTCGGCGATCGCCGGGAAGTCCATGCTCGCTGTGTTCTCGCCGGCCTCCGCTGCGCTCGACACGCCCGCAGCCGGCTACAACATCGTGAACAAGAGCGAGCCGGGAACGGGCGCGAACGGTCTGCGCACCTACGACTACTACGTCGAAGAGCGTCACTCGCGCTTCATCGAAGTGCAGTGCGACATCGCGTTCGAAGTCGTGTCGACCGTCTGCGGCGTCTTCTTCCCGACCGTCATCGCGTAGGGAGCACAGCATGCTTGCTCGCATTCGCAACTCGGTGCTGCTGCTCGTCGCGCTGCTGACAGTCGCGCTGCCCGCGTTCGCTGCCGTCACAGGCGCGAACGGCGGCTCGACGACGATCAACGTGCCCTTCGTCCCGTACGGGCGGGTCTACACGCAAGACGGTGTAGCGGGCGGCACCCAGAAGATCGTCGGCGGGCGCGCGTATCAGGCTGTCTCGTCGAGCGACACGCTGCTCGCGTCGGCTGGTGCGAGCGCGCACGTCGCGTTCGCGCAGTTGTACACGATGCCCGCGAACACGTGCAAGGCGGGGACGCGTGTCCGGATCGCCGGTCGCGTCACTGTCGCGGACGCGTCGGGCGCTGACACGCTCGAAGTGAAGCTCTACATCGGCTCCGCGGCGATGACCGGCACGACGCTGCTCACGACGACAGCAGTGAACCCGGGCGCGACAACCGACTTCCACAACTTCAACTTCACGCTCGTCTGCCGCGCCGCGCCGAGCGCGACGTCGGCCGTCATCGGGCAAGGGTCGTGGACGACCGACACTGGCGGCACCGAAGTAGCCGACACCGTCATTCTCGCGTCGACGAACATGGCGACGTCGAGCGCGCTCGTGATCAGCGTGTCGGGCAAGTGGAGCTCGACGACAGCGTCGACGTCTGCCCGTCTCGACGATCTGTCGGTGGAGATCCTCTGATGGCAGAGCTCATCTTCGTGACGCAGCGCCCGGGTCTGCGCTCGCGCACTGGCGAAGCGCTCCCGGTCGGCTCGAAGCTCACGCTCGAGGACGTCGCCGGCTGGCCGCTGCTCGGCGTGAACGTCGAGCACGGCGTTCTTCGTCTCGAGGTCGACGGCGTGCCGCTCGACCGACTCGTCGCCGCTGCAGCGCTGAAAGTCACGACGCGCGTGCAGCCGACCGGCGGCTACGTGAACGCGCGCAAGCGCGACGCTGCGCCCGCCGAGAAGCACGTCGACGTCGCAGAGCTCCCGCGCGCCGACGCGCCCCCGCCTGCTGTCGAGCACGTCGAGAAGAAGCCCACGTCGAAGCAGACCCGAGGATGATCGGTGACATGGACCTACACTGCTCCGGGGTACACGACCGCAGCTGAACTGCGCGACGCGGTACGCCTGCGGATCGGTGACGTCGACACGAACGACAAGCAGCTGAGCGACGAAGAGATCGTTCACATCATCGGCTCGGGCACGACAGGCTCAGAGGCCGACGTGCTCGGCTGGTCGATCAAGTGCGCGCGTCTACTCGTCGCCCGCTTCTCGAGACAGGTCAGCACGACGCGCGACGGCCTCAGCATCTCGCTCAGCGACCGCGCGAAGGCATATCAAGCGCTGCTCGACTCGCTCGTCGCTGAAGAGGCGGGCATCGTCGAGAGCGACGACGCTGCGATCGTGTGGGCCGGCGGGCAGTCGGTCAGCGAGAAGAACGCTGCAGCTGCCGACAGCGACGCTGTGCAGCCGACGTTCTCTGTCGGCATGGACGACAACCCGAACGCCGGTGCGTCGTCGAACACCCCGTTCGAGAGCCAGTAGCGTGGCGACGATCACGCTCGAGCAGTGGCAGCTGCGCATGCGCGTGCTGAACCAAGACGGCGACAGCAAGTCGCTGATCGGGATCGTGCGCGACGAGTTGCGCTACCTCGGCAAGAACGCGCGACGCGACGCGAAGCGCAACGCGACGAACATGCCGCGCGTGGTCACGGGCACGCTGCGCAATAGCATCTGGGACCGCACGATCGTGCACGGGCACGTCGTCGAGCTTCAGCTTGGCGCGAGCGTCGTGTACGCGCGCATTCAAGAGCTCGGCGGCACGACGCGACACGGCGGCAAGATTCGCTCGAACCGCTTCTTGGGCAAGGCCATGGACACGGCGCGCGTCGACGCGAAGCGCAACATCAGCGCAGCGATCAAGCGCTACCTCGGCGAGGGTGCCTGATGGCGAACGCGAAGCTGCGCACCATCATCGCGGCGATCAAGACGCGACTCGCTGTGCCGAACGGCGCGGGCATCTACCGCGTGAACACGACCGCGGCGGGGCAAGTGAAGACGCAGCTGCGGCCGCTCGAAGCCGTGCCGGCTGGCGCGACGTTCCCGTATTGGGAAGTCGTGCCGCTCTTTCGCTTCACGAGCGAGTTCGGGCCGACGAACAACGTCTTCTTGCGGCACGGGATCGTCGGGATCATCGGCTACGTGTCGACGACGACAGCGACTGCAGAAGCACGCTGCGACGCAGCGCTCGACATGCTCGAAGACGGCATGAACGCGCTCGAGCTCGACCTCACGCTGGGCGGGCTCGTGCGCAACGCGATCTCGCTCGACGGGGAAGTCAACGGGCTCGAGTTCGACGGCTCGCTGCAGGTTGGCTCGTGTTCGTGGGAGTATCACTTCGACTACACCGCGCAGATCGGCGCGGGGACCTGAGGAGAACGCATGTCGTCTTCGCTCTACTACCTCGCAGGCTCTGCTGTCGGCGCTGGCGCTGAGGTCACGTACGGCTCTGCAGTCGCACGCACGGTGTGGTGCTACCCGACTGCGTGCACGCTGCGCCCGAACGTCGAGACGCAAGTGCGCGAGTACACGCGCACGAGCGCGACCGACTTCAACGACTACGAGGATTACATCAGTGCGCTCGGCTGGTCGGGGAACATCACCCAAGAGCTAACGTACGACAACTGCGGCATCTGGCTGCGACAGCTGCTCGGCGCGGGCACGACGACGGGCCCGAGCGGCTCGATCTACCAGCACACGTACAAGCGCGCGCTCGCGTTCCCTGTCGGGCTCACGATCGAAGTGAACGCAGGCGTCACGGTCAAAGACCTCTACACGGGCGGCAAGGTGCTGCGCGGCACGCTCTCGCAAGACGTCGCGAACCGCAAGCCGGTCATCCTGTCGCTCGACCTGCAAGGCACGACGTGGGCGCGCAGCGACTCTGCTGCGAGCGTCACTGCGCGCACGAGCGAGACGCTCTCGCACTACTCGCACGCAGTCGCGACGGCTGGCAACCTCAACTTCAACAGCGCGAACTATCCGTGGAAGCGCTGGACGCTGAACGTCGACAACGGACTCGCCGATCGCCGCTTCAACGGCTCGCTCTACTCGGGGGAGCCGCTCCGATCTGCGCGTTCGATGGTGTCACTCAGCGCTGTCGTCGACGTGAACGACGCGCTCGCTGCTGCGTACCTCGCGCGCACGCAGGGCGACGTGACGTGGACGTACAACGACCCCGACTCGCTGAAGCTCATCGCGTTCACGGGGCACAACGGCAAGATTCGCGAGCTCTTCGACCGCGACATCAACGGGCAGAACCTCGGCGTCGGCGAAGCTGCGCTCGAGTGGAAGTTCTTCACGAACGGCACGAACGACGGGCTCGCGATCGTCGTCGACAACCTCACGACGACAGCAATCGGGCAGGGGTAGCGCATGAGCAAGACGAAGCACGAGCACACGACGACGAAAGCCTCGAACGTGCGTGTGGGCGACAAGGTCAAGATCGAGGGCGTCGCTGCGTTCGTCGTCGCTGGCATTCGCGCGAACCCGGTCAACGGGGACGTGCGGCTCTTCGACGACACGAGCGCGCTGCGAGTCGAGCTCGAGCCTGGTTACGCGGTCGAAGTCGAGCGCTGAAGCCCGACACGACCATGAGAGGAAGCGATGCAGATCGAAGACGTCATTCCCTACGCAGGCGGCAAAGGTGCCGAGTTCGTGAAGATCGACGGCGAGTGGTGGCACAAGCTCGACGGACGTTGGCTCGTCGAGACTACGGGGCAGTGGCTCGATCCGTTTGACACGCTCGAGCTCGAGCACGAGCTCTGGACGCGCAAGCACAAGGCGTACACGCCTGAGATGCTGACGCAGCGCGTCGACGCGCGCGAGCTCGCAGAAGCCGAGCGTGCTCGGGGCGAGCGATGAACGTCCTCGAGCAGATGGTCGCTGAAGCGCGCGGCTTTCTCGTGATCGGGATCGCTCGCTGGCACTACAAGAGCGTCGGGCAGCAAGACTACTTCCGCGCGTATTGGGGCAACCTCGTGCTGCTGCACCCGCACGTGTCGAAAGAGAACGCAGATCTCGAAGCGCTGCCCGAGGGGCCTGAGAAGCTCGCCAAATGGGTCGACGTGCTGAAGAAGATGGGCAGCGAAGGGCAAGACCGCATGGCTGGCTTTCAGCGTGCGACTGTCACTGCCGGCATCGAGGGCGTGAGCGAAGCAGCGGAGAAGTGCAAGCGCGTCGAAGCGCTGCGCTCAGAGCCCGACATCGCGCCGTCGCTCGCAGCGATGGTGCAAGCAGAGCTCGACTTCGAAGCAGCGACGATCGCAGACGAAGTGAACGCCGCACGCGCGGCGTACGCGCAAGCAGAGCAGGCTGTCGACACGTTCGTGCGCGCGCGACACATCTGCACTGCGTCTTGCTTCAGCAGCTATCGGCCGATCAAGTTCGTGCCGCAACGCAAAGACGAAGACGCTGCGCAGAACCTCATTCACCCCGACACGATCCCTGCTGGTACCGTGACGCAGCTGTTCAGTGCGATCATGCAAGTGAGCGACGAAGGAGGGCGGGCGCGCAAGCGCATCGAAGCCTTTCGACCCGACGACACTGCTCATGCTCGACACGATCGCAAGGCGCTACGGCAAAAGGCCAAGCGAGCTCATGCGCGACGTCGATCTCGCTGACCTGTCGCTCGACTTCGCATGCGTGAAAGCCGCTGCGACGTTCGGGCTCGAGCTCGTGAAAGACGGCTCTGCGTTCCCTGTCGTCGTGCTGGGGTGAGAAGTGGCTGACACGATCGCTCTCGTTCTCAACATCGACACTGCGACGGGCAAGGCGTCCGTCAAGCAGCTGACCGACGAGATCGACAAGCTGAAGAAGTCGAGCGACGCAGTCACGCCGTCACTGAAGGGCGCGACTGGCGCTGCGACCGACACGGGGCAGAAGGCGATGCAAGCGAAGGGCGCAGTCGCTGCGCTCGGCGCTGCGCTTGGGCTGATCTCGCCGCAAGCGCAGCAGCTGGTGATGGGCCTCGGCAATCTGAGCGGCGCACTCGGCGGCGTGTCGAAGGCGGCGACGCTCGTAGGCGGCACGCTCGCTGCAGGCGGCGTCGTCGCTGTCGCTATCGCTGGCTTCGCGCTGATCTGGAAGACGCTCGCTGACAACGTGAAGACAGCCGAGAAGGCGATGGACGATGCAGCGAAGAAGGCGACCGAGCGACAGGCGCTCTTCAAGACGAAAGAAGGCGTGAAGCTCGAAGCCGACTACAAGACGGGCGCGATCGACGAAGCGACGTATCAAGAGACGAAGGCGCAGATCGCAGGCGCTGAGCTCTACGACCCGAAGATTCGCGAAGCAGAACAGCAGCTGAACGCAGCGAAGAACGCAGTCGTCGATCCGCATCTCGCGCACGACGAGTACGTGAAGGCGAAAGCTGAGCGCGACACAGCGACGAAGAAGTACCAGCAAGAGCTCGACCAGCTTGTGACAGAGCAGGCGGACTACATCAACGCCTCGTTCATCAACGCAGTGAGCGACGCGCCCAAGCAAGACAAGAAGGACGAAGCTGCAGCAGAGTCGAAAGCGAAGAAGCTCGCTGAGGCTGTCGTCGCGCAGCAAGTCGACGCAGTGAAGACTGGCATGCAGCGCGGCGTCGACGCGCTCGCGACGAAGGGCGCGCTGCTCGGTGCGGGCACTGACGCTGGCTTCGCAGCTGCGAACGGCTTTCAGCTGCCGAAGAAGACGGGCTACAACCTCGGCGTCGAAGGGCTCGGGGGCACGGGCGCGTTCAGCGGCTACACGCTGCCCACGTTCGAGCAGGGCTACGTGCGCCCGACTTCAGCAGTGGTCACGAACGGGTACGACCCGAACGCGCAAGCGAAGCGTCGCGAGACATTCATGCGCGCGACAGGCGGCATCTCAGCGGGGCTCGGCGGCGACGTCGGGGGTGCGCTCATGGCTGCGGGCCCTGTCGGCATGGGCGCGAGTGCGGTCATGGGCGGGCTCAGTGCGATCGGCGAGAAAGGCGCGAAGGGCGTCGACGAGCAGTTGTCCGGTCTGAAGGACACGATCATCGCCGCGCTCGAGGCGCTGCCCGAGATTCTCGCTGAAGTCATCCCCGACTTCGTGAGCGCGCTGCTCACTGAAGTCGTGCCCGCTCTCATTCAAGCGCTGCCCGAGATCTTGAAGTCGCTGCTGATCGACTTGCCGATCGCCATCGCGAAGGCCATCGCGAGCGCGATCAACCCGTTCGACGGCGGGCAGATGAAGAACGGCAAGCGCGGCTTCGGCGACTTCGCTGCAGAGTGGTTCACTGTCGGGCAAGCGCACACGGACTTCGACAAGAAAGGCGGGTACGCTGAAGGCTCAGCGTTCATCTCGCACGATCAGGTCGGCATGCTGCACAAGGGCGAAGTCGTGCGCACTGCGAGCGAAGCGCGCAACGATCGGCAGAGCGGCTACTTCGCGCAGAGCGCGCGCTCGGGCGGACAAGAACAAGTCGTGCACGTGCACAACTACAACATCAGCGGGCCTGTCGGCGACGCTGCGTTCAGACCGATCGTCGAGCGACAGATCTCGCAGGCGTTCGGCCCCGGCGGCTTGGGCTACTCGACGGGCATCCCGAACAACTTGCGCAGCGGGTGAGCTCGTGTCGCGCTGGTACTTTCCCAAGCAGTCGAGCGAGCAGTGGTGGCTCGACCCCGACTACTTTCAAGAGATCAATCTCTTGTCGACGTCGCACACGCTGAAGGCGCAGATCGAGTACGACCCGCTGCGCACGACAGAGAAAGTGAACCTCGGGTACGGCTACGGGGTCACGTACGTGCACGGCGGCGGCAATCGCGTGCACATCTCGTACGACATGGGCGGCGACGAAGACGCGTTCGACAGGCACCTCGCGCTCGTGAGCTCGCTGCGCGAAGGGCGCGAAGCGAGCTTCTCGCAGAACCAAAGCGACACGTGGGCAGTCGGCATCGCCGCCGACAGCTTCAGCGAGCGCGGCGACACGATCATGAACTACGCCGCGACGAGCATCTTCAGCGCGTACGCAAGCATCGACGACCCGCGCAGCGACACGGTCTGTCTCGTGCAGTCTGCGCGCCCTGAGTTGCATCGCGAAATCGTCGAGACGGGCAGCGTGAACACGGGGCTGCAGGTGTTCGGGATCACCGGGCGCGGCTCGCACACTGGACTCGTCTACGATCACAACGACACCGACGACGTCGACAAGCTGCCCATCGTGCGACCGCTTCTCTTCTTCCCGTTCTTGCGTCTCGCGCCCGGGCAGAAGGACATCTGCAAACAGGTCAACGGCATGAACTACGTCTTCGACGCGTGGTTCATTGTCGACGTCGGGCTCGAGCATCGCTACATCGGCGAGGGGGCGTAACGTGGGCGACTCTCGCTTCTACTGGTCGCCGATGCTCGCAGACGGCGCAGTGAACGTCGGCGTCGACTTCGACGAAGACGAGCTCGAGACGATCACGATCCCGCGCGGCTCGACGCTGTGCGACTACGACCCGACAGGCGAGCCCGCGCTGTCGCTCGGCGCGGTGCAGCTGTCGACGTCGAGCGTGAACGCGCGCGGCGGCACAGTGCGCATTCGCGCAGCGCTCGGCAACGACAGCGATCTCGCTGAAGCACTGCACGCGATGGTGAGCTTCGCTCGAGCGGGCGGCTGCGTGGGCTTCGCGCTCGACATCGATCAAGTGTGGGCGGTGCAGATCGAAGACGACTTGCTCAGCGACGCGACCGACTTCGACTACCCGACGAGCTTCGTCGAAGGCTGGGAGAACATCACCGACCCCGAGTCGGGTTGGCGTTGTCACGTGCAGAGTGCGCTGCCGCAAGGGCGACGCGAGCGCGTCGTGCTCGACACCGTCGCAGCGGGCAACGCAACGCTCGTCGAGAACCTCGTCTTCGCGTACTCAGCGGGCAACTGGAACGTGCTCGTGCGACCGAAGCACTTCTACCCGTTCTTGACGTACGTGAGCGGCGACGTCGCAGTGCGCGACGGCGGCGGCTGGTACGTCTTCGACTGCACGTTTGAAGTCGACGTTGGGCTCGAGCACACGCCGATCGAAGTCGCAGAGTTCGCCGAGATCGTGACCGGCGAGAGCAGCGTGTACCTGCTGCTCCTGCTCATGGACGGCGGCGACGGCTCGACGACGTACACTGACGACGGGATCAACGGCTACACGATCACGTACTTCACGAACGACGGCGTGAACGGAACCGAGCAGACGAACGATCAAGTTCTCTTCGGCGTCACCTCTGCTGAGTTCTACCGGGGCGGCGGGACTCCCGGGCACGGGGGGATGGACGTCAACCTTCAGTGGACTGCGGGCACTGGCATGGACTTCGGTGCTGACCCCGACATCTTGATCGGCTGCGCGATCTGGCCGACGTACACGAGCGGCGACGACGACCACTGCATCCTCATGCTGCGACGCAGCGTCCCGCAGAACTGGAAACTCTGGTACGAAGACGACGGCACGGTGCGGTTCACCTCGCTTGAAGGCGCCGTCGCACAGTGCGATCTGACGTCGTCGATCCCGCTCGTCTATGGCGAGTGGAACTGGATCTTCGTTTCGATGCACGACGGCACGACGACGCTATGGGTCGGCACCGACGCGAGCGGCATCGTGACCAACGCGGCGAGCGACGCAGACACCTCGTCGTACAACATGGGATCACTCGGCACGACAAGCGCCTCAGTGAGCATCGACCCGATCTCGAGCGGGGGGCGAATGAACAGCTACGTCGATCATCTGTACGTGCGCGAAGGCGCATGGATCGACGACTCGAACGGGGCGACGACGATGCAAGTCCCAACCGCTCAGCCGGTGCCCTAATGCCGTGGGCCACTGACTTTATCGACTACCTCGAAGAGCGCGGGCCCTTCAAGCCGGTGTTCAAGGTCTTCAAGCACACGTTCACGGAATGGGGGCAGCCCGCGAGCGACTACATCGCGAGCACGCACCCGAACTTCAACACTGACAGCGTGCAGACGATCATCGACGGCTCGCTGCAGCACAGCGGCTATCGACTGAACACGCAAACGTTTGTCGTCTCGAGCGCCGGGTGGTCGTTCATGGTCGGCTCGAACCCGTGCGCGCATCTCACGCGCGGGCACGTGCTGCGTCTCTATTGGGGCTTCGACGTCTTCGACCCCGCAGACATGGAGATTCTCGATTGGGGAGTCGTGCGCGACATCACCGCGCACGGCGGCGTCAAGCTCTCGCAGAGCTCGCACTCGCAAGGCCCGTGGACGATCACGTGCGATCCGTTCTTCTCGATGCTGCAGCAGCGCCCGACGACAGAGCCGAGCGAAGTCGCGTTGTTCAACACGATCGACGACGAGAGCGACATCGACAGCGACTACACAGCGAGCGACAGCACGCTCGTCGTGCTGAGCACGTCGGGCTTCGACACGCACACCGACGCCGACATCGGCGGCATGCTCGTGCACGGCAACGACAACGACTTTTACGCGAGCTTCCTCGGCACGACAGGCGGCACCGACTTCGACAACTTCACCGTGATCCCCGGGCAGGGCTTCCCCGACAACGACGCGGACGCGCCGAACGAAGCAGAAGAGCGCGCGTACCTGTTCGGGCACCCGAGCGAGATCTATCGACAGCTGCTCGCGTCGACTGGCACGGGCGGCAACGGCACGTACGACATTCTTCCGAAGCAGTGGTCGTACGGACTCGACGAGCAGTACATCGACGACACCGACTGCGACGCGTACATGGACGCGTCGCTCGACACGCTGAGGCTCTACATCTTCGCTGAAGAGCAAGACAACGCGCTGCAGTGGATGCTGAACTGGCTCGCGCCGGGCGGCTGGTTCCCGTGCATCTACCAAGGCGCGTTCACGCTGCGCTGCGTACTGCACCCCGACACTGAAGACCCGAACGACGGCGTCGAGATCACCGACGACGATCTCGAAGACGGCCCCGACGCGGTGCTCTTCAACGCGTTCTCGCCAGACTCGCCGCTCACGTACAGAGTGATTCGCGTGGCCTCAGCGCAGACGAATCACACGTCGGGCGCGTTCGCGAGCGAGACGCCGTCGCTGCCCGCGCGGCTCTTCTGGGACATCGACTACTCGAACCCGGGCGTCGCTGCGCTCTACGACCCGACGCTCGCAGACGAGCAGGGTGCAGCGATCTCGATCTACACGCGACTGCGTCCGTGGTTCAGTGTCCTCCCGCAACTCTACACGCTGAAGTGCGTCGGGCCTCGGCACTTCGCTCGAGCAGTCGGCTCGCGCGTGCTGCTCACCACGGGACAAGACTCGAGCGGCAGCTACGCACGACTGACAGAGCGCGACGACTCGAAGCCGCGCGAGAAGAGCGCGCTCGTCGTCGGCTGGTTCCCCGACCTCAACGCGTGCAAGATCAAGCTCGAGCTCGCTGTCATGCCCGAGTTTACGACTGAGATCCCGTAGACGACTCAGCGCGTGAGCGGGCCGCTGAACGAGCCGTCGACGTCGAAGAGCTCACCGTCGACGACGAACGACACAGCGAACGTGCCCTCGATCGACGTCTGCGCCTCGTCGACGAAGCGCCACTCGAGCTCGAGCACGCCGACGTCGTCGACGTCGACGCCCTCGATCGTCGGCTCGACGGGCTCGGGGAACGGGTTCGACTCGTCGGGCACGGGGATCGCCGGCGCGTCGAAGCCGAAAGCGACGACACTTTCGTCGCTCATGTAGCGCACGACCGTCTCGTACCCGAAAGTCTGCGCAGGCTCGCTTATGAGCTCGAGCTCGACGTCGACGACTCGCACGTCGTACGCGTCGACGAACGTGCCGCGCAGCCAGTTCTCGCTGTCGAGCGCAGCCGTTCCCGGGCTGTCGGTGGTCGGGGTCGTCGAGCAGGCTGCGAGCAGGGCGAAGAGCATGCGACGAGTGTACTATTCAGACGTCGCATTAGTCAAGCCCGACGCGGGGTACGCTCGGCCTCGAGGCCCGCGCGTGACGTTGCTCGAGTGGCTTCCTCCCCGAGGGTGCACGACGCGGGCCCTCTTCAGCGCAGCGCGCTGCACGTCGCAGCGACGAGCAGAGCGAAGCCGCCGCAGACGAAGCAGAACGCAGCTGCCGCCCAAGCGAGAATCCGCGCCTGCTGCCCGAGCTCGACGAGTCGTTCTTGCGTGAGCGGGCGGACGACGAACGCCTCAGTCGTGTCGTCGTCGCGCGCGTCGTCGACTGCAGCGGGGTCGCGCGGCGGTTTCATGACTCGAGCTCGACTTGTGCGAGCCCGAGCTCGAGCAGCAGATCGCTGACCGTCGTTTCGCGCTTCGCGCACAGCTTCTCGATCGCGAGCTTCTGCTCATCAGTTGCGCGCACGAGCATGCGCGCAGTGCGCCGAGGGCCCGTGTCGTCTTTCTTCGGTCGGCCTTGTGCCATGACGTGTCACTCCTTCAGCCCAGTGTGAGAGTCAGGTGCGCGTACTCTTGCAGCTTCGCGAGACATCGGTCGCAGTCGATCGGTCGGTTCGCGAGCGAGCGCACGCGAGCGTGGCTCGTGCTGCAGAGTGGGTGCTGTTCGGCGACACCGTCGAACACGCGCACGGCGTGCGTCTTCGTGCCGCTGCGTCCGACGAGTGCGCGTGCGACAGTGAAGAGCGCGCCCGTGCTGCTCGTATACGATCCGTCTGCGTTTCTCGTCGTCGGGTTCACGAGAGCACCGCGACGTACATCGCAGCAAGCGTCTTGTACGAGCGCACGACTTCAGCGTCGTCGACGATCGCGGGCTCAGTGCGAAGCTCTTCGAGCAGGTTCGTCGCGAGCAGACGACGAAGCAGCGTCTCGCTGAAGCTCGCGGGGAACGCGTTCGCGTTCTCGACAGCTTCAGTGATCGCATCGGGCGTGCCCGGGAAGTCGCGCGTCACGAGCGGGTGATTGGCGATCTCGTCGAGCGAGAAGACGAAGGCGGCGTCGGTGTTGAGCATGCACAAAGTGTCGTCTGAATACGCTCGCGAGTCAACGCTAAAGCGACGTCACTTTGTAAAGTCTACTTCCCGACGTTCGAAGCTGCGCTTTCACGCAGTCGCCATACTGGCACGTCGTCGCCCGAGCGCTCGCCGTCGTAGCGCCAAGCGCGCACGTCGTACGCGAGTCGACGTGCAGTCGCACTGCCGTCTGCGAGCATGCGCCCGTCTGCGAAGAACCAGCCGACGTGCTCGTCGAGCTCGTGCTCGTCTGCGTCGAGCTCGTCGTTCGTGAACGCGACGCGCAGCACGCACTCGTCGTTCGCTCGACGCACGAGGTACGTCGGCCCGCCGAGTGCGTGCCCGAGTCGTAGCACGACGACGCTCACGCAGGCGCTCGACGATGCTGCTCTGCGTTCGGGCACGTCGCGAAGTGCGACGTGTAGACCAGACGCGACACGACAACGTCGCCACCGTCTATCAGCGTGACCCATCCCGTCTTCGGCTTCGCGTCGAACGGATGTCGCTTCACGCCCGTGCTCGACTGCATCTCGAGCCACACGATCGACGCGTCGCACGACGAACACTTCGCGCTCATGCGCGGCTCATGTCGTGCTCTCGACGGGCGCGTCGCTCGACGCTGCTGCTGCGAGCTTCTTCGCGTGGTTCTTGCCGAGCAGTTCAAGAAGCTCTTCGCGCTTCTTGTACGTCATGCCCTCGGGGGCGGGCTGATGCTTCGACGCGAGCCACTCGCGCAGCTTCTCGCGATCCCCTGCGCCGTACGTCGCAGCACGCGACCAGAATAGATCCTCGTCGTCGCGCGACGCGAAGCCTGTCGCCTCGACGACTTGCTCGGGCTGCTGCTCGCGCTGCTTCGTCTGCTGCGTGCGCGGCTGTTCGTCGCGCGAGTCATCGTCGTCGACAAACTCTTCAGCGCTCACTTCACCGAAGCCGACGAGGTTCGAGATCGCTCTGTTCATGGCGCGCGTGTGCGCGTGCGAGCGAACGTTGTGGACCGTCTGCGCTTGCTTCGTCTTCCACGCGACGATCTCGCCCGTGTTCTTGTCGCGCACTTCTTTCTCGCTTGCCATGCACGCGCCGTCGCCGTCTGCAGTCGAGCCGTTCGGCGCTGTCGCTCGATACGTGACCTCGTAGCCCCAGTCGGTGCCGTACTCGACACGTCGCTCGCCGACTGCGACGACTTCGAGATTGAACGCCATGCGCACGCCGCGCCAATACTGCTTCTTGCGGAACTGCTTCCCGCTGATGCGCATGATGCACTCGGGCATGCTCGCGTCGAGCGCCTCCTGAATGCGCTTGTACTCGACGACAGCGTGCTTCAAGTCCTCGCTCGGCACTGCTGTGATGATCCCTGCTGCTTGCTGTCGCGCGAGCGCGTTGTTTCGCGGGTCGACGACAGCGAGCTCGTTCTTCGCTTCGTTCATGACGTTGTCTCCGTGGGGGTGGTGTCGTTGGGGAAGTCGAGATCGACGGGCTTCAGCACGCGCCCTCCGTCGTGCTTGCCTTTCGCGATGTCGTCGCGAACCCACGCGGCTACGAACGCGTCGTCGTGCTCGCTCAAGAAGTCGAGCACGCGCTGTCGCTCGACGCGCTCTCCCATCTCGCGGGCCGAGCGAATCAGGTCCATGGTGAAGACGTCGAGCAGCGTCGCGCGCTGCTGTCGCTTCGTGCGTCTCGTCGCGCGAGAGCTCACGTGCTGTTCTTCTTGCGCTGCTCGACGAGCTCGTCGAGCTTCTTGCGTGCGACGGGGTCAGCGGGCCCGCGCTTCAGCATGCCGCGCGAGTCGACTTCACCGTTCGTCCAACCGTACGCAGCGAGCGCTGTCATCGAGCAGTCGTAGCACGCCTCATCTTTCGCGCGCACAGGGTTCGTCTTGCAGACGGGGCACAGCGTCTTGCTCATGGCTCACGCTCGTCGAGCTCGCGCTCTGTCAGCACCTCAGACGGGCTCGACTCGGCTGCGGCTGCAGCAGTGTCGACAGCTGCGAGCGCTTCTTCGCGCTCGAACGCGAGCGACGGCATGCCCATTCGTCTGCGCTCTGCGTTCTCTTCGAGCCTGTCGAGTCGTCGCATCGCGAGCGCGATGCACTCGAGCGTCCCGCGCACGTGCCTGTCGAAGTTCACCTGCTGCTCGAACAGCCACGACGCTTGCTCGTGCAGCTGCGTCGACTGCTTCGCGAGCTTCCGTTCGAGCGAAGCGATGCGTCGCTCGTGCGCGTCGAAGCGCGTCGTGTTCGGCTCTTGCGTGCGCTTGCGCGGGGGGGGCGGCGGTGGGATCTTGCGCACGACTGGCGGCGGGGGGATCTTCATGTTGCTCTTCATGTTGCTGTGCTCCCTCTTGTGAGTTGTAGCGGCCCGAACAGCAGGTCGTGATTCGCGACGCGCTTCGCATCAGCGAGCGTCGCGCAGTTCGTTGCGAGCAGTGTGCGCAGTCGCGTGCCGCTGCGCTGCACGTATACGTTCCAGTTGTCGCCGTGCTCGACGCGGCCGTCGACGACGGTCCACTCGCGCACGATCGTGTACTTGCCGGACGTCGAGCGCACTTCGCGCGTCCCGTTGCGTTGCCAGTCGAGCGCCATCAGCAGCGCTCACGCGACAGTGCGCGCAGTCGTCCGCACAGCGCAGCGAAGCGCTCGTCGCTCTTCTTCTGCTCGTCGTAGTCGTCGAACCACACGAGCTCGTAGCCGAGCGGGTAGTGCTGAGCGTAGAGCGTGCGCTTCGACACGTGCTGCATGTCGTGCTTCGCCCACTCGAGCGACGACGACACGTGCCCTGCGATGTAGTCGCCGTCTTCAGCGACTGCGACGCCGACGAAGTGCTCGACGCCGCCCGTCTGCATGCGCTCGTTCACCCATGCGTAGACGCGGGGCACGCGCGACGCGAGCTCGAGCTCAGCAGCGTCGGGCTCGCGATCGAAGTCTGCGAAGCAGTCGCTGTCGCAGTGCTCGGGGTCGTTGAAGTGGTCGTGCGTTGTCATTCGCTGCACGCGTACGACTTCGGGCACGACGAGCGACCGGCGCACGACTTCGGGTCGTAGCAGAACGACGGGTGCTGCCCCTTGCCCCAGCCGTCGAGCGCGTCGAGTCGCGGGCTCGCGGGGTACGGCAGTGTCTCGACCTTCTTCACTGTCGTCTTCCCGCCGGCTCGCTTCTCAGCGAGCGCGCGCGCAGCAGCTTCGCTCTCGGCGTACGCGCAGCCGGTCGCGCCGTTCTCCATTGTCACCCAATACGCTTGCATCAGACCTCCTCGAGCTTCTTCAGTTCAGCTTGCATCGTCGCGTGAAACGCACGCGTGCTCTCTTCGAACGCCGTGTCGCGCATGTCGACGACGCCGAAGCCGCGACCGTACGGCGTGCAGAGGTCGCGCTCGCGCGTGAGCAGTCGCAGCGCGCGTCGCGTGACGCGCTGCTTCAAGAGCTCGAGCGTCTCGTCGACGTCGAGCTCGAGCAGCAAGGGCCCGGGCACCAGTACGAACCTCGTGTCGTCGTTCATGCGTCACCACCGCTGTGGCGCAGCACGTCGTCGTGCACTTGCTCGACAGTGAGCTCGTGCTCGAGCACGTCGCGACTGAACTGCGCGACGACGCGTCGCTTGAAGCCCTGATAGCAGCGAAGAGCTCTGTCGTCGTTGTCGAGCGCATCAGCGACGAGCGCAAGCGCAAGCTGCGCAGGCCCGCTGCCCTCGTAGCCAAACTCGAACCCCGTGGGCGAGTGCTTGCGCAAGTCGTAGCGCGGGTCGAGGTCGAACGACTCGCCGTCGATGACAACTGCAGCGCGCACGCCTTCGTCGTCGCGCGTGATCAGGTAGCGCTTCATCGCTGCACCACGTGACGCGCAGCGACGTCGACGAGCACGCTCGTCGCTTCAGCGACAGCACGCTCACGCTCGTCGTCGTTCATGCTCGGGTAGCCGAGCATGCCGACGCTCTCGCCGATCTGCTTCTCGCCGACGTGCGCGCTGTCAGCACGCGCGACGCGCGCGAAGTCGTCGTGCTCGAAGACGACTTGCACGTTCCGCCACTCGTACCCGGGACGCTGAGCGCGCACGACAGCGAGCTCGACCCACACGCGCGCGCTCATGCTGCACGCTCGAGCACGAGTCTCACGTCGACGTCGACGTGCTCGCCGAGATCTTCGACGAAGAGATGAAAGAGGTCTTCGAGCTCCGCTTCGAGCTCGTGCGCGTTCATGTACTCGCTCAGCTGCTCAGCGACAGTCGCAAACTCGAGCTCGCTCACGACACACCGCCGCACACGATGACAGTCGAGCTCAGGTCTTCGCGCTCGCACTCGTCGTACTCGCGCAGCGTCGCGCGAGCGGCGTGCACGACGTCGAGCTTCTTGCGCAGCACGTTGTAGCGAATCACCCATGGCGCGGGCAGCGCGCTGACAGCGAGCATGAGATCAGCGGGACTTGGCGGTTGCGTAGCTTCGAACGTGTTCATGGCTTCCTCTCTCGGGTTGAAGCTGCAGTCTAATGGAGTGCCATACGTGACGTCAATATGCGCACGCTCTTTGTTTCCCTTGACGGTACGAGAGCGACCGACGTATAGGTCGAAGCATGAAAGAGACACTCGAAGCGCGCATGGGTCGGCTGATGCGCGACGTGCGCGAATCGCGCGGCGTCACGCAAGAGCGACTCGCGAAGAAGCTCGGTCGCGATCAGGCGACGATCTCGCAGTGGGAGAACGCGCGAAGCGGCATTCTCGCTGCAGACTTCCTCGCATGGGCCGACGTGCTCGCGCTCACGAAAGACGAGTGGCTCGCGTTCAGAAAGCTCGACGTCGACATCGCTGCGTAGACCCCCCGCTCGACACCCGCCTCGCCCCCGTTCTACTCTCGCCGCTTCCCCCGCCCAAAGCCCACCCCCCGAGTCGACGATGCTGCTGTATGCGCTCACGCACTGCGCTCACTCGCGTCGCGACTGGCTCACGCTGACCCCCGACACGAGGAGCAATCATGCCCAAGGCAAAG
>Ga0210380_10000149_pt1 | contig 39554 bp, 34 predicted proteins | sample PLM4_5_coexredo_FD_155476 | JGI IMG/M metagenome (GOLD analysis project Ga0210380, IMG submission 155476) | Groundwater sediment microbial communities from an aquifer in East River, Colorado, USA - PLM4_5_coex redo | ecosystem: Environmental > Terrestrial > Soil > Riparian zone | place: USA... | reverse complement strand
GACCGGACGGTTGATCGTGAGCGACAAGGCCCACCTGATCCTGCCGTACCACCGCGAGCTGGACGTGTTGTCGGAGGCGCGGCGCGGCGAGCGCAAGATCGGCACGACCTCGCGGGGCATCGGCCCCGCGTACGAGGACAAGATCGGCCGCCGAGGCGTGCGGGTGTGCGATTTACTGGGTGATCGCGACGCGTTGGCCCAGGACGTCCGCGACAATGTCCATGCGCGCAACCAGATCATTAAGGATTCCACGCTCGACTGGAAGCCGGTGCTCGATCAGCTGCTCGCCTACGGCGAGCGGCTGCGCCCGATGGTCGGCGACGTGTCGCTGGCGCTGGCCACGATGAGGCGCGAGGGCCGCCGGACGCTGTACGAGGGTGCGCAGGCGACGCTGCTCGACATCGACCACGGCACATATCCCTTCGTGACCTCGTCCAACGCCTCGGTGGGCGGTGTCTGCACGGGGCTGGGCGTGCCGCCGAGCGCCATCGACGGCGTGCTGGGCGTCGCCAAGGCGTACACGACGCGCGTCGGCGAGGGACCCCTGCCAACCGAGCTGTCAGGCGCACTCGCCGACCGGCTACGCGAGAGCGGCCAGGAGTATGGCGCCTCCACCGGGCGGCCCCGGCGCTGCGGGTGGTTCGACGCGGTGGTCGTCCGCTACTCGGTTCGCATCAACGGGATCGGCGCGCTGGCGCTGACGAAGCTCGACGTGCTCGACGGTCTCCCAGAGGTGCTCATCTGTACGGGATATCGGACGAGCACGGGCGTGCTCACCGAGTTTCCGGCTGACCTGTACGCGCTCGGCCACGCCGAGCCCGTGTACGAAACACTGCCGGGGTGGGCAACGACAACGCGCGGCGTCACACGACTGGCCGCGTTGCCCGCCGAAGCGCAGCGCTACGTCCGGCGACTCGAGGAGGTGAGCGGCGTGCCGTGCGCGATCGTCTCCACCGGGTCCGATCGCACGGAAACGATCGTGCGCGAGGACACGATCGTGCAGGGTTGGTTGTCGAAGCAGACGGTCTGACGCGCGTCAGTCGCGCTTCTTCGCCTTGCAGAACTTCTCGATGGCCACCGAATCGGCGTCGAAGAATTCGAGGCCGGCGCGGTACTGCGGGCCAGTCGCCGCCAGCTCGAACGACGCCCAGACCACGCCGGCGTTGACACGAATGGGCCGGCGCCCGTCGGCCATGATCACGCGCACGCGCTGGTTGGGCCGGAGGACGGTGGGCGACACGACCTGCGCACCGAGGACCGACAGATCGAGCAAGGCGGCCGGGTTCCCGTCCACCATGAGCTCCACGCCTTCCGCGATCTTGAAACGCGGCGCGCGGCGCGTTCCGCCCGCATCGAGCGCTTCCTCGGGCGGCGCTTCGACCACGGCAATCGTGGCTTCGCCCTCGTCAGCGGGCGGAGACGCAGGCGCCACGGTCGTGCGGACATACTCGCTGTCGTGTGCGACGATCCGCACCTCGCAGGAGGCGAGCTTGGGGTCGGCCTTGATGCGGTTGATGAGCGCGCTTCCCCGCGCGGTGGCGGCGAAGAGGCTCTCCAGCACCACGACCTTCGGACGGTTCCGCGTGATGACCTCGAGCGCACGCAGGGCCTCGCCGTCGTTGAAGGCCTGCGCGCCGGCGAGATCCGGTCGTGAGGTCAGCGCCGGCAAATGCTCGGGCGCAGCGATGAGAACGGTCGACACTGACTCAAGAGTCTAATTCAGATAGACAGACCGATGCTCGCCGACGCACAGAGATTCAATGCAGCGCCGACCGCCGTCGAGTGCCGCGGCCTCGTGAAACGCTACGGCGACCTCGTCGCCGTGGACGGCCTCTCGCTGACCGTGGCGCGGGGCGAGTGCGTGGGGCTGCTCGGACCGAACGGCGCGGGCAAGACCACCACGATCGAAATCCTCGAGGGGCTGCTCGACGCCGATGCGGGCGACATCAGGATTCTCGGACTGGACTGGCACACGCACGAACGCGAGCTGCGCCAGCGGCTCGGCGTCCAGTTGCAGGAAACGCAGCTGGCCGAGAAGCTCACCGTCGAAGAGACGCTTCGCCTGTTCCGCTCTTTCTACCATCGAGGCCCTTCGATCGACGCACTCGCAGGCCTCGTGGGGCTCGATGCCAAGCGCAAGACGTGGGTGGGCCAACTCTCGGGCGGACAGCGGCAACGCCTGGCGCTGGCGTGCGCTCTCGCCGGCGAGCCCGATCTGCTGTTTCTGGACGAGCCCACGACCGGCCTGGATCCACAGGCGCGCCGTCAGCTCTGGGAACTGCTGGGCAGGTTTCGCGCGAACGGCGGCACGATTGTCTTGACGACCCATCACATGGAAGAAGCCGAGGCGCTCTGCGATCGCATCGCGATCATCGACCACGGGAAGGTCATCGCCGAAGGCCGGCCGAGCGAACTGATTGCCGCGCTGGGCGCGCCGCGCGTGGTCACCCGCAACGGCACACTCGAAGACGTGTTCATGGCCCTGACCGGGAGACATCTGCGTGACGAGTGACGGACGAGCGATCGATCGAGGCGGCGCGTGGCATCCGCTCGTCGAGCTGACGCTCGCGCGCGTGCGCGAATTCGTGCGCGAGCCCGAAGCGCTGTTTTGGGCGTTTCTGTTTCCCATCCTGATGTCGGTCGCCCTGGCGATCGCGTTTCCGGGTTCGGGCGGGAAGCCGGCGATCGTCGCCATTGCACCGGGTGTCGGCGCCGACGCTCTGCAGCGCACGTTGTCGGCCTCGGCGACCGTCGTAGTACGCGAGATTCCGGTTGGAGGGGAAGAGCGGGCGCTGCGCGAAGGCGACGTGCACCTGGTGGTCGTGCCGACCGATCCGCCCACCTATCGCTTCGACGGCGGACGCGAAGAGAGCCGGCTCGCGCGGCTGCTCGTCGATGATGCGCTGCAGCGGGCGGCGGGGCGGACCGATCGATTCGAGGCACGCGAGCAGACGGTGAACATCCCGGGGTCCCGGTACGTGGACTGGCTCATCCCGGGCATCGTCGGCATGAACATCATGGGCACCAGCATGTGGGGCATCGGCTTTGCCATCGTGCAGACCCGGATGCGCAAGCTGCTCAAGCGGCTCGTGGCCGGACCGATGCGCAAGCGCGAGTTCCTGCTCGGTCAGGCGGCCGGACGACTCCTGCTGCTGACGCCGGAGGCGGGCGTGCCGCTGCTGTTCGGTGTGGTGGCGCTTGGCATGCCCATTCGCGGATCGATTGCACTCCTATGTCTCGTGTCGCTCGTCGGCGCGCTCGCGTTTGGCGGCGTCTCGCTGCTCCTGGCGTGTCGCGCGCGGACCTTCGAGGCCATCTCGGGCATCATGAATCTGGCGATGCTGCCGATGTGGCTGCTGAGTGGCGTGTTCTTCTCCTCGTCCAATTTTCCAGCGGCGATGCAGCCGGTGATTCAGGCGCTGCCGCTGACGGCGCTGGTGAATGCGCTCCGCGGCGTCGTGCTCGAAGGGGCCGGGCTGGCCGGTGTGGCGCGCGAGCTGGCCCTGCTCTCGTGCTGGGGACTCGGGTCGTTTGCCCTCGCGCTGCGTTTCTTCCGGTGGAGGTGACGCGCGCCGCTACTCCTGCGTGACGCCGAGCGCGCGAAGCAGGCGCTGCGTGAGGCGCTGGCGGCACGTCCAGTACCCGGCCCACGGATCGGCGGCGAGGTCGGCAAGGCGAGCGGGCACGGTGCGCACGTCGAAACGCGGGGGCGCCTTGAGATCCTCGAGCTCTCCCCAGGTCATCGGCACGCTGACCGGCGCGCCGGGCCGGGCGCGAGTGGAGTAGGCGCTCACCGACGTGTTGCCCCGGTTGTTTCGAAGATAGTCGATGAGGATCTGTCGCCGCCGTCCCGCCTTGGAGAAGGTCGTGGTGTACAGCGCGGGATTGGCCTGTACGAATCGCGCGCTGAGCGCCCGCGAGAACTCGAAGCAGGCCGGCCAGCCGGCCAATCGCGCGAGAGGCACCACGACGTGGAGTCCCTTTCCACCCGTGGTCTTTACATAGGACTCGAGAGAGAGCGCCGCAAGCCCGTCGCGAACCATCCGGGCGGCGTCGACGAGCGTCGGCCAGCGGATGTCCTCGCCGGGATCGAGGTCGAACACCAGACGGTTGGGGCGGTCGGGATCGTCGATCGTCGAGTTCCACGTGTGGAGCTCGAGGACGCCGAGCTGGATCAGGGAGACCGCGCCGGTCACGTCGCCCGCGACCAGATAGTCGTTGGTCGCGCTCTTCTCCTTGATGCTCACCCGGCGCAAGGCAGCCGGAATGGAGTGAGCCGAATGCTTCATGAAGAAGCAGTCGCCGTCGAGACCCTCCGGACATCGCACCAGGGTGAGCGCACGGTCACGCAGGTGGGGGATGATCCAGTCGCCCACCGCCTCGTAGTACCTGGCGACGTCGACCTTCGTGAGACCGAGATCCGGATACACCACTCGATCCGGGTGCGAGATGGTGACGCCGGCAATCGCGTCGGGCTTGATCGCGGGGCGCCGCCTGGGCGGGGCGGACGCGCGGGTCGCAGCGGTTCGCCCGGTGCGGGCCGCGAGTGGCGCGTGATCCTCGCGCACGACGTCGGCCGGTCGCTTGTCGGCGCGGAGTCCCTGGAACGACGGGTGTCTGATGCTGCCGTCGCCGGTCCACTCGGTGAACATCACTTCACAGACGAGGTCGGGCCTCACCCAGTGGGCCTTGCGGGCGATCGCCCGCGCCGGCGGGGGAGTGAACGGGCAGGCGGTGCGTTCGAGGCGATCGAGCGTCGCCCGAAGGTCGCGGGCCTGCTTCTGCGTTAAGCCCGTGCCGACCTTGCCGCAGCAGACGAGCGCACCCTTGTCGTAGTAGCCGAGCAGCAGGGCACCGAGTCCGGCCCGGCTTCCTTCGGGATCGGTGAACCCTCCAATGACGAACTCCTGTCGCCGCGAGCATTTCGTCTTCACCCAGCCGTCGTGGCGGCCGGCGCGGTAGGGGAGATCGCGCCGCTTCGACACGATGCCCTCAAGTTTGAGACGGCACGCCTCCTCGAAGTACTCGGCGCCGTGACCGACGACGTGATCCGAGAAGCGGATGCGTCCGGCGGTTCGCCTGCCGACGAGCTTCTTGAGACGGGCCTTTCGCTCCTCGAGCGGCAGCGTTTCCAGAGGTTCGCCTCCGAGCCGGAGGAGGTCGAAGACCACGTAGACGAGCGTGCCCCGCGGCCGGCCCGCCGTGGTGTTCTGGAGCGCCTGAAAGCTCGTGCGGCCGTCGGGCAGCATCACGGCTACTTCGCCGTCGATGAGCGCGTCGGTGGCGCCGAGCCGGCCGACGGCGTCGGCGATTGTCGGGAAGGTTGCGGTCCAGTCGTTCCCGTTGCGTGTAAAGAGGGTGACCTCGCCCTGGCGCACGGATGCGCCGATACGATAGCCGTCGAATTTGATCTCGTGCAGCCACTGGTCGCCCGAGGGCGGCTGCTCGACGAGCACGGCGAGCTGGGGCACGTAAGGGGCGCGCGACATGACGGAAGCTGGCGCCACTGAGCGTACACTTGAAATCCATGTCTACGACCACTCAGCCGGAAGTCTGGATGCGCGGACCGATCGAGGGTATCGATCCGTTGCTGATGCCCGCCGCCCACGCGCTCGTGCAGGCCCGAGAAGACCTCGAAGGACTCGTGCCGCAGGTGCCAGACGCGCTCGTCTGGGAGCGGCCCGGAGGCGCCGCGTCGATTGGCTTTCACGTGCGCCACCTCGGCGGCGCGCTCGATCGCCTGTTCACGTATGCCCGCGGTGAGGGGCTGTCGGACGCGCAGAAGACAGCGCTGCGTGCCGAGGGCGAACCCGGCGATCCACCAGTGGCGCTGACCGATCTCGTGCGCCAGACTGGCGATCAGATCGTGCGCGCGCTGGATCAGCTGCGTGAGACGCCTCGGGATCGGCTGCTCGAGTTCCGCGGCATTGGCCGCGCGCAGTTGCCATCGAACGTGCTCGGGCTGCTGTTTCACGCGGCCGAGCATTCTTCCCGCCACGCGGGGCAGGCCATCACGACAGCCAAACTGCTCGGCGCTTCCGCGCGGGGATGAGGGCTGATCGACATGCAACACCGACGGGGCGGTGGTGAATTGCTTCACCCCGTGTCGCGAAGGGGCATGTTACGATCGGTTGTTGTGCCGCTGCCGGCGCGGCTCGCCGTACGGCATAGGCGGGCCCCTAGCTCAGTGGTAGAGCACGTGACTTTTAATCACGGTGTCCTGGGTTCGATCCCCAGGGGGCCCACCACTATTTGATGATTGGCGATCAGTCATCGAGTCCCCATCGTCCAGAGGCCTAGGACGCGGCCCTTTCAAGGCTGAAACCCGGGTTCGAATCCCGGTGGGGACGCCAACTCCCTCACTACGCTCGGTCGTCGGCATCCACCACGCCGCTGAGGCTTGCGGCAGATGGCTCGCTCTTAATTCATATTGCCTGACCATCGCCTGCGGCTCCGCGTGAACGGAGCCACGCCCAACGTTACGTCACTTTGAACATCAGCTTTTTGGCCTTGGCCCTGACCCTCAATATTCTGGTCGACGAGGCGAGGTAGAGGTAACCGTCTGCGCCGATCTCGCAATTGGATACGCCCTCGTCCGTACTGATAGAGCCGATCAGCTCGCCTCCCGGCGTGAACACCGTGACCGCTCCGCGGGTTGCCGCCCACATGTTGCCGGCTGTGTCGATTTTCAGGCTGTCGCCGCCCATCACGACACTGCGGGCCACGAAATTGCGGCGGTTCGAGGCGTTCCCCTGCTTGTCGAGGTCCCACACCACCCAGCCTGTTGGGCCGTCGGTGTGATAGAGCTTTGTCCCGTCCGGCGAGACGCCGATTCCATTCGGCGCACTCATGGTGTCGATCAGGTGCAGGCTGTTGTCGGGTGCAAGACGGAAGACCCCCGCGTAGTCGAGCTCACGGTCGGGGCCAGTGCGGTTGACCAAGGCGGCGGGAGGATCGCTGAAGTAGATTGAGCCGTCGGGGCCGAGCACGACGTCGTTGGGCGAATTCAACCGCTTTCCCATGTAGCGGTCGACCAGCACGGTCTTCTTCTTGGTGGCGAGGTCGATGCGGAGAATGGAACGTGCGCCCGATCCGGCGGCGATGAGACCGCCGCGTCCGAGGATCAGGCCGTTGGTACCGGGCTCGCGAAGGTTGGGGGCCCAGCCTACTCCGCCGACGTCATAGCCCGCATTCTCCAGCCAGACCGAACGGCCCTCTGTCGGCGACCATTTGACGATTTGGTTGACCTGGGTGTCGGAGGTCAGCAGGTAGCCGTTAGCGCCGCCAACCCAAACCGGCCCTTCGGCATGCAGGAAGCCGTCGCAGATCTTTTCCACCTTGGCGTCGGCGTCCATGAGGACGTCGAAGCGGGGATCAAGCCGGTTGACCTTGCCGGCCTCCGGGTAGGGCGGCTTCAAGTCCGTGGGAGGAGCCCCGAACACTGGGCCGGTCATCGGCTGGGGCGGCGCCGGCGGTGTCGCGGGCGCTTGAGCGCCGACGACCCGGGCCAGGGCGGCGGAGGGGACGGCGGCAACGAGGGCCGCGAGCAAGCGGCGGCGAGAAAGCTGGTTCGGCATGGGCGTGTCCTCCTCCTTGTTTCGATCGGCGCCTAGCCTAGGCTGAGAGTGCGAAGGCGTCAATGCCATTCGTAGTTGAAATTCGGTGACGGCACCCTGGTTTACGCGGCCGACTTCGTAGTTCCAATCAGGAAGGGGAGTGAGTCACCCGGCGCAATGTGGCGGATTCTCGCGGCCGTCACGCAGCGAACCCCGACGAATCGCGAAGCTGCCGCATGGCTTCAAGAAAGCCGGCGATCTGGTTCCAACTGCGAATGCTCAGGGACGCCATCCCTTCCGATAAATTTCCTTTCAAACAGCCCGATCAATGTCCCCGAGCTTCGCAATTCCCAGGCCTTGAGTGTAGCCATCGGCGTGATCGTCACGCGGCCGTTCAGCAGCGCGGAGACGATCGGTCGTGCGTTCCTCGGGTCTTTGAGAGGACTCGGCGCCAGTCCCCGGCTAGCATCATCAACTCCGCGCGCACCTTCGCCATGCCCGCGGCCGCCGGCGGCCGCTGGTTGCGTGCAGCCTCGAGGTCGGCCTTGAGAGTCGCGAGACGTGTCTCGCGCGCCTGGGTCATCGCGCCATTTCCCGAAAACCCTTCGCGAGTAACGTCCGTCGTCAGTTGTCGGCCGCTTCTGCCAGCCGTTCGTCCGCGTCCGCCCCGCGGAACAACTACGAGTCGACCAGGTCCGCCGCTCCGTATTCAGTGCGCAGCTCGAGGCCGCTCTCCACTTGGTAGGCCGAGCATTTCAGATCCCGGTCACTCGGACCGCGCAACGTCCAGAAGTCGTAGACGTGCCGAATGGTTGGCTCAAGCGGCGTTGCGGGCTGCCCGAGCCAAGAGTCATTGCGTGTGGTGTAGGTCATTCACCCTCTTCATCCAGGTGTTCGAATCTGCACACTTCGTCATCCCGTTTCATAGAACGCTGTGGTAGGGTATGCGGCGCATCCCGACATTGCTGCCGCCGTTCCTTTCTCACGATCACTTGCTGACGGACGCTACTTTCCTCCAAGCGTACGAGGACACCCTCGAAGCGCTCGAGCGGCTCGTCACCCTCAACCGACAGCTCATTGAGGCACAGCGCCAGGGCGAGACGATCGGCCCGGCCATCCTCAATGGATACGTGCGGCAAGTGGAGAACATCACGATGAACCGCGAGCGCCTGCAGTCGATGCTGGCGATGCTCTGGACGACGATCGGCGAAACGGATGCGCACTGATGAACTGTTCGAAGACAAGCGCCCTCGTCGTCATCGCAGCCTTTCCGGGTCTGAGGCCTTCATCGCGCACCGCCATTGCGGCGGCCGGTCATCAACGGTGCCTGTGCGATCGACTCGATGATCCCGGCCAGTTGCGTCAGAATGCTCGAAGGAACAGCATTCACCGGAAGTGGAGTACCGAAATCAACGGAACACAATCAATTGTTCCAATCGTGCTTGGGAGTGGAATGCAGAGCGTGCGCCCCGTGCCTGTCCGGCCTTTCATGCGGCAAAACCCGCAGAGTCCCGAAGCTGGCGCATCGACTCGAGGATCCAGCTATCTGGTTCAAAGTAGGAATAGGCTGGCACGCTAAACTATTTTGAGAGTCCCTCAAGGCGGTCACCGTACGCGCCTGATTTCACTCGCCACGCTCGCAATCCTCAGTCGGTTTGTGCACTAGCGGGCAGTCTATTCCCGAAGAAGGCTTGCCGAGTCGACGCTCTGGTCGCACACTGTGAGCGATGCTTGGAGAATCGAGCGGAGCCCGGTGATGTCGATGTTCGACCTGATGCAGCACAGCGACGACGATTTGCGGGCCGCGCTGTTCGATGCGCTGGTCAAACGCCTCGACTTCAAGGCCCTACATGATCCCTCCATCACCGTGGTGAATCGGATGCCGGCCGCCTTTGCCGTCAGCCGGCAGGGCAATCTCTTGACAGTCACGCAAGGCATCGGCCTACGGCTGCTGCGCGGCGATCTGAAATGGAAGAATCGTCGCGAACCGCGAACCTTCAGCGTGAGCCGAGCGATTCAATCCAGGCTGGCCATCATGCCTGACGGCATCGAAGGCACCCCCGATGAGATCCTCGACCGCGTCGTGCTGATGTTCCTCGAGTGGACCGCGACGACCGGAGAGGAAAGCCGGTCAGCGGCTGCCGAACCGATAGAGGAAAGCCCACCGACACCTCTCACGGCGACACCGGAACGCCGGACTGCCGATCCGCGAACGATAGGCCGGGCAACACAGGTCGCAGCGACAGACGAAAACCAGCCGGCGCCTCACATGACGGACAAGCCGCGCGAGGCAAAAGCCGCACCTCCGCGTCCGGCGCCGACTCGGGAGACGACGGCGCAAAGCTTACGAACATACCAACTGCTGTTCGAGACAACGCAGCGGGAACTCCACTTGGCGGAAGCGGTGCCCGCCAGCAGTAGGTACTTTTTGATCGGCGCGGGAGTATTAGTCGCCTTGACCGCTGAGGCGTTCTTCAACGATCTGGGATCGCGCGTGATTCCATCCTGGTCCCAGCTACAGCGTCTCGATCCGCGGGAGAAGGCGGAGGTGCTCAGCATCGAGCTGTTCAACGTCAAGGTGGACTGGAGCATCCGTCCGTTTCAGAGCGTCGCCGAGGCGCTCGGCTTCAGGCGGGCGCTGGCGCACGCTCATGCCGAGACGCTCTCGTTCGACCAAGTGCGGACCGATCGCACGGACAGCGAGGTGCCGAGAACGCGGCGGACTGCCTGGCAGGAGCACTGCGATGTCGCGACGATTCAACGGTGGATCACCGATGTTCGTCTCCTAATCGAGCACTTTTCAAGCGCTCATGATCCGACCGAGGTCGCCATCAGCATGGTGGACCAACCATCGGCGAGTTCGTCCGACGACGCGATTACGCGCAAGAAAGTCCGGCCGGGCGATAACTGGTGACCGCCACGAGCCAACTTCACATTCCTGTCGCTGACGAAGCGGACCTGCGATGTCACCTTAATCGGGAAGGGGTGTGACGAGCACGCAGGCGGTCTCCGCAACCCTTCCGTGGAAGTTCTCTTGCACCCCGTGCGGTCCAAGCAAGATTCCACCCAGCGCCTGAACAGATTGTTTGAAATAGCGTTCGCCGGCGCGAAGGTGCCCAGCAGTGTCCAGAGCTACCGCTCAAGATTCCCCATCGCCCAGGCACTCGCGGGAGCTCCATTCGCACACGTCGTGTCGGTTGGCAGCACCGGCGCCCCATTCACCGGCTGGCCACATCCCCGGACTCGCCAGGTGTACATGCCATCTGGCTGACCCAGCGGGAGACTCAGGCTCGTCGTCAAGACACGAATCGCCTGAAGGACGATCGTCCCACCTGAACTGAATACCTGTACTTCGTAGCCCACTGCTCCGGCTACCGCAGCCCACGTCAATGTTGGCAAGGCTCTGGTCACTGTGGGCACCATCAACCCGGTGGGCATCGCCAACTCTGACGGGGCTGGCGCCGGCGAGGGTGTCGGACTCGCTGTCTGGGAAGGCCCTGAAATGGAATCACTTGTGCCGCAAGCGTGAACGACAACGAGAACGAGCACGAGCGGAAGCAGTCGATGCATGGGTGCCCTTCCATCACGCACAAGGTGAGACTCTGCTCTGGGCTGTGATGCCGCACGAAAAACAACTGGTTGGAAGTGGCGGCTCACGGTGAGGATACCAGCCTCTGATGCGCCGTTCCGTTTTCGGGCATTCAAAAAGCATCCGTCGCCACCGCTGACGCGAACGAACCTCGCGAGTCGCGCCGCCTCCTCATAGAGGAAGCCCCCCATCGCACCGATCAGGGTGCCGCCAAGGATGGGGTGTCGACCTATCCAGCTGCGCCGGGTCGCCGGCTGCTGTTGTTGCCAAGGAGTCGAGAGGGCAAGTGCAATCGAGCGCCTTCCTTGGCGGCGGCGTGCCGCAACCCGTCAACTGGCGCAGTGCGGCTACTGGCGGTACCAAGGGCGCGGCAGTCTGTGCAGGGATTCATCATCGATTCCTGGCCAAACGGTTCGTGTGGTTCGCGCCTTGCACTGGCAATGCGGAGGGAACAGTACGGGCGTTCGCAGCCGGTCTGAGCCGTCGAGCTTCACCTGAGACCATCAGGCACAGCGGTTGCTACGCAAGGGGCGGGTGGACTCACAGGTCGGAAGGAGACTCACATGAATTGGGATCAGATCGAGGGGAAGTGGAAGCAGCTGTCGGGCGCAGCGCGCGTGAAATGGGGAAAGTTGACCGACAGCGATTGGCAAATCGTCGCCGGTAAAAAAGACCAGTTGGTCGGTCGAATTCAGGAACGCTATGGCCTGGCGAAGGATGAGGCAGAACGGCAGGCAGACGACTGGGCCCGCACCGTTGACGAGGGCCACGCCGCACCTCGGTGAGTCGACATTCGCATCCCCGCATCGGCCACGCAATTGGCACGAGTCTGAAAGCCGCACGTTGATGTCCGGCCGCACACGTGGCCGGACACGCGTGCGGCACCTTGAATTCCAGATCAGCAGTACGCGTGACCATCGCCGGTAGGAATTCCTGCGCGCGCACGCATCCGCCGAACGCACCGCCTCTTCCTACAGTCCTCTTCCTCTCTCACAGTCGTCTTCGCGTCACGAGACGACGCGGATGGAGCGCGCTGCCTGGTCCCGTTCTTGCTCTTGCTAAAAAGCGGAACAGGATGTCCATCGAAGAAATCCCACGGCATACAAAGGAGACCGTCATGTTTCACACTCGCCTCCGTCACCTGCCTCTGAAGACGTGGCTGAGTCTCGCAGCCATGCTCGTGGCATCCTCCACGTTCGCCCAGAGCGCGGCCGACAACACGAAGACCAACAGCCGAGATCGCGCGCCGTCCGCTCAGACCGCCGACCAACAGACGAACGATCGTTCCGACGTGGCGATCACGAGAGACATTCGGCGCGCGATCGTCGCCGAGAAGAACCTGTCCACCTACGCCCACAACATCAAGGTGATTACGCAGCACGGCTACGTGACCCTCAAGGGTCCGGTTCGCACAGAGGGCGAGAAGAAGCTCATCGAGGCGAAAGCGATCGAGGTGGCGGGCGCTGGCCATGTCAAGAGCGAGATCACAGTCACACCCGTCTCTGCGAAAGGGACCACACCAAAGAGCTAGCAACCATCAGACACCATCAGACAGAGGAGTAGCACATGGCTGGAAAGAACACCGCGGTGTTTGGCATTTATCCCTCGTACGGAGCGGTTGAGAGCGCGGTCGACGCATTGCGCGCCGCCGGCTTCCGGAATACGGACATCTCGGTCTTGTTCCCGGAGAACGTGGGGACCAAGGACTTCGCGCATGAGAAGGGCACGAAGGCTCCCGAGGGCGCGACCGCCGGAGCGGGCACGGGCGCCGCGGTCGGGGCGACCCTCGGCTGGCTCACGGGCATCGGGGCGCTCGCGATTCCAGGGCTTGGGCCATTCATCGCCGCGGGGCCCATCATGGCGGCTCTGGCTGGTGCCGGCGTCGGGGGCGCCATAGGTGGCGTCGCAGGTGCCTTGGTCGGGATGGGCATTCCTGAATACGAGGCCAAGCGCTATGAAGGGCGCGTCACCAAAGGCGGCATTCTGCTGTCCGTGCACTCGGATGATTCCGACTGGACGAAACGAGCCAAGGACATCCTGAAGGGCACGGGCGCAGAAGACATCTCGTCGACTGGCGAAACCAAAGGCGACATGTTGAACACCGACAAGCCCCTGCCGCGCGAGGTAGTGAGGTAGGACTGACAGACGCGTGACATTTCGACCGGCGCGGCGTTGTCTGCGCCGCGCCGGCGCGGAGACCTCGCCTGCGCGATCGCCATGCTGACCCTCGGGGTTGGTCGTCGTTGCGACAGGCTGTAGTTGGGAGAGCTGATATGACTGATATGAAAGGCTTCGTGAAGCGAGTGCGCCGTCAGGAAGAGGGCGCCATCGGCTACATGGTTCTGTGGGCACTGGGTGTGCCTGCGTCCGTGTTGTTTGTCATATTCCTGCTTCGCGGCTGCACATAGAAGGCCGGTCGTCAGTAATGACGACCGGCTGATGGATCTGTCTGAGGGTCTCCCTGAGCGCTAGGGCAGGAAGGCCGAGGGCAGCGGGCCTCCGTGACGTCCCGGGATCGTGAGAAGAACGTCGAGAGCCACGCCTTCCTCGTTGACGCGTGGACGGCCACCGCGTATGGGATGGCCGTTTGGTACGAACAACTGCGGGTGGTCGAAGGGCGCGCTCTGCTGCACGACGCGCATGTCGGTCAGGGGCCGGCTCAGAAAAGCCACCAGATCGTCGATCTGCTGTTCCGTCAGGTTCAGCTTGCCGATCTCGAAGTCGATGTTCTCCACGTTGTGCTCGCGGTGGTCGCCGCCTCGGTTGTAGAACTCGACGACCTGGCGGATGGTGCGCTGCCCACCGTTATGGAAGTACGGCGCGGTCAGCTGGAGGTTGCGCAGGTTCGGGACCTTGAAGGTGCCTTCCGTCACCGTCCGTTCATGAACGGCAAAGGGCGGATCGGCGATGTTGGGAATGGGATACGTGAGCAGTTCCTCCGACGGAACATCACTCGGGGGCAGCGTGAGCAGCTTGATGAACGACATCGGATTGCCAAAGGGATCGTTGCTGCCCGCGCCGAGGTCCTCTTCGGTGGGGCGGACGCCCACGTTGCAGACGCCCTGGTCGTAGGCGACAATCTGGCATTCGCCGTTGAACATCCGCTCGACCAGCTCGGCCGGCTGCTTGACGCCGTCCACCATCGCGCCAAACAGGATGCGCTTGGAGTTGTCGGTCATTTCGGCGCCAGAGTGGCATCCGGCACAGGCCGATTCACCCGTGAACACTTCCATGCCGCGCTGTTCCTGCTGTGTCAGCGCATCGGGATGGCCATCGAAAAACCGATCCACGGGCGCGTCGTCCGAGATCAGGGTCATTTCATACAGCTGCACGGCCAGCCCGAAATACAGCGAGAAGTTGTATTCGAGCATGGTGTACTCGTTGTTCAGCAGCGGACGGTCCGGGCGAGGTACGAACGACAGCGAGCCGTTCGGCGCCACCACGACGATCCGATTCGATTGCCACCATTCCGGCCGGAACGCCGCCTCGACCAGCTCCCGATAGGTCGTGTTCAATCCCTGATCCTCATCGGCGTACGGCTCCAACACGCTGTCGTCCTCCGCGACCTTCTGCTGCCGCAGCGGCTTGGCGGACGCGAGGCGCTTACCGACATCCTTGAATGTGCGGCCCAGAGAGCCCATCTCACGATCGCTCAGCGGCGGCCCGACAGCCTGCGACGCCAGGCTTGCGTTGTCGATTCGGACAATCGTGGGCACGATGTGATTCGGCCCGGTCGCGCGTAGTACCCGCGCCGCGGAATCGCCCGCACCGTGCACGCTCAGGCCGTTGAAGATGTTCCGGGCGCGCCTGTCCCAGAAATTGAGGTGGTTGAACGCAGCGTTGATGACAGTCGGAGTGTTGCGCGGCTCCGCCCGGCGCGTGTTGATGCCGTCGATCCCGAACACCGGGTCTGGCACCACCGCGGTGTTGTCCTTGATCGCGCCCGGTTCCGCGCTGAGGAACTGTCGCAGATGCACCCCCTGTGACGAGACGACGTCGTCGCTGTCGCGTAAGACGTTTGAGTGGCGGTCGGTTGGATCGGCGAGCTTGTGCAGGGGGAAATCCGACGCCTTCAACTGGAGGTTCGGCCCGCCCAGATCGATCGTCGGGTTAGGGTTGTTGGCGCCGCCAGGATTCAACTGGTTGATGGAACGGGGATCGGCACCGCCGCGGAAGTGGCACGAGGCGCACGCCTGCACGCCGTCGCTGCCCACCTGCATGTCCCAGAAGAGCGCCTTGCCCATGACGATGGCGACGCGCCGGTCGCGCACATAGGCCGCGAGGTTCGTGGGTTCGGCCAGGGCAATTTCCTTCAGGTTCCCGGGGCCAGGATTGTTGTCCGGGAACAGGTCCTGAGCCAGCTCACACGTGCCTTCGCGGGGAAGATCCTGCTCCTCGCTGCCGGAAGATCCGACCGCCCGTACGGTGGTTACAACTACCAGGACCGCGCCCGCCGACAGGACGGCAAGGGTCCTCCAGATGGTCTTCATTGTCATGGCTCAGCTCCTGCCGAACCGCATGAAGCACCCCCAAAATCAACGTGGCTACGTGGCGTTTCATGCGTAGCCCTCCAGAAGCCGCCGAGGAACACAAGCGGACAGACGAAGGATTTGAGGGGCGTCATCTTACTGTAGAGATGAGTGGAAAGCTCGTCAGAGTCACAGCGGTCACAGCTATTGCTGAGGTGTGGCCGGTCGCTTGCGTACGCGGCTGACGTGGAGGTCGAAGGTGGTCGCCAGCTCGCTGGCCTCGAACTATCGGATGCGCGGAACGTTTTCGACGAGTGCGGTCAGCTGCGACTCACCATCGTCGCTATCATCTGCCGCCGCCACGCTGAAGCGATACGTCCGTGAGGCGGATTTGATCGTCAGTCGCCCGTCCGACAGTGTGTGGAGGAACTCTCCGTACTTGAAGACGAACGCGTCCTTGTTCGCTTTGTCATCGGGAACGAACGAGATCGCGTCTCGAGAGACCACGAGATGGCCCTGGCAACTGCCTATGCGGTGCAGGTGCACCACGCTGACCGTCGTCACCGCCTGAGCCTTCGATGGCGCGGAGGCCGGAATCACGGCACTCGGGCGTTCGACGACCGGAATTGCTGCAGCGTTCGTCGCTGGGTCAGGTTTGTGAACCGGAGCATTCGCCTGCGCATCTGAGACAGCCGTCGTCTTGGACGGTGAGATCGATCTTGGGACAGTCGGCGGGGGTGCGACAGGTGTTGCCAAAGATTTCGCCGGCGGTACCAACGCGGAAACAACCGTCGGCTTTGACGTCGGGATCGATGTTGGCACAGTCGGCGACGGCGCGACAGGTGTCGCCAAAGATGTCGCGGGCGGTATCGACGCGGAAACCGTCGTTGTCGGTGGCGGCAGCTGCGGTTCGCCGTTCTGCCGCGTAGGCGCCGAAGACGACTGGTCGTGAGAGCGCAGCCCGTCGGTGAGCCACGCGACGACCACTACGGTGCTGAGTAAGAGGGCCGCCGCAGTCGCCAGTAGGCCTCTTCCGCGATGAGACAGCCACGCCATCTGTTCTGTGATGCTCGCGCGCGGTGTGGCCGCCTGCGTTGCCGGCGCGCCGTCAGCTGCGCTGTCTAGCCTGAGGCCGTTACTCAACACCTCCGTCGCCCTGTCGACGTCGAGCGGCTTGGCGAACAGATAGCCCTGAGCCGAATCGCACTGCAACGCACGGAGCAGCGATAGCTGTCGTTCATTGTCGACGCCTTCTGCAACGACATGCAGACCCAATTGCTGCCCCATTGCCGTCAATGAACCGACAATCTCGGCGCTGTCCTTGTGGGTTTCCATACCACGGACGAACGAACGATCCAGCTTGAGCGTGTCCACAGGAAACTGTCGCAGATACGCGAGCGAAGAGTATCCGGTCCCGAAATCATCGACGCTGATTCGAATCCCCATCGCTCGGAGCTGCATCAGCAGGGTCTTGATGGCGGCCGGATTTTCCATCGCCACACTCTCGGTCAGCTCGAGGACCAGGTTTCGAGCTGGCAGACCGCAGTCGCGCAACGCTTCGGCGACTCTTTCAACGACCGCTGCCTCCTTCAGCTGCACACCGGACAGGTTGATGGAGATCCAGAGGTCTGAAGCGAATGGCAGACTGTCCTGCCACGCCTTGGCCTGCCTGCAGCCTTCACGCAGAACCCAGTCCCCGAGCGGCACGATGAATCCAGTCCGCTCGGCAATGCCTATGAAATCCACCGGTAGAATCGTGCCAAGAACGGGATGGTCCCATCGCACTAGCGCTTCGAATCCAACAATGTGATTCGACCCAAGCGACACAATCGGCTGATAGACGAGCCGAAACTCGCGGCCTTCGAGCGCCCGAGTGAATTCGCCTTCGAGCTGCAGCTCGGCCTGCTCCGATTTCAGAATAGCGGTATCAAAGATCTCGCAGCGCGATCCGCCGAGCATTCGTGCGCGGTGCAGCGCGGCTTCCGAGTCACGCAGCACATCGTCCGCACGCGTGTATCCGGTGGCGCTGACGGCGATGCCGATGTGTGCCGGCAGGAAGAGTTCACGTCCGCCCACCGTGAATGGCTTCAGGAGTTCTGAGAGAATCCGATCCGCCACAAGCTTCGCGTCACTGATGTCCTTCAGCCCGTCGAGCAGTACGACGAACTGCTCACCCTCGAGCCGCGCTACGAGATCGTTATGTCGCAGGGTTGGCGGCGCATATCCGATCCGCAGCGACGTTTCCAGCCGTCGCGCCGCCGCCGACAACAAGGGATCGCCGCCGACTGGCTTCGACGAATCCGCATGAGGAGGCGTGCGCCCGAGATCGAGCAGCAGCAGGGCAAAGTGGAAGCCTTGATATCGATTGGCGCGTTCAATCGATTGCGATAACCGATCGACAAGCAGCAGGCGATTGGGCAGGCCGGTGAGCCGGTCGGTGACGGTTGCGGCCGTGATGTCCTCGTGAGTGCCCATCAAACGGACGATGGCGTCGCGCTCGCGGACCGCGACACCATTGCAGGACACCCATCGGTAGGTGCCGTCCTTATGGCGCAAACGATGAGGGAAATCGAACGTGGCGCCATCGTTCCGGGCCGTTTCGATTTTACGCACGACGGCGTCGCGATCCTCAGGATGGAGCCGCTGAAGCCACTCTTCCGGCGTGTTGCCGACCTCGTGCTCTTCGCAACCGACAAGCGAGATCCATCGAGGGGAATAGTGAATCCGGTCCGATACCAGATTCCATTCCCAGAGCCCCTCGGTGTCCCCGCGATGGCCGGATGGTTTTCGAGCCAGAAGTCCCCCGACTCCTTAGTCGGCTGGAATGGACGACAAGATTAGGATGACGTGCCGGGTCTCGTCGCCTTTGCGCTCATTTTCCTGAGTCTTCACGGGCGGTCGTCCAGGTTTTGATCAGTTCGGGCGCGCAGAACGTAGGCACCTCGATGATCTGCGGAGGGACCACACGCCGGCGTCTCTCGCCGCATAACTCGGGGTCGTCGGCCTCCCCACATCACGGTCTGCCTTCGCGGCGAGAACCCATGAAACTTGGCGCTCAAGCGCTCGACATGGGGTGTATCCTAAGACCCAGGATTGATCAGCCCTCAACGCCGACAGGAGCGGTCTGGCTGGTGACGGATCTTGCGGCTCAGAGCCCGCCCGGGGGTAAACCGGCGCGGCATCGAGCGCTGCTTGTCGAGGACCATGCAGGCTTCGCGGAAGCGACGGCGGCATTGATGCGCCATCACGGCTTGGACGTGTCGATTGCAACGTCGGGCGTCGATGCCTTGAAGATGGCGGAGGAGTGCAATCCCGTCCTCGTGTTGTGCGACCTGGCGCTGCCGGACATGACCGGGCTCGACGTCGTGCAGGCTCTGCGCGCGCGGCGCGGCGCGAATGACTGGCTGGCGGTCATCTTCTCGGCGATGAGCGCGAGCGACCTACGCGAGATCGAAGGCCATATAAAACCCAGCCACGTCACGCTGTTGCTTCCCAAGCCGCTCACGAGCCCAATGCTCAGCGACCTCATTGCCAGACTCGAGGCGTTGCGGCCCTCGGTGGGCTCGGCGTGAGATCGCTCGGTCACAGAGCCGTCCGTGTGCCATGAGCCGACGCTCTTCCAGCGGTACAAACGCACGGATCGGAGCACGTCGAAAAGCAGAACTGAGCTCGGCCACGTTTGAGTGCTCCCGGCCAATTACGCTCCGCCTGGCAGCACGGACTCCTGGCACCCTCCGGCGCGCCACAGATCTGTTCTTCCAATCGATTGCCGCATCGCTGGCGCCGCCGTTCCTGGGAAGGCGGGCGGTGCGGCTGACGTATTGCTTTGAGGAGTGAGCCAGTGGCCGGGAAACCTCCGTTTTCGGCGCTCACTGGCGAGGAAAGGAAAGCGTCAGAACAGATCTTTCAAAGTATTTTGGATGCCATCGGAGACATCGTCTTCGTCAAGGGGCCTGGCTCGAGACTCCTTTGGGGAAACAAGGCATTACTTTCCTATTACGGAATGACCCAGGAGCAATTGGCTGGAATCGTTGACGCGCCCTTTGTTGAACCCGACCTGACAGACCAATACCTGAGAGACGATCAGTACGTGTTTTCTTCAGGAAGACGTTTGGAGATCCCTGAAGAGCCCATTACGCGGTTCGATGGGGAAGTGCGTACGTTTCACACCACAAAATCCCCTGTGTTCGACTCGCACGGCAGAGTGGTTCTGCTCGTCGGCAGATCAACGGATATCACCGACCGCAAGAAAATGGAGGACTCGCTAAAAAAGATCGAAGAGGAACGCGAGGCTCTTCTTGAGAGCGAGAAAGAGGCGCGGTCGACGGCGGAGAGGGCGAACCAAGTCAAAGACCAGTTTTTGGCGATGCTCTCCCATGAGCTTCGTACACCCTTATCGACGATACTGGCTTGGACGCAGTTGCTGCGCGCCGGGAAGCTCGAACCCGTAGAGACCATGAGGGGCCTTGAGATTCTCGAGCAAAGCGCAAAGACCCAGGGGCAACTGATTGACGATCTTCTGGATATCTCGAGAATTCGAACTGGCAAACTCACCTTGAACATCCAGGAGTTTGATCCAGCCATAGTGATTGCAGACGCAATTGACTCGACTCACAGTCTTGCGGACAGCAAGTCAGTGAAGATCGAAACGACAATCATTCCCCCGGGAAAACGAATCTCTGCAGACCCGATTCGATTTCAGCAGATCTTGTGGAACCTCCTTACCAACGCCATCAAATTTTCGCCTCCGGGAGCAACGATTTGCACCGTTCTGGACGGCATCGAGTCCCCCAGCGGAGAACAGGTACGGCTTCAGGTTCGAGACACTGGAAAGGGGATCAACTCGGACTCAATCCCTTTTATTTTTGAGGCGTTCACCCAACTGGACGGCACAAGCACACGAACCTATGGAGGCCTCGGTCTTGGGCTGGCTATCACACGAAATCTAGTAGAAATGCACGGCGGCACGATAGTCGCCGAAAGCGCTGGCGAAGGCAAAGGCACCACGTTTGTGGTTTGTATGCCCGCAAAGAGTTCTGCCAGACCCAACGTGGGGGAGACTGAGAACGAGGCGGAGAGCGATGCCAGCGTGGACCTCCGTGGACTGCGTATTCTCTTGGTCGAAGATGAGGACAACTCGCGAGAAGTGTTCGCCGTAATGCTGAGGTCCTTCGGTGCCGAAGTGATGGCCTCGGCGTCTGCGCGTCAGTGTCTTGAAGTGATTTCCGAGTTCAGGCCCGATGTTCTGGTCAGCGATATCGCGATGCCGTTCGAGGATGGTTGCACCCTGATCAGCAAGATCAGGGCGCTGGAAAACGACCTGAGACAGACACCGGCCTTGGCACTCACCGCCAATGCCGGACATGAGGATGTTCGCCTCGTCCAGTTGGCAGGATTTCAAACCCATTTGGCAAAGCCTGTGGCTGCAAACACGCTCGCACGGGCCATCGGCCGACTCGCGGGTCGAAAAGCCTCGTCCGACGAGCGTTCCTGATCCGCGCGCATTCGATCCTGCTCGGCTCTCCCAATCTCACGCTGGTGCAAATGCGGGTCGGGCGCTGACCCAGTGTTTCCGACGACGATCTCCTTGACCCCACCGCCGTCGTCGACGTCATCGTCAGTTGCTGCCGTGCTTGATCGCCGTTGCCGAGGATGGCAGCATACGCCCCGACCTGGCCTCGTAAGTTAGCTGACCGTGGGGGCCGTTCCTATAGCGATTTCAAATACTCGACAAGATCTGCTTTTTGATCAGCCCTGAGCCTCAGACCAAAGAGCGAGTCGTAGTGAGTCACAACGGCTGGAACATCCGCAGCACTCCCATCGTGAAAATACGGAGGGTGCTGCCAGAGTCCGCGCAACGGCGTCGTCCGATACTTTCCAGTTGCCGACCTCTCCGCGTAGGCTGGATCCATGCCGACCTCCGACGGGTCGTGCAGGAACGGAACGCGCTGGCCAGGCAGGCTCAGGACATCGGTGAACGTCGAGGGCCGATGACAGGTAGCGCATCCGGCCTGATCGTGAAAGGTCTGCTTTCCGCGCTGGGCGGCGGCCTTGTCGAATGAACCCGACGGCGGCTCCGGCGAGCGCAGACTGAGCTGGTAATCCAGAAGGGCAGCCAGCTTCGGCGTCACGAGATCGGGTGTTTGGTTGATGAACAGTCCGATCCGCCGATCGATAAAGCTGCCATGACCGCCCATCTGACCGACGCCGACATAGCTGTTCCAGTAAGAGATTGGTCCGTCAGCGGTAACGGTCTCGAAGCCGACGCCTTTCAGTCCGTAGATAGACGGGATCTCAATAGGCAGCGAAGGACTGTTCAATGGAATCAGGTTCACGCCGTCGAAGGCGTGATGACGCGGGTCGTATCGGCCCGGTCCCCACGCGCGAAACTCCGTCTTGAGCGCGTCGGGGATGGCTGGCGACAGCGCCACGATGGCGCCGACATTCAGATCGCGGTTCGCCCACCCGTCGAGTCGCTTGCCAATCCCCCTTATGAACGAATCGTCGACGGTGGAGTGACACAGCGCGCAGGTGATGCCGAGGCGGGTCACTTTACCGCCATCGCTGACTGTGCCTTTGAGTCCGACGACGGCATTCAGCCGAAGAAGCTCGCGTGTGACCGCAGGATCGGCCAGGCTGACCTGTCCGGCGCGCAGCGCCGCGATCACCGCGGATGGCAGCGCATCGACATCCACTTTCAAGCCGACCGCCAGGGCTGTCGCCGGAGCGACCTCGCTGACGACGTCATGCATGTGCAGCACGTTGGTCCACAACTGTTCGTCGCCGAACGTGTCGTACCGAAAGATCTGCTGTCCGTCCTGCTGCGGACCATCGCTGCGCTGGGCGAAGCTCACCACGGTCAACGCGAGCGCAAAGATGGCTGAAGCGAGAGCAATAAGGCGCATCAGTTCCTCCGTCTATGCCGTGGACGTTCTGGTGCCGTCGATGTGGCGCCCGGTTGTCACACGGTCGAGCTCCATAGAGCCTTCTCTCTATCTGAGAGTTCGAGGCTGAAAAGGTGACAACCGGCAATCTGAACGCAGCATCCTGCGCGCGAAGGAGATCGGCTATGTTCTTCCACGCGGACAAAACGGCGATCGAGCTGGTCTTGTCGTGATCTGAAGGGAAACGACGTTCGATGGGAGGGGTGTATGGCAACTCAGACGTCGCGCCTTGAACGAGTCCGAACCGTCGACGGTGTAGCCATCGCTTACACGACGATCGGAGCCGGTCCGACGGCCCTCATCGCCCTGCACGGCTGGGGCGGCGCCGGCTCAGGACACTCGTGGCACGAACTCCTCAAGCACCTCGACTTGACCGGCATTCGATTCATTGCCGTTGACCTGCGCGGGCACGGCGCATCCGACCGGCCAGAGGCAGGCTTCAATCTGGAAGAGTTCGGCCGTGACGTGCTCGCCGTCGCCGATCACGTGGGCGTCGGGAAGTTCGTCCTGACGGCGTACAGCATGAGCGGGCGTTGGAGCCAATGGATCGCATGCCGATTCCCGGATCGCGTGCTGGGACAGATCCTGATCGCCCCTGGCCCGGCGAGCGTTCTACCGTTGAGCGATGAACTCTTGGAGGGCTGGATGCGCGCGACGCGCACGCGCGAGAGCTTTGGGCCCTGGGTCAATCAATTCACGAGCGAACCACTTGCGGACGACATCGTTGACGCCTATTTCAACGACGTGTCCAGCGCGTCCGACCGCGCAAAACGAGAAACATTCAGGATGCTCTGTCGCGACGATTTCTCAGATTCCGTGAAAGCAACCGCAGCAGCAACGTTGGTGTTGGCCGGCGCGCACGACCCGATCCTCTCGCCGGAATTCCTGCGGCAGGAAATCGTGGCCCGAATACCAGGTGCGCGGCTCGTGCCGATCGATTGTGGCCACGAAATTCCAGTGGAGCGGCCGGCGCAGGCAGCCGCATTGATGGAGGCGTTCCTTGCGGGTCTAGTCGCCGGGGTTCGCGTATAGCGTGTCTTCAAGCTCTGTGAATCGCGGAACTGACCGCAAGGGCCGAGAGCCAGCGCCCACGGCGACACGTACGAGGACGCTCCTCGCTCCAGTTGACGGAGGATTCGCCGAGTATCCCCTTGCCCTCGGTCATCGAGTTTCTTCGAGATTCCCGAGAATCGCTCTGTGCGTGAAACCTGCGATGGCGGCGCCGAGCATCGGGGCAAGCCAGAACAGCCAGAGTTGTTGAAGAGCCCACCCTCCGACAAACAGCGCGGGGCCCGTACTGCGTGCGGGATTCACCGAGGTATTCGTCACCGGTATGCTGATCAGATGGATCAGCGTGAGCGCCAATCCGATCGCGAGACCGGCGAATCCAGCCGGAGCGCGTCGGTGCGTGGCACCGAGAATCACGATCAGGAACATGAAGGTCATCACGACTTCGCTCACGAGAGCCGCAGCCAGCGAATATTGGCCGGGCGAGTGCTCTGCGTAGCCGTTTGAGGCAAATCCTCCGGCGAGGCTGAAGTTCGCCTGGCCGCTGGCGATGAGGTACAAGACGCCCGCACCAGCGACGGCCCCGAGCACCTGCACGGCGATGTAAGGCACGAGCTGTGCGGCTGGAAAGCGACCTCCGGCCCATAGGCCCACGGACACGGCGGGATTGAAGTGGCCGCCCGAGATTGGACCTAGTGAGTAGGCGCCCGTCAGCACGGTGAGGCCGAAGGCAAATGACACACCGAGCAGTCCAATTCCCACTCCCGGAAAAGCAGCCGCGATCACCGCGCTACCGCAACCTCCGAGAACGAGCCAGAAAGTACCAAGGAATTCTGCAGAGAGTTTCGCGAGCACCGTCGCACCTCCGTGTGGATCCGAGTGTCCGGGCTACGCCCCGGACCGCAACTCCAAGAACGCGGTGACCATATTACATGCGAGCTGACGCGCCTTTGCCGCCGGTACTCGTTCGCGGTCGCGGCGCGAGCGCCCGGGCGGTCCTGCAGTCGACCTTCTAGGCCGGGCGATTCGACAGCAGGAAGCTGCGAACGTGGCGCACCGCCAGCGGAATCTTCGCCGGGGTGTCTTTCCAGGGATACATGCTCAGTTGGCCTTTTGGCGCAAGCATCGCGCTCTCGATCGCGACAGCCAATGAGTGCCCCGCGGTGTCATCCGGCAGGACGAGTACCGGCGTCTGACAAGACTTCACGAAGTCGCGCGTCACGGTGAACACAAAGTCAGGGTTGCTGCGGAACATTCGGTTCAGGAACTGGTCGGCCATCTCCATCGTGATCTCGGGGCGTCGCTTGACCAGCTCTGCGCCCCAGCCGGTCATCTGACTCTCGTAGAGGGAGTTCGGCAGCTCGGGTCGGAACCCGACCGGTTGTGCTGGCACGGCGGCGACCACGCGATTGGGCGCGCGTTTCATGAGGTTCCAGATGAAGGGACCCGCGATGCAGAAGCCGAGCACCATGAACTTGTCGATCCCCAGGTGATCCATCAGACCGAGATGGTCGTCGGTGTAGGAATCCCACGGGCGGTCGATCTCGAGCGGGCCGGTGGACTGACCATTGGAGTTGCGCAGGTCGGCGTAGATGCAACGGAAGCCGTCCTTGAATGCCTCGATCGCGTTGAAGGGGTTACCGCCGCGGATGGCCGCAGTCGTGGAGCCGTTCAACCCCCCGCCCGCGATGAGCAGCAGCGGAAAGCCCGAGCCGGCCTCTTCATAGTGGATGCGGACATTTCCTTTCTGGTAGAAGCGTCCGCCTCCTCCGTTCCCGCCCTGCTGCGCGAACACGGACGGCGTCGCGGCCATCGCCGCCGCCGCAGCACCCGTCTTCAGAAGCTTGCGTCTGAGCGAGTCCACCATACGTCCTCCTCTGGTGCCGGTTTGTCTATCTGCCAGGCCCTACTGGCTGAGGCTCCCATTCTCTGGACCCAGCGTCACTGAATTCGCACCGGGTCGCAAGTCGACCGGCATGTGCCAGACCAGCGAGTGGCCTTTGTAGGGCGCGAAGCCGACGAGGTAGTAGCGCCCCGGCGGCACGCCACCGGTCGCAGCATGCCCCGAAGAGTCGGTGAGGGCGACGCCGACGGTGCCGGCGGTCAGCGCAGCCATCCCGCGATTACAGTTCTCCTGCGTACCGCCCTGGCCGAGCCTGCACGCGGCGAACAGCTTGTCGATCGGCTGACCGCCAGCATCGGGCGCGAAGCCCGCGCGCACGAGGCTAGCGTCCGGGTTCTGGTTCGTGAGGAAGATGCGCGTGCCGGCCGGTGGGGCCGAAAGGTTGCCGGCGTTCATCTCGCCGACCGTTAGATTGAGAACCGCCTGCCCGGCCGGAACGGAGGCCGCGGCCGTTGCCACCGACGGCGGCGGGGCGGTGTACGAGATCGGTTTCGCGTTCGGCGCCAGGCGTTGCATCGTGCAGCCCAGGAAGGCGACCACCACATGGTCGTGATTGGGCATGCCGAAGATCAGCGGCAGGTCTGAATCGGTGGGGATGACAATGACATTGGCCCCGTCAGAGCGGTATTCCACGAGGTTGAGGATCTCCTCGTGGCCGTCGGTGGCGAGCCAATTGAGCTGGGTGGGGGTGAACACCACGCCGGCCTTGCCGAAGATCGACTGGCAGCCGCCGGCGAACGCACCGTCGACGACACTCGCGCCGGGCATCTCGCGCAGAAAACCCAAATCCACCGGCTTTGCGCCAGTCTGTTGCCAGCGACCGAGGAGCGGGTTTTTGGCTGCGGGTAAGAGCGGCTTGGATTTGAGCGGCGGAACCTGTGCACCGCCACCTCCGCCACGCGCCGCGCCAGCACCGCCGGGCGCGTAGTACTTGTAGGTCTCATCCAGGCGCTGCTGCATGGCCTGGTTCTCGGCCTGCACCTGGGCGGCGGCCTCGGCGTCCCGCCGCTGTTGCTCGGTGCTGCCCTGATACGTGCCGTAGACCGGAACCTCGCCCGGAGTCTGGGCGGCAGCCCCCGTTACGACAGCGGCGACGGCCGCCGCGACCAACGAAATCACCGTTACGCGCATCCTCGCCATGGCCTAACCCTCGCCCAACAAAACTGCGGCGAAGTGTAACGTTGCATGCGGTGACAAGTCCAACGCGTTCGAGTCACAGCCCGATTGTCGTGGCTTCGACGCTCCTGGCGGTCACTGACCGAACGATCAGGTCTACCGCGCAATCGAAACCAAGAGTCATCGAGTTGATCGCGAGGTCGTAGCAGCGAGGGTCTGTCCATTCGACCTCCGCCACCCTGCGAATGAACCGGGCCCGCTCTTGATCCGACTTCCGTACCATTCGTAATGCCTGGGCGTCGTCGGCGACCTTGTACACCTGCTTCACTCGCTCGACCCGCCATTCCTCTGGAGCATGAACGAACACCGTGACGACACCGGGGCGTCCCCGGAGGATCTGGGCTGCTCCGCGTCCGACGATGACCGCAACGTGATCGTCAACAGTCTCTCGGATCAATCGATCCTCGATTCCAATGAGCTGGCCCTCGTACAGAACGGTCGGAGACGGCGGTACATAACCAGTATCGAGAGAGCCGAGCGCAAACACGGAGCCCAGGCGATCGAACCACGACTCCTGAGGCTGTCCGTCCTTCTGTGAACTCTGCTCGCTCAGATATTCCGCTGCTGTGCGGAGCATTTCACGATCGAGATATCGCATGCCGAGGCGCTCGGCGACGGCTCGTCCGATATAGGAACCGCCGCTGCCTTGCTGTCTCGAGATTGCGATGCTCTTTCTGACTGGTCCCTCCGACATCACGACTCCTGCCCTCACCACTGGCTGGGTGAACGTTCGCCACAATGTGACCGCGCCCGAGCGCACGTTGCGGGGGAGTGTAGCCTACCTCCGCCGTCCGCGGCGTCACCCCCGCCCCGGATCTCCGGTCTCCGCGCCTCTTGACGAAGGAGAAGGGTTCTTCCAGAGTACGGTCATGTGAAATTGATGGAGCCGGATGAGCAAGGCGTTCACAAAGGAATCCGACGGCGAGGGCGACGAGCCCGACCAGGCTGCTGAAGAAGCCGCGCACGCCGACCTCGTGGGGGTCAAGAACTACATCACACCGAGCGGGTTGCAGCGGCTCAGCGACGAGCGGCGGTTTCTGCTCACCAGGGAGCGGCGGGCGGTCACGCAAGTCGTGGCCTGGGCGGCGAGCAACGGCGATCGCAGCGAGAACGCCGACTATCAGTACGGCAAGCGGCGGCTGCGCGAGATCGATCGGCGCATTCGCTTTCTCACCAAGAGAATCGATGCCGCGGAGGTGGTAGACCCGCAGATCCCGAGAGCTGGGCGGGCGGCAACGCACGTCTTCTTCGGGGCGACCGTGCGCTATGCCAACGCTGCCGGCACGGAGCGTGTGGTGAGCATCGTCGGCCTCGACGAAGTCGATCTGGATCGCAACTACATCAGCTGGATGTCGCCACTGGCGCGCGCGTTGATGAAGTCTGGACCAGGCGACCGGGTGGTTCTACGCGCGCCGGGCACCACCGAGCAACTGCAGATTCTCGACGTACGTTATGAGCGCATCCCCGTGGAGCCGTTCAGCGAACCACCGGGGGCCGAGGCCGCGACGACTCGCTCTCGCACCGGCGACAAGACTTGAAACCGGCTTAGGACCGAGGTCATTTTTTCGGCAGCGCGAAGGCGATGATCTCGTCGTTGGTGACCTCCGACCCCGTGAGGCCGCCGCCGGTACTCACCACGGTGACGAATTGCCGTCCATCAGCTCCCTGGTACGTGATGGGCGTCGTTTCAACCGATGACGGCAACTTGATCTCCCAGAGCTTTTCGCCGGTCGCGGTCGCAAAGGCACGGAACCGAAAATCGTCCGTGCCGCCAACGAAGGTGAGGCCGCTGGCGGTCAGCACGACGCCGCCGGAACTGGGACGGCCTGTGTCCTGCAGGCCGGCAGGCAAGGCGTCGGAGACGCCCAGCGTCTTGCGATAGGCGATGTTGCCCGTGTCCATGTTGACCGCGACAAGTTCGCCCCAGGGCGTCGGCCCGCACAGTAAACGTCTCTCCGGATCACCGAAGCGGCGAAGGCCGGCGAGCGGCCCCGCATTGATGTAGCTGCCGTCGGGCCGCTCGACAAGGCGCATCGGCTGAAAAATATTGCTGGTGTTCGAAACGAACAGGTGCAGCTTGGGGTCGTACGCGGGTCCCCAGAAGTTGATGCCGCCTGCCGGCCCGGGCGGGGACATGCTGTACCGGTTGAGGGCGATCGGCATGAAGGGTCCGCCCAGCTTCATGTTGTTGTCGTCGACCATGTGTTCGCAATACGACTGAAGCTGGGGCTCGCCTTTGTAGAGGTTGTCGCGAGAGAGCGTGTTCTGCGTGAGCGGCTCGGGCTTGGTGGGGAAGGGTTGGGTCGGAGAAGCCTGCTCCCCAGGTACGTCGCTCTTCGGCACCGCGCGCTCCTCGATGTCGAAGATCGGTTTGCCGGTGACGCGATTCAGTGTAAACAGCAGTCCGGCCTTGTTGACGATGAGCACGGCCGGAACGGCCTTGCCGTCGCGGCGCAGGTCGACGAGCAGCGGCGCCGACTGGGCGTCATAGTCCCAGATGTCGTGGTGCACGAGCTGGAAGTGCCAGAGGTACTTGCCCGTGTTCGCATCGACCGCCACCACCGAGGACGAGAACAGATTGTTGCCGGGACGGTCGGTGCCGACGCGGTCGTTGTTCGGAGCGCCGAGCGGCATGTACAGAATGCCGCGCTCGACATCGAGTGACATATAGCCCCAGACATTGACGCCGGATCGATTTCTGGCGCTGTCGCCGCCCCAGGTGTCATAGCCAAACTCTCCAGGCCGCGGCACGGTATGGAACGTCCAGACCAGCCGGCCGGTCTTCGCGTCCCAGGCGCGCGTATCGCCCGCGGGTCCGGATCCACCGTTGGATCCGCCCGGCCCTTCGCCGGTGCCCGCACCGGTGATGATGAGATTCTTGTAGATGATCGGAGAAGACAGCAGCGAGTACGGCACGCTCATGCCCGTCTGCATGACCTCCGGCGTCTTGAGGGTGATGACGCCATGCTCGCCAAACCAGGAATTGAGCGTACCGTCCGACGCCCGGAGGGAGTACACGTTGCCGGAGCTCGATCCGAAGACGATCGACGGCGGGAGGGCGCCGCCGCCCGGCCAATAGGCCACGCCGCGCTTGGACGGTATGTCGTTGTTGGGTAGCTGAAACGTCCATTTCGCCGCGCCCGTCGTGGCGTCCAGCGCGTGGACCATGCCATACGGCGACCCGAGATACATCGTGTTGCCAATCACGATGGGAATGGCTTCGTCTTCCCGCAGGAGGCCGGTGTAGCTAGCCGGCTTGAGGTGAAAGCTCCAGGCGCGCTGAAGCATACCGACGTTCCTCGAGGTGATCTGCGTGAGCGGACTGTAGCGGTTGGCGCTCTGATCGTAGTTGGTGCTCGGCCAGCCGTTTGCGCCGGGCGTACTGTCCGCGGCGCTCACGGCGGTGACGGCCGCAGCAAGAGCCGCTCCGAAAGCCAGTCTCGAGGCAAATCCTGCCATTGTCCTGCCCCCCAGCAATGTCGCTTCGCGGTGCCCTTTTTGTGGCGGCATGATAGCAGGCATTCTGCCCCCTTCATCGGGGTGCCCGTTCAGGTACTATCCTGACCGCGAGACAAACATGAGCAGAAAATCGAAGGCACGACGAGGGGCGAAGAGCCCGTCCATCAGCCACGCACTCCGACCAGGCCCCAACTGGCCGCTCCTGGCGGTGAGCAGCCTGGGAATCGTACTCACCGGGTATCTGGCCTGGACCGCACTCACGGGCGGCGCGGTGCAGGGATGCTCCGCCGGCGGGGGATGCGACGTCGTCCTCACGAGCCGTTGGGCAACGTTGCTCGGTCTGCCGACATCGCTCTGGGGATTGCTCGGCTACACCGCGCTCGCAGGCATCGCGTTCGTCCGCCGGGCAGACCAGCACTGGTCCTATGCCTGGACGGTCGCATTCTTCGGCGTCTGCTACAGCGTCTACCTGACGGCGATCTCTCTGACCGTTCTCGGGTCCGCGTGTCCGTACTGCCTGACGTCGCTGGCGCTCATGACAGGCACGCTCGCGCTCGTGACGATGCAACGTCCTCCCGAGTTGGCGCACCGCTCGTGGGCGGGTCTGGCTGCTGGTCGTGGGGCCCTCGCGGCCGTGGTGATTCTCGCCCTCCACGCCAACTACGTCGCTCCGCAACCCGAGCCAATCGGGCCTGAAGATCCGATGACTCGTGCGCTGGCGGAGCACCTCAAGGAGGAAGGCGTCCTCTTCTATGGCGCATCATGGTGTCCGCATTGCCAGGAACAGAAGCGACTCTTCGGGGCCTCCGCCAGCCGTCTTCCGTACATTGAATGCGGCGCCGCTGGACCCAATGCCCCGCAGGCTCCGTCATGCAGCGCGGCGGGTGTGCAGACCTATCCAACCTGGATAATCAATGGCCGGGCCACCGTCGGGCAGGTGTTGAGCCTGGCCGAACTCGCCAACGCCACAGCGTTTCCGGAGGCGGCCAGCTTCAAGTAACCGACGGCGCGTGTGTTTCGGCGAGGCGGGCTACCCGGCCCCCGAGCAGCACGTCACCGTCAACCAGAAGCGAAGGAGAGCCTTGCCACAGGGCTATAATCGACGGGCCACGGTCGGAGTCGATTCATTTGTTGCGCCTCGGCCACGAGAGGCGCAAGGAGTCTGAGTCATGACGCGCATGGGGCTGGTTTTCGTCGTGTTCCTGTTCCTCGCCGCCGCGGTCCCGGCGCGCGCGGCATGGTCGGTCGTCAAGGAATGGACCGGTACCGGATCGAAGGTGATGGAGATCTTCGACGTCACCGGCAAGGAATGGCGCGTGAACTGGTCGTCGAAGTCACAACCCGACAGCTTTGGCTCCTTTGGCGTGCTGATATACACGGCCGACAAGAAGCTCGTCGGCAGCGCCACCGGACGGGTCGGCAACTCGGACACGACCTACGTCCACGAAGGGCCCGGTCGCTATTTCGTCGAGGTCACGGCTGCTAACGTCGACTGGACTGTAGCCGTCGAAGACGACAAGTAGTAAAAGCCGACAGCAAGCGCCTGAGAGGGCACCTTTGGTCGCGGGAAAGGGCCGGCAGGCCGTGTCGGAAGCAGCCTAGTGCACTCTCCAGACCGGCGCGACTCTTGCTGCGGTAAAACCACATGAGTCGAGCCCTCTTTGCAGCATCCTGCGCCGCGCTCATCCTCGCCGCCGCATGCGGCGGCGGGTCGCCCTCGTCACCATCCTCTCCGTCGGCGACCGGTGCGACGATCAACGGGCTGGTGGTCGGCGGGTCTGGCTCGTCAGCCCCATCTGCTGCAGCCTCAAACCCATCAGCATCTCGGTCAATGACGGTCAGCGTGGCCGGCACCGGGATTTCCGCGCCCGTCGATGGCTCGGGTGGGTTCAGGATGAGTGGCGTGCCCGCCGGAGACGTCCAGCTCATCTTCAGCGACTCCAGCGTCAAGTCGAGCGTGGCGTTATCGAACGTGCGAGAGCAGGAGATCATCGATCTCCAGGTGGCGATCAACGGCGGCACCGCGACGGTGCAGCGCGAGACCCGCGGCAGCAGTCAGGGCAAGGTGGTGCTGTGCCATCGCAGCGGCGACGGTTATCACCCGATCGATGTGAGCGTGAATGCCGAACCGGCGCACCGGGGCCATGGCGACGCACGCCCTGGCGAGCCCGTACCCGGAGATCCTTCGAAGACCTTCGACAGCGAGTGCCACACCATTTCGAGCTCGCCGTCCCCGGTGGACATCGAGAAGTTCACCAACGGTCAGGACGCTGATGAGGCGCCAGGGCCGACGATCGTGGTTGGGAGCACGGTCTCGTGGACCTATGTCGTGACCAACAACACCACCGAGACGTTTTCGAGCCTGACCGTGACCGACGACAAGGGCGTGGCCGTGGCCTGTCCGAAGCTGTTGCTGTCGCCGGGCGCGTCGATGACGTGCACGGGATCGGGCGTGGCCGTGGCCGGGCAGTACCGCAATGTCGGCACGGCAACCGCTACAACCCCCGGCCACCAGTACACCGATTCGGACGCGAGTCACTACTTCGGCGGTCCTGCTCCCGTGCTCACGATCACGAAGCTCACAAACGGTCAGGATGTGAGCCAGGCCCCGGGCCCCTCGATTCGCGTTGGCAGCCCGGTGTCATGGACCTATATCGTGACCAACACCGGCAACGTCACCTTTTCGAGCAACACGGTGATCGACGATCGTGGTGTGGACGTGGCCTGTCCGAAACTACTGCTCGCACCGGGTGCGTCGATGACGTGCACCGGAGCGGGCGTGGCCGTGGCCGGGCAGTACCGCAATGTTGGAACCGTCGTCGCTGCGGCCAACGGCACTCTGTACACGGCTTCCGACGCGAGCTATTACCTGGGCGTGACAAGCGGCCAGTGACACAGAGCTGCACCCTCGATTCGCTGGTCACCGCACCGGCAACGGCAGCTATAACCTGATCCACGTGAGCGCCGGCGACGAGGCGGCGCACCGTACTTCTCTCGCGCGGTTCCTCCGCGCTACTGCTCGGGCCGGTGCAACGCCGGCCTACTGAGTTGTTCCTTTCGACCGAGAGATAGAGTTATGAAACTGTTCATTCGCACTGCTGTTGTGCTGGCGTGTGTGCACGCGTGTGTCTTGACGTCCGCGCCGGCGCTTGCGCAAAACTGGAGCTTTGACGCCCGCAAGGTGGGCATGGGCGGCATCGGGTCGACGAGCAACGTTGCGGCCGACATGGTCGACGAACAGCGGCCCTACCGCGCGATCGTGCTGCCGTTCGGCCTGTTCCAGGTGCTGCCCAACCTTCCCAAGCTCGACCCTACCAAAGACGAATTCGATCTGGTGCGCGCGATCGAGTACAGCGCGAGCCCGATTCACTTCATCGTCGGGCGCGATGACACGAACACCGCATCGGCGCTCGTCACCGATCTTCGCAACGGAACGATGAACCGGGATTTGAACGTGTACCGTGTCTTCTCACCGGCCACGAGCGCGTCTGCGGAGGGACTCGCGTCACCGAGTTGGGGCCACACGTTCAAGATCCAGAACAGCGACGCCGGTCCGTTTCAGGGCATCTACGTCGGCGCCGGCCCCTATTTCTCGATCAACACCTCGGCGGAGATCGATCCCGCGTTGGCGGCCGTGTTCTCGAGCCCGACGCCTGTCTACGTTCCCAACACCAGCTTCTACATGTCGAACGACACCGAGAGCCAGTTCGCGTTGTCGGTTACCGGCGGGTATCGCGGGCGCTTTGCCTGGCCCGATGGCGTCTCGAGTGGCACCGGTGGCGCGAGTCAGGCACAGGAAGGCCTCTACGTCGGCGCCAACTATCACTACCTGCAGGGATTCGGCTACGAACACTTCGAGCCCGACGCTCGACTCGACACCAACGCACAGGGCCTGCTGTTCGTGAATATCCCGAAGGGTGCCCCCGTCACGATCGTACGAACGTCGGCGAGCAGCGGAAGAGGGTTCGCCATCGATGCCGGTGTTGCCGCCGTCATTGCCCGATGGGAGCTGGGGTTTGGTGTCAACGGGATCGGCAATCGCATCAACTGGACGAACGTGGAACGAACGAACTACGTGCTCGACAGTCTCTTTGCCGGCGGCGAGTTCGTGGACTTTCCCACCGTCACGGAGGCGGACTTGCGAGTGGAGCTTCCGGTGGACGTCCGTGTGAACGGCGCGTACAACGCCGACGCGTGGACGGCCATCACGGAGTACGGCCACGGCTACAACGGCACCAGTTTCCGCGCGGGCTTCGAACAGCGCTTCGACGCCATCCAGCTTCGCGTCGGCGGCCGGTACATCAAGGAGAGGTGGGAGGCAACCGGCGGCGCCGGCTTCAATCTCTCCAATCGGTTTGGCGTGGATGTAGGCCTGTTCAGCACGAGCGCCAACCTGGAACGGAAGCGCCACCTCGCCCTGGCCTTCTCTCTCAGGCTCATGCGCGGCACTCCGTAAGCGGGCGCGCTGAACCTCGCCGCCCGGGCGTATAATCCGCGGCACCGTGGCGCGGAACTCTTTGCGGAGGTTCCAGTGAAACCATTTGGTGCTCTCGCGGTGGCCATCTTGGTGCTGATGGCCTCAGCCGATCGTGCGTCGGCCCAGGCCCAGGCGCGGGCGATGGCGGGCGGGTGCCCGCTCGAGCCGGCCAAGTTTCACGAATGCGCGCTCCCTAAAACCAAGACCTTCAATCCGCCACGGACGGCGGATGGGCAGCCAGACATGCAGGGCTACTGGGATCGCGCGTTCACCTCCCAGGACGTCGAAGAACATGTGGCGGGTTTCGGTGTGCAGGCGGGACCCAGCCTCGTCATCGATACGCCGGACCACAAGATCCCGTATCAGCCATGGGCGCTCGAGTTCCGGAAGACCATCGTCGAGCGGTTCATCTCTCCGCTCGCGGGCTGTTTTCCACCCGGCATCCCGCGCGACCTCGTGGCGCCCGCCGCGCACCAGATTGTTCAAGCGCCTGGCTACGTGATGCACCTGCTCGAGTACTCGCATTCCTACCGGATCATTCCGACGACGAGTACGACGCATGTCGGACCCGCTGTGAAGCTCTGGCAGGGCAACTCACGAGGGACGTGGGAGGGCAACACGCTCGTCGTCGATGTCACCAATATGAACGGGCTGGCCTGGTTGGACAACGCCGGCAACTTCTCCAGCGACGCGCTTCACGTCGTCGAGCGGTTCACGCTCATCGACGCCGATACCATCCACTACGAGGCTCGACTCGAGGATCCGAAGGTCTACACACGGCCCTGGACGATGGTCACGGCGCTCAGGCGGAACAAGCAGCCGGGATTCGAAGTGTGGGAGCAGGCGTGCCACGAAGGTAACCAGTCGGTGGTGGACCAGCTTCGTCTCGGGATGAAGCCGTTTCAGGGGGTCACGCCGCCGGGCGGACGATAGCTCCCACTACGGAGTGAGCGACGCGGGCAGCGTTGCCATGATGCGCGCTTGTTCGCTCGCCATGATCTGAACGGTAGAGGACCAGTGCTTGTAGCCGTCCAGCTCGACCCGCAACGCCCGCGATCCCACCGGCAGGTCCCGCAGCACGATCGGCGTTGTTCCCACCGGGACACCATTCAGGAACACTTGCGCCCCCTGGGGTGACGAACCCACCTCGAGCGAGCCACGGAAGTCGGTCTGGATCCTCCTTGGCGGGACAGCCGGGTTTTCTGTCGGGACGGCCGGGGGTTGGGAAGGCGTCTGCAGTGCTGGTCTGCCAGGTGCGAACGCAACCGGCGTCGGTGCTGAAGCGACGGAGGACGGCGTCTGCGGCCCGGGTCTGGCTGGCGCCAACGCAACCGGCGTCGGTGCTGCGGCGGGGGAGGGCGCCGTTGCAGGCGCGAGCGGCGCAGCCGCCGCGACTGGTGCACCACCGATCGGTGCGGCGGGCGTCGTCGGCCTCGGCGGAGTCGGGACGAGCAAAGCGACACACCCAAGACCGACCATCACGCCGAGCAGGAACGGCGAGAGCGGACGCCGGATCTCGTGTTCGGCCGTTCGTGGGCGCTGTGGTGGTGGAGTCGGCCGACCACTGGCGGGACGGATCGCGCTGGCCGGCACAAGCACCTTTGTTTCGGGCGGAAAGGCGAGAAGCCCGTCCACCTCTTCCGTACTGGGCACGTTGTCCGTCCCTGACGGCGATGTGGCAACTCGCATGGGTGGGCTTTCGAACGACAGAGGAACCACCGCTCCAGCGTGGGTAGTTGTCGGTAGTTTGCAATCCGAGCGCCATGAAGTCTGGCTCTGGCGCCTGGGAATTCAGGCGCCTGCGCATGGTTGACCGAAACTAGTCGGTCCTCGATCAGCTTTTTGTTCGCGTTCGCCGGGATTCCTACAGCCTCGCGAACTGGATACACACGGGCTTGGGCACGTCCACCTTCGAGCCCGTCGGCGTCAGCTTCCCGCTCTCGCCGTCGACCGCGAAGGTGACGATGTTGTTCGCGCCCTGATTCGCCGCAAAGATGTACCGCCCCGACGGATCGAAGTTGAACCCGCGCGGCGTCGACCCTTGCGTCGGAACGATGTCCACCACGGTCATCCGTCCCGTGGCCTCGTCTATGCGAAAGATCGCGAGGCTGTCGTGGCCGCGATTGCTGCCATAGACGAAGCGTCCGTTCGGATGCACGTGCACATCAGCTGGTGAGTTCCGCCCAGCGAAGCCATCCGGCAGCGTGGGAATCGTCTGCACGAGCATGACGTCGGCGGTGTTCACATCGTAGCGATACGACGAGAGGCTCGACTCGCGCTCGTTGATGGCGAACACGTATGGCAGGCGCGGGTGGAACGACGAGTGCCGCGGCGCGATGCCCGGAGCCGTCTGGAACGTCTTGCCGGCGGTGAGCTGGCCGGCGGTTCGGTCCACCCGGTAGGTATACACGCGGTCGGTTCCCTTGTCGCACGCGAAGACGATGCGGTTGCTGGGATCGAAATTCACTGAGTGGGCGTGCGCGCTCTGCTGAGAGTAGTCATCCACGCTCGTCGTGCGCTCGAGGATGGCCACGTCGCTCGCAGGGCCCAGCGTGCCGTCCGCTCGCACCGGAAACAGCGCCACGGTTCCATCGTCCCAGACCTTCTCGAGCTCGGGCACGCCGTTTCTCTTGACCACCCGCACCGACGGATCGTAGTTGCCGTGATTGGCAACGATCACCTGTGAGCCAGCCTTGTCGATGGCCACGTAGGCGGGGTAGACACCCATGGAGGGCTGTGTGCCGACGGGCGCGATCGAGCCGTCCTTGGGGTTGATCGCGAACGTCACCATGGCGCCGCCGCTGAACCGGCCGTCGTAGTTCTCAACCTCGTTGCTCGCGTAGAGAAACCGACCGTTCGGGTGCACGGCCAGGTACCCGGCGTTGAAGTTTTCGAACTCGGGGCCGGTCGTACGGCTGACGGGGGTGAGCGCGCCCGTGCCCATGTCAACGGAGAAGACGTGCAGACCGCCTCCGCCGCCGGTGCCGAACGGGCCCTTGGTCCACGAGCCCACGTACGCGAACAGGCGCTGCCCGGATTGCGACTGCGCCGAGGCGGTGGAGGCAGCCAACCCCGCTCCCACGAGCGCCAGGAAATCCCGTCGAGAGAAGTCGTTGTGCATGACGGTGGATTCTCGGTCTCTTGCGCGGGCGGGTCAACGCCTACTTAGGAAATCTACCCAGGGGAAGCTTTTTCTCCCGGATGCACACGTCTTCGCTACCTTCGACCGTCAAAGAGCCGACGCGTGGAGCCTACGGAGCACCCCATATGGTGAGGTTTCGCTCGAATGGGGCTGGCATTCGGCCGTGAGCGGGGAGATGGACTTGAGCTTGCTAACCTGCACGCCGATTTCCGGTTCTAGAATTCCAAAGGTCTGAGACATACACGTGTCGGCAGGAGACGCTGTCAGCTCAACCACTCCGGTGGAGCCACCCGAAATCGATCCGCTAGTCTCGCTGCACGCGACGCTCGACGACTTTGCGCCGGAGAATCCCTCAGCGCAGGGCCCTCGACCGGACGTGAGTCCTGCTGATCAGTTCGTGCGCGAGATTCGTGCGCGCACGGCGGCGATTCGTGCGCGCACGGCGGCGATCTCGGCTGCGGCGGTTCGGGTCTCGCCGGCGCTGTTTGCGAGGATTGTCGATGCGTTGCGTCCGCACGGGCGGCTGATCGTGGCCTTGGGTGGAGTGGCCGGCGCGGTCCTGGGCGCGACCGTGGCGATGTCGATGTCCTTTGGGCCATCGCAGATTCCTAGCCCAGCGCAGATTGCTGCCCGGCTGTCGCAGATTGCCGCCCGCCTGTCATCGTCCCTGAACCTTCGCACCGACGCTGGCGACAGCGTGCTCGACGCGCCCAAGGCGTTGCCCCGGTCGCAGGAACGTTCGAAGCGCGCCCAGCCGCCGGTCCCGCCCGGAGCCGGGCGCCCGTCCACCAGCGATGGGCGGTTGACGACGCGGCCGGCCGGATCCGCGCAGACCGTTGCCCCGGTGTTCGGATCTGCCGGACTGGGGCCTGGGACTCCGGGTACGGGAACCAATGGCGCGCAGTCAGCCCGTCCGACGGTTAGCCCGGCGACACCGTCTGCTGCGGTTCGTCAGGCCGAGGACGCCGAGGGGATCGTTTACTCGAGCGAGGATGGAGACGTCCTTCCCGCGCAGCTGCTGACGGCACAACTGCCGGGTCCCACGGTTGCCGGGGCCCCAACCAGAATCATATTGATGGAAGTCATCGTGTCGGAGCACGGCACGGTGGAGCGGGCGAGGCTCGTGTCGCCAGCGAGGCGGATGCCCGACATGATGATTCTGAGCAGCGCGAAGGTCTGGACGTTCAGTCCCGCGCTGAAAGATGGCCGTCCCGTACGCTACCGGCTCGTCCTGAGCTGGGAAACAAGCCCCTAGTCGATCCTATTCGTGCCGGCCCATCGCGCTCTCGCGCTTCGTATCGCGCATCGTCACGTACACGAGTAGCGAGGTGGCGATCACGGCGGTGAGGTAATAGTAGAACCAGGTTTCGTGACCGATCGACTTGAACCAGAGCGCAATCGATTCGGCCGTGCCGCCAAACACCGACACGGTGACGGCGTAGGGCAGCCCCACGCCGGTCGCGCGAACCTTGGTCGGGAAGAGCTCGGCTTTCACCACGGCGTTGATCGAAGTGTAGCCAGCGACGATGAGCCACGCCGTCGCGATGAGGAGGAAGGCCACCATCGCGCTGCGAGTCGACTGCAGGGCGTATAGCAGGGGGATCGTCCCCACCGTGCCGGCCGCGCCGAACCAGATGAGCAGCGGCCGGCGGCCGATCCGGTCCGAGAGGGCGCCGTAGATCGGCTGGAGGATCAGGGCGAACACCAGCGAGCCGGCAGTCACGAGCGTCGTCTGGTTGTCCGAGAGCCCTACCGACAGCTTGAGGAACTTCTGCATGTAGGTGGTGTAGGTGTAGAAGGCAGTGGTGCCGCCCATCGTGAGCCCGACGAC
>Ga0210380_10000148_pt1 | contig 39692 bp, 25 predicted proteins | sample PLM4_5_coexredo_FD_155476 | JGI IMG/M metagenome (GOLD analysis project Ga0210380, IMG submission 155476) | Groundwater sediment microbial communities from an aquifer in East River, Colorado, USA - PLM4_5_coex redo | ecosystem: Environmental > Terrestrial > Soil > Riparian zone | place: USA... | reverse complement strand
TCCATAGCTCGATCGCGCGCGTCAGCGAGACATGGCCGGGCTTCACCAGCCCGGTCACGGTCAGCGCGAACGCGGTCTCGAGCCCGACGATCCCGAACGGCGCCATGTCGAACGGCTGGCGCTTCTCGTCGGCGGTGTGGGGCGCGTGGTCGGTGGCAAGGCAGTCGATGGTGCCGTCCTGGATCGCGGCGATGGTCGCGACCCGGTCCGCCTCCGAGCGCAGCGGCGGATTCATCTTGGCGTTGGTGTCGTACTCGCCGATCGCGTCCTCGGTGAGCATCCAGTAGTGCGGGCAGGTCTCGGCCGTCACCGGCAGGCCCCGCCGCTTGGCGTCGCGCACCGCGTCGAACGAACCCACGCACGACAGGTGCGCGAAGTGGACGCGCCCGCCGGTCAGCTCGGCGAGATCGCAGTCACGATGGACCATGATCGATTCGGCGGCTGCCGGGATCCCCTTGATGCCGAGCCGGGTCGCGACCGGACCCTCGTTCATATGACCTTTTCCGCGCAGCGTCAGATCCTCCTCGTGGCACACGATCGGGCGTCCGATCGGCTTCGCATACTCGAGCGCCCGCCGCATCATCTCGGCCGACATGATCGGCCGGCCGTCGTCCGAGAACGCGACCGCGCCCGCCTTCGCCATCGCAATCATCTCGGCCAGCTGTTCGCCCTTCTGTCCGATGGTGACTGCGCCAATTGGATGCACCCGACAATGGCCGTCGCGCTCGGTGCGGTCGTGCAGCCACTCCACCCACGCGGCGTTGTCGACCACCGGGCTGGTGTTGGGCATGGTCGCGACCGCGGTGAAGCCGCCCGCGACCGCCGCGCGCGTGCCGCTCTCGACCGTCTCCTTGGCCGACTGGCCGGGCTCGCGCAGGTGGACGTGGATGTCGACAAACCCGGGCGCCAGCAGCGCGCCGTCGGCCGCGATCGTGTGCTCGGCCATGTCGCCGCGCGCGCCGGCCGGGGTCACGCTGGTGATGACGCCAGCCGCGATCCGGACGTCGACGCGCTCGCCGGTCCGCCAGTGCCGGGCGTTCTGGATCAGGAGCGTGTGGCTCATGCTGCCTCCGTCAGGGCCTGCGCGCAGCGCCGCAGAACCGCGCAGCGCACCGCGACGCCGTTGGTGACCTGGGCGAGAATCACCGAGCGCTCGCCGTCGGCGACGTCGGGCGCGATCTCGATCCCGCGATTCATCGGACCGGGGTGGAGCACCAGCGCCTCGGGCCGCATGAGCCGCACCCGGCGCGCGTTGATCGCCCACGCGCGCGCGTATTCGGCGAGCGAGGCGAGCAGGCCCTGGTCCATGCGCTCGTGCTGGAGCCGCAGCGCCATCACCGCGTCGGCGCCGGTCAGTGCGTCGTCGATGCTCTCCATCACCTCGACTCCGAGCGCCTCGACACCCTGCGGGATCAGCGTCGGCGGACCCGCCAGCACCACCTGGACGCCGAGCGTGACCAGGCCGTGGATCGCGGAGCGGGCGACCCGCGAGTGCGCGATGTCACCAACCAGGGCGATCCGCCGGCCCTCGAAGCGGCCCTCCCACGACTGGCGCAGCGTGAGCAGGTCGAGCAGCCCCTGGGTCGGGTGCTCGTGCTGCCCGTCGCCGGCGTTGATCACGCCCGCCGCCAGGGTCTTGGCCAGGTAGGCCGGGGCGCCCGACGAGGAGTGCCGCACCACCACCAGGTCGACCCGCATCGATTCGATCACCCGCAGGGTGTCGAGCAGGGTCTCCCCCTTGGCGGTCGACGAGTCGGTCGACGAGAACGACACGCAGGTCGCTCCCAGGCGCCGCGCGGCCAGCTCGAACGAGACGCGGGTGCGGGTCGAGCTCTCGAAGAACGCGTTGCACACCGTGATGCTCTCCAGCTCCCGCCCCGCGATTCCGCTGCGGTCGAGCTGCTCGCGGTGGAACTGCGCCTCCTCGAGGATTCCGAGCAGGTCTGCCTGGGGCATGCCCTCGAGCCCGAGCAGATGCCGGGCCGGGACTCGGTACGAAAAACGCCCCGCGCCATGGGGCGTCAGGGCAGTGGATGCGTGCGCAAGCATCACAGGCTCCTCCCTTTCGCAGCCTCGCGGGGCCGCGTTAAAAGGACGTGGAGTGAGAGGGGTCGAAGTGGTCCGGAATGTAGCGGACCGGGGTCCGCCCTTCAACCTGCAATGCCGAGGGCCGCCCGCCGTTGCCGGATGTCGAAAGGGTTTGCGCCCCGGGCCGACCGTGGGTCAGGCTTTTGTCCCCGTTCCCGATCCGTCCCGCTGGCGTGGCCCACCCGGCTGTACACCCCTGGAGGCTTCCTTGGAGTTTCGACTCCGGTTGTCTGCGCTGCTCGCATGCGCGGCGTTCTTCCTCGTCGTCCCGCCCGCGCGCGCGACCGACGCGTCGGATGGCGAGATGCAGGAACGCGAATCCGCCGTCGAGAACGAGAAGGAAGAGAGCCCGCCCGAGCGCCTGACCCGCGAGGAGCAGATCGAGCGCGCCGCTCACCGCGGCAACCGGATCGCGGTCGGCACGGTGTTCAGCAATCTGCGGGTGCAGTCGCATTCCCCGTCGGGACTCGACTGGGAGTTCCTCGGGCCGCGTCCGATCACCGGCGGCTACTGGACCAACGGGCGCAACGCGTCCGGGCGGATCAGCTTCATCCTTCCGCACCCGAGCAGCGCGCAGACCGTGTACGTCGCGGCGGCAACCGGCGGCGTATGGAAGACCACCGACGCCGGCGTCACCTGGACGCCGCTCACCGACGGACTGTCGTCGCTCTCGTCGGGCGCGCTGTGTTTCCAGCCGGGCGATCCCAACACCCTCTATTACGCGACCGGCGAGCAGCACAACGCACTCGACAACTTCCCGGGCGACGGCCTGTTCCGCTCGACCGATGCCGGGGCGAGCTGGACCAAGATTTCCCCGGACACGCAGATCGGCAACTACGTCGCGCGCATCGTTCCGCACCCGCTCACCGCGGGACTGATGTTCGCCTGCTCCGACTACGGACTGATGCGCAGTTTCGATGGCGGCGCGACCTGGTCGAGTTTCTTCGCCGGCAACTGGTGCACCGACGTGGTCCTCAATCCGGTCAACCCCGACGAGATGTTCAGCGCGCACTGGGGCGTCGGCGTCTACAAGTCGGTGAACGGCGGTCTCTCCCACACGCTGGTCGGCGGCGGCCTGCCGGCGGGCGGCGCCGGCTTCGGGCGCATCCAGCTCGCGATCGCGCCGTCCGATTCGCACATCGTCTACGCCTCCTATCACAACGAGACGACCGGCGGGCTGTTCGGTCTCTACAAGTCGACCAACGGCGGCGCGACCTGGACGCAGGTGGCGAGCGCGCCCAACTACCTCGGCACCCAGGGCTGGTACGATCACACGATCATCGTGAATCCCGCCAACGCGTCGATGGTGTTCGCCGGCGGCGTGTACCCGTACGACTCCGCGACCCGCGGCCTGGTGCGCACCTCGAACGGCGGCACCAGCTGGAGCAACGTGATGGCGGGCGCCAACGGCGAGACGCTGCACCCCGACGTCCATCACCTCGCCTACGACGCCTCCGGCAAACTGTGGGTGGCGAACGACGGCGGCGTGTGGCGCACGTCGGACAACGGCGCCAACTGGACCAACTGCAACAACGGGCTCGGGATCACACAGTTCTATTTCGTCGGCGTCCATCCCAGCGACGACGACCGGCTGCTCGGCGGCACCCAGGACAACGGCACGCTCCAGTACTCCGGCACCGTCGGCTGGCCGGAATGGCAGGCCGGCGACGGTGGCGCGACCCTCTACGAGCAGGACGATCCGTCCTACTACTACACGACCTACACGCGCCTGAACCCGATCTACCGCTTTCACCACCCGGCCTTCGACGGCAACGCCAGCGGTCCGTGGGTGGCGGCGGCCGATCGCACCAGCTTCATCTTCAATCCGATCATCGAGGACCCGAACGTGCCGGGCGGCCTGCTGTGCGGCACCTATCGCGTATGGCGGAGTCTCGACCGCGGAACCACCTGGTCGGCGATCAGTCCCGACCTGTCGGCCGGCGCCGGCGTCATCTACACGCTGGCGGTCGCCAACGGCGACATGAACACGATCTACGCCGGCACCACTGACGGATTCATCCGGGTCACGAATGACGGGGGCACCAACTGGTCTCCGCGCACCACCGGCCTCGACCTCGGACGCATCCGGCGCATCTTCCTCGATCCCGCCGATGCGAATCACGCGTTCTGCGTGGTCGAGCGGCGCACCGATGGCCGCGTGTTCGAAACCACCGACGCCGGCGTCAACTGGGTGAACGTGACCGGCGACCTTCCGTTCGGCCTGCTCACGCTGTGCATCGCGGTCGACTGGCGCACGCCGACCCCCCGCCTCTACGCCGGCACCGATCTCGGCGTGTTCGTCTCGCACGACGACGGCACCACCTGGCTCCACGCCGACACCGCGCTGCCAAACACCGTCATCTACGACCTCGGTCTCGACCTCGCGAACGACTGGCTGATCGCCGCGACCCACGGCCGCGGCATGTGGCGCGCCCACACCGACGTGCTCGCGCCGCTGGTCACGGTGGTGACCCCCAACGGCGGCAACGCGCTGCTGGTCGGCCAGCCGGCGAATCTCGAATGGACCGCGACCGACGACGCGACCATCACCGCCGTCGACCTCGAACTGTCACGCACCGGCGAGGCCGGACCGTGGGAGACGATCGCCGCCGGGATCGAGAACACGGGAACCTATGCGTGGGACGTGACCGGCCCGGTCACCAACGACGCGCGACTCCGCGTGCGCGCAGCCGACAACTCGACCAACACCGCCGAGGACCTGAGCGACGCATCGTTCGCGATCAGCGACGGCCCCACCGCCGTCGAGCCGGCGAAGGGTTCGGGCGAGCTGTCGCTGGCGCCGATCGTTCCCAGCCCGACTCGCGGCCGCGCGCGCATCGACTATGTGCTGCCCACCGGCGGCGACGTCCGGATCGGCGTCCTCGACGTGCAGGGCCGCGAAATCCAGGTGCTCGCACAGGGGGCTCATTCCGCCGGCCCCCACCAGGTGTGGTGGGACGGACACAACGCACCGCCGGGCCTCTATTTCGTGCGTCTCCAGGTCGGTGCCCAGTCGCGCATCCGCCGCGTCGTGGTCACGCGCTAGCAACGCGTCGCATGTCTACCGAATGCGAAGGAGTTTGCGAGCGTCGGTGACGCCGCCGGCATTGACTCTGCACACATAGACCCCCGGAGGGGCCTGAGTCCCATCGTGGCGGCGACCGTCCCACTGGACGGTCTGGCTCGCGCCGATGCGAAAGCCGTCAACCAGCGTCGCGATGCGGTGGCCGGCGAGGTCGAACACCTCGACGCGCACGTGTGCGCCGGCGGTCGGGGCGTCGAAGCGGATCGTGGTCCCGCCCGCAAACGGGTTGGGTGAGTTCTCGAGCCGCAGTGGCGCCGAGCTCTGTGGCGTGCTGACGCCGACGAGGCTGTTCGGAATCCGCAGGTAGTACACGTCCTGGCCGCCGTTGAAGGTCGCGGCGTACGCGACGTCCACTCCGGTGTCGTCGGAGCTGGTGTCGTAGTAGTCGCCGATCTTCTGCTGGTTCGGCCAGCCGATCACGCTCGACCAGGTCGGCGTGACCTGCACGTTCGGCGACCAGGTGGTGCCGCCGTCCGCCGAATAGGAGTAGTAGAGCGCCGAGATCGTGCTGTCGGCCGACCCCCGCGTGTCGTTCCACACCGCATCGATCCGTCCGTTCGGCGCCACCGACATGGTGCCGAACCACTGGAACGCGCGATTGCCGGGCGTGTCGTTGTTCACCCGCACCGGAGCGCTCCAGGTCGCGCCACCATCGGTGCTGCGGATGAAATGGACGTCCATCGGATCGGTCGGGGTCTGGACCGAGGCGAGCACGTACACCCAGCCCCTGCGGGGGCTTAGCGACTTGTCGACTGCGATCCACAGCTGACCGAGCAGTCCGACCGGATTGGGGGGGCCGATGTTCGGAAATCCGCCGAGATTTACCGGCGTGGTGATGAAGGCGGTGGGAACGCTCGGGTCCTGGTTCTTCGCGTTGGTCGAGCGCGACACCGCGATATCGGTGAGCTGGCCGCCGTTGGTGGCCCATCCCGCCAGGTAGAGCGTGTTATCGAGCGCCACGTCGAGGGTGCCCCAGATCGGGGCATGGGGAATCGGGCCGGGCGGGGTAAAGCTCGCGCCGTGGTTGATCGACTTGTTGAATGTGTTCGGCGCGAATGGATTCGAGACGACGCTCCACGCCTGGTAGAAGTTGTTCATCGCCGGGTCGATCGTCATCCATTGCTTGTCGCCGCCATACGAGTAGACCGGAGCGCCCCAGGTCGAACCGCCGGTGGTGGAGGCGAATACGGTGGTGACGAAGCTCTCGGACAGGCTGTTGTAGAAGATGTCGCCGTTGCTGTCGACCGCCAGCACCGGATCGCTGTGAAACGTTCCGGCCTGGATCTTTCCGGTGGCCCAGGTCGCTCCGCCGTTGGCGCTGAAACCGAAGCCGGCCTCGCGGAAGTTCGACCCGATGTTGTTGAACTGCCGCCACCCGATCACCATCTGGTTGTGGTCGAACGGACTCACCGCCAGCGACGGCTCGTTCGCGGCATCGTTCACCACGTCGCTGCCCACCGCGTTCACGTTCACCTGAATGCTGGTGTAGGGGCCGAACATGATGATGCTCGCTGCGCGGGTGGTCTGGAGGGCGGTCGCCGCCGGCGGCATCGGGGCGTCGTCCTCGTACTCGAGCGGCAGGCCGTTCCGCAGGCGCCACATCGGATTTTCCCGCTCGTCGATCGGAACGGTGGTGGCGAACGCCGGCACCGGCACGGCGAAGCGGAGCGCGAGCAGGACGCCGACGAAAAGACGAAGGGCGGGTCGTGCTCGGATCATGGGCATGTGGGAAGTCGATGAGGATGCCAGTGCCAACGCAGCAAGCCGGGGACCCGCCGCCTCGGTCACCGGATGCGCAGGAGCTTTCGCGCGTCGGTAACCCCACCAGCGTTGGCCCGAACCATATAGACGCCTGGCGGCACCTGAGTGCCATCGTGACGTCGGCCATCCCACTGGGCGGTCTGGCTACCGATGCGGAAGCCATCCACCAGCGTCGCCACGCGGTGTCCGGCGAGGTCGAACACCTCGACGCGCACCTGCGCGCCGGTCGTCGGGGCGTCAAAGCGAATCGTGGTCGCGCCCGCGAACGGGTTGGGTGAGTTCTCGAGCCGCAGCGTCGCCGAGCTCTGCGGCGTGCCCACGCCGACGAGGCTGGCAGGAATCCGCAGGTAGTAGACGTCCTGGCCGCCGTTGAAGGTCGCGGCATATGCGACGTCCACGCCGGTGTCGTCGGAGCTGGTGTCGTAGTAGTCGCCGATCTTCTGCTGGTTCGGCCAGCCGATCACGCTCGACCAGGTTGGCGTGACCTGCACGTTCGGCGACCAGGTGGTGCCGCCGTCCGACGAGGACGAATAGTAGAGCGCCGAGATCGTGCTGTCGGCCGATCCGCGCGTGTCGTTCCACACCGCATCGATCCGTCCATTCGGCGCCACCGACATGGTGCCGAACCACTGGAACGCGCGATTGCCGGGCGTATCGTTGTTCACCCGCACCGGAGCGCTCCAGGTCGCGCCCCCATCGGTGCTGCGGATGAAGTGGATGTCCATCGGATCGGTCGGCGTCTCGACCGAGGACAGCACGTACACCCAGCCCCGGCGGGGTCCGTTCGATTTGTCGATCCCGATCCACAGCTGCCCGAGCAACCCGGCCGGATTGGGGCCGCCGGTGTTCAGGAACCCGCCGAGATTCACCGGCGTGGTGGTGAAGGTCGGAACGCTCGCGTCCTGGTTCTTCGCGTTGATCGACCTCGACACGGCGATGTTGGTCAGGTTGCCGCCGCTGCTGGCCCACCCCACCAGGTAGAGGTTGTTGTCGAGGTCCACGTCGAGAGTGCCCCAGATCGGCGCGTCGGGGATCTGGCTGGGCGCCATGAAGCTGGCGCCGCTGTTGATCGACTTGTCGAACGTATTCGGCGCGTATGGGTTCGATGCAATGCTCCACGCCTGATAGAAGTTGTTCATCGCCGGGTCGATCGCCATCCACTGCTTGTCGCCGCCGTACGCGAACACCCCTGCGTTCCAGCTCGATCCGCCGGTCGCCGAACTGAAGATCGTCACCTGGAGCGAACCGTTGAGGCTGTTGTATTGGATGTTCCCGTTGCTGTCGACCCCCAGAACCGGGTCGCTGCGGAACGTTCCCGCCTGGATCTTGCCGGCAGTCCAGGTCGCGCCGGCGTTGGAGGTGTAGCCGAAGCCGGCCTCGCGGAAGTTCGACGCGATATTGTTGAACTGGCGCCACCCGACCACCATCTGGTTGTGGTCGAACGGGCTCACGACCAGCGACGGCTCGTTCGCTGCATCGTTGACCACGTCGTTGCCGAATGTGTTCACGTTCACCTGGATGCTGGTGTAGTGGCCGAAGGTGATGGTGCTCGCCACGCGGGTGGTCTGGAGGCTGGTCGCTGCCGGCGCCATCGGGGCGTCGTCCTCGTGCTCGAGCGGCAGCCCGTTCCGCAGGCGCCACATTGGATTTTCCCGTTCGTCGATCGGAACGGTCGTGGCGGTCGCCGGCACAGGCACGGCGAAGCACAGCGCGAGGAGGACGCCGAAGGCGACAAAATGACGAAGTGCGGAGCGTGCTCGGATCATGGGCATGTAGGAAAAGCGAATGCCGCCGGTCGGTGAGTGACGGAAGTCTCTCACGGATGGGACCCGATCCGGCTTTTTGGGTTCCCAGCGCGGCGTTCGCGCGTTCGAGCGCCTAGCGAACCCGCAGGATCTTTCGCGTCTCGGCGGCTCCGCCCGCCGTCAGGCGGCACAGGTACATGCCGGGGGACACCTCGGAACCATCGGCGCGTCGTCCGTCCCAGACGATCGACTGGGCTGCGCCAGTCCGGAACCCGTCCATCAGTGTCGTCACCCGGTGCCCCGCGAGATCGAAGATCTCGAGCCGCACGTTTCCGCCGCCGGACGGCGCCTCGAAGTGAATGGTCGTTCCGCCGGCGAACGGATTGGGTGTGTTGTCGAGCCGCGGCGTGAACGCCCGCGATTTCCCGACCCCGGTGACGGTGTTCGGGATCCGCAGGTAGTAAATGTCCTGCCCGCCGCTGAAGGTCGCCGAGTACGCCACGTCGACCCCGTTGTCGTCCGAGGAGGTGTCGTAGTAGTCGCCGATCTTGGACTGGTTGGGCCACCCGATCACGCTCGACCAGGTCGGCGTCACCTGGACGTTGGGCGACCAGGTCGTGCCGCCGTCGGCGGAGTACGAGTAATGGAGCGCCGAGACCGTGCTGTCGGCCGATCCGCGGGTATCGTTCCACACCGCGTCGATCCGGCCGCTCGGCGCCACCGACATGGTCCCGAACCACTGGTAGGCGCGGGTGCCGGGCGCGTCGTCGTTCACCCGTTTCGGCGCGCTCCAGGTCTGTCCACCGTCGGTACTGCGGATGAACATGACGTCCATGGGATCGGTCGGGGTCTCGACCGACGCCAGCACGTAGACCCAGCCCGAGCGCGGTCCGGTCGACTTGTCGACCCCGATCCACAATTGGCCGAGCAGGCCTCCGGGATTGGGTCCGCCAAGGTTCAAATAGCCCCCCAGATCCACCGTCACGGTCGAGAAGATGGGCGGATCGGAATCGTGTTCCTGGGCGTCGGTCGATCGCGAGACCGTGATGTCGGTGAGGTAGCCCTCTGCGTCGGTGGCCCACCCCACGATGTACAGAACGTGGTTGCGATCGGTGTCGAGCGTGCCCCACACCGGCGAGTTCGGAATGGCGCTCGGAGTGTCGAACGAATCACCGCTGTCGATCGACTTGTTGAAGGTGTTCGGCGCGTACGAATTCGAAGCGATGCTCCACGCCTGGTAGAGGTTGTCGAGGTCGCGATCGACAGTCATCCACTGCTTGTCCCCGCCGTAGGCGAACGTGGCCGGGGTCGGGTACCACGTCGAGCCGCCGGTGTACGAGCGGAACACCTGGGTGGTGAGCGGTCCGTAATAGGTGGTGAGGCTGTTGTAGAACATGACGCCGCTGTTGTTGGTGTCGAGCACCGGATCGCTGCGGAACACTCCCGTCTGGATCTTGTCGGCCGTCCACGTCAGCCCGCCATTCGTGGAGGAGCCGACTCCGGCCTCGCGGAAGTTCGATGCGATGTTGTCGAACTGCCGCCACCCGATCACCATCTGATCGTGATTGACCGGGCTCACGGCCAGCGACGGCTCGTTCGCCGCGTCGTTGATCACGTCGTTGCCGAGCCCATCCACGTTGACCTGGATGCTGGTATACGGGCCGTACGTAACGTAGGCCGCGGCGCGCGTGGTCCGGAGCCCGGTGTGCGCCGGCGCCATCGGCGGATCCTCTTCGGACTCGAGCGGCGCGCCATGCTGCAGCCGCAACCGGGAGTTCTCGCGCTCGGGGACCGGCGCCGCCCATGACCGGATCGACACGCCGAATATCAGCGCGAACAGCAGGACGCTTGCGAAGAGGCTGGTGCGGGGTCGTCGTGCCATGTGTCCCTCGGGGACAGTTGCAACTGTCTCACGATCAGATCCCGGTCTCTATAGCAACGTTCCCCGCAGCACCAGACTGGCGACCGAGAAGTAGATGATGATGCCGGTTACGTCGACGAGGGTGGCAACGAAGGGGGCCGAGGCGGATGCCGGGTCGAGTCCGGCGCGGCGGAGGATCAGCGGGAGCGCCGCCCCGGCCACGGTGCCGAACGTCACGACCCCCAGCACGCTCGCTCCCACCGTGATCCCGACCAGCATCGAGTGGGATCCGTAGGAGTGGAAGACCCGCTCCCACAGCACGACGCGCAGGAAGCCGATCGCCGCGAGCAGCGCTCCCATCGAGACGCCCTGGAATACCTCGCGTCGCACCACCCGCCACCAGTCGGTGAGCTTCACCTCGCCCAGCGCCATCGCGCGGATTACCAGCGTCGAGGCCTGCGAGCCGGCGTTGCCGCCGCTCGAGATGATGAGAGGAATGAACAGCGACAGCACGACCGCGCGTGCGATCTCGTGCTCGAACCGGCCCATCGCGCTGGCGGTCAGCATCTCGCCCACGAACAGCACCGCGAGCCACCCGACGCGCTTGCGGAGCAGGCTGCCGAAGCCGGTTTCCAGGTAGGGCGCTTCGAGGGCCGCGGTACCACCGATCTTCTGGATGTCCTCGGTTGCCTCTTCCTGGATGACGTCGACGATGTCGTCGACCGTCACGATGCCCTTCATGCGTCCTTCGCTGTCGACGACCGGGATCGCCTGCAGGTCGTGCTCGGCGAACAGACGCGAGAGGACTTCCTGGTCCATGCTCTCGGTCGCCACCACCGGATCCTTGGCGCACACGTCGCGGACCATCCGATTGGGCGCGGCGGTGAACAAGTCACGCAGCGAGACCACGCCGAGCAGCCGCTGATCCACATCGATCACGTACACGTAGTAGAAGTTCTCGGTCTTGTCCCGCGCCTGCTTGCGCAGGTAGCTGATCGCCTCGTCGATGCTCACGTCCGGGCGCACGCGCGCGTAGCGCGGGTTCATCAGCCCGCCCGCGTCGTCCTCCGCATAGGCGAGCAGCGCCTGGACTTCGGCGCGGGTCGGGCCGTCGAGCAGGTCGAGCAGGCGGTCGCGGCCGGCCTCGTCGGTGGCCTGGATCGCGTCGGCCGCGTCGTCGGGCGGCAGCAGCCGCAACCACGAGCGGCGCTGGGGCGGCGACATCGACATGAGGAGGTCGGCCTGGTCGCGGGCCGGCAGGTCGAGGAAGAAGTCCTCGGCCTGCTCGCGCTCGAGATCGATGAATGCCTCGATGCGCTCTTCGGGATCGAGGATGCGCCAGGTCTCCTTGAGGTCGGAGACCTCGAGGGCCGACTGGCTCTCGGTCCGTACGGTCGGCATCAGACCACCCCCCGGGACGAGACGCACGCGACCCGGAGCGGCCGCGGCACGCCGCGACGCAGATTAGTCGCTCGCGCGCGCGCGCGTCCAGCGCAGACGACGGCAGACCGCGAGGAGCGGTCCTGACTCAGCGCGTGACGACCAGCTTGCGCGTGACTTCGACCGACCCTGCACGCAGACGGTACAGATAGAGGCCGTTCGGCAGCGCGCTGGTGTCGAAGCGCACCTCGTGCGCGCCGGGACCGTGCGGCGCGTCGTCGAGCAGCCGCTTGATCTCGCGTCCACTCACATCGTAAACCGCGAGCGTGACGATCGCGCCGCGCACGAGCGTGAATCCGATGCGGGACACACCCGTGGACGGATTCGGACGCGCGGGCGCAAGCTGGACTTCGCGCGACGCCATTGGCGCTCCGGGAACACCGGTCACGGCATTCGCGATCACCGCGAAGTTCGCCTGGGGCTGGTTGTGCATCCAGGAGAACAGGCCGCTCACACCGATCGAGCCACCGATCTCTGTGACCTGCACCACCGTTCCACGCAGGTTGGGAGTCCAGCCCGGAATCGGCGCGCCACTCGCGGGATCCAGCGCCGCGACGTGCCACTTGGAGGCGCCACTGATGGTGCTGAAGGACCCTCCGACGTAGACGAGTCCGTCCTTGACCAGGAGTGTGCTAATCGGGCCGTTGGGCCCCGGGTTCCATGCAGTTGCAAGGCCGGTGGTGGAATCGAGCGCGGCAAGGCGGTTGCGCGGCTGGCCACCGATGCTGGTGAACTCTCCGCCGACGTACACCGTGGCGCCATCGGGAGCGATCGCATTCACCGGATGGCTGGATCCGGGATTCCATCCGGTCAGGGCGCCCGAGGCGCGGTCAAAGGCGGCAATGCGGTTGCGGGGTTGGCCTCCGATGTTCGTGAACGGGCCGCCCACGTACAGCGTGCGGTCGGTCAACGCCAGCGCCGTCGGTATGGAGTTGGGATTCGGATTCCAGCTGGTCGCCACCCCGACGTTTCCGACATTGGTGAGGACTTCGGCGAGAATTGACCGCGGCTGGCCTCCAATCGTGGTGAAGTTCCCTGCCACGATCAGGGTGTCGTTCTTCATCACCAGCCGGGTTACAGGCAGATCGACATTCGCATTCCACGGCAGCAGGGCTCCGGTCGTGGCATCGACGGCTTCGAGGGATCTGCGCGACTGGCCTGGCACCGTAAAGAACGTGCCACCGAGATACACGATCCCGTTCCGGATCGCGATTGCATTGACTGAGCCTCCTGGCGATGGATTCCACGCAGTGACCTGACCGGTCGTGAGATCGATCGCGGCCGCGTTGTTGCGCGAAGTCCAGCTTCCGATGCTCGTGAACGTGCCCCCCGCGTAGACCTTGCCTCCCCCGGCCGCCAGCGTGCGCACCCACTGGTTCGGGTTGGGGGTCCAGGCGATGGATCCGTCCACCGGATTGAGCGCGGCAAAATGATTCACCTGCTGTCCACCGATTGTGCCGAACTGCCCGCCCACGAACACCCTGCCCGACTCCGTCGCGACCGCGAACACGCCCGCGCCGGCTCCCGGGTTCCAGGCGGTCGCGAGTCCGGTACCGGCGTCGAGCGCTGCGAGGTTTGCACGGTTCTGCCCGCCGATGTTCGAGAACCCGCCGCCGGCGTAAACGGTTCCGCCGCTCACGGCAATCGAGAACACAACCGCGCCTGTGCAACCCGGATTCCATGCGGTGACAAGTCCGGACGTTGCATCGATTGCCGCGATCCGACTGCGCGGCACGCCGCCGATGGTTGTGAACGTGCCACCCGCGTAGACGGTGTTCCCGCTCACTGCAATCGTGGTCACCGCACCGCCGGTAACGTTGGGATTCCACGCCGTGGTGTCGGCGGTGATTGGATGGACCGACCCGAGCCCTTTGCGCGTGGCACCGCTGATGGTGGTGAAGTCGCCGGCGAGGTAGACGATGCCGTTCGCGCAGACGATCGAGGTGACCGGCGAGTCCGTCGAGGGCTGCCATGGGCGCAGGATGCCGCTGCCCGTGTCGACCGCGGCGAGGCCGAAGCGGGTCTGGCCTGCGATCGATGTGAAGCCTCCGCCCAGGTAGACGGTGCTGTCCCCGACGGCCAGGGTCACAGCAATGTTGACGGTATTGGTCATCGGATTCCACGGCGCCACCGTGCCGTTGGCCCGGATGCGTGCCAGCCCTGCGCGCGGGACGCCGCCGACCGCGGAGAAGTCGCCCGCGATGTACCAGCCACCCTGACCGTCGGCGACCACCTTGTAGACCGAGCCGGCGATCACCGGGTTCCCGGAAAGCTGGACTCCGCTCACCGCGTCGAACCCGGCTCCGCCGCCCGACGCGGGGCCAATCGCGTTGAAGACGCCGCCGAGGTACAGGGTGTTGCCCGACACCACCGCGGTGTTGACGGTCGCGTTGACCACCGGAAGGTCAGATCGGACGGTTTGCGGGGTCGCGGGGCCAGTGGTGACGAGAACAAGGACGAGAAGCAGGGAAACGACGCGACCGATCATGCACAGGAGTCTAGGGCGTGCCTCCAGAGCCTGCACGGAGTTTCGAGTCGATCCTCGGATTTCTTTTTGGTCATGACGCGAACCGCGAGGAGCGGTCGTGAATCAGCGCGTGACGACCAGCTTGCGCGTGACTTCGACCGACCCCGCACGCAGCCGATAGAGATACAGGCCGTTCGGCAGCGCGCCGGTGTCGAAGCGGACCTCGTGCGCGCCGGGCGGATGCGGAGCATCGACGAGTCGGCGCACTTCGCGTCCGGCCAGATCGTAGACCGCGAGCGTCACGTGGCCGCTGCGCGCGAGCGTGAAGCCGATGCGGGTCGTGGTGGCGGCGGGATTGGGACGCGCGATCGCCAACTGGACACCACCCTTCGATCCCGGCGAGTCCGGAACTCCGGTCACGGCGTTGGCGATCAGTGCGAATCCCGCCTGCGGCTGGTTGTGGATCGAGTTGTACTGACCGCTCACGCCGATCGAACCACCGATCGGGATGATCTGCTCGACGCTTCCACCGATCGCCGGATTCCAACCCGGAACCAGGGATCCCGTGATCGCATCGACGGCCGCGAGGAACCGTTGGGAGCCCCCACCGATGGTGCCGAAGAACCCGCCGGCATAGACGATCCCGTCCTTCGCCAGCAGTGCGTTGACAGAGTTGTTGGCGCCCGGGTTCCAGGCGGTGGCGAGGCCGGTGGCGGAATCGATCGCCGCGATCTTGTTCCGCAACTGTCCCCCGATATTGAAGAAGTCGCCGCCCACGTACACGGTCGGCCCATCGGCGGCAATCGCATTCACCGCATTGGCCGGATTCGGATTCCAGGCGGTCACCTGCCCGGTGCGCTGGTCGAACGCTGCGATCCGGGAGCGGGGCTGACCGCCGATGTTCACGAAATTTCCGGCCGCGTACAGCGTACGACCGCTCGAGGCGAGCGATGTGACCGCACCATCGGGGTTGGGATTCCAGGACGTGGCCAGCCCGACATTTCCGGTGTTGGTCGTAACCTCGGCGAGATGGTTCCTGAACTGACCCCCGATGTTGCTGAAGCCTCCGGCAACGTACAGCGTGTCGTTCTTCATGCCGAGATCGTAGACGACGCTACTCGGGCTGACATTCGCGTTCCAGGGCAGCAGAGCTCCGGTCGTGGCATCGACCGCCGCGAGGTAGTTTCGCGGCTGCAATGCCACGTTCACGAACGCGCCGCCGAGATAGGCGGTGCCATTCCGGATCGCAATCGCATTGACCGGACCTCCCGGTGACGGATTCCACGCAGTTACCAGGCCGGTGATGAGATCGACCGCGGCCGCGTTGTTGCGCAGACTCCAGTTGCCGATGCTCGTGAACGTACCGCCCGCGTAGACGCTCCCTCCCGAGGCCGCCAGCGCGCGCACCCAGTGGCACGGGTTCGGGTTCCACGCGTCGGTAACTCCGGTCGTCGAATCGACGGCGGCGAGATAGAGGCGCTGCTGACCGCCGACGATGCTGAACTGTCCACCCACGAACACCTTGCCTGCCCGGGTCGCGAGCGCAAGAACCCCCGCGTCGGCTCCCGGGTTCCAGGCGGTCGCAAGTCCGGTGGTCGCGTCGAGAGCCGCGAGGTTTGCGCGATTCTGCCCGCCGATGTTGGTGAAGGAGCCCCCTGCATACACGACTCCACCGCTCGCAGCGATGGCGTTGACGGTCGAGCCCATGAAAACATTCGGATCCCATGCGGTCGGAGAGCCGGTGGTCGCGTCGATCGCGGCGATGTGAAAGCGCGAGAGGCCGCCGACCGAGGTGAACGGTCCCCCGATGTACACCGTGTTCCCGCGCGCCTCGACCACGCTGACCGCGCCCCCCGTCACATTCGGGTTCCAGGCGGTGGTGTCGCCGGTGATCGGGTGGACGGCCGCAAGCCCTCTCCGCGCCGCGCCGTTCACGGTTGCGAAAGCGCCGCCGAGATAGACGACTCCATTCGCATACGCCACCGCATTGATGGTGGCGTTCGCAGACGGGCTCCATGTGCGTAGGAGTCCGCTGCCGGTGTCGACGGCTGCAGCGCCGAACCGAGTTTCGCCCTGGATCGAGTTGAAGAATCCACACAGGTAGACCGTGCTCTCGGCAACCGCCAGCCCCGAAGCCGCATTGTTCGAATTCGGGTTCCACGGGGACACCGTGCCGTTGGCCCGGATCCGTGCCAAACCGGCGCGGGGGACGCCACCCACGGCGGTGAAATTCCCCGCGATGTACCAGCCACCCTGGCCATCCGGGACGGCCCTCGACACCGAACCCGCCATCACCGGGTTCCCCGGAAGCTGCACTCCGGTCGCTGCGTCGAACGTGATTCCGCCACCGGATGCGGGACCAATCGCGTTGAAGACGCCGCCCAGGTAGAGGGTGTTGCCCGACACGACGGCGGTGTTGACGCTCGCGTTCGTGACCGGAAAGTCGGAGCGAACGGTCTGCGCACGGGCCGGGGCGGGTGCGAGGAGAGCGATGAGTAGAAGCAGGGGAAAAGCGCGGCCGATCATGAGCACGAGTCTAGGGTGTGCCTGCCCGCGCATGCACGGAGTTTCGCGTCGCAACTCAAATTCTCTTCGCGAACCGCGCGCTCGTGATGCGGACCGCGAACCGCTAACGCGCGATCACCAGCTTGCGCGTGACGAGTGCCGCGCCCGCCTGCAACCGGCACAGGTAGAGACCGTTCGGCAACGCGCTCGTCTCGAAACGCACGTCGTGGTCGCCGGGGGGATGGAGCGCGTCATCAAGCAATCGCTTTACCTCCCGTCCGGCAATGTCGTGGATCGTGAGCGTCACCGGTTCGGGACGCGCGAGCGTGAAGTGGATGCGGGTGAGACCGGCGGCGGGATTGGGACGGGCCGCGAGCTGGATGCCGGGGTGCATCGTGGTCGGCGGATCCGGCACCGCGGTCACTGCGTTCGCGATCACAGCGAGATTCGCCTGCGGCTGGTTGTGCACGGACAGGAACTGACCGCCGGCGACGATGCCGCTTCCCGCCCTCCCGAGCGTGATGGGACCACCCGGCATCACTGGGTTCCAGCCCGGGATCGCGGCTCCAGTGCCCGAATCGAGAGCCGCGATCCCAAGCCGTGATTCACCACCGATGATGGTGAAGTAACCTCCGGCGTAAACAACACCATCGGCAATGACCAGTGCGTTGACCTGACTGTTGGCGATCGGGTTCCACGACGTCGCGACACCGGTTGCGGAATCGATTGCCGCGATGCGGGTGCGCGGCTGGCCCCCCGCAGTGTTGAACTCCCCGCCCACGTAGACCGTCGGACCTGCGACCGCCATCGAAGTCAGGTTGCCGATCACGCCGGGATTCCACCCCGTTACCACACCGGTCACAGGATCGAGTGCCCCCAGCCGGTTGCGTGGCTGCCCACCGAGATTCGAGAACGAGCCACCCACATAGAGGGTCCGTCCGCTCGCGACGAGATGGTCGACTGCCCCGTCCGAACTGGGACTCCAGCTGGTGGCGTTCCCGGTGCTGGTCAGGAGTGAGGCGAGGTGAAAGCGGGTCTGGCCACCAATGTTCCCGAAAATGCCCGCAGCGAACAGCGTGTCGTTCACGAACGCCACTCGCCTCACCATGCCGTCGGGGTTGGGATTCCACGACTGCAGCAGGCCGTTGGTCGCGTCAACCGCCCCCAGGTAGCGACGGAACTGGCCCCCGAGCTGGGTGAACTCGCCCGCGAGATAGGCCGTGCTGCCGCGGATGGCCAGGTCGTACACCACAGAAGTCGGTTGTGGGAACCACCCCGTCACGGTTCCGGTCGTGAGGTCGATCGCGGCGGCGTTGTTCCGCTGGACCCAGCCCCCCATGCTGGTAAACATCCCGCCCGCGTACAGCTTCCCGCCGGATACGGCCAGGCACTGGACCGCGTTGTTGGGAGAGGGATCCCATGACTCGGTCACGCCCGTGGCCGAATCGACCGAGGCGAGGTTGTACCTCACCTGGCCGCCCACGATGCTGAACGTGCCGCCCGCGAACACCTTGCCGCCGTGCGTGGCAACCGCGTTCACGCCTCCGATACTCCCGGGATTCCACGTGGTGGCGAGGCCGGTCACGGAATGGATCGCGGCGATCGAGTTGCGACTCTGGATCCCGACGGTCGAGAACGAGCCGCCGACATAGACGGTGGTGCCGCTGATGGCGATGCTCTGAACGATGCTGCCGCCGATGTTCGGATCCCACGCCGTCGCGACTCCGGTCGCGGTATCGATCGCGGCGATCCGATTCCGGGTCAATCCTCCGACATTGTTGAACGTCCCTCCCGCATAAACGGTCCCGCCCTTCACGACCAGCGCGTTGACCGCTCCTCCCGTGATGTTCGGATTCCAGCTCGTCACCCCACCGATGATGGGATCGAGCGCCGCAATTCCCATCCGTGTCTGGCCACTCATGTTCGTGAACGGTCCGCCCACGTAGACGACCCCGTTGGCATACGCCATGGCCTGGGGGTTGACGTTCGGAATCGGGATCCAGCTCCGCAGCAGCCCGGCACCGGTGTCGGCCGCGGCCATGCTGTAACGCGTCTCGTTGGCGACCGACGAGAAGAAGCCACTCAGGTAGACGGTGGTTTCGGCCACCGCAATCGTGTTCACCTGTCCGTTGGGTTGGGGGTTCCAGTGGGTGACGGTGCCGTCGCCACGGATCCGGGCACAGTTCAGGCGCGGCACGCCGCCGATTGCGCTGAACAAGCCGCCGATGTACCACCCGCCCCTGCCGTCGGGCACCACGGCGCGCACGGTGCCGGCAACGCGTGGGATCACCGCCAGCTGCGCGCCGGTCACCGCGTTGAACGGAATACCGCCGCCGGAAGCCGGCCCAAGGCTTGTGAACGAGCCGCCGACATACAGCGTGTTTCCGGAGACGGCAGTCACGTAGACGGGGCCGTTCGGCACCGGCAGATCCGAGCGCACGGTCTGCGCGGAGGCGGAACTGGCCGCGAGAATGGCAGCGATCAGGGCGAGGAGGGAGCGGCCCATGCGCCCAGTTTAGGCGCACCTCCGGGGGCCGCGCAGCAGGTTTTTCGCGTCAAAGCTGCAGGTTCTTCGCGAACCTCATGCTGGTCAGCTCGTACCCGAGGTGACGGTAGAACGCGTGCGCCTCGACCAGCCGGTTGTGACTCGTGATCTCCATCAGGCTGCAGCCGGCCCGGGCCAGGTGCGCTTCGGCAGCCGCGACCAGTGCGCGGCCGACTCCATGGCCGCGATCGGGCGCATCGACCACCAGCGCGTGGATCCGGCCCATGGTCTCGGGCCGATGGAGCGGGGTCGTGATGTGCAGGGTTGCAACGCCCGACAGAGTTTCGTCGGGACGCACCGCAACCAGTGCAGCGTTGCCCTCGGCGCGCCAGACGTCCCAGCGGGATACGATCGAGCCCGTATCGTCGGCGCGGCCGAGCTGGACCAGCAGGCGCGCGATCTCGGGGAGGTCGGAATCGGTGGCGAGGCGGACGTTGGGCACGAGCGGGGTCGGCTCCGTGCGATCGTGACGAGCTAGTCCTTCAGCTCCTTGATCACGACCGCGTCGTGGCCGTCGATCTCGGCCAGCTTGACCCCGATCACTTCCTTCTTCGAGGTCGGCACGTTCTTGCCGACGTAGTCGGCGCGAATCGGCAGCTCGCGGTGTCCGCGATCCACCACCACCGCGAGCTGAATCGCACGCGGGCGGCCGAAGTCGATCAGCGCGTCCATCGCGGCGCGGATCGTGCGGCCGGTGTAGAGCACGTCGTCGACCAGGATCGCCACCTTGCCGTTGATGTCGACCGGGATGTCGGTCGAGCCCACCACCGGCTGATGGGCGACGGTCGAGAGGTCGTCGCGATAGAGGGTGATGTCGAGGCTGCCCTCGGCGGGCGCGTTGCCTTCGAACTCCTGGATCTTCTTCGCCAGGCGCTGGGCGATCGGCACGCCGCGCCGGCGGATCCCGATCAGGACCAGGTCGTCGACGCCCTTGTTGCGCTCGACGATCTCGTGCGCGATCCGCGTGATGATGCGGCGGATCCCGTCGGCATCGATGATCTCCGCCTTCTCTTTGAGCGAGGCTTCCATGGCACGGGTCCCGGGTCGGAAAGGTCGATCGTGCACCCGACGTTAGCCCGGCGCGCGAGTGGCGGCAAGTGCTACGAAGAGCCGAGCACCGCCAGCGAATCGCTCGCGGCGTGGTTCGCAGGATCCAGCTTCAGCTCGGCCCGGTAGTGCCGGATCGCGCGCTCGCGGTCGCCGAGCGCCTGGTACGCCCGCCCAAACTGGAGTTCGAGCCCGCGGGACGTGGTGCGGTTGCGGCGCTCGCGCCGGAACTCCGCGAGCGCGTCCGCGGGGCGGCCCTGGCTGAGCGCGATCAGGCCGAGACGCTCGTGCAGGCGGACCGTCAGCGGGGACACCGCAACCGCGCGCTCGAGATGTCGCCGGGCATCGTCGAGGCGGCCCTCGCCGAACGCGAGCCGCGCGAGCACGTCCTGAGTGCGCGCGTCCCACGGCGACTCGCGGCTCGCACGCTCGAGCTCGGCGATCAGGGCGAGGCGGCTGGCCGAATCGGCGATCGCGCGATCGAAGCGTCCGGCCATCGCGCTCGTTCCGCCGGCCAGCCACTGGTAGGCATGCGCGTCCGCGACCCCGGCGAGCGGTCCGGTGCGGCGCACGTACACGGCGGCCGCGTCGTCGAGGAACACCAGCGCCCACGCGGGATCGGCATCGAGGAAGTCGAGGATCGCTCCTGCGCCGGTGTCGTAGCGGCGATTGAGCACCGCGTAGTCGAAGCCGTACTTGGCGTCGAGCTGTTGCCACGCGCCCGCCCCTTGTTCGCGTGCAGCCAGGGTGGTGAGCGCGCGGTCCTCCTTGGTCGCCGCCTCGGGCGTGCCGGTCATGAATGGGAGCCGTTCCTTCTCGGGCCAGAAGCGCCACGCGAGGTAGCCGCCCAGGTACGCGTCGTTGTAGCCGCGCCCGCGGATTCCCCAATCGCGGATCATGTCGGCGGCGCGGATTGGATAGCGGGTCTGGTCGAGCGACATGCCCATCGGCAGCTCGATGCGCGCGAACTCCCAGGCGGCGATCCCGGCGATCAGCACCGCGGTCGCGCCACCGCGCACCGCGGCTGGACGCGTCCACGCCGGCCACGGCCGGCTCGCGATCCACGCGTCGAGATCGCGCGCGAGATAGGGAGCGCACAGCAGCGAGTACACGCCGGTCAGTCGCTGCGTGTTGAGCATCGCGATCGTGAACAGCGCGCACAGGACCGCTTCGACCCGGTCGAGCCCGAACCGCCGCGCGCGCCACAGCAACAGCAGCGGCCACACCACCACCAGCACCGGCAGCCCGTTGCGGGCGTTGTTGCTCCACATCACCGGCTGCAGCTCGCCGATCGTCCGGTAGATGGCCTCGCTGCGGAGGAAGAACATGAACTCGAACGGGAGCCACAGGGCGCGCCACCCGAACGGATTCACGAACGACACCAGTGCAGCGGCGATCGTGACCGCGATCAGCTTCGGGAACGGACCGATCCGCCGCTCCTTCGCCAGCGGCGCGGCCGCGCCCGGCAGCATCGAGTCGAGGACGTGAAGGCCCAGCAGGACGAACCCCAGGTACCAGGAGATGTGACTGTTGGCCCACACCCACGCGATCGCGACCAGCCACCACGTGAAATCGCGCCCGCCCATCCTGCGGGTCTCGAGGATCCAGACCTGCAGCGCCATCAGCACGGCAGCGAGCGTCTCGGGCCGGATCTGGGAGCGCTGCCGGTAGACGAGGACGCACAGGACGATCACCAGCAGCGGACTCAGGCCGCGGGCGCCCATGCGGCGCGCGGCAGCCCACAGGATCCCGAACGCGGCGAGCGTGGTGAGCCATCGCCATGCGTAGAGGCCGGTCAGTCCGCCAATCGACCAGAACGGCCACACCAGCACCCGGAACAGCGGCGACGCGTTCATGTCGGGCGTGCCGTAGGTCGACCACGCCCACACCTGCTGGAGCGGAATCGCGTGGGTCTGCCAGATCACGCGCCCGGCCAGCAGGTGATGCCAGAAGTCGGTGTCGTAGATCCGGATCGTGACCGCCAGCACGGCGCACGCGGCGGCCACCAGCGCCGGAATCAGAAGCCACGGATTCGCGAGCGACAGAACTGGCGCAGGATCCGGCGCCTGAGAACGCCGCGCAGCGGGCTTTCGCTCGGGCGCTGCGTGCGGGGTGGACTTCGTGCGTTGTGGGGAACGAGGAGTGCGACGGGCCATGGGCCCACGACCCTAACGGAGGCGCATTGGTTCGGACCAGCCGCGATGCAGCCAACGAAAGAGGCCCGCGAGCAGAATGCTCGCGGGCCCCCGGGGGTCGACTGACGCTCTACGCGTCGACGGAGCCGACCGCCTTGGCCTTGCCGGTCTGGATCGCCTTCTCGGTGAGCTCGCGGATCTCGGACTCGACCTGGCGGTTCACCGTCTGCATCTGCTTGCCGTAGCGCTGCTGCTCCTCGCCGAGCACCGACTGCTTCTCGCCCAGCGCCTGCTGCTGGCGTCCCAGCTCTTCCATCTCCTCGGACAGCGCTTCCTGCTCGGCCTCGAGCTTGCGCTGCTCGGCCTCGAGGTCCGCGGTGTCGAGGCCGCGGCGCGAACGCGAGGCCATCTTCGACGCGATCTGTGCGTTGCGGCCCGCGAGCAGGCCCTGGCGCGCACCGAGCTGGCCTTGACGAGCACCCAGCCGGCCCTGCTGCCCACCCAGCTGACCCTGCCGTCCACCCAGCTCGCCCATCTTCTTCCCCAGCACCTGCATCGGCTCGACGATCTCGTCGGCCTTCTCGATCAGGGCGGCATCGCGGATCAGCCGGTCGCGGCCGTCGACCCGCACGTACAGGAAGCGCTCCTTGCTCTCGCGCGCCGCCTCGTTGATCACGCGCGTCGCACGCCGGTCGGTCGAACCGATCGTGTTGAGCCCATCGTCCTGCGGCTGCACCAGCGCCCAGTAGAAGTCGCGCTCGACGTCGTCGTTGTAGCCGTAGGAGTACGAGCGGCTCTTGCTCTTCGCGCCGGCGGTCTTCATTCCGTCCTCGCAGGCGAGCACGGCGTCCACGCTGACCAGCGACAACGCCGCCTGGCTGCACAGCGACGCGACGTGGATCTGCGGACGCGACGGCAGCGGGGCGATCGCGAGCAGGACCGAACGCGTCACCTGCCGGATCTTCGCCTCCGGTGCGGGCGCTGCCTTGGCCGCTGCCCGGGCGATCGCCGCCCGCGGAGCAGGAGCCGCCTGAGCGACCGGGGCCGGATCGGCCGCAACCGGATCGCCGAGCGCCTGGGTGGCAACCAGCGGATCGGCTTCGGCGGTCTTGGCCGGGGTCAGTGTGATGTGCGCGCTGAGGGCGAACGCTGCCAGCAGCAGCACGGGAACTCCGAAAACGATCCCCAGGGTCAGTGCCTGACCGAGGGCGTGCCTGCGTGAGCGAACGTTCATGATTCCCTCCAGCGAATGCGATGGATCGTGGTTGAGGCGGGCACCAGTCGTCGGGGGCGGCGCCATAAGTTCGTATGGTGAGACTTCACCGGGACCGGAAAGGTTGGAGGTCCTGTGATCTTTCGGGCGGTGGGATCTACCGGACCCGTCGACCGCCGCGAATCGTGGGACCAGCGCCGGTCTCGTGGTAGGTTGGCGCTCCCCAAGCTCGGTGCGCGGTAAGTCGTTGCGACCGCGTCGCTCCCGAAGCGCGCCCCGGACGGAGGTCTCGTGCGAACCCGTGGTTGGCTGGCATTTACCGTGGTTGCTCTCCCCCTGCTCGTGACGGCGGTGAACGTCCGTGCCGCGGTGGTTCGCGGGGTGGCCAGCTATCCCGGCAATGCCCCGATGCCACCCGACGCCCGGTTCGAGGCGCTGCTCGAGGACGTGACCCGACCCGGCAACCCGGTGGTCGTGGCCCGCAAGAAGATCAACAAGCCAGCGACCGGCTACATCCCGTTCGAGATCCTCTACTCACCCGACCGGATCCAGTCGAGCCACTCGTATGCGGTGCGCGCCCGGATCGCGATCGGTGACCGGCTCGTGTTCGTGAGCGAGCAGCCGGCTCCGGTCCTGACGCGCGGATCTGGCACCGCGGCCAATCTGACGATGCGATCCGTGTCGCTCAGTTCGGATCCCGATCTCGGCCGGCGCGGAACGCTCGACGACCTGCCGGCGAGCTTCACCGGTCTGTTGCCGTGCGACGACTGCGCGGGCGTCCGCGAACACCTGGTGCTGATGCCCGACGGCACCTACCTGTTCGGCCGCACCTTCATGCGCTCCGGTCACGATGAGACCTACTACGACATCGGTTCGTGGGTGGCGTCGTCCGATGGCAGCCGCCTGGTCCTGCGCGGGCAGCGCGAGAAGCCCGATCAACTGGAGGTGCGCAACGACGCCACGCTCCGGCGGCTCGGCGAGAACGGCCGTCCGACCGAGCCGGTGCCCGCGCACGACCTGCATCGCGCCGAAAGCGTGCTGCCGATCGAGCCGCGGCTGCCGATGAGCGGGATCTACAAGCACGCCGCCAAGGGCGCCGGCACGTTCCGCGACTGCCTGACCGGACAACAGTGGCCGCTGCTGCCCGCCGATGCCGAGTCCGCCTTACCCACCGCATGGAAGGAAGCGAAACGCAAGACCGGCGGCGAATCGATGGCCTACATCGAAGGCCGGCTGGTGCTCCACCTGCGGGAGGACGGCGCGACCGAGCGATCGCTGGTGGTCGAGCGGGTGATCGGCTTCAAGCCGAAGGAGACGTGCGGCACCGTGTTCGTCTCCGCGCCGCTCGAAGCCACGCGCTGGCAGCTCGCCGAGCTGGATGGCGAAGCGGTGGCGCCGGCCGAGCCGTCACGCGAGGCGTGGATCACGCTTCAGGCGAAGGACCATCGTGCGTCCGGATCGGGCGGATGCAACAAGATCTCCGGCAGCTACCAGCTGACCGGCAACCAGGTGCTGTCGTTCGGCGCGCTGGCCGCGACCAAGAAGGCGTGCGAGAGCGGAATGGACATGGAGTCGAAGTTCCTCGCCGCACTCGAGGCTACGCGCTCGTACGTGGTGGTGGGCCGGAGTCTCGAGCTGCTCGACGAGAGCGGCCAGCGCCGCGCACGACTCGACGCGGTCGCGAAGAAGAAGTAGGGGCTACGCGCCTTCGCCGGCGACCACGACCTTCGACAGGTCCCAGCCGCGCAGGAACAGCTCGCGAATCTCGGCGAGCAGGCGCAGCCGGTTGACCCGCACCGCCGGATCCTCGGCGTTCACCAGCACGCGATCGAAGAAGGAATGGATCGCGTGCTCCATTCCGAGCAGCACCGGCAGGATCTCCTCGTACGCGCGCTTCTGCCACAGCGGCGCAGTCGCCGCACGCGCCTGTTCGAGCGCCGCCAGCAACTCCTGCTCCGCAGGCTCGGTGAGCCGCGCGGCGTCGAGTGCATCGGGCAGCTTCTCGGTCGCCTTGGCGAGGATGTTCGCGACCCGCTTGAACAGGATCACCAGCGGCTCGAAGCGCTGATCGCTGCGGAATGCGGACAGCACCTGCGCCCGCGCGAGCGCGTCGGCGGGATCGATCCAGCCGGGACGCGCGCGCGGCGCGTCGTCGGGACGCACCGCCGCCTCGAGCGCAGCGTCGCGCGTGTCGTACGCGATGTCGCGGTCGTCGAGGGCGACCTCGACCCGCCCGCGCCAGAACTCGCCGAGCTTCTTCATGATCTCGGCCTGCGGCAGGTCGGAGTCGGCGGCGAACAGCGTGCGCGTCATCTCCATCGACGCGTCGCGCAGATCGAGATGCCGGTTCTGCTCGATCAGGATCCGGATCACACCGTTGCCCGCCCGGCGCACGCCGTATGGATCCTCGCTCCCGCTCGGCACCTTGCCGCCGACGAACGCGCCGGCCACATGGTCGAGCTTGTCGGCCAGCGACAGCAGCGATCCGGCGTCAGTCACGGGCAGGTCGTCGCCGCCGCCGCGCGGGCGATAGTGCTCGGCGATCGCGGCTGCCACCGCCTCGGACTCGCCGGCGCGCCGCGCGTAGTGGCCGCCCATGACGCCTTCGAGCGATGCGTACTCCTTGCCGCTGCCGATCATCTCGCCCAGCAGGTCGGTCTTGCACAGGAGCGCCGCGCGCCGCACCGACGCTTCGTCGCCGGGAGCGAGCCGCTGCGCGAGCCATCCGCCGAGTGCCTCGAGCCGTGCGGCCTTCTCGCGCAGCGAGCCGAGGCCTTCCATCCACACCACGCTCGAGAGCGCGTCGACGCGCTCGGCCGGCGTGTGCTTGAGATCGGTGTCCCAGTAGAAGCGCGCGTCGTCGAGCCGCGCGACCAGCACGTCCTGGTTGCCCTTCAGAACGGTCGCGAGCCCGCGATCGTCGCCGTTGCGGACCGCGATGAAGGCCGGCAGCAGGGCGCCGTCCGCCTTCTCGACCGCGAAGAACCGCTGGTGCTCGCGGAGCGCGGTCACGATCACTTCGCGCGGCAGGTCAAGATAGCGATCGTCGAACCGACCGGCGAACGCGGTCGGCCACTCGACCAGGAAGTCGTTGATCTCCATCAGCTCGGGATCCGCCACCACCCGGCCGCCCGCCCTGGCCGCCAGCTGGTCGACCTGGCCGCGCAGCCGCTGCTCGCGGTCGCGATGGTCAGCCACCACCTTCGCCTTCTCCAGCACGCCGAGATAATCGGACGGCTTCTGGATCTCGACCGCGCCGCGCGCCAGGAACCGGTGGCCCTGCGAGGTGCGACCGGCGGTGATCCCGAACGCCTCGACCGCCAGCACGCGATCGCCGAGCAGCGCGACCAGCCACCGCACCGGGCGCGCGAACCGCGCCTCCTCGGTGCCGACCGTCCAGCGCATGGTCTTGGGGAACGTGAGCCGGCCCGCGGACTCCGCCAGCATCGCGGGCAACACGTCCGCGGCGTCACGGCCAACGTGCTTGACCGTGACGGCGACGTATTCGCCCTTCGGCGTCTGCACGCGACGCGCGGTCGATACGTCGACACCGCGTCCCTGGCAGAACCCGAGCAGCGCGCGGGTCGGCTGGCCCTGCTCGTCGTACGCGGCGCGCACCGCGGGACCCATCGCTTCTTCCTCGTGATCGGTCTGGCGCGCCGGGATGCCGTGCGCGACCACCGTCAGCCGCCGCGGGGTCGCGTAGGTCTCGATCGCGCCGGACGGCAGGCGCAACCCGGTGAGACCGTCGCGCACGCCGCGCTCGAGCTCGGCGAGTGCCGGCGGCACGTAGGAGGACGGCAGCTCCTCGACGCCGATCTCGAACAGCAGGTCGTGCGTGGGGCTCACGCCACCACCTCGGGCTTCGCCTTGGGTTTCGCCTTGGCCGCCTTCGCCGCGGCCTTCTCGGCCTGCTCCTCGGCGAGCTTCGTCCAGCGCGCGCGCTCGATCGGCTCGGTCAGCATCGGCCAGCCAAGGACCTTGCGCTGCTCGACCCACGCCTTGGCGGCGAGCCGCGCGAGCTTGCGTACCCGGCCGATGTAGCCGACCCGCTCGCTGACCGAGATCGCACCACGCGCGTCGAGCACGTTGAACAGGTGCGAAGTCTTCACCACCGCGTCGTAGCCCGGCGCCACCAGGCCCGCGTCGAGCAGCCGGACCGCCTCACCCTCCCAGATCTTGAACATCTCGAAGTGCGACGCGACGTCGGCGTCCTCGAAGTTGTAGCGCGAGAATTCTTTCTCGTTCTGGAGCCACAGGTTGCCCCAGGTGACCGCGGCCTGGCCGCCGTACGCGGGCGCCCACACCAGGTCCTGCACGCGATCGCGGCCCTGCAGCATCATGCCGATCCGGTCGAGGCCGTAGGTCAGCTCGGCCGACACCACGTCGACCTCGATGCCGCCGCACTGCTGGAAGTAGGTGAACTGCGAGACCTCGGTGCCGTCCATCCACACCTGCCAGCCGAGACCGGCGGCGCCGAGCGTCGGCGACTCCCAGTCGTCCTCGACCAGCCGCAGATCGTGCTCGAGCGGATCGATGCCGATCGCGCGCAGGCTGTCGAAGTACTGGTCGACCACGTCGGGCGGCGACGGCTTGAGCAGCACCTGGTACTGGTAGAACTGCTGGAAGCGGTGCGGATTCTCGCCATAGCGGCCGTCCTTCGGACGGCGCGACGGCTCGACGTACGCGACCCGCCACGGCTCGGGGCCGAGCGAGCGCAGGAAGGTGGCGGGATTGAAGGTCCCCGCTCCCACCTCCGACGGATACGGCTGCTGGATCACGCACCCGCGCTCCCCCCAGTAGGCGGCGAGCGCAAGCATCATCTCCTGGAGCGAACGCTTGGGCTGGAACGCGCTCACGCGACGTTCGCTTTCTTGGGTTCGGGGGGCGCGAGCGAACGCAGCATCTCGAGCGAGCGCAGTCCCTGGAAGCGCTGGAACTGCGCGCGCAGGTACGCCTCGATCACCTTGAGCAGCTCGCCGGCACGGTCCGCCTCGGCGATGTTGCCGGCCTCGTCGATCGGGCGGTGGAGCAGCAGCACCAGCGCCGCGAGCGCGTCGGCCGAGAGCGTGATCGAGCCGGGCTCGGCGGCCGCGCACCGGTCGCACAGCAGTCCGCCGCGGATCGGCGAGAACAGCCGTCGCGCCGACACATGGCCCGCGCACTGCGCGCACGTGTCGACGCGCGGCTGGTAGCCGAGCAGGCTCGCGAACTGGAGCTGGAACGCAGCGGTCACCGCCGGCAGCGCATCGAGCGACACCACCGTCATGCGCGCGAGCGTGGCGACCAGCAGGTCGAACAGCTCGGGATGCGGCTCCTCGCCCCACACCAGCCGGTCGACCAGCTCGATCGCCGCCTCGGCATGCGCGAGCCGCGCCAGATCGGGCAGCTCGCTGCCGGTCGGACGCACGCATTCGGCCTGCGACAGCAGCTGCAGGTCGCGGTCGGGCTTGTGATAGATGAGGTAGCGCGAACGCGACAGCGGCTCGAGCGCGAAGCCGAACCGGCTCGGCAGCTTGCGCGCGCCCTTCGCCACCATTCTCACCATGCCGAGCTCGCGCGTGAACGCGACCACGATCCGGCTGGTGTCGCCGAGCGCATAGGACTTGAGGACGATGCCTTCGCAGCGCAGGAGGGCCATCGCGTCAGCCCTGTCCCGCCGCCGACTGGGGCGGCGTCTGCGACGATCCGGGCGGAGTCGTCAGCTCGATCGGCCGATCGCTGCCGGGCTGGACCACGCCGCCCGACACGATCACGCGCAGCGCATCCTCGACCGTCCAGTCGAGATACACGATCGCGCTGCGCGGCGCGTAGTGCATGAACCCGGACGCCGGGTTCGGCGTGTGCGGGACGAATACCGACTCGTAGTCGCTGCCGAGCCGCTCGCGGATGTCGGGGCCCGGTCGTCCGGTCACGAACCCGATCCGGTAGAGAGCGGGATGCGGCCACTGCACCAGCACGACCTGTCGGAACGCCGGCTCCTTGCGGCTGTTGAACAGCGCCTCGCCCATCGACTTGGTCGAGCCGTAGAGGATGCCGACCCCGGGCAGGCGGGTGAGGAACTGGTCCCACAGCGCGCCGATCTGTTTCGATCCGATCCACGACGCGAACCAGCCCACGATCAGCAGGATCAGCAGCACCGCCACCAGGCCGAGGCCCGGGACGCGGTGGTAGTCGAGCGCCGCGAACCGCAGGTAGCGGCCGAGCAGATTGTCGACGAAGTTGAGCAGCTTGAACAACACCCAGACCGTCACCGCGGTCGGCGCGATCACCAGCACTCCGGTCAGCAGCAGGTTCCGGATGCGGTAGAGCACGTCGGTGCGGTGATGTTCGGTGCCGGTCTGAGGCGGGGTCATTCGGGGCGCTCGGGGTGAGGGTCGAAAGCCGGGAGAATGTAGCGCGCCCGGCGGTTCGGCGTCACCTGCGTCAGCCGCCGGCGAGCACGCGCTCCACGAACCAGTATCCGCCCGCCGCGATCACCACCCACGATGCGGCGGCGATCCAGCGCGGCGCCGCCACCGGAGCCCGGTGCCGCAGCAGGCCGAGCAGCGGCGCCACCAGCGCGACGATGCACGCCTGGCCGGCCTCGACGCCGAGGTTGAACGACAACAGCGACCAGCCGAGCGCCTCCTTCGGCAGGCCGAACCCGCGCAGGACGCTCGCGAAGCCGAAGCCATGGATCAGGCCGAACCCGAGCGCCGCGGCGATCCGCCAGTCACCTTCGCCCTCGCGGCTGCGCAGGTTGCCGATCCCGACCCACACGATGCTGAGCGCGATCAGCGGCTCGATGACGCGGCCGGGTGGATTCACGATGCCGATCGTCGCGAGCGCGAGCGTCACGCTGTGTCCGATCGTGAAGCCGGTCACCACCGTCAGCAGGCGGCGGGTCGATCCGCCGAGCAGGATCAGGCCGATCAGGAACAGGATGTGATCGGGACCGACGAAGATGTGGTGCATGCCGGCCGGCACGAAGGTCGCGATGACCGCGAGCGCACCGGCGGCGCCGGTGGTGTAGAAGTCCGTGGCGGGCTTGTCCTTCGTGAGCACGGCCTGGCGGAGCACGCGACCGCCCTGGCGAACGTCGAGGAAGGTCTCGTGCTGCGGGTCGTCGGGCGCCACGTGTGCTTCGAAATGGATGCGGCCGGGCACCTGACGCCAGTCCGCGCGGTACCGCACCACCACCCGGCGGCGTCCGGCGTCCCACCTCGCCTGCTCCCAGATCAGCGCGATCGGCCGGCGGCCATCAGTGAAGGCAATGCGCGGCGCGAGCGCTTCGCCGAGCGCGCGTGCGTGCCGGTAGACTGGCGGCTCGCCGGTCACCGAGTCGGGCGAACCCATGCGGATCAGCGCCGCAGCGTCGACCGGGTGGAGCTGGATCTCGAGCTGGGTGCGCTGCGGCGCGAGATCGAGTCGTGCGTGACTGAACGGCTGATCGTGCGCCGCGGCGGCGGTCGCCATCAACACGAGCGCGAGCCCTGTCCATGCCGCGATCCGTCTCACTGCACGATCCGCGCGAACGTGAGCGACGCCCACGTGCTCTCCCACTCTGCCTGATCCTGCTCCGTGCACGGCACCATGTGGACCGTGCTCAGCAGCCATTCGCCGCGCGCCTTGACCGGCAGCGTTGCGCGACCCTGTGCGTCGGTGCGGACGCGGGCAGCCACCGCCGTCGAATCGCGGGTCTCCGGATCGGGCGCCATGCCACGGGTATCGAGCGGTGAGCGCCACACCTTGACCAGCGCGTTGGCGAGCGGCCGTCCCTCCACCAGCACCATGACTTGCAGCTTCGGATCGGCGCCCGGCGCGGTCAGTGGAACGATCTCGAGCGGGAGCCCGAGCGGCCGGGTGGCGCGGGTCGGATCGTCCCCCGCCAGCCACGCTTTGGCGCAGCGGCGATAGCGCTCGCGTCCGGGACCTTTCGCGTGCGCGGCGCGGCGGGTCGCGAGCGGCGCGTCGAGACCCTCATCCTTCAGATAGGCGTCGAACTGGCCGGCCGGCAGCTCGATCGGCACGAACGTCGACTGGTAGCCGAACATGGTGCCACCGTCGTCGACGGGCGCAAGCCGCGCCCACGTCATCTCGCCGCTCTCCCCGGCGCGACGCAGGTCGAGCAGCACTCCGGTGCGCGCGACGAACTTCACTGCGCGCTCCGGCGACCACGGCTTGCGCTCACCACGGAATCCGGTCCCGGAGAGCGCGGAGAGCGCGACCTCCTGTCCGGCAGGCGCCTGCCAGCGGTCGAGACTCAGCCAGTACTCGTGGGCCCACGCGCAGGTGGGAACCAGGAGGACCGCGCACAGGCAGGCGGAACGGAACGAAATCGGGCGCATGACCTCTCTACGCGCCGGGTCGCCGTCCGGATGAGGCGGCACGTCGGCGCGGCACTGGCGGTCCGTCGAGCGCCCGATCGAGCTGCCGGATCGCGTCCCCTTCGGACCGCAGCACGCTCTCCTCCTGCGCCCGCATCTGCCGGCGCTCGGCGGCCCGATGGTGGTCCAGACCGGCGAGGTGGAGCGCGCCGTGCACGACCAGCCGTGCCAGCTCGCGGCCGCGCGTGGTCCGGAAGCGGCGCGCCTGCTCGTGCCAGCGCTCGATCGAAATGACGAGGTCACCGGTGACCGGCTGGCCGCCGTCGTGGTAGTGGAACGACAGCACGTCGGTCGCGCGATCGATGCCGCGCCACGACTGGTTGAGCGCGCGCAGTGCCGCGTCGTCGGTCAGCGTGATCTCGATCGTACCGACCCAGCCACCGGCACCGATGACCGCCGCGCGCACCAGCGCTTCCAGCGGACGCACCAGTCGCGAACTGCCTCGCGGACCCACCACCGTCACCGGCATGGCCCGAGACTACGAGTGTCGCGTAACGGACGCTAGGTGCTTTCCCGGCGCAGGTCCGCTTCCAGCTTGGCGCGGCGGCGCGGATCCTCGGGGTACGGCGCGCGCACGTGGAAGCGCGCGGTGAGGACCGGAATGAACGCCTCGCGGATCCTCGCCAGCTCGGTGAGCGTGAGGCCGCTCTGCTCGAGCTGCCCCTCCTGGATGCGCTCGTCGATGATGCGGGTGACGAGGCCGCGGATGCGGCTCGGCGTCGGATCGGCGAGCGCGCGCGAGGCGCCCTCGACGCCATCGGCGAGCATCAGGATCGCGGTCTCGCGCGAGCGTGGCTTGGGTCCGGGATAGCAGTAGTCCTCGCGCCGGGCATTGGCATCCAGCTCGAGTGCCTTGTGGTAGAAGAACGCCATCACCATCGTGCCGTGGTGCTCGGGAATCGCGTCGCGCACCGCGCGCGGCAGCCGCTCGCGCTTCGCCATCTCGAAACCGTCGCTGATGTGCGAGCGCACGATCAGCGTGCTCATCGACGGCGCCAGCCGTTCATGGCGGCTGCGCAGGGCCGGGCTTTCGTTCTCGGCGTAGTACTCGGGCTTCGAGAGCTTGCCGATGTCGTGGTAGTAGGCCTGCACGCGTGCGAGCAGACCGTTCGCGCCGATCGCCTCGGCGGCGGCCTCGACCAGGCTGCCGACGATCATGCTGTGGTGATAGGTGCCGTGCGCCTCGAGCTGCATGCGCTTGAGGATCGGACGATTGAGGTCCGACAGCTCGAGCAGCGTGATGTCGGAGGTGAGCCCGAACAGGTGCTCGGCGACCGGCAGCAGCATGAAGGCGAGCGAGGTCGCGAGGAAGCTGTTCAGCAGCCCCCAGGTCGCGTCCTTGGCCAGCATCTCGAACGGCGTCAGACGCGCCAGGTCCCACGCCAGGATCGCCGTCAGGTTGGCGAGCGCGATCGTGAGGTTGGCGCGCAGGAAGTGCCAGCGGTGACGAAGACGCGCGACCGAGTAGACCGCCGTCACCCCGCCCATCACCGCGACCGGCACGAACGGCGTGCGGATCTCGAGAATCGTGGTGACCGCGACCGCCAGCAACAGCGTGAACACCAGCGCCGGGCGTTTCTCGATCAGGGATGCAACCACCAGCGGTGCGAGCGCGATCGGGACTGTGAACTCGGACATCCCGAGCGTGTTCACCATCACCTGGGCGACCGCCATCACCACCGCGGTCAGCAAGGCGAACATCGCCAGCATCGCATTGTCGCGCGCGACCGCCGGCAGCTCCATGCGCAGGTAACTGGTGAACGCGGCGATGAACAGCAGCATCAGCAGCATGCGCGCGAGCGGCGGGTACAGGAACTCGCTGCGGTTGCGACGCGCCATCTCGACGTCGCGCAGCGAGCGCAGCTTGAGCACGGTCTGCGCGTCGAGCCGCTGGTTGGCATCGACGATCAGCTCGTCCTTGGCCACGAACCCGACCATGGTCGGGACCACGCCCTGCGCGGTCACCCGCCGGAACTCGGTCTCGGCCTGGTCGTAGGTCACGTTGGCCTGCACGAACGGACTCGCGATCTCGAGCATCAATCCGATGTTGCGTGGCTGGCCCGGGAACGCGGCCTCCGCGCGCCGCTGGAGGAACTCGAGCGCCTCGTGCCGGTCGTAGAGCAGGCTCACCGCGCGCGGGGATTCGACCTCGCCCTCGGACAGATTGACGGTCCGGTGTCCCTGGAGAAGTCCAGCGCGTTTCTCGGCGACCACGCCGGCGGTGTACAGCTCGTTGAGCGAGGCGCCCACTTCACGCAGGACCTTGCGCGCGACCGACGGCTGCGCGAGCCCCTGGGCCCCGTCATCCGACAGCGGAACGCCGAGCGCGCTCAGACGCGTCACGCGATCGCCGGGTGACAGATCGGGATCGAGCGACGCGCGCAGCGCCTGCTCCTGGAAGGTGGCGTAGCGGCTCAGCGACTCGGACGCGATCCGCGCATCCGAGACGTAGCGCGGCGGGACCGACGCGGCGGCCGACTGCTGCTCGCGCCGCAGCGTGGGTTCGTCCTTCTGCACGCGGAACGCGAACGGCGCGACGATCCGCTCGCGTGCGATGTCACCGACCCGGACCCGGTACTTCTCGATGTTGCGGCCGACCGGCAGCCACGCAGCGAGCGCCAGCAGAATGAGGACGATCAGCGTGCGCACCGCGTAGTAGCGGAAACGCCACGAGCGGCGCTTGTCGGGGAGCGCCGGCAGGATGGTGCTGTCGGAGTCGGCCATCGGGCGCGAGACTACAGCGACGGACCCTCGGATGCAGACCCGTTCCCGGGCGGGGCCGCATGCTCCTCGCTGACGCGCGGATCGAGGCTGGTGCCGACGCCGTCGTCGCTCTTGCCGTTCTCCTTGGCGTGGAATGCGTCGAACGCGTGGATGATCTGGCGCACCAGGCGGTGACGCACCACGTCCTCGGGATGGAAGTAGACGAACTGGATGCCCGGTACGTGTCCGAGGATGCTCTGGATGCGCACCAGGCCCGAGCTGTCGGGATCCTTGAGGTCGATCTGCGTGATGTCGCCGGTGATGACGGCGCGCGATTCTTCGCCCATGCGGGTCAGGAACATCTTCATCTGACGGAGCGTGGTGTTCTGCGCCTCGTCGAGGATCACGAACGCACGGTGAAGCGTGCGCCCGCGCATGAACGCAAGCGGCGCGATCTCGATGATGCCGAGCTCGATCGAACGGCGCATCTTGTCGTACGACATGAGATCGGCGAGCGCGTCGTACATCGGACGCAGATACGGATCGACCTTCTCCTGCATGTCGCCCGGCAGGAAGCCGAGATTCTCGCCGGCCTCGACCGCGGGCCGCACGAGGATGATCTTGTCGACCTTCTTCTGCCGCAGCGCCTGGACCGCGGCCGCCACCGCCAGGTAGGTCTTGCCGGTGCCCGCCGGCCCGATCGCGAACACGATCTCGTGCTCCTCGAGCTCCTTCAGGTACTCGGCCTGCTTGGGGGTGCGCGCACGAACCGTCTTGCGGTCGAACGAGTAGCCCGGCGCCCCTTCATAGGTGTCGGCGAGACTCTCGCCGTGACCGTTCTGACGCGAAGGGCCGAGGGCGGTGATGACGTCCGCCTCCTCGACCACCTTGCCGCGCTCGGCCAGGTCCACCAGCTCCTTGAGCGCGCGCGACGCCGAACTGACCGCGTCGTCGTCGCCGGCGACCGTGATGGTTCCGTCGCGCAGGGTGATGCGCACCGGCAGTGCATGCTCGATCTGCCGCAGGTTGTTGTCGTTCCGCCCCAGCAGGGTGATCGGGTCGAGATGGTCGATGGGGAACTTGCGAACGATCACGTGGAGAGCCCTCGATCCCATGGAAAAGACAAAGCCCTTGACCCGTAGGTCCCGAACGGGACCAGGTCAAGAGCGGGGACGACGAGTTCTGTTCTAGTCGTGCTTTCTGGCAACCTTTTCTCGTTCAACGATTTTGCCTGTCGGAACCCGCTGCGCCGAAGCGTTGCGGACCGCTTGTCAGGGTCGAACGGCACCGTAGCATAGGGTTGCAGGTGGGTCAACGAACGCACCGCAACCGGCATCCGTGCATTCTGACGCTGGTATCGGCCGATGGGTCGACAATATCTAGGCGCCTTTTCGACTCTCGGACCGGGGCTTGCGGCGCGGCCCGAATTCCTCGACCAGCGCCTGGGCGGCGGCGGCAGCCGGCAGGGCCAGCATCGCCCCGGCGCCGCCCAGCAAGGTGGCCCCCGCCAGCACGCTGACGGTGATGATGAACGCGTGCATCTTCAGGTGGTGGCCCATGAGGCGCGGGGTCACGAATGCGCCAACCGCCCAGTTGATCACCAGGTAGGCGACCAGGCCGAGGATCGCCTGGGTGACCGAAATGGTGAGCCCGGCGAGCGCGATCGCCACCGACACCACCAGCGCGCCGATGATCGGCAGCACCTCGGCGATGCCGACGATCACCGCCAGCAGCAGCGCGTAAGGGAATCCCATCACGGCGAGCGCGAGCCCGACCACGATTCCCATCACCAGGCACACGGTCGCCTGACCCCGGACGTAGCTGCGCAGCGCGCGGTCGAGCGCCTCCTCACCGCGCAGCAGGGTGTCGTGCCCCGACTCCGGAATGAAGCGCATCAGGCTTGCGCGCACGTCATCGCGCTCGGCGAGCAGGTAGAGGGCGAGCACCGGCACCAGGATGAATGCGAGCGCGGAGCCGATTCCGCCGAACAGCTTGCCGACCAGTCCGGTCATCGCTCCGCCCATCTCGCGCAGGCGCTCGGAGCTGTTGGCGCGCAGGTCCTCGACCAGCGGGTCGACGGTGCCCGACAGTCCCCGGCTCGCCGCCTCGCGCTGCACGGTGTCGAGCAGATTCGACGCGAGCGTCGGGACACCCTCGAGGAAATGGGCGGTCTCGGCGAACAGGCGCGGCACCACCAGCGCGAGCATCCAGCCCGCGAACAGCACCAGCAGCAGCACCACCATCGCGGACGCCGCGTTGCGCGGCAGGTGCCGGCCGCGTCCGATTGGAACGCGCTCGAGCAGGGAGACCGGGGGATCGAGCGCGTACGCGAGCACCAGCGAGACGCCGAGCAGCACCACCAGGTCGCGCAGCAGCCACAGCATGCCGACCAGCGCGATCCCGCCGGCGATCACCGCGACCTGGCTGAGGCCTTCGGTCCGCTCGCTCATGCGCACTCCGTTGCGCCAGCCGGGGTCAAGGAAGGACGACCATCTTGGCGGTGCGCTGCTCGCCGGCATGGAGCAGCCGGAGGCCGTAGACGCCGGCCGCGAGGGATGGGTCGCCGACGGCGACTGTGTGCACACCGATGCCGAGTCCGGTCACGTCGCGCGACCATACACGGCGCCCGGCCAGATCGAACAATTCGAGCCGCGCACTGCCGCCGCCGGGAAGCGACAACTCGACGCGGGGAATGCGGGACGGGTTCGCCCCTGCGATCCGGACCGACAGACGGGTCGGCGGCAGCGGGTTGGGAACGCCGACGGTTCCGCGTGCGTCGACGTCGAAGATCTGCGGCGGGCTGTCGTAGACGACCAGGCCACGGGCGTCGCGGAAGAACAGGCGGCCTCTTCCCAGCGGACGCGGGGTCCGCGAGATCAGCTCCCACTGATGCGGGGGATCGAATGGCAGCTTCCAGAGCTTCAGCGAATCGTCGAGCACCGCCAGCCACGGCTGGCTCGGGTCGACCGCAATGCTGTGCGCGTGCAGGGGGCCCTGGCCTGGAGTCGGCAGCTGTGTCCAGGTGGTGAGCGCGGCGTTGGCCGACCAGACGACGACGGTTCCCGGCGTCGACTCCGCCGCCAGGAGCAGCCGGTTGCGCGGACCGTCCCACGCGAGTGCGGCCGGCACGAGGGGCGGGCTGAATCCGGCCGGGTGCTCCTCAGTCCACACCGAGGTCTGCAGATCGAGTGACCAGAGATCGGTCCGGAGGCCACCGGCATCCTGCCCGCCGTAGATCAGCATGCGATCGGTGGACGGATCGTAGGCGGCTGCCGAGTTCTGGCGCGCGGTCGGTCCCGGCGTGACGGGAATCTCCTCATAGGTATTCAAGGTCGCCGAAAGCCGCCAGGTCGCGTCGGACAGAACCGGATTCGCCAGCGGCGCAGGCGAATCCGAGAACCCGCCGAACAGGATGAAGTCGCCGGTGTTGTCCGCGATCGTGGCGGCATTCGCGAGCGATGGACCGGTGCCCGCGAGCGACCATCCCGGAGCGGGCCCCTCCCAGGTCCAGAGGTCCTGGAAGGTTCCGTAGTCCCCGGACTCCGAGAACGGCCCGGATCCGCCCTCGTGGATCAGGACATCAATGCCCTCGTGGTAGGCGATCTGCGCGCCGGCGCGACTGCGCGGCGCCCCCCACGCGTAGGGGCCGAAGGTCAGCGACGGCCCGGGCGATGCCTGGAACACCGCCCGGGACTCGACATTGGCCAGGAATCCGGGGCCGACCTCGGTTCCGCCGAAGATGAACAGCCCGGTGCCTTCGACGTACTCGCTGGCCGCGGGCTCGACCGGCATGGTCCCGACGTTGGCCCAGGCCGGATTCTGAGCCGTGAGCGACAGGCCATAGACGTTCGTGTTCCAGGACTCGGTCGGGCCGCCGCCGCAATCGAAGATGGAGTGACCGCCCACCCACAACAGTCGGTCGTAAGCGAGATCCACCACCAGATCCGACTCGGCGCCGCCGCACGGGACGCTCGGCAGGGCGGTCCACTGGTAGGGGCCGCCGAGCGGCATCGTCCACGCGCTGGTCGCGGGGAACTGGCCGAACATGCACGGGCTCGTGCCGCCCGCGAGGATCAGCTGATCCCGCGCGCTGTCGACTGCGATCGCCGCATCGAACTGCGGAACCGGAAGCGGCGCCACGACCGGAACCGTGGTCCAGGCCCCCTGACTGGTGACCGGTCCGAACGTGAGCACGCTCACTTCGCCGAGCGGACCGACCATCAGGGCGCGGTTCCGTTCGGGGTCCGCAACCACTGGCCCCGAGGCGGCAGGGGCGCCGGTGACGAACATCGCCTGCCACGAATAGGCGGACGAGCAACCCGGACAGCCGAGCGGAGTCTCTACGAACATGCTCGCTGATCCATCCGGCTTCACGTGGACGGGCGACGAACCGGGGGCGCGCGCGACCAGGGAGCGGGGAGCGAAGGACGCGGGCAGGTTGTTGACCGGAACCCATTGCCAGGCCGGCACTCCCGGATCGGACACACCCAGCATCCACATCCCCTGGGCCTCGGGAATCCAGAACGTCGAGCCGTTGGACGCGAGTGGAGTGAACTGGACCGGAGGACCGAACGGGGTGGCCGCGCGAACCGGCTGGCTGGTGAGGGCGAGCCCGCACAGGACGGGGAGAAGCGCGGACTGCCGGAAGCGGGTCATTGCGGCTCCAGAGCGACGTGCACCTGCTGCGCGAGCGCAGGGGCTCCAAGTCTACTCCGCTGCCGGCTCCAT
>Ga0210380_10000147_pt1 | contig 40313 bp, 54 predicted proteins | sample PLM4_5_coexredo_FD_155476 | JGI IMG/M metagenome (GOLD analysis project Ga0210380, IMG submission 155476) | Groundwater sediment microbial communities from an aquifer in East River, Colorado, USA - PLM4_5_coex redo | ecosystem: Environmental > Terrestrial > Soil > Riparian zone | place: USA... | reverse complement strand
TCTTCGCCAACGCTGCCCACCAAATCCGCTTCGGTGAGCAGATCGAGGGCGAGGCCCCGGTGTCTGCCATCGCGCCGGAGCAGCTGCTGCAGCCGCGCCGCTGGGAGGATCGTTCCAACGATCTCTGGACGACCTTCAATCGCGTTCAGGAAAACGCGATCAAGGGTGGCCTGCAGGGTCGCCGCACCAACGACAACGGCGTGATCCGCCGTTCGACCACTCGCCAGATCAAGGGCGTGGATAGCAACGTCAACCTGAACAAGGCGCTGTTCACGCTGACGAACGCGATGGCGGAGCTGCGGGGGGTGAAGATCGCCGCCTAAACCTTCGGATAGGTTTCCGATACCAAAGAGAACCCGCCGGGCGCGATCCCGGCGGGTTTATTCGTGCGTGGCCGGAGCAGCGCAGGCCGCCCGGCCACGACTTAGCTGAAGCCGCCCAAGGGGTGATAGAGCCGCCCAGCCACAATCAGAACGCACCGGGTTCCGTTTGGTTTCTATGTTCGGTGACCGACCTACTACATCTGGTAGGTCGGTGCATCCACACCCACTACATCTTGTGGCTGGACAGATGTCATCGAGCTGACATAGCTTTGACGTGCGAAAGGCGGCCCCTGTTCGAAAGAGGCCGCCCTTCTGATCCAGACCCTCCGGCGGGAAGGCGAGGATGTTGAGGCCAAAATAGCAACCGCAGGCCTCCGCATCAATCCCCAGCCGCCAGCGACCGGATTACACGTCAGGTGTAGGGGATTTAGTTCTCCCGACCGGATGCCGTGGCAGCAAAACGCCGGTCAGGCCGACAGTCCCATCGCGGCTCCGCGACGACCGTCAGGCCCATCTCCCTACCTTCCAGTCAGGAACATTTTCCTGAATGGGGGTAAGGGGGGTGTGGCCTCTTGAACCCTCGCCCACCACGCCGACTAGCCTCTTAGAACAGTCAACCAGAAGGGACTGAGTATGTTGAGAGAGGGAAACGGCGGCCCCATATTTAATGGTTGACGGCTTCCATGCGATATGGGAGAAGAGGGTATGAAAACGAACTGGCACCAAGTCGGAGTTGAGGTCGAGGCGATGAGTATCCCCGCTCATATCGTCGATGATTTCACCGCAACTAGGGACATCGGCGCATTCCGCGCCGCCTGCCGCAAGATCGACGTCGCTGAAGAGGCAATCGATTGGCGGATCAACGATATCGAAGCATGGGATTTGTGAGGGAACGGCCATGAATACGCAGCTAAAATTCTCGGTGACTGAGGTTGTAAGCACGACCGTCAGCAGAAAAAGCCGAGGCTACAAAATGTCTACCGGCATCATGGGCCGACGCAAACAGGTTGAGTGGGTGTCAACATCCACCGGCAAGTTTGTCGGCAAGGTGTTCACTGAGGAAACGGTTTCCCACAGTGGGGATTGGGGTGATGGCTGGGAGACAAAAACCAACATCCTAGAAAACATCGTCGCTGAAATATCCCCCAACGCTGATCGCAACCTAGTCGAGCGGCGCACCAAGGCGGTGTTTGACGCACTGGTCGCTGTCGAGGCTGCAGCCATCCCGCCCGGCTTCATGGAGCTGGCTGGATCGGGCATCACGCGGAGTGGAACGTGATGGAATTGATCGGCTTCATCCTGATCTTGTGGTGCCTCTTGGTGATTGCATGGGCGGAAACATGACCGACGAATTTTCAGTCTACTGGTGGGATCGCGACGGCGGCCAGCACGAGGAGCTGCGCTTCGTCGGCGAGCTGGATGCCGTCAAGGCATCGCACCGTCTCGCCTGCGGTCCTCACTCAGTGCTTGGGTTCGTGGATCGCGTCATCATCACCGACGGCGGCGATTGCATCTGTTTCGAGTGGAAAAAGGAACTTGGCGTGACTTGGCCGACGCCGCAGAAGGAGGAGCAGCAATGACGATCCGCGTTCAAATCCCCGTCTACACCGACAGGTGGATGATGGGCGACCGCTACGGCGTCTTGATCAAGACGACCAAGCGGCCAGCCGGTAAACAGCGCGGCCTCGCCACCGTCGCTGAAGCGCAGATCGCCCACGTCAAGCTGGATAAATCCGGCAAGACCATCAAGGTGCTGCTCGACGACTGCCAGTGGGTGTCGTCGTGAGGTTCCTGCCCGGCGACCTAGAAGAACTACTAAACGGCTGCGGCCTGCCGTGGCGGATAGAAGATGGGACGCGCCACCACAAAATCTACGTCGGCAACCAGCTCGCAGGCGTCCTGCCAAAAGGACGTTCGCGACGAAACAACCTAAACACCGCTCACAAGAACATGATCGCACAGGTGCGCCGCGCCATTAGGGGACAACGGCCATGATACTACGCACCGGCATCAGAAGCGCGAAGCTGAAGCGCATCAACGCTGAAATCCGCGAGATCATCCCAAGGCAGATGGATCGCGAGCCGTGGCTCGCCGTGCTTGAGATCGCCGCTGATGCGATCTATTTTCGCGACGGCGGCTTGCATGCCAACGAAACCGGCTGGCGAAACGACGAGCTGCGCGAGGCGTGGATCGCCGTCCGCAAGGAAATCCAGCGGCTGGAGAGCCAGTGATGCGGCTGGTGATGCAGAACGAGCTGGGCTGGTGGGTGTCCTACGAACCCCACGTCTGGCACGGACCGTACCGCTGGCGCTGGCTGGCCTGCTTTATAGGTGGCTGCAGACGACGGCAGTAGCGCGCCGCGACCGACAAGTACATGGGGATACGAGGTCTAGTTAATGTCCCGACAGCCGCGACGCGCCAAACAGGAGGATACACATGAGTGACATGGCGAGGGCAAGAGTGTTGATGGCGCGATCACGCAGCAAGATGCTGGAGGCGATGGCGCTGATCGACGAGGCGCACGATCTCAGCCGCAAGGCGGAGGCACTGACGGTGCGGGCCTCGCCGGTTCGCCGCGCCCCAATGGAGATGGAGTTCATCAGCTCCGACATGCGGGAGGCGGTGATCGATCTCGCGGAAACCGAGATGACCATGCATCAGATCGCCGAACAGGTCGGCCTCCGCAACGGTGGGCGCGTCTCCGAAATCCTCAGAGGAAAACGCTAGCGCGGTAGCCTGAGTGACGGTGCCTCGCCGATCAGGCCGAGCAGCACGAAGATGACGATCAGCACAGCCACCACCATGATGATGATCTTGGCGACGCGAGCGAACGGCTCCGGCACCGGGATGTAGTCGATCAGCCAGAGCAGCAGCCAGACGATCAGGCCGACCACCAATAGGTAGACGACCAGAGAAACCAGTGAGCCGATCATAGCCGCCTCCGTTAGCTGTCAGTCTCCGTCCAAACCACGTTGATGTTGATCAGCGCCGCTGGCGATCCGGTGCCGCCAAACCCAATGCAGATCGCGTTGGTGGCGCTGCGGATTTCAGGCTGCGAGGTGTACGGATTGTTCGCCTGCGATGCGATCATCGCCAAGCTGGCGTCCGGCGAGCTGAGCGCAGCGCCAATGTCCCAGCGCAGCCGCCTGAACACGATGCCCTTCGGAGGCACATCGGTGTTGCCAAGCGTGGCCGGGCTGACAGTCCAGAATTTCAGCTTCGCCAACGCCGCGCCGTGCGTCGGGTTGCCGGATGTCGGGTTGATCTCGTTGCTGGTGCCGCCGACGTTCAACGAAATCCGCCGCATCGTCGTGACGTTGATCGACGCCGCCGTCAGCGCGGTGCCGGAAATAAACGCGCCGTTGAGTTTGACCACCTTGCCAGCAGCACCCTCCAGACAGGCGATGTCGGTGGCGTTGGCTGGCACCGAGTAATCGAGAACCGATCCGTAGTAGGTCGGCACTCCGGTCGCCGGGAACGGCTGTGCCATCGCCGGAGACAAACCGGCGAGCAGCAGAACCAGTGCGGAAAGTAAACGGCGCATCGTCTCACCTCTTCATGCCAAGCTGCGGAGGAACCATCGGCTGCGCCCCGCCGCCGGGAGCCGGTGCTGCGCCACCGGGAGGCATTGCGCCAGCGCCAGCTCCCACGCCGGGCATCACCTGTGACAGTGCTGCCTGAATTTGCTCCGGCGTCGCCGGGATGCCGGTGACCTCCTCGATCTGCTGCGCGATCATCTGGATCATCGCCATCAGCTGGCCGCCGTCCTGCCCCGGTCCCGCAGGCCCTGCCGGTGCCATTGGAGGCGCAACGCCAGCGCCGCCGGGTGGCGCGACAATCGGGCCGCGACCCTGCATCGTCGCCATCGGCATCTTGCCGGGCGCGGCGATGTTCTGCATCTGCTGCGCCATCGTGCTGAAATCTTGCATGAGATCGCCCCTTGGTTACTGTGATCCTACACTTTGTTCGTAGGCTGCGCGACCGGCCAGCGGAACAGCTCCACCGACTGCCCAACCCTGCGGGTATTTACGGAAAAACTCCGAAACCAGATCGACCACCTCTGGCGTCACCTTCTGATATTTCGGAACGCCGGTCGGCATGTGCAGCATCGAGTAGTAGTCGGCCTTGTTGGCGAACTTCTCGGCAGGCCCGGCCTTCAGCAGCGCACGGTGGATGTCGGGGTTGATCAGGTGGAACGGCACCGAACCCTGCAGGCCGCCGACGCCGCCCTGCGGTCCCAGCATCGCCGCCGGATAGGTGGAATGCAGCGACGGCGCTGTCCCCAGCGTCGGGTCCATCTGCGCGATCATGCGGCCACCCGCAGCGGTCGGCGTGTTGACCAATCGCGGATCGGTGTTGGCGTAGCGCACCTGACCGATATCCGGCCCGCCGCCCTTCATCACCGGCTTCATGTCCAATGATTTCACGAACGCGCTGCGCCACGGTCCTGAGACGTCGCGCAGCCAATCCGGCAGCTCGTCGCTGGCGAAGCCGGGATAGGGCCGCACCGGATCGCCCTTGATCTTCGCGCCCTTGACCGGCAGCGCCTCGTCGATGGCTTTGATCGCAGCCGGTGTCAGGTCGGCTTGCCGCGCCGCCTGCAGCGCCGACGATGTGAGCTGCTGCGAACTGTCGCCCATGCCCTTCGCGCCGGTCACCGGCATCAGGTATGGCGTCCCGCCCTTCTCCAGCACCTCTTCCGCCTTGCGGTTGATCCCGGTTGCCGGGCCTTGCTGGTTCGCCCAGATGCGCGTCACGTCGTCGGCCTGCCCCGGCACCTTCTTGCCCATCTGCAGCCACGGATAGTCGATGCCGCCCTCCATCTGCACCGCCTTCGGCAGCTTCGTCTCGCCGATCTGCGTCAGCTTGCCGCCAGCTCGCATGCGATCCACGCCGGTCGGGATCAGGTAGCCGCCCTCGTAGTCGGCGATGTCCTTGACGTTGCGCTGGAAATCCGGTGCGCCCTTGATCTTGTAGCCCATCTCGTCGAGCGGCAGGCCGGTTCGCAGCGCGGACAGATTGTGATAGCCGCCAGCGCCTTTGTCGGAAGCGTCGGCCAGCACCGGACCCTGCGGCGTGTGACGGACCACCCAATTGGCCGGAACGTCGCTGGGGTTGTAGCCCAGCTTCTGCAGCCATGACTTGACGGCATCGACGGACGCGCCACCGGCCTTGCTCCACTTGTTGCCTGCCTCGGCCTCGCTCGCCGTCGCCGTGATCCCAGCAGCCCCCAGCGCCACCCGCGCAGCCTTCGGCAGCTGCGCCAGCGCCCGACCGGCGAGGCCTGCGCCCGGCCCCAGCGCCATCAGCCCATATTCCCACGGCTCCTTCGGCACCAGCGCGTCGGCGACATCCTCCAGCCTGTTGTTGCCCGGCCCGACGTTGCGGTACTTGCGGGATTGCAGGAAGGCAGCGCGTTCGGCTGCGGTCGGCTCCTGCGGCAGCGGCCACGCCACGTCGGTTTCGTATCGGTCAGCCATCACTGCCCCTCGCCGCATCAATCGCAGGCCCGGCCAGCGGGTAAGCCAGCGGCGCTGCAACGCCGTACTTGCGGAGTATCTTGACGATGTCACTGGTGAACGTGCCGTAGACGTCGCCCTTGTACCGCTCGCCGATCCCCTCCTTGACGTCACGCGCGACGATGGCGTCGTGGCCGGTGCCGCGAGCCTCCTTCACCACCTCGGCCTGCATGCCGCTGTCGTCGATGAACCGCTGCGCGTCGGTGGCTGGCACCTCATGCAGCTTCTTTGGCGTCAGCTGTGTCTCGTAGACCCGGCCACGCTTCAGCTCTCGCCCGGTCGCCGGATCGTAGGTCAGCATCTCGCCGTACTCGCGCGGGAACGTGAACGTCTCCGCGACGTCAGGATTGGTCGCATGGAATGTCGCGCCGCGTGTTTCGATGGCGTGGCGCGGATCGATGCGCTTCAGGTTGCGCTCGGTCGAGCCGTGGAAGGTGTTGATCGGCAGCATCTGCTTCAGCGCGGCCTCGTAGGCCGCAGTGTACGGCGCTGGCATCTCCCGCTCGGCCAGAACCTTGGCGGGGCCGCCGTGCCGGAACGCGCTCTCGAAAGCCTCGCGAGCCAGCTGCGTGATCTGGTCTGGATGCTTGACGCCGCCTTCGGCAATCGCTCGCTCAACCCGCTGCACGTCATATGGCCTCGACAGGTCGTGCAGCCGCGACACCGGCACCTCCCGCGCCTGCAGGCGGCGCAGCGCGTCGAGCCGGTGCTGCCCCTCGACCACGTTGCCTGCGTCGTCGGCGATCAGCCGCTCGACGTAGCCCTGCGGTCCCGACATCTGCTGAAACAGTTCATCGACGCGCCGCGCATCGTCGGCTGCGGTGGACACGCCGCCGGTCAACTTATCAATCGGCACCATCTCGTTTTTGCCGACCATGCCGTACTTGAAATTCGATCTCGCAACGTCGTGCAGGCTCTCAGCTGCCGGACGGATGTCGCGCAGCGCGGCAATGGTTTCGAGCAGCTTGCTCAGCTTGCTCATTGCTGCTGCCCCGGCTGATACGCCGTGTATGCACCGCCGCCGACCATGCCGGGGATCGCCAGCTTCCGCATGATCTCGATGATGTCAGGGTTGTTGACGACGTAGTTGTAGGTGCGGGGCGTGTCCAACCCGCGCTGCAGCCTCGCTCTGGTTTGATCCAGCTCGGCAGCGCGGAGATTGTTGCCGCTGGCGCGAAACTCGGCGATCAAGGCTTCTGTGTCGGCAATGTTTTTCCGCACCAAGTCGAGGTTGCCAAAGGCGCGTGATTGCTGATCGAGATAGCGGACGCCGGGGATGCCCTCGCGCGACAGCTGCTTCATCGCAAGCCTGTCGCCATCATTCCCCAATCGCTGGCCGAGTATCCGATAGATGTTCTCGCCAGTGCTTTCATCGTGGACGATGCTGGTGCGCCCGGTGTCTCGGCCCAGCTCAAACTTATCCACCACGCCGCGAACGGCAGGGTTCTGCTGCGACAGCGGCTCATCCCACTGCAGGAACGATCTCGGGTCGGCCTTGAGGTTCAGCTCGTAGACGCGGGGGCCGACCTGTTTGTCGCTCACCAGAAGATCGTGCGCCGCTCGCCGCTCGGCTGTCAGCTTTGCGAGATATTCTTGTTCCTCGGTGGACACCGGATGGCTCGCCAGCCACCGCTCGTTGCTCTCTAGGTTTTTTGCAGAAGCCTCGATAGCCTTGGCGCGATCAAAGCCTTCCCCCTCCAAAAAACCAATGGCACCGCGCTGCGCGACGTCCTCTTGAAACTTTGGATGCCGCGAGAACTCCTGCCAATACTCGCCGCCACGTCCTGACACCGCAGGACTTTCCGCCGCGTAGAACCCCGGCCCGTATGACTGCGCCCCCTGCCCGGTGCCGATCTTGCTCAGGTCCACCTTGTCGAAATCGTGCGGCGAGGCATGCCACGCCTTGATGCCCTTCGGCAGCAGCGCCCCAATGGTTTCGAGCAGAGGCTTGACGCCAGCCATCAGCGTTGCCCCTTCAGCAGATCGGACAGGCTGCGGAAGATGTCGGACGGTCGCGCGTCACCCGTCTTGCCGGGCGGCAAAATCCAATCGCTGCTGAAATCACTGCCCGGCTTGCCGCTGCCGTATTCCCTGCCGACCCACGACCGGATCGGCATCGATTGGTAGCCCATGCGCCGCAGCGCCTCCAGCCGGTGGTTGCCCTCGCCCAGCATCGCCGTCTTGCTCTGGCCCCCGGCATGGATGATGCCGGGATCGAGCAGGCCTTGCTCCTCGATCTGCTTCATCAGCAGCCTGACGTTCTCTTCGCTTCTGATGTTGTTGCCGGGCATCCGCTTCAGCCAATCGATAGGGACGTCGTCAATGTGCCTGTCGTAGACGCCCATCAGCTCGCCCGGCCCGCGTCGCACCTTCGCCAGCGGCATCAACGCGCCCAGCGTCTCCAGCAATGGCTTCACCCCAGCCATCTACAGCCCCGGTGGTTGACCTTGCGGTGCCGCAGGGAATTGCCCGCCAGCCAGCTGCTCCGCAGGATTGGGCGGCTGCTGCGGTGCCAATGCACCAGCGCCGGGCGACGGGCCTCTCATCCCGCCGTCCGGCACCGGAACCCCTTGGTCGTTGCCCTCGTCGCTGTCGAGAAGGTCGGCCAATCCCAGAAGATGCGGCTCATACGGCAACGTCGCGGGCGAGTAGGCACCTTGGCTGACGTTCAGCATCGCATCCGTCATGTTCTTGATCGCGATACTCTTCTCCTTCATCGTCTTGGCCTCTTCCTGCTCCAGCGCGATCTCCTTGGCCTTCTCCTTCATCGGATCGCCCTGCTGCGCGTCCTCCATCTGCTTCAGCCATTTCTTCTTGATGCGCGAATTGATCGGGGCCAGCTCGATCAGCAGGCCCGGCGGCACCTCGGCACCGCGCGAAGCCAGAACGCCCAGCGTGTCGAACGCATCCTGCATCTGGTTCACGGTGTCGCTGCCCTCGTCGATGATCACGTCAACGTCGATGGCACCCATGCTGTTGATCGATTGCGGTGTGCCGTACACCGGGTCGGAGCGGATGCCGTTGATCTGCAGCATCTGCATCTCGTCCTCGGGATCGACCACTCGTATCCACCGCTCCATCGTCCAGTGCTTCTTCACGGCGCAGAACACGCCACGGTAAACCCGCAGCTTCCAATCCTTGTACTCGATGATGTACGTCCCCAGCTCCGCGATCCCGGCCTGCTGCAGCAGCGCAATCGCTCGCCCGCTCTTCGCACCCTCCGCCATCCCCATCAGCGCCGGGTTGGGTCCGAAATTCTCCATCTCGGCCTTGGCGTCCTCAAGGAACGCGAGCTGGCCCTGCATGTCGGCCAGCGACTTGGCGTCGTCGAACTCCGGCTTCTCGGCGTCGTACTCGATGACGCCGTCTGTTTTGTGCGCCTCGATGCGCGTCTTGTTGACGTCAACGGTGCCGCGCCGGACAATCATGCGCCGCGTGTTCAGCAGATGCAGCGCCTTGCTGTAGCGGTGATTGGTTTCGTCTTGGGTGTCCTTCATGTCTCTAAAGAACCCGTAGCGGTCGCCGTCCTGATCGACGTTCGCCGAGAACATGATGAACTTGTTCATCGGCTTGCCGTCTGGATCGACGAACGGCGACAGCCCCTCCATCAGCACCAGCGTCTTGGTGTGCAGCGCCCAGCACCACTGGCCGTTGCGGTAGTACCAGTGATCGACGAGGCGAACCCGCTTGCGCTTGCTGTCGTACCACCGCACGGTGCGCTTCTCGTCGTCGCGCGTTCCCTCGCTGTCGGTGGTGGATGCGATCTCGTCCCACTTGTCGGTCGGGCAGAACGTCTTGGCGATCTCCATGTCCACCCACTTTGCCGTCCCGTTGAACAGCACGTCGGTGAAATCCGCCTCGAATGAAACCGGGTCGTAGAAATAGCTGTCGGTCGGGACGCGAGCCGTCGTGACGTCGTAGTCGCCCTGCTTGGCGGCGATCAGGCCCAGCTCCAATCCGCCCAATCCCTCCTTCGCCACGTCGGAGGCGATCTTGCTCGACAGGCTTTCCCAGCGGTTGTTGTCGAGGCAATAGCGGATGACGGCTGTTGCAATGTCTGCGCTGCCATCATCCTTCGGATTGCGCGGGTAGCACTTGGGGTCTTGCCGCATCCGCTCGACGAGGCCGACCACGCCGTTGATCTTGCGCTTGATGCGGTTGCGGGTGATCGGCGGCTGATTGCGTAGCTTCAGCTTCTTCAGCTCGTCGGATGTCCACTGCGAGCCGGAGTAGTAGGCGCGAGCCGTACCCTTCTCCTCGATCTCGCTGTTCTTGGTGTTGTAGTAGTTCTCGTGCTGCTTGGTCAGCTCATCGACGGTCAGGTATTGCGCGGTATCCTCTTCCTTCGGCGTGGCTCTGGTTTCCTCCACCACGGAAGATTGATACACGTCTGACATCGCTGGCCCCTTGGATCACAACGCCTTGTCGAACCGCTGCTCAAATTCGGTAACGACAGTGTAGCCGGTCTGAGCGCCTTTGTCTTTCGGCGGCGCGGCTAGGCCAAACACCACCTTGTCGAGCAGCTGGCCGACCAACCCGATAGCATCAACCTGATCGTCGTGCTTGCCAGCGGGAAACGACAGCAGCTCGTTCTCGAAGGCGGAATACCACGGCGCATGCACCGGGACGTGCAGCTTGTTCAACGCCATCCGGCCTTGGATCGACCGCGCCCTCGTCGCCTTGTCGCCGCGCGTCGGGAACGGCTCGCGCACCACGAACGCCTGCCGCAGCCGCATCCGGCTGTCGAGGAACGGCCCGACACCGGCCTTGATCTGACCCTGCTCCTCCGCCGCGTAGAGCGGCTTCCAGCGTTTCACAAGGTCGCAGAACCGCTCGACCCAGACGTCGGACGTCGTCTGCCCGCGCCACAGGTCGAGCAGATACATCTCGCCCGTCGGATCGAGGCCGACCACGATGTGGCAAGTGTAGTCGCCACCGTCGTCGGTCACTGCGTAGTCGCTGCCCATGTAGACGCGCATGCGATCCACATGCGGATGCGTGTCGTAGGGTTTCAGCCAATTACGGTTGAAGAAATTGCCCTCGTCCGGCGTCGGATGCTGCTGGTACAGGGCGCTCCAGTTGCGCGGCGGCTGCTGCAGCTTCGCGGTTCGCATCACGTCGGCGTAGCCGTAGTCGTCATCGTCCCACAGCATCTCGCCCGGCTTGCGACCCAGCGGATCGTTCTCCTCCGCTTCAGCCGGGATCGAGATCACCTCCCAGCGGCTGCTCTTCTCGGCGAGGATGCGCGCGGCGAGATCGTCCTCATGCCATCGCGTCATGATCAGCACGATGCGCCCGCCGGGCCGCATGCGTGGCATCAAATCTGATTTGAACCAATCCCAATGCCGATCTCTGAGCAGCTGACTGTCGGCATCCGCCCGGCTTCTGACCGGATCGTCAATAATTGCGAGGTCTGCGCGGAAGCCAGCGATACCAGTGTCAACACCGGCTGCGTAGTATTCGTTGTCCGTCTCAGTAGACCAGCGACCAGCCGCCGAACTATCCCCGCTGACCTTGAGATTGAGCAGCTCTCCATGTTCTGCAACAAGGTTTCGCACCCGCCGACCGAAGCGTTCCGCCAGCTCAGTCGTATGTGAGGCAGCGATGATCTTGCTGCCTCTAACGCGCTGCAGGAACCACGCAGGAAAAACGATTGAGCCATACGTTGATTTCGCTGAACCGGGCGGCAGGAAGATCGCCAGCCGATCAATCTCGTTGTTCGCCACCGCCTGCAGCTTCCGCAGCATCAGCCGGTGATGCTTCGCCAGCTTGTACCCCAACCTCTCCGCCCACGCCGTCAATGATCGTCGTACCTCGCGTGACGTCTGTAGCTGCATCAGATCGCGCTCCCACTGTGAGAGCTGCTCGAATGTGAGCGAGGGTGGCGGCGATGTCTCCGTCGCTAAGTCCGGCGAAGCTGTTGATGGTGGAGACGTTGACATTCTCGACGGCCTTTCCCCAACCGCGATTTAGGATTTCGGTGGCGGCTCTGATCTTGTCGCCGTCCTGCGCCTTCGGGTTCTTCAGGACATCAACGTAGGCCTTCAGCGACAGGCCGGTGTAGTCGCGGGCGCGGAGGCCAAGGGGCCGGATGTCGCCGCCGTCGAAGGCGACCGGCTCAAGGCGCACTTTCACCTCGCGCTTTCGGGCGGTGCTGCCGGGCGGCCTGCCCCCGCCGGGCCTCCAGCCGCCATGCTTTGGTTTATTCTCTTGGGTTTCCAACGGTTTGACCGGACGATCTTGGTTTAATCTTGGTTTCTTGGTTTCAGTTTGATTATGCCACAGAAAACCAAGTTGGGGGCGGGTTCATTTAATCGGGTTAAATGAACCGCTCTGTGGGCGGCGATGGTGACCCGACAAATTACCCCCTGAAAATGTCGTGCCATGTGAGCGGAATAGGTGCCCCCATGCATTACTCACGGTTCGTTTAAAGGGGTTTGGCAAACCTTTTGGGGGTGGAGGAAATACCCCGATAAAAAACAATTTCCTGCATGTGACAGGCAGATCGATCTCTGCATGCGAAAGGGGCCGGGTTTCCCCAGCCCCTTCCATAGGTGTGTCATGTGAAACGTCTATCGGCCTTGACCGCTGACCGCCGTGGCGATCACCTCGATCTCCTTGATGATCTCGTTCAGCTTCCGCAGCCGGGCGGTGTGATCCGTGGCGGCGTCGGTGTAGGCCTGCGACCCCTGCGGGTAGTAGTCGCGCCCGTGGGGAGCGGCTTTGCAAAGGGCCTCGCGCAGATCGCGGCCAGCGGCGAGGACATCGAGGTAGCCTTCCAGCAGCGCGGCCTTGGAGGTGCCGTTCAGGTGGATCGTCGGTGTGATCATCTTACGTTCTCTCTCTGTGCTTTGGGTTGATCTAGATCAAAGGTACTGACCCACCACCGATTTTGGCGTGGGTCCGTACCCGGTTCAGCCGTGCTGCTGCGCCATTGCTTCCCAATCGAGGCGGCGATCCGCCTCGTCCTCCAGCCGCTGCTCTTCGCTGAAGGCCTGCTCCTGATGGAACGCGCCGTCGTCGGCGGCCTCCACCGCCGTGGCTCCCCACGGCAGGCCGTAGTGACCGGCGCAGATTTTGCCGTAGCCGACGTCGGTGCTGCGCTCGTCGGTCAGCGCCTTGCGGCAGAAGCAGCACTGGCCGACCAGCTTGAAGCCGACCGTGCCGTCGGCGTTCCGCACCTCGATCTGGCTGCGCTTGACGCGGCCATAGGCGGTGGCGACCTTGACCGGATCGGCAGCAAACGCCTTGAGCGCCGCAGCGATCTCGGGGGTGGCGTCACGGCTCGGCGCGTACTTGCCGTCGAGGCCGACGCGCCCGAACCATGTGCGCCCGTACTCGCTGTCATCCTTCGCGCCGTTGGTGACGTTCAGGGTGCCGGGGAACTTGGCGCGAGCGCCAGCGCGTGAGATGCGGACGCCGTCCTCGTAGCCGGGCACGTCCAGCACCACCGCCGGGAACTTGAGCCGGGCGGCGGCCTTGTCGAACAGCGCGATGATGCCGTCGAGCGAGCCGATCTCCACCTTGGGGGCGGAGGCGAGCGGCGCGTTGGCGTAGATGCCGTTGCCGAGATACGCGCCCAGCGTGACTTGCTTGGTTGCGCCGGAGGCCAGCGTCACCGTGACGGTCTGGCCGACAAGGGTGCCGACGGTCGGCTCGCCGCCGATCTCGATGCACCACACGTCGTTGATTTTCTTGAAGCGGTTCATGGTCTTAGTCCTTTTGGGTTTGCGTGAACGGGTTCAACGGAATGGTTCTCCCATATTATATGGATCGGTGCCAATCACGAAATGTTTCATGGAGGAACTGCCGGTCGCGCGGAGGAAAAGGATAGCCCCCGCCACCGGCTCTCGACTGTTGTTGACCGTCACCTGTCGAGTGGACGTCCAGCCGGACCCATCGAACAACCGGCTGGCTGTGGTTCCTACTTGCCTCGGATAGCCTTCAGGGCGTCCCGGCCCATCAGCGGCATCCGCTGGGCGTCTGGGCCTATCTTCTTGCTGGGTCGAACCACGCCCTTGCCGTCCCGCTTGGCCTTGGCGCGGGCCTCCTTCTCGGCGGCGATCTCGGCGCGGGCCTTGGCGTCGGCCTTGTCCCGCTTCAGGAAATCGGGGATCGGGTCGGGGTACAGCGTCGGCAGCGGGCCAGATGGCTCTGGCTCGCCCTTCGGTATCCACTCCGGTGCTTTGGGCAGTGGCGTGAACACCGGGGCCTTGCCCAGCTCCTTCTGCAGGCGGCGCAGGCGCGTCCTCTCAAAATGCAGCTTGTTCTGGATGATCGCGAGCCGACGGAATGTCACCTCGCGTTGCTCGGTCAGCCGTCCAATGGTATTCAGGCACTGACGGTGCCGCTTCTCTCGCAGTGTCGTCATCTGTGCTTCTCCTCTGTTGCTAGTTGCACTAGGCCCCGCCCCGGCTGCGACACCGGGGCGGGGTTTCGGTTTAGCGGAGGATCGGCGTGTCTCGCTTGAGCCACGTCGCGATCTTGCGATCAATCATGTCGCAGACGATGTCGAGCTGCATGGTGTCGAGATCGCCCTGCGATACCTGATCAGCCATGTCGCGCAGGCTGTCCTTGTTCGGCAGCGGCTTGCCGCTCAACACGCGGCGCGAGGCCCATGCGTTGACTTGGTCGGCGTAAGTCTTGAGGCCTTTCATGTCACGCCTCCTCGACAATGCGGATGGTGTCGCCGACGCAGAAGATGCCGTTGCTGACGGCCTCGCGCAGCGTCTTGGAGATCAGCTCGTCCTGATCGACGCCGTCTTGCGTCGGCACCGGATAGCTGACCAGCTCGCAGCCAGAGCTATTGCAGAAGCGGATGGAGATCATCTGGTTTCCTTTAAGCGTTTGTGTTTCAACGCATCATCATCATCCCATTTTATATGGATCGGGTCAACAGCTATTATTCTTATGCAATATCAATGACTTACTTTGGCAGCGAAGCCTTGAGCCGGTTCATGGGGTGCAGATCGCGCGTCTCGACGAAAAAGTTGAAGCGCCCGCTGCCCTTCGGATCGCACCAATACTTATCGACCTTGGCGTCCTTGCCGTACATCCAGCCGCGCAGATCGAAATCCATTTTCTTTTTGTCGATGCGCCACACGCTGACGAACGGCTTCTCGTCGGCGCTGGTCTTGTAGACGAGCAGCCGCTTGTATTCCGCCGCCACCGATCTCACCTCGACCAAACCGCCGACGTCAGCGGCGAACGACGTCGCGCCGCTCCAGTACAGATTGAGATACTTTGCCACCGCCACCTCGGCCTGCGCCGCGACGATGTTGACCTCCCACTGCTCCTCCTCCTCAAAACCGTGCTTGTCCTCGTAGCCCTTCACGATGGCGTTGAGGTTTCGCATCACGCCGACGTTCGCCCCCATCAGCATCTCGCCCGGCGTCAGCGTCACGATCTCACCCATTGTCGATCTTCCTGATGAAGAGAATGTTGTTGGTGAATTTCCACCTGTCGAACCACGAATGGATGTCGCTGACCTGTGGCGAGTAGAACTCCCACGTCGGCACCGCACCCTTCGGGACGTCGTAGAATTGCGAACGCGCGAAGCCGTCGCACAACCGCTCGCGCCCTCCCGCCACCGACAGCACGGATCGGCATTTCAGCTCGTAGGGGACACGTCCGACGCCGGGTTCGATGGTGACGGCTTCGGAGAGGCACTTGTCACAGACGTATCGGTTGAGCCGTCGTCGATCTGAAATGCCTCCGGCATCAGATGCAGCAGTCCTTCGCTGTGCAGCCATTGCATTGCCCCCTCCTCGTTGATCACGCCGTGCTTCACCGACACGCCGATTGCAAGCAGCTCGTTCTCCATCAGCTTCACCTTCAGCACTGCCGCTCGCAGCCCGGCCAGCAGGAACGCCTTGCGCCCGGCGTTCATCGTGCCGTCTCCAGTGTTTTTTCACGGGCCTTGAAATAGGCGATCTGCCGCGACTTGATCCACGACCGCAGCTGTGGTGTCGGAGTTTGCGTTGCCCAGACAATCCCGGCGGGTGGTGATCCGAACACGTCACGGAACTGCATCGACGCCCAGCCCGGCTTGTAGCCCTTCTCTTCCTGAATGTGCAGCAGCTGTGAGTAGATCGATTGTCGCCCCATCAGAACCAGCTGCTCGCGAACACCCAGCGATGGCTTCTGCTTCTTGGTGACCCGGTCCATCTCCAGCAGCTCGCCGTCGGCGCAGACGATGGCACCGTTGCGCGGCTGGTGTTCAAACCCGCAGGCCGGACACACCTTGGTCTTGGGCGGCAGCAGCGCCTTGCAGCCGACGCACGGTCGCGGCAGCGCGATGGCGTCCTCGGTCTTGGTCTTGGCTCGCGGCTCGCGCCCGCTGTCCAGCTCTGGATGATTGATGTCGGTGACGAACCCCAAGCGGATATGGTTGTCGCTGTGGTCGAGGATCAGACAGTGATCCTTACCTTCAGCCGTCCTCAAACCACGCCCGATAATCTGAACGTGCAGCATCTCGCTTTTGGTCGGTCGCGCCACCACGATGCAGCGGACATCCCAATCCACACCAGTGGTCAGCGTCCCGACGTTGCAGACAACCTTGATGTCCCCATTGTGGAAACGATGCCGTATATGGTGCCGCGCCTCCGATTTGGTGTAGGCGTCCTGATAGTCCGCAGCCACCCCAGCCCTGACGAACTGCTCCTGCAAAGCCCGCGCATGGGCGCAGTCCACCGCAAAGCATAGCGTCGGCCTCCCCTGCGCCTTCTCCAGCCACGTCTGCACCACGTCGGCGACCAGCTTGCCATCGTTCATCACCACGCCGAGATCGCCTTCGTGGTAGTCGCCAGCCACCGTGCGGACGTTTGTGAGATCGGGCGAGCTGGGTGCATACACCTTGAAATCCGACAGCCAGCCGTCGTCGATCAGCTGCTGCGTCGTCACCGGCTGCAGCAGCTTCGTAAAATACGATCCCAGCCCGCGCGTCCAAGGCGTGGCCGACAATCCAATGATCGGCTTGCCCTTGTGCGCCGGGTCCAGAACCATCTTGCCGTAGAACTTAAACCAGCGATGCACCTCGTCGATGATGATGATGTCGGCCTCGGGGAACTGCCGCTTGCTCAAGGTCTGCACCGACGCGACCTGAACCTTGCAACGTCCGTCCGTCATCTCGTGCATCGCCTGCATCACGCCGACGTCATCGACGCCCTCGCCCTGCAACACGCCGACCGTCTGGTCGATCAGTGACAACGCCGGGACCACGAACAACACCCGCTTGCCCTTGCGGACTGCGCTGTCGATGATCGCGGCTCCCACCAGCGTCTTGCCTGCGCCGGTCGGGGCCTGCATCACGACGCGCTGGTGCCCGTCGCGAACCGCATCACGCAGCTCGTCGATCGCCTCGACCTGATAGTCGCGCAGCTCAGTGATCATCAATCGTCCTCATGCCCAACCATTGGCGCACGGCTCTCTAAGTCTGCAATGTGGCTCTGCATCAGTATGTCAATGCAACTATCCACCACCTGAAACCATGCAGGCGACGATGGCTGTTGCTGTCTGAAGAATTTGTACACATCGCGCACAGCGTTGAGTTTTTTTTGATCGGTCATGTCACCGGCTCAAAGTTGTCGGCGAAATACTTCTCCGCCACCAGCCACTTGTCGTTGTGGTTCTTGGGGTTCCTCGCGATCATGTCGCCGGTCTTTGGTGAACCAGCGAGGATGTCCGCGTCGCTGATGCTGATGTTGCTGGTGTCCTCGCCTTTGACATACGGACGCAGCTCCGCGATCTGCTTGCGTTGGTATTGTTTGAACTCACTCATCTCGGCCACCTCCATTCGATTGGCGATATCTGCAGCGGCGGCATGAACAGCCTCACCGCCTCCGGTAAAATCTCCAGCGGCTCTGGCGGCTCAGCCGCCATTGCCTTGACCGGCACGAACACGATGCGCCGGTTGTGCCGTCGATTGCTCCAGCACCGCTGTCCGCGCGGACCACCGGACCAGTACAGGTAGGCGCGGGGCCACGCCTTGCGAGCCTCGCTGCGGTTCATGCACGTCGGCCTCTGCACATCAGCTCCGTCAGCCAACGTCGGAAGGATTGCGAGCAGCAGGAATAGAAGGGGAAGCAACCTCTGCATCTTCCACCTCCTTAATCAGCGGCTCATTGGCGATGCGGAACGCGCGGCCAATCGCCATCATCGACCCCAGCACCGTCTCGACCTCGGCACGACGGGCGACGGCTTCATCTCGCGCCGCCATCATGTCGGCAGTGCGGTTGCCCATCTGGCTCATCGCTAGCTCCGCGATCTCCAGCTGCGCCTTCAGCCCGGCGATGGTGGTGTCGCGCTCCGAGAGTAGCAGCCGGAGGCTGTCACGTTCGGCGGCGACCTCTTGCGAAATGCGAAGCCCCTGCTCGACGATTGCTTCGCGGGCCGGAGGCAGTTCGCCGTTGGTCGATGTGACGTCAGAGGCCATAGTATTTCTCCACTCTGCTGTTTGCCATTCGGACATGGTTCTTGCTGTGGTGTTCAAGGCAGTACGAGCTGCCCTGCATCTTGTGATGACCGCAGTACATCACCGGCTTGTCGCGCACGATCTCGCGGCAGTGCCACGGCTCAAGGTCGATGAAGGTGATCGGGCCGCGCAGCACCTTCAGCTTGATCTCGTCCATTACCTTCTCCCGCTTCACAATGATCCCCCTCGGACTGATCTTCGCTTTGGTTGTTGTCAGGACACGTTTCGGCCCGCGCCTCGCCGGTCGCATGCGGTGATCGGATTGCAGGCCGAGACGCCGCGCCTTTCCGATCACTGCGTTGCGCGTGAACACGCCAAACGTCTTGGCAATGTCTGCAGCCAACATCGTTCTGTAGTTGTCGCGCAGATACTGAACGCGCTCCGGTGTCCAATCTGGATTGATGTTGATCTTCACGGGCATCAGATCATGCCCCACAGATCGTCGTCGCCGACGTAGCCCTTCTCCGCCAGCCGCTCCTGTATGCGCTTGTACGTTCTGGCCGGGAGCCGGTCGTAGAGGTTCTTCCAATTCAGCGCGGTGCGGTACGGCACCTCCGCAACGGCGGCGACGTCATGGGTGTCGCCCAGCGCGTTGAACACGGCTTCGACACTGTCGAGCCGCTTCAGCTTTTTGTTAGGCATCATCTGAGATGTCCACATTTCCATTTGCTATGACAGGTGGTTTCATATTATATGACGCCCATCAAGTCAATAAACGGGGGATTACCCATGTTCCACACACTTTTCGAGCTGGTATCGATCAGCGCCTTCGTCGCAGCCGTGGCAGTGTTCGCCATTGTCGTGGGAGGCTGACGTGACCGCACTGAAATACGGGACCGGCGATTACGGCTACTGGCAGCAGCTGTTGAGCGGCTACAAGCCGACGCTGTTTATGAACGACATGCAGCCGGGGTTCTATCGCCGCAGCCGCAAAGGCATCGACGACGCCGTGTCGTTCTTCTGGCACGGCTCCGATCTGGTCTGCATCGTCAACGGCAAGAAAGATCAGTACCCGATAGAGGTCTGGAACAGCTGCGGCAACGCAGCCGTGACGCACGAAGATTATCTGTACCGCATCAAGGAAGGGCGCTGGCCGAATGACGCAGAGATCGTGGCGAAATCAAACCGCGCACCAGATGCTAGCAGCATTGAGGCCGTTCTATCCCGGCTGGATGAATTTGGGGCCGAGGCAAAAAGGCTTATTGTCTCCGGCCCCGCCGCTGACCAAGCAGCGGCGGATCGCGCGTCGGATGTCGCGAATAGCCTTGCGGAGATTGAGAAATCAGCAACGGCTCTCCATAAGGTTGAAAAAGAACCGTCGCTGATCGCCGGTCGCTTGGTGGACAAGAAATGGTTTCCGGTTCGCGACAGCGCCGCCGCCCTCAAGCAGGAGATCAAGGTCAAGGTCGTGACGCCGTTCCTCGTGCGGCTGCGTCGTGATGCGGAGGCGGAAGCCGAACGTGCGCGTGAGCTGGGCGTCGAGGAGTTTCTTGAGCAGCCCAAGATCGGCGCTGGCTCGATCAAGCGCACCGTCGCGTTGCGCGTCAAGGTGTCGGCCAAGATCGTGGACTACGACACTGCGATCAACGCCATCAAAAACAATGCAGAGGTTCGTGAGCTGGTGCAGCGTCTCGCGGATGCGGCCTGCCGGGGAGGCAACCCCCTCCCCGGCACGGTCAAGATCGAAACCGAACAAGCAACATAGGAGAGTGCAGTGAGCGAAGAGAAAAGCGACGTTATCCTTCGACCCAAGCCACAACTGATCGCGAGGCTCGGCGCGACCGTGACGCCGATCATCCCGACCAGCATCGACGAGGTATTCCGCATCGCCAACGCAGTGGTGACGGCTGGCCTCGCACCGAAAGGCATCAACACACCGGAGCAGGCCACCGTGATCATCATGCACGGCCTTGAGGTCGGCCTCGCGCCGATGGCTGCGCTGCAATCGATCTCCGTCATCAACGGCAAGCCGGGCCTGTATGGCGACGGCTCGCTGGCCGTCGTTCGTGCATCAGGCTTGCTGGAGAAATTCAGTGAGCGGCTGACCAACAGTGAGGATGCCCCTCTGGCTGCGTTCTGCACCGTGAAGCGGCGCGGCGAAGCCTCGCTGACCCGCGCGTTCTCCAAAGTGGACGCCGAGAAGGCTGGCCTGTGGAGCAAGCCGGGGACGTGGCAGCAGTACCCGAACCGGATGCTGCAGATGCGGGCGCGGGCCTTCGCGCTGCGTGACGCCTTTGCCGACGTGCTGAAGGGGCTGGGTATCCGCGAGGAGCTGGAGGACATCGACGTCGTCCCCGATCTGGTGCCGCCGCCACCACCGCCGCCGGAGGACAGGATGACGCCGCTGGAGGCCGCCATCGCCAAGGCGAAGGAAGCCAACCGGGAGATCAAGACCGACGAACAGGGTCTGGTAATCTGGGACGAAACCACCGAGCGGGCGGCGACGGCTGAAGATGTCCGACCTTGACGGTTGCTGCATGAAGCGGGTCGGCGGGGCATTGGTCCCCGCCGATTTCAATGCCGACGACACCATCCACGGCATTCCAGAGGGCGCGGAGGTGCTGGTCGGCATCCGGCAACCCCGTAACCCCAAGCACCATCGATGGTTTTTTGCATTGCTCCGAAAGGTGATCGACAACACAGACGGGCGCTGGAAAAACGAGGAGGAGTTGCTGTTTGCATTAAAGATGGCGACCGGCCACTGTGAGCCGTCGCCCGCGCTGACCGGAGAGGTGGTGCTGTTTCCGAAATCAATCTCCTTTGCCAGCATGGGCGAGCTGGCGTTCAAGACGTTCGTCGCCCGGTGCCTCGATGAAATCCATCTTAATCTTGGCATCGATCCCGATCTGCTGATGGACGAGGTCAATCAAGAGCAAGGTGCGCTCTAAACCAGAGGACGATCCAATGAAGAAGCTGTTGCTGGCATCTACGATGCTGCTTGCGCTCGCCAGCGGCGCACAGGCTGTCCAAGTCAACCTTGTAGCCAACCCGACGTCAGCGACGGGCAACTTTCAGCTCGCCCCCGCCGTGGGACCATTCGAGGATCAGGTGACGTTCGGTCTGACCGGACCTTCGTATCTGACAATCGCAAACGCGACCAACACGTTCGCCTCTCCTGCCGACCAGATCGTCAATTGGGTGGCGTCGATTTATTCCGCTGGCGTTGACCAAGTCGTCAACAATGGCGACGACGTCTTGTTGTTCGGACCACAGGCGGCAACGGCTTGCCCGCTTGTGTCGAATTGCCAAGGGGTCGGCGGCAGCGGCATCATTAACGGCACCGGCATCTTTTACGCCGAGTTCACCGGCACCGGCAGCGGCACCTCCGGTTACTCCGGCAACATCTCGACGTTCGCTGTTCCCGGTCCAGCGGCTGGCGCGGGTCTGCCTGCGCTGCTCGCTGGTGTGATGGGACTGTTTGGGCTGCAGCGGCTGCGCCGCCGCCGCCTCGTTGCGTGATCCTGACCAAAGCACAGAAGGCGCGCCGGGCCGCACTGGCGTGGCGCGCCAAATATCCAGAGAAATACCGGGCGCTCAAGCGCAAGATCAGAAAGCGTTGGCAGAAGAAGAACCCCGACTACGACAAGCAGTGGCAGATCGATAACCGGGCCTATGTTGCGGAACGCAAGCGGCTGTACCGGGCGAGAAAAAACCGTGGCTAGGTCTGTCCCTGAGTGGCGCGGCAAGACACCCGATACAAAAATACCAGATCGCGTCAGGGTGCGCGTGTTTGAACTGTATGACGGATGGTGTCAGCTCTGCGGCGGCGCGATCATGCAGACAAAAGACTACGCTGCGGATCACCGGGTGGCGCTGATCAATGGCGGCGAGAACCGGGAAAGTAATCTGCAGCCGACGCATGTCTGGTGCCACCAAGCCAAGACCCGGCAGGACGTCTCCTATAAGGCCAAGGTCTACAAAAAGCGCCGACGTGCAATCGCCGGAGCGAAGCCGCGCACCATAACACGGTGGAGAAAATTCGACGGCACCATCGTCGTCAAGCCGCGCCAGCGTTAGCCTGTCGGCCAGCGGATCGCCTTGATGCCGGACGAGGCAAATGCGCTCTCCTTGACTTGGTCGGACTGATTGCCGCCGAGCAGGATGACGTTGAGGCCTTCGGTGCGCTCGTACAGCGCGACGTGATGATCGAGTACGATGATCGCGCCCGGCTTCGGTGTCGTCAGTTGATCACCCCAACCACTCCACGCAGCCGCCCACAGGAAGCGATGCGTGTCGTCGCTGCCGAACACCGGACGATAGCCAGCCATCGTCACGAAGAACGCAGTCGCCAATCCGCACCACGCAATGTCGTCGCCAGTGTAGCAGGCGCAATAGCCCTCCATCTCTGGATACGTCGCGGCGATGATCTCCGGCGCTCGCATGATCTGCGGATTGTTGGCTGCGCCCGGCTCCTCGTGGACGCCGATGCAGCGCCGCGCCACCTCCAGCCATGCCGGGATCATCATCTTGGCACCTCCATCTTGCATTCCTGCGCCAGCTTGGTGATCAGCGCGTCACGCGCCTCGGTGCGCTCGCTGATCTCGTGCAGCGCGTAGCCGACAAGGCAGAGCGCCACCACGTTGATCACCACCACCGCCAAGCCTAACGGCTGCGCCTTCAGTCCGTCGACGATGCTGCCAGCGACCTTGCCCGTGGCTTGGATCATCATTGCTGCTTGGTGTATTTCTCGATCTCGATCTCGCCCGCGCTGGCCTTCGCCATCAGCTCGTTGAACTTGGTGGCGTCCTTGTCACGGCTGACAGCCTGCAGGCCGCGCGACAGGTATCCGGCGGCGACCTTCTCGGAGGTGTGGACTTGGATGACGCTGCCATCCTCGGTGCCGTAGTGGTACTTGTATGTGAACTCGCTCACGTCGCGTCCTCCAGTGCTTCAACCCGTTCCTTCAGCTCCTTGATCGCGTTGACCAGTGCGTAGATCAGCGGGCCGGTGTCGAGAACCCGCATGTCGGCCACCGGCTTGCCGTCAATGAAGCCGTCTCGCTGCAGCACCAGCTCCGGCATGACCTTCTCGATCTCTTGCGCGATCAGCCCGGCGTATTTCTTCCCGCCATCCGCCGCCTCCTTGTGCGGGCTGGCGGCGGCTCCGGCAAAAAATGCATCGTTGCCTTTGTAGGTGTAGATGACCGGACGCAGCGACGTCACCGCATCGAGGCCGCTCTTGTAGTCGCCGACCACGTTCTTGATGCGCGCGTCCGACACGCCGAGCCAAGGCCCGCCGACGTTCTTGTAGCCCTCCGGTGCGATGATGCCGCCCGTGATGCCAAGGAACTGAAAATACGTCGCGTCCATGAAGATGGACTTGTTGCCGGAGTTGCCGAAGAACAGCTGACCCGTCGTGGGCGCTGCGCTCTTCAGCACCGTGACGTCGCCCTGCACCAAGCCGCCGGTTGACAGCTTCAGGTAGTCGCCCGGCGTGACGGCAACGCCCTGCACGAAGGCGCTCGCCATCCTCACGGCACCGCCGACAAAATGCAGATCGGTGCCGTCCATGTGCAGATATTTGCCAGCCGTGTTGCCGAACAGGATCGTCCCCTTGGTCGGCTCAGTAAGATCGGACATGCGGAGCGCACCAGACATGGTGTCTCCGCTCTTGCTGACCTTGGTGGTGATGTCGGCCCCGACACCGTCGATGCCGCGATCCCCGGTTCGCAGGAACCCCAGCGTGACGCGATCCCCGTTGACGAACGGATTGGCTCCGCTCGACACCAGCGGCTGGACGGTGAGCGCGCGATAGCCGGTGCCGCTCATTGGCCCGGTCACCGAATACTCCAGCAGCTTCTCAGGATAGCTCGCCTGCCTGATGCTGATGACGCCCTTCACCGTGTTGTTGCTGTCGTCGAAGGTGTCGAGGTAGGCAGCGATGTTGGTGCCGTACCGATCCAGCTCGTCGAGGTAGAGCTGCGTCGCCTCATTGGCGTTGGCGGCGTTGAAGCGCAGCCCGCCGGGGCCGGGATCGACGTTGGTGGTCCCCGTCTTGTCGATCACATAGTCGATGCAGGGCTGGCCTGAGATGCCCGGCAGCACCAGCACGGGACCGCTCCACACCCCAGCCGTCACCGTGGTGCGCTCGTACATCTCATTCGGCACCACATCGTTGACCAGATAGCGGAAGCCGGACGGCTTGGCGTCGTGGGCGGCGCGGCCAGCCATCGTGCCGATGGCGTCGAACGACGCCTGCCGGATCGAGCTGGCGTTCGGCCAATGGAACACCTTGATGCCGCCCTGCGGCGAGCCGGTGGTAGCCAAGTCCATGTTGGTGAAAAAGTGCTCGTTGCCGGTCACCGCAGACGACGACTTGAAGCGGACCCGCAGCTGGAAATACACGCGGGCATAATCCGCCGGGGCCTTCCACCATTCGGTTCGCGCACCGACGCCGTAATGCATGATGGTCGAATTACCGACACCCCAGCCATAGACCGGGCTGACGGCATGGTTTGGACTTAGACCGGGCCTGATGCCGTCAGCCTCCGTGACGCGCAGCGGATCGGGCACGGAGGCACCGGGCGTCGCCGTCAGCATCTGCGCGAACTCGACGTTCCACGGGCTGTCGTTGCGGTTCTCGCAGGCGGCGAACACCAAGAAATTATCGCCAGCCTTCACGTTATCGACGAACACCGAATACTGCGTGTACCACTGCCCGAAGGCGAGGGTGCCGATTGCGAACGTGATCTGATCGAACCCCGATCCCTGCTCCGTCGCATGCGCCGAGCTGTACGGGATCGGCCCGCCACTGACGCCGGTCGCCGTCGGCATCCCGGCCAGAGCTGCGGCGATCTGATCGTCAACGTACTTTTTGGTTGCGGCATGCAGATTAGCGGTCGGTGCGCCCGACAACGTCAGCAGGCCTGTCATGGCGTCGCCGTCGAGATCGACCTTCTCGTTGTCCAGCTCCTCCAGCGCGGCCTGCACATTCGTCCCAGAGATGTCACCGGCTGGCGCAAAGATGATGTCTCCGGCGGCGCTGGAAGCACCGCTGTCGGCGATCCTGACCCACTTCTCGCCGTCCCAGAGGAAATCATCGAAAACCTGACCGACCGTCAGCGGCGGGCCGGGAAAATTCAAAGACATCGCATCACCTCTTCCTTGCGGCGGGGGCGGCAGATTTCAGCAGATCGATCTCGGCCTTCAGCTCCTTCACCGCATTGATCAGCGCGAAAATCAACGGGCCGGTGTCGAGGTCGCGCATGTCGGTGACGGCCTCGCCATCGATGAAGCCGCTGCGCTTCGTCACCATCTCAGGGATCACGACCTCAACCTCCTGCGCGATCAACCCGGCAAATTCCCTGCCGCTCAACGCAGTGTCGTGATGCATGCTTTCATCGAACGGCGCAGTCTCCCTCGTGACCGGAGGTTGCGACGTGTCGTTGCCCTTGTAGGTGTAGACAACGGGATGCAGCGCAACCACGGCGGCAAGGCCGTACCCGTAGTCCTTGACGATGTTCTTGATCCGCGCATCAGAGCTGGCGAGCCAAGCACCGCCGCCCGGCTTGTAGCCCTCCGGTGCGATAATTGCGGCGACGCCTATAAACTGGAAATAGGTGGCGTCCAGATAGATGTACTTGCCGCCGCTGTTGCCAAAGTACAGGTTGCCTGTCGTCGGCGACGCACTATTCTGGACGGTGGCGTTGTTGCCCATGAAGGTGGTGCCGGTGAACGTCGCGGCACCGCTGGCGCTCAACGCGCCGGTCAGCGCCAGACTTGGCGCGGCAAGCGGGCCACCGACAAAGCTGAACGTCGTGCCGTCAAACGACAGCGTTTTGTTTCCGGCGTTGCCGAACAGGATCGTGCCAGTCGTCGGCGCTGCCGCCCCCGACCGTGTCACCGTCAGATCGCCGGACATGACGGCGTTGACGCCGCCGGTCTTTGCGACCTTGCCATCCGCGACCGTACCCAGCGCGGTGTCTGCGGCGTCAACGTAATCCTTCCGCACCGCATTGGCCGCAGCCGGGCCGGTCGGCAGAAACAAGTGACCGGACATGGTGTCTCCGGCCTTCAGCACCTTCGTCGTGTCAGTGATTGGCCTTGTATCGACGTAATCCTTGGTCGCGGCATGGAGCGGTGCAGTTGGCGCACCAAGCAGCGTGACCCTGCCGTTAGTACGATTGATGCTGATGGGAGTGGTGACACCAACACCAGCATCGTCAAAGGCCTGAATGTTGAAGGTTGAATACGCAGGGTCCGTGCCAAGCTGGATGCCCCAGCGGATTGCAGCGCCGCCCGCCGCCCCTGCGTAGCTCCAGAACCCGACGTCGCCGGTAGTGCCGCCGAAACCAATCCAGCCTTCGCTGTCAAGCATCAACCCGCCGGTCATGGTGTCGCCGGATTTCTTGACCTTCTCGGCATCGACCTCGACCAGCGCGGCCTGCACGTTGGTCGCTGCGATGTTGCCAGCCGGGGTGAACGTAGTGCCGAGCGCAGTGCCGCCGCCACCACCTCCACCGACGACGGCGGTGTCAACGTACAGCTTGGTCGCCGCGTGAAGATCGAGAGCCGGTGCGCTGTGCAACGTCAGGAAGCCGGTCATGCTGTCGCCGGATTTCTTGACCTTCTCGCTGCTCAGCTCGGCGAGAGCCGCCTGCACGTTGTTCGCAGCGATGTCGCCGACCGGCGTGAAGATGATGTCGGTTGCCGTGCCGCCAGCGCCGCCAGCGCCCGTGGTGCTGCCGACCTCGACCCACTGGCCGGACGAACCGTCGTCGTACCAGACGTAGACCTTCGCAGTGTCACTCTCAAACCAAGCCTGACCTTGCGACGGTGCGACCGGCGGCGTGTCGCTGACGTAGAAGCCGCCGACACCGACGTCGCCGGAGCGCGAGAACGTCACCTGAAACGCCTCGCCAGCGACGTAGTTTCCGAACCCCGCGACGTTCGTAACCGGGATCGTACTCCAGCTGCCATTGTTGGTGATGCCGCCGCGAACTTGCATCACCAGAAAGTTCAGCGGATTGGTGATCGACAGGAAGGTGATCGTCCCGCGATTGAGAGACAGGGTGCTGTCATCCCAAGTCGCAATGATCGGCGCAACGTCCTGACCGCTTGCGGTCATGTGGTGCATGTAGATTTCGGTGGCGAGCTGCGGCGCGGCGTTGTTCACCTTGACCGTGCCGAAGGTCGGATCGGTTGCCGTCAGCAAGGTGCTCCAGACGTACCGTGCGCCGGAGCCGGAGCCGTCAGCGCCGGGGCCGCCGACGTCGCCAGTGCGATACACTTCAACCTGACAGTTGCCGACGTCCGGCAGCGTAGCGCCGCTCGGAGAGGCGACCGGGAAGGTGCTGTGCGCCGCACCGTTCACCACCGGGCCAGTGATCGTCGCGATCACGAACTTGTTGGGGTTGCTGCTGCTCGAAACCTTGATCCTCGCCCGCGCCCATGCGGTGGTGCTGTCATCCCACGTCATAATCTCCTGCAGGATGTTCACACCCATCCTGTCGAGGTGGCTGATCCTGATCTCGGTGATCGCCGGGATCGACACGTTGTTAAAGCCGATCTGACCAGTGGTCGGGTCGCCGGACGTCGCCGCCACAAAATTGTAGCCAAGCCCGCCAGCCGCGCCGGTCGCGCCGGGAGGACCGGAGCCGGGCAGCGTCGATTGCACAATCGTCCAATCAGAGAACGTCCCCGCACCGCCAACCGCCAGCACGTTGAAGGTCAGCGAGCCGCCGGAATACGCCGTCACCTGACCGATCATGAAATTGGTCGGGGCCAGACGGCTGAACGCCTGCACGAACATGCCCGGCAACCAATCCTTGCCGGTCTGCGTGACCATCGTCTTTGGCCCAGCCGCGATCAGCGTCGGCGTGTCTGACGTCCCCCAGAAGATCGCCTGACCAAGACCGGCCAGCGTCATGCGGTAGTAGGTGTCGGTCAACGGATCGCGAACCCACAATTCCTTGCTGGTCGGATCGAGCAGGATGCCGGGCGCGATCAGCTGCAGATCGTCCCACGCTGGCTCGATTGTCCAGACGCCGTTCTCCTTGCTGATGCCGATGCCGCCGACGCCGGTCATCGTCGCCGGAATTTTGGGGATGACGCGAACGCCGATATTAGGTCGGCTGGAGGGGAAGATTGCAGTCATGTCGTCACCACCCCTTCCCTGATCGGGACCGTCCCCAAGATCAGGCTTTCAGTCTCGCCGTCCTTATCAATCGTGATCTCGACGTTGTAGATGCCGCCGACTACGCCGCGCATCTCACCTTTGGTAAACTCAAATGCAAACACGCCGAGCTGGATATGCTGCACCTTACCGTTCGACAGTGTCGCAGTCAGCAGCGGAGAGCTGAACGATTGGTTGCCGTAGCCGCCGTAGTCAGCCGGTTGCTGCGGCGCGACCTGTACCGTGATTTCGGTCGCCGCGCTGATATCGACCGGCTCGCTGGTGTCGTTGTCGAGAACAATCACGCTGTCCTGCCAAGACGCCCGGTTGCTCCGTGTTGACAATGTGCCGTCGTACATGACCGCCCCTACAGTCTGAAATACACGGTCACCAGCCGGGTCGGCTGCGTGATGTTGAACGGCTGACTGCCGCCGATGGGTTTCGCAACGCCGGTCATCAGCGGGAGCGCGGATTGCGCGATATTCAGCGGGCCACTGCCGGGAGCCGGGCCGACGAGGTTGAAGCTACCGGCTGGCAGCGCACCGTTGGCAACCACCGGACCCGTGCTGCCGGGATGCCCGTGCGACCCCTGACCGGCTGGGATTTCCACGTCGTGGTTGTGGCTTGGCATCGAGCTGACCGGGATCGGCGCGGCCTCGATGCCGCCAAGGGCAGTACCAAGAACGTCCCACCCCGCAGCAGCCAGCCGATTGGCTCGCGTGTTGCCCATGCCGTCCAAGCCGCCGATGATGTAGCCACGGAAATCCGGCGTCTCGATCTGCTTGTTGGCTGTCCAATCCGCGATAGCCGTCGCGCCGCGAGACGGCAGCACCGGCAGCGCCGCATCACGGTTCCAGAACCACTGGAACAGCGCCTGCGCGGTGGCGTCGGCCAGCTCCGTCGCTCCCGACGTCGCGCTGCCGACCGTGCGCTTGTTGCCGCGAACGAAACCGCTCATCGCTCCGGTGCCGTAGCTGATCTTCATGTCCCCGGTGCCGAACAGCCGGGTGACGTCTGTGGTATCGACCGAGCCGCCGCCGCCGCTGCTGCCGATCACCGGGACGTTGTCGTAGTCGAATTGCGCCACGCCACTCTTGTCGGTCAGCAGCAGACGCACCACGCCGTCGGCATAGAACATCTGCGGGACGCGGCCAGACGCATCCAGTGTCAGCGGGTTGGGATATTCCGATCCGGCTGACAGCGCAGCCGTGCGAAATGCGTTCTGCGGGTTCAGCGTCCCGGCCTGAAACGAATAGAGCAGCCCGCCGACCAATGGTTCGTGCGTGATGTTGTGCCACTGTTGCTGCAGGCAGAGTGATGTCGTTCCAGACATGATCAGTCCCCAATGCTTCTGCCGAGCTGAGCGCCGCCGGTTCTTGCTGTGGCGTTCTCCACCATCGTTCGCAGGAGGTTCATCATCCTGACGTCCCCCGACGCCGCCTTCACCGCCTGCTGGATCATATCTGGATCGCGTGACACCAGCAGCGTGGCAAGGTGTTCAGCCATCCGCTGATTGGCGAACCGGCGAGCGCCGAGCGCCGCGCCACTCCACGCCGCAGCCCCGCTGCCGGTGGTCGGGTCGAGAGACATATTGCCGGTCAGGTATCCGATTGGGACGCCCGTGCCGCCCAGCGCCGCCGCAGTGAGATACTGCTTCACCGTCGTGCTGTTGCCGCGCACCGCCTCGCGCAGACGTTCGTGAAGGTTTTCGACGTGCTGCAGCGCCTCAAATTCTTGGATCGCTTTCGGATCGTTGTTGAACAGGAACTTCATCTTGGCTTGCGCGTCGGGACTGTGATTGATGCCCTTCCAAAGATTGTGGCTGTCCTTCACCGCGCCGAACTTGTCCAGCAGCTGGCTCAGCGCCGCCTTGCGGAACGCCTCCTGCGCGTCCGGCGACATGCCGCGCATGGCGTTCTCCGCCTGCGCCGTCGTGAACTGGTTGCTCTTGATGAACCGCTGGCCTTCCTTGATCGCCCCTCCGATATTGAAATACGCCTCCGACGCCGCCCGCGCCTGCGCGTATGGCCCCTGCGGGCCTCCGGTCGCACCGTCCAGCTCGTTGATGATGACGCGCTGCAGCTCCTTCAGCGAACGCTGCTCGCCGGACGATCCCGTCCCCGGCGTCGTCACGGCAAAATCGATCTTGCCTTGGATGTTGCGCTTGACCTGATCCCAGAACTCAAGACTGTCCACGCCCGGCGCGGGACGTTGCGCGACGGCTGCATTCTCCCGAATGGTCCGCAGCGCATCCTCCGCCGCGCTCCTCAACGTCGGATGCTGGTCGATCAAGCCGATCAGTCGCGGCGGCATCACGCCGCTTGGAAATTGTTGCATCACGCCCTGATACATTGGCGACGTGACTTGCGCCTGCTCCGCGCGAACAGCCAGCTTCGCCATCTCGTTGTCGCCGAGTGGCCCGAACTTGCTTTCGAGCCAATCGAGCAGCCGACGGTACTGGCCGCTCGCCCTGACCTCGGTGGCGTCCTTGATGGTGCTGGAGGCGACGTCCGACAAATTGTGGACGGCCCGCGCCGCGCCGCGCCCCGGCTCGCCGAGCAGATCGGCGACCATCGTCTCCGGCGTCATCTGATGCGGCAGAACGCGCCCGCCCGGTGCCGTGCGCCCGGCATCGATGGCAAGGTTGGCGACCTTCCTGACGGCCCGTGCCGCCGGTCGCGCGGCGTCCATGATCGCGCCGCCGATGTAGTTGGCGACCGTCGGGGCGGCTCGCGCCACCACCGCACCAATCCCGGCCCCACCCACAGCGCCGATAGCCCCAGAGCTGGCCCGCTGCGAGATGTCGCCCTCCGCCGAACCCACGCCCGTCAGGCCGCCGGAGAGGCCGCCCTGCAACACGGCGCTGCCGGTACGGGCCGCCACGCTGCGTCCGGCGCTGGTCAGCGGCCCGCCGGGCAACGGTACTGCAGCACCACCGAGCAGCTCGCCGCCCAGAGTGGTGCCGGGGTACTGCTGCTTGGACTGCGCGTAGAGCCGCCGGGCGTCCTCGACGGCTTTCTTGTAGGCCGCCATCGCGGCGTCGTTGGGGTTGTTCTGGTAGTTGCCCCAAGCCTGCTTCGCGATGTTGATCGCCGCCATCAGCCGCTCGCCAGTGCCGCCCGGCACCGACGCGCCAAGGCCAGCCTCGATGCCGCGCAGCTCGTCGCCGAACCCGAACGTCACGCCCTGCTCGACGCCGGTCGCGAACGCAGTGCCTTGCCCGACGTCGCCGGTCTGCATCGCAGGCGGCAGCGGCTGCTTCGGCGTCACCGTCGGCGGCGCGACGGTCTGCGGCGGCGAGGCGTCGGAGGCGAACGGATTGCCGGGCGTGAACTTGTTGGTCGCCAACGACGCCAGCATGACCTTGTCGTCGGGCTGGATTGAAGGCGGCGCTGGCGAAACGGGAGCCGCAGCGCCGCCCCGAACCGGAGCGGGGGACGAGGGCGTTCCCCGGCCCGGCTCATCCGGTGCGTAGAAAAGATGACCGCCGATGTTGGCGAGCGGTGTCCCCGTCGCCCAATCCGGCACCAGCTTGCGGCGGTCGGTGCGAGCCAGCTGCGCCTGCGCCGTCGGCGAATAGAAATGCGTCGCGCCCTGCGTCGGGTCTTGCACAACGCCCTTGAAGATGTCGTCCACCACCTTGGCGATGTTCTGGTAGTTCGGATCGTCCTCGCGCAGCCCAAGCATCCGCGCTCTCGCATCCGGTCGCTTCCACGGCTCGAATTGCCACGGCTTCAGCACCACGCCTTCAGCGCCCTGACCGTAGCGGCCACCGGCTGCGACACGATTTCGGATCACGGCGGCGACGGCGGCGCGACCGGCCTCATCCTTGTCACCGGCTTCGCCGAAGATTGTCCTGATCACCAGATCGCGGCCACGCTGATCGAGATCGATTGGATCGGCGAACACGCTGCCGCCAGCGACGTCGGCGAATGGATTTGCCGACGCTGTCGATGATGGCACCGTGATGCGAAGCGGCTCAGCCATTTAATCTACCGGCGTGTTGTCGGTGTAGTTCGGGTCCATGTACTGACCCATGCGTTGCGCGTTGGAGTATTTCTGCTGGAACTTGATGCGCCTACGAACCAGCCTCAACGCATCCTCAAAAATCTCCGCCCTGACAGCAGCTGGTTGAGAGACAGAACCCGTCACCTTCGCCAGCAGCTTGTTTTCGCCTTCGGTCGGGTTGCCGCCGAACGTCGAGCGGAGCTGCTCCAGCATTCCGCTGGTCAGCTTGTTCTGCAGCACAAGCGTATCGACGCCGGACTGCTTGCCGCCGATCCCCGTCAGTGCGCCAACATAGGCGCGCTGTTCAGCGAACGGCCCCTCCTTGGCGTTCTTGTTCAGCTTCACAACCTCCGCCAAATTCGCCAAGCTGGTTCTGCCGCTCTCGATAATGTCGTCTGATTTCTTCAGCTCGGGATTATCGACACTCGACTGCTCCTTGATCCGGTTCTTGATCCACTCCTGACGCTGCGAATAGGACAGGTCGGCAGGCGGCTTCAGGATCGGAGCAGCGGTCGATGTCGGTCGCGTCGATGGCGGTGGCGCTGGAGCCGGAGCCGGAGCCGGTTGCGGCGGCGGCTGTGCCGGAGCAGCCGGTGTCTGACGCGGATCAGCGGGGCCTCCGCCAGCGAGATACCGTTGCGCCGAGCCGGGTCCGTACACCTCGTCGAACATGGGCGCGAGATTTGGATCGGCCTGCAGCTTCTGCAGATGATCAGGCGACGGCTGCTTGCCGACACCCGCATTGACCGGAGATGGGCGCGGCTGCTGCTGCGGTGCCGGTGCGCCACCCGCTCCCGCAGCCGTATGAACGCCTGTCTCGATGTCAGTATATCCCTTGAGCTGACCGTTCGGCCCAAAGTGGAAAATCTTGCCTTCAGCCTGAATGTTCTGGCTCTTGTCCTTGGCGATATCGACGTGCTGCTGCTGTATGCCGAGAGACTGCTGGCGATAATCTTGCAGGCCCCGCAGCTCCTCCATCTTCAGGAACTGCGCCGACAGCGCCGGGTTGACGCGAGCCATCTGCACCGCAGCCTCGCGATAGTCGATGCTGCCATCCGCCGTGCGCGGAAGGTTCTGCAGCGCCTGCCCGGTGCGGTAATCACGGATGCCGCCGCCAATCGCATCGACGGTGCTGTCGATTGTCCCGGCAATGCTGGGTGGACCGTACTGAGCCATGCTTCACCTAACCGTAGGCCGGGTTGACTGTGCCGTATGGCGTGAACGGATTTGTTCCGTAAGCCGCCGAAGATGGGTTCCCGCCATTGAGGAAGCGGGAGAGATCGAACCCTGAACCTCCCCCGCCGCCACCCATTGGCATTCCGGTCGCAGCCGACGCAGCCAGCTTGACGCCGCCCATCACGGCATCGAACACGTTCTTCGACGCCGCGTTGCTGGCGTTCTGCGCGTCGATGATGCTTTGCGAATTGGCGTTCGCGGTGCCGGTCTGATACCCCGACAACGTCTTGGCGAGATCGGTTTCGATGCCAGCCTGACCGACGTTGTAACCGCCCTGCGCCCCGGCGATCTGCGGCGCGAGCGCAAGAAACGGCTTCAGCCCCTCGGCGTATTGCTGCCACTTGGTATCGCCGATGTCCCTGCCGCGATCAAAGATCGACTGCAGCGTGTTGCCGGACTGCAGGCCGGTTGCGCCGGTCCCCAGCGACGCGCGCATGACTTGCTCGCGGCCTTCGTCCTGCGAGAACTGGTAGCCGGGTTGCGCCCGCACCGCCGCCGTCGGATCGCCGCCGCCGATGCCGTAGAGTTGCGCGTAGGCGTCGTAGCCCTGACCCGCCGTCTTGGCGAGCGGATCGAACCGTGCGCTTGCTGTGTCGAGATATTTCGAGGCGTCACCGTAGCCGGTGTTCAGCGTCCCGGTTGCCTGCTCAAGACCGGCTGCGCGGCCAGCCGCAGCTTGATAATACGGCTCCTTGGCCTTGCTGCCGCTGAACAGATCGCCAAAAACTCCCATGACACACCTCTACGGTATCTCTGCACGAACGCGGCGCATCGTCTGATCCAGCGCCCTGAAATACTCGAACCACAGCTTCGCCATCAGGCCCGTCACCGGATCGATCAGCGGGATTTGCGGTGGCGGCATTGGCGGAATGATCGGCGACGTCGTCGGCATCACGCCACCGCCCGGCGCGAGATGCGCGGCATGTCGCCGCCCTTGAACGAAACGTAGACCGGGTCGGACACCCTGACCTTCCACACCCTGCCGTAGCCGCCGGTCGATCCGGTCAGCTGCACCTTCGCCGTCATGGGATGCGTGACCGACTGCCGGTTCAGCTCCGCAATGCGGAACGGCACGAAGCTGACGCCGCCGTCGTCACTCCACGATATGTTGACGCGAGGTCGGCGCTGGATCGGGTCGAGGCCGAGCGCCTGACCTTGCCCCGGCACGAAATTGAAATGCGCCGGGCCGACCACCGTGCGATACGGAAACGTCTCGGGCCGCCTGCTCCAGCATTCCCAGATCAGCGGCTGACCGTACTCCGTGAAATCCTTGGCGTTGACCTTGCCGAGATTGCCGGTGTTCTTGTCGCCGACGATCCAGAAGCCGTGCGCCGACAGCGCCTGCGCGGTGCGCGAGGTTTCCGACAGGTAGGACTTGCGCTCAATCCAGCACTGCGTGGTGAGATCGTACAGCCAACACCACGTCAGCGACCGCACCTTGACGTACATATGGCCGTCGTTGACGAACGACGTCATCTCGATGGTGGTCTTGTCGGCGACGTTGGCGATGGCGCGTTCGACGTCCGGCACCGAGATGCGCTCCGGCGTGTAGCCGTTGATCCGCATCACCTGATCGTTCTTTGAGATGATGATCAGGCCAAGGTCGATGCCGTTCTCGGTGCCGGTCACGCAGTCCGGCCCGGCGATGCCGCGCGGGATAACGGTCACCCGGTTGAGCGGGAACAGCGACGGGTTGACCGGCTTGCCCCACACCTCGATGCTGTCAGGCCCCAACAAGTAGAGCTGGTCGTTGAAATACAAGCAGCGCAGCAAGCCGTCCGGCTTTGCCTCCGCCGTGATGAAATGCGCCGGATCGATTGTCGTGGTGTTGATGCCGGACGAGTAGCAGCGCCCCGCGCTGGTGACGAAGAAGAAGAACCCGATGCCGAAGCAGACGTCCACCACCACCGGAAGATCGGCGTCAGGATACGGACTGACCGACGTCGGCGTGAACACCGACGCGCCGCCGTTCGACACCACCACCTGATCCGGCGTGGTGTTCTGGTTGAACGCAAACCGCGCCTTGCTCGCGCCGGGCAACGTGCCGACCAGCAGCTGCGGGCCGCCCGCCGACGTGTCCACCCGGTTCAGCGTCTCGTTGTAGGCAGCGTACACCACGTTATCGCGCGAGATCGCGAGGCCGCGAAACGTGACGTTCGCCGACGTCGCCCACTCCGTGATGCCGGGCTGCCTGATCCATTTGATGACGTCGCCGGTCTTTTCGACCATTGCATTGATCAGCCGACCGTCGCCTTCCTGCGGCACGGTGCCGGGATTTGATGACGTCGGAAATTCGATCTTCATCAGAAATAATCCGGCTGCACTGGAGTACCGACGGGAGCCGCCCGGTTGATCGAGCGCAGGCGGTTCTCCGGCGACAGCGGATGCGCCTCCGCGCCGAACATCTTGTCCAGCTCGTCAGCCATCACGCTGAAGGTCGAGCCGAGATGCCGCGCCAGCACCTGACTGAGCGGCTTCATGATCTCGCTTGGTATCGCGTCGGTGTCCGGCACCGACACGATGGTCCGCGCCGACAGCTCCATCAGGATGCCGTCGAGCTGCTTGTTTACGGCATCCTGCTCCTCGGCTGACGCTGGCGTCCCGTAGGACGTCACCTTCAGCTCGTCGAGGGTGGCCCTTATCAGCTCATCGCGCGTCCCGTATGTCGCCATGCTTCCCCTTCTCCTGCACCGGCTCGACCTTGAACCGGGCCTTCATGCTGGGCGCTCGCTTGAGGATGTTATCGACCAGCAGCTTGCGATCCGCGCTCAGTCCCGCCGCCTCGCTGTCGATCAGCACCGGCTTGTCCTTGTCGAACCGGATCGCATTCGGCCCGGCCCCCATGTAGGTGAACGACGGACCCGGTACGGGACGCCGCTCCTGCTCCCTGCCGTTCTCGTCGTACAGGATTTCAAAATGTTGATCGTCCTCGCCAAGCCACGTCACCATCATCTTTGACATCGTGTTTCCCTCGTCTGTGAAAGGCCCCTCCCGGCGCGAACCGGGAGGGTAGTTGGCGTGTAGTTAGGTCGCGGATGCCGCGTAGAAGCCGGTCACCACGCCCCACTGCTTGAGGGCGGCGCTCGCCTTCGGATGCTTCTTGAAGGTCTTGCCGACGCCGTAGCACATCTCGACGCCTGCACCCGTATTGAACTGGTAGTCATCTTCCTTGAGGAAGGTCGGCTTCGCCATCTGCCCCCACGCCATCGAGACGGCGTTCTGGCCGCACAGGAACACCGGGTGACATGCCACGGTGCCGGTGTTGGTCAGGATGGTGTTCCACGCGCCGCCGACGCGAACGAGATCGTCGATCTCGGGGATTTCACGCGCGACGACACCGTCGTACATCAGGTCGCCATCTTGGAAGATGGGGTTGGTGTCCACGTTGCGCTCGCGCGCGTCGGCGTTCACCTGTTTCAGATCGATCTTCAGATCGCGGAACGGCAGGCCGCCCATGAACGCCACGAAATACTCGCGACCGTTCTCCAGCATGTAGGGCCGGATGCGCGGGTTGGCGTGTTTCGCTTGGAACTTGAGCAGCGACAACGCCGCGCCGTTCATCTTGTCGGCGGTGGCGTCGATGGTGTCCAGCGCCGTCAGGAAGGTGGCGCTGAAGTTTGCTGTCGTCGCACCGAACACCAGACGGTCGGCGTTCGCGGCGTTGAAAGCGTTGCGCTCCGCAGCCGTCGATGCCTGAAACAGGATGCCGTTGACGCGCTGGCCCGCCGCGCTGGCAAGACCGGCAGGCGCGGCTTCCGTCGGCAGCGCCATCAATGCAGCGATGATCTCGTTGCGCTGCAGCTCCTTGCCCCAATCCGACAGTGAAGGCTTCGCCTCGCCGAAGATGTCGGCGCTGTCGATCTGGTTCTGGTACTTGTTGGTGCGAACGGCGTTACGCGCGAAATCCACCCAGACGCGATAGCCGTAGTCGTCGAGCGCCTCTTCGGCTCCGGCCAGTGTGCCGGTCGAAAGGCCCGCGCCGACCAGACGCGCGAGCAGCGGGATGTTGATCTGCTCGCCGCCCTTTTTCGTCTCCATGCGGAGACGGATGATGCTGTTGGACGCCTCGCCCATGTACGGGCTGAAGGCATTCTCGCGAACGTATTCGCGGTTCACGTCCTTGACGTACTGGATCAGCTTGTTGTTCGTCTGAATAGACGTAACGGCCATGTCGGCCTCCTGCTGTGACACCGACGCGGATGCGCGGCATCTGTTGATGCGATACAGGCTTCGGATCAGACCTCTGTCGCGGGTCCGTCAGCGAGGCCGTCGATATCGCTCGACGAGCAGGCGAGGCCGGGATGTCGCTCCCGGCAGGCGAGTGGCTACTCTAGCGGTTCCGCCGATTGGGCGGAAGGCTTTCCCTGAACAGAGTTTCGTCGTCGAGGTGGTAGGCCCCGGTCGGATTGTCGGTCGGCGAACCGGACGGGACGCGCGACAGCGACGGCGGTATCTGCACCACGTTGTTCTGCCGTGGCGGCGCGGCTCCGTTGCCCTGCGGCGCGAGCTGCTGGCCTGATGCGATGGCTCGCGCCCGCTCCAGCAACGAGGACACGAATTGCGGATCGGCGAAGCGCCGCTCGATCTCGGCCTCGACGTACTTTTCGGGATCGTCGCCGACCTTCGCCAGCGTCACGGCTCGCCTATACCAATTGACCATCGCGCCGCCGGGATTTGGCGAGTTGACGATCAGCCGGGCGAAGCCGGGATCGCCCTGCGCCGCCTGCATAAAGGCCTGATAGGCCTCGTCGAACATTGGGCCGGTCGTCGCCCGCGTCAGCTGCAGATTGCTTTCGAGCTGCAGCGTCTTGAGTTCGCTGGTGAACTTGTTCTCCAGCGCCCGCCGGTAGCCCTGCGGGTCGATCAGCGGATCGGGCAGCTCCTCCCCCGGCGATTGCTGCTTCTCGAATTGATCCATCCGCTGCTGCATATGGCGCAGCTGAAGGTCGCGCTCCTCGATCTGACGGGCCAGCCGCTCGCGCTGCTCGTTGACCTCGCGCAACCGCCACGACGGCACGTTGGCGTCATCCTGCGGGGGAACCAATGCGGACGGCGGCGGTGTACCGGGTGGCGGCTGCGGAGCAGGCTGGCCGGGAGGCGGAGGTGCCGGTGGCTCGCTGGGCGGCTTCGGTGCCTGATCGCCCTGCGGACGGAAACGACCGTGGATGTCACGGCTTTCATCCGCCGGATGTGGCGGCGGCGTTTCCGGCTTCGGCTCCGGCGCGGTGGCGTTTGAGAATAGTTCGCTGTCGCTGACGCTGATGTCAGCGGGGACTTCGGTTTCAGCCATCGTGACCCCTTACGCTTTGACCGGCTCTGGCTCCGCCATCTCCGGTGGTTTGTCGTATGGCTTTGCTTCCGCCTGCGGATCGTAGCCGCACGATGCGTTCTGGAACTGGTCAGCCATCGTCATCAGCATCTGCGAGTACGTCTGATGTTCATGGTCTTGGTTTGCACCGAGCAGCTTTGCGATGGCGCGAAAGTTCTTGGCGTCCTGCGCCAGCTTCTCCTTGCGGATCACCAGACCGTAGCCGTCACTCCAATTCTTGAACTTGACGGCTGCGCGTGTCTGCAACGGACCTTCGTGATCGTAATCCTGCACACTCATTTCTTTTTCTTCCGCTTCGGCTTGTCGGGTTCGCCCTCGTCGGTTTCGTCATCGACGATGATGCCGGAGAGCCAATCCGCCAGCTCGTTCCATTCGGGGTTCTGACCGGCTGCAGCCTTCAGCGCCGCCGCGACCTTTGTCAACTTGTCGATCTCTTCCTGATTGAACTCGATGCTGTACTGCTGCGCCGCTTCGGTCATGGGTGTTTCCTCGATTGCCCCTTGGTAGGATTTATCTAGCACATTTCTCTGCAGGAAAGTTCCTAGTCCCATAAATCGTTGATTTTGCTGGTGTTTATTGCGCTTGACGTCTCCATATAAAATGGACTACGATTGCTCACGGTCGCCAACCGGCGGCCAGCAACAGAAGGACTACACAGATGACCGTCTACACAAACACCGCTCGCTTCGATGGCACCGCCCGCGCTCTCACTGAGGACGAGTTGTTTCAGCTCGCCCCGTCGGTGTTTGCAACGACGGCGCATCAATCGCGTTCGGAAAAGTTCATGCCGATCCCGACCATCGAGGTCGTGCGCGGCTTGGCGAAGGAAGGCTTCAGCGTCGTCGGCGCTTCGCAGTCTCTCACCCGCTTGCCGGATCGCAAGCTGTTCACCAAACATCTGCTCCGCATTCGTCAGCTCGACGAGACGGTGACGTTCAAGACCGGCGACACCGTGCCGGAGATGATGCTGAAGAACGCCAACGACGGCACCGGGGCCTACGACCTGATGTCGGCTCTCTTCCGCATCAACTGCCTCAACAGCATGGTGGCGTGGCTCAACACGCTGTCCAGCTTCAAGGTCCGTCACTCCGGCAAGGACGTCGCCGCCAAGGTGATCGAGGGCACGTTCTCGGTGATCGACCAGAGCCGCAAGGCGCTGGCTGCACCGGAGGCGTGGTCGTCGATCCAGCTCGCCAACGAGGAGCAGATGATCTTCGCCAACGCTGCCCACCAAATCCGCTTCGGTGAGCAGATCGAAGGCGAGGCTCCTGTCTCCGCCATCGAGCCGGTGCAGCTGCTCCAGCCGCGCCGCT